>Ga0207767_1000219_pt1 | contig 50381 bp, 46 predicted proteins | sample HigsolmetaGSP17D_FD_184845 | JGI IMG/M metagenome (GOLD analysis project Ga0207767, IMG submission 184845) | High solid enriched microbial communities from the Joint BioEnergy Institute, USA - SP1-7-D (SPAdes) | ecosystem: Engineered > Bioreactor > SSF (Solid state fermentation) > Aerobic >... | reverse complement strand
GGGGGGGGGGGGGTTCTCTTGGCTCACAGGTGTCATCACGCACTACAGACGCGATGCTAGGTACCAAGCGCAGTTACTCACTTGCTGGTTGGAGAAGCTACTCTTGAGCGCTTAACTATTCGCCATGCGATGCATCGGGGAGGGGACAGGTGCTCCCGGGTCAATCGTGCCCGTTAGAAACGGGTGAGGGAAGAGGAAGGCGATAGATGGTTTATAGTGTAGCATCCCGTCCTTTTTGCTGCTGTTCCTCGCGTCGCACCCTCTATCGCTTGGATGAACCTCCTTGTGGCCAACCTCAATCTGAAGCCAACATCATCATGGCTGAAGACGAAGGCGCTGGCAATGTGCAGGAGAATGCTACTGGGGCCGCAGCTGCAAGTAGATGTGAGCTGAATATTCTCCTCTTGTCCGAGGTTACTACGAGGCTAACATGGCCCAGGAAGATGCTTCGGCTGACGCGGATTCGGCGTACAACGAATCGTGAGTTATCAGAAGCTATAAAAGCCGTTACTCTTCATCTGATGATTTGCCGCAGGATTGGAACGGCTAATTATGACTCATCCATCACTTCGAGTATCAGGAACTACAAGTAAGATTTATATCTCTTTCAATTAGGGTCACTGGTATCCAGTCTAATCATGGTTGCTTGCATAGATATGAGGTGAGGTTTCAACGGATCAATGCAAGAGCATGCTGACAGTGCATTTAAGAATGGACGTCGATATCATGCGTACCATGAAAGGTCATATGTATTGGTATTTAATCAAATACTGGCGAAGTCAACTTCATATCTAACTTGTGGTAGCCCAATGATGATGAGGAGCAAGATCGAATGGACCTCCTCAATCATATTTACCGTCTCGTTTTTGGGGGAAATCTTCACCTTTCACCCATCGGCCCAAATCCTCGGCGAGTATTGGATATAGGCACTGGTACACAGCTCTACCATAATATACTAGCAGCACACGACCTTGGAAAGCACGCTGACCCCCTGTACGAATAGGCACGGGGATTTGGGCCATTCAATTTGCAGAGTAAGACCTCATCGTGCGCTCTCTAATAGCAAAACTAAAAGTGATGACAGAGAATACCCCTCCGCACAAGTTATTGGCACTGATCTAAGTCCTATTCAACCTCAAGGGTAAATCCTATTCGCCTTAATGATACGGGATTTCTGCAGCCACTGTTCATGAATATGTCCAGTGCTGACCTGACTTCCTAGGGTTCCTCCAAATTGTTCCTTTTGAGGTTGATGACTATGAGTAGGAATGGCTGTATAAAAACAAGTTTGACTTTATACATGGGCGGGAGCTGAATGGATTTGTTGCTGACTATGATCGACTTTTCAGCCAGGCATTCAAGCATCTGAAATCAGGGGGATACTTTGAGATGCAGAGTACTGAGGCAGAGATATTGCGTAATGAAGAGACTGATAAAGAGCCCAGGTACACTCACATACGGCAAAAATGTGTCTGGGATGGGGGCGAGAAGTTTGGCAAGTCCTTTTCTGCAGATACATGAGTGGAAAGAGAAGATGGAAAAGGCAGGATTTGTGGATGTGAAAGACGTGCAATATAAGGTTTGTCATGTCCTCCTGTATGTCTTTACATGAATCTTTACTGAACCTGGACACACAGCTACCAGACGGCAGATGGCCCAAGGATCCAAAGCTGAAGGAGATTGGCATGTATCATCAGGTTCAGCAGATTCAAGCGGTTGATGCCTATGCCTTTGCACTCCTTTCACGAATTCTTGGCTGGAGCCAGCCAGAGATCCAGGTGCTCTGCGCACACGTGCGGAATGAGCTCAAGGATCCTTCGATGCATCTGTATAATATAGTCCGTTTTGTGTATGGGAGGAAGTCTTGAGCTTGAGTTCTCACGGCCGCGCGGTCCCTGGAAGTTTCGGGAGGTGGTTGAGATCATCAGAATGGACATGTTCAATGAGGTTAATGAGAGGACGAATTCCTCCAAAGAATATTATAAATCCCCGAATGACACGCGATCATTGACATTGATGTATTTAGGGAAATTGCAGCGAATATAGCAACCGCTATGAGCCACCTGCATATGTTGATATTAGTCGATGACATGCCTACCTGATTGTGTAAGGTGTACCTGACAGCCTAACTGCCCCTTTCTCGATGACACCGTCCTCCGGCATGGAGAATTACCAGTCCGGTTACTTCCATCCCATGGACTTGGAAGAATATAGCACATTGCGAGCAGGCATTGATGGGTCAGCATGCTTCTTCCTTCGATCGGAACACGGTGTATGAAAGTAACCGTGGGAAATGAAAGGACTGGCCTACAGTACTCCAGCAATGCTGTCTGGACGGGAAAGATAGATCGAATATTAGTATTTGTCACGAGAGGATATCTATATCACCGTTCCGGAGGAGCCTTGCCATCGAGATAGATATGTACTATACATATACAAGCAAAGGTCGATAACGCGAAACTCTCCATTCTCGTAGCAAGAAAACTGCCATTCAAGACCCATCATCTCCTTCAGCATCATTCTTACTTTCATTCTTATGATTACCCCCCAGCCCCAACCGCTCCTCAATCACCCGCACAATCTCCGTCCACTCCCTCATCGCCCCCGTCCCGACGTCGCCGCACGGGAGGCTCTTCTCCTGCGGCGGCAGCACCTCGAACCAGTCCCACTCCTCCTGCAGCACGCGCATCTGCTGCGCCGTCACCGGGTGCAGCCACATTGCCGTGTTCATGGCCGGCGCGACGATGATCTTCTTCTTTTTCCTTTTCTCGCCATCACCATCACGGCTATCGCCGTGGCTATCGCCAACGTCACGACCATCGATCTCCCCCGTCGTATCCCACGCCCGCACGACGCTCGTGAGCAGATTATCCGCCATGCCCGCCACGATCTTGGCCAGTGTGTTGGCCGATAAGGGAGCGATGACCAGCAGGTCCGCCCACCGCCGCAGCTCGATGTGCAGGATCTCGCTTCCGCGTCGCCAGGGCTCCGCCCATTCAGACTCGTCGTCGTAGATGGTCTCGACGGCGGGGAATTGTAAAAGGGAGGAATAGGACGGTTGTTCGGCCGATTGGCCGGATAGGAAGCGCTTCGCGGCCGAGGTGAGGATGATGCGGATGGAGAGGTTGTGGTGGCGCTGATGGGAGAGGGCGCGGATGATGTTGGGGAGTTTGATGGTTGCGACAGAGCCAGAGGCGGCGAGAAGGAGGTGCGCTTTGCCGTCCGTGCGGGAGAGGGATAGGGAGGGATGAGGCGTGGATGTAGTAGTAGTAGGGATGGATATGGATGCGGATGATGAGAAGGATGGTGCGGATGTGGTGGATGTCATCTTGGGTGTAATAGAGTGAGACATCTTGCAGATTCAGCTTCTGTAGAGAAGAGTTTCAGATTGCTTGGAGCATTATGATAGCTCTAGGCGGGGTATCCTTGATGGATATGAGGGGTAGGTGCTGGTTGATCACAGCATTTCAGCTGCCTTTGACTCCGCGAGTATGTTGAGGAAAGCTGTACAATGAATCAGTATATCAGCGAGCAACCTCCGAGGTAGATAGATCCATATACCCATGGACAGTCAAAGGATGATCAGGCTTGATCTTCTCCGTACTCATCATGGTCGGTGGTTGGTTTAGTCATATTCTTTCTGCCGACACTATTATACCGCTTTCTATACCGCCTTTACCTACTCCCACCATTCCCCTCGGCTAGTTTACGTGGGCAGGTAATTCTCCCACAGATTTAAAAGCAGTTTTAATAACGAACATGTGGTCGAAATGTTGGCTGCCTACCAAGGTGCCTGCCTGGTGTCTATCCCAACATATGTGAGCACGGTGGGAAGAATGGGAGGACGATGGTGATAAGATGATCGGAGGGAGAAATCCGGTGAAATTTCGTCGATCACCCGACGGGATCCAATCGGGATCCAGCAGTTTGAACCTATCCGAGGGGAAGAACCACTCCAACTGTGACCTGTAGGTAGAGACCTGAGACATACTGCTAGCACCGAATTTCCCTAATTTGTAGTTGTATGTACCCGTGCGGCAGTCAACTACCAAATCAGGATTTGGAGAAGGAAGGACGACCGTCTCGAATGGATGTTTTTCACAGATTATATATATAGCCTGACCTGTTTGACTGGCTGTTTCCCAGAGCTTTAGTATCGGCTTCTGCTTAGCATGCCAGGCAGTTGCAAGAGTAGGACCTTGTCAGGCAGACTGTGCCCGTAGAAACCTAATGCACACTCTCATGTCCGTGTAAAATCTCCATGTACATTCTAGGTTTCCCCAAGGAATGATGAGTTGATCCCGACGCAAGATTATGACCCCACGCAATTGGGAAGACCCGCAAGATTCGATGTTTCTTTCCATGTTCCGTACTGGCCATTGAAACTGCCAATGGCTGTGTAGCAGGCCTTGGACTTGCAGTGTCATGTTCAGGACATGTTAAGCAATGGTAATGATATAAGACAGCCTCATAGAGCATAAGGTCTCTCACTGCTGACAGGAGATGGTCCAACTTCCGGACTGAGGCATTATCTCGCCTATTTCGGACATACGACTCGGTCTGTGTACTCCGGGCAGTTCCTAGGTACGTAAGCAGGGTGAGACAAAAAGCGGTCAAGAAACCCGGGCAAGCAAGACCAAGAGGAATCGGTTCTTTTCCAGAAACCTGGCTAAAACGCCAATCCTATTTCTGGGCCCTGGTACCGCGGCGGACAGGAGATCGGGATGGGGACCGCATCGGCCGTCGCGTCCGTGCTTCGTCGGTATCGATTATCGATAGAGGCACACCGCAGAACGGGAGGAGAACAGCCCCAGGCAACTGCATTTCGCGAGATGTTCTGTTCGACGAGCTGAGAGATTCGAATGGGCCGTAAAAAAGCGCAAGGAGACCTCTAAAGAATTAGTCCATGTACCTACCGGTGTAGCTTGTTCTTAGCCTCGATGATCAGCTTCTCGCTGGGGGAGACGACCCCACCCACGGGGGCGCGTCTGCGCGCGCAAGAGACCCCAACAGTCTGCAGCACGACACCGCCAGACGAGGCGATGCGATCAACTGACCACTGGTGCGTGTTTCCCGCGCGGTTCTCTGTCTGGAGTGCAGGAGAGGATGGATAGCGGTTCACACCGCAGGCAGAGCGATGGCGGACGACCTGCGGTGCCGGCGGGGCAGGAGGGGCCGGGGACATAATCGATAGACGATAATCGAGCGAGCAGGAGCGTTTTCCTGGTCATCGTGATTATCGATAAGATCGGTGGCCAGTTGTGCGGCGCGTGCTCGTCTGCAGCGAAATGCCTCCAGCAGGGGTGCGAGACGGGGTCCTCGGCTGCGAGGCCGCTGCAACTGCCATGCTCGATTGCAAACCGGGCCAGAGCCCTGTCCGTGGACGCCGTCCTCGTCAGCCAGACATCTCCTCATCTCGTGTCGTTGTCGGTGGTGAGGTCACCACGGGGCTGCACGTGACGGAACAGGGCGAGACCCGGCCGGCGCTCCGCCAAGCCGCCCGGCCAGACCAGGTCCCCATCTCTGTCTCCTCCAGCTCCATCCTCTCGAAAAAGCCCTGCTCTCCTCGTCTCTTCGTCCTCCGTCTTCTTCCTCTGTCCTCGTCGATTCCTCCCACTCCCCGTGCACCATTTGCTGCTGCCTGCCTCCCCCTCCCGTCCAGCTGTGCCCCTTGCAAAAGCGTTGTGCCTCCAGAACGTGCCACGGCGACGCCTGGGAGCCTGTCCTGACGTGGGCCGCTGCCATTGGCGTTCTGCTTCCGGGCGGGTGGATGCGCCACAGCTGTCAAGCTGCCAGATCGTCGTAGGGCTTCCCCTCCAAAAAAGAAAAAAGAAAGCCCATTGTGCTGCAGAAAACAGGGGCGCCCGCCCGCTCGTCTGCGCCGCCCAAAGTCCACCCTGCAAACGACCGGATCTGCAGCCCGGCGACGACGACCCTGGATCTGCGTCTCCAGCTTTAGACGCCCCCGTCGCCCGCAATCCGTGCGTCCCGGCGATTACGATACTATGTCCTCCCACGGTCTCCCCCTCTGACAGCGTTGCTACTCAGTCACCCATCGTACGATCCTCCTCCTCCTCCTCCTCCTCCTCCCCTCGCAGCATGTGGTTTGGGTCCGTCCGCCTTGCGAGCCGGTCGTCTGCATAACGTGCTTCTGGGACACGACGGAATCGCCCCCTCCCCCCCGCGGGACCCCTTCGCACTGCCCGTCCGCTGCCGTCCTCTCGGATGCTCTGGCCTGTCGCGTCGGCGACCTGATTCGACTCGGTGATGGCGACTGGCCCCAGCAGGCCACTGGCTGCGTCCAACGGGTCGTCCGGTCTTTCCAAGGCTGCAGACAAGAGCCGTGGGGGTGCTTCCACGGCGTCCCGGCGGGTTGGTAGTGGTGGTGGTGATGGTGACATGATGGAACCGCGGCGCTCCAACTCCAAAAAGTCTTCCTCCTCCATATCACCACTGCCCAGGCTGTCGTCAGCCAGCCTTACGGCTCCCGCGTCGACGGCCAACTCGTCGCGCGAGCCCTCTCCTGCCCGCCCTCCGCTCCGGTCGGTCACCTCGACCTCCACGACACGAGCCTCCTCGCAGTCGCGGACCAGCAGCCAGGAGATCAGCCCGAGTCGAGGTCCTGGCACGCCCGGCAACGCACCGTCCGCAGCTGTCCAGACCAGCAAGCCGCAGCTGCCAGCTCCTGTTGTCGACGTGACGCCCGATGCGGACAGATCCAACATGCCCCCGCGGACCGCTGTACGGCGAGCGGACCAAGAATCAACGACGAACGTTGCGAATACATCCAGCAAGAGGTCTTCTTTACCCCCGCCTGAGGAACCCGCAAAGACGGAGCCCGATGCCAGCGACGCCAGCGGCCGCACCACCCCTCGAGCGGCAGGTCGAGGCGTGAGCGGTGGGGGTTCGGTCCTCGAGACGGTCCAGGAAGCCAGCACTCCCTCGACCTCGTCGGCCGAAAAGAACGCCAACTCGAGCACCTCGAACGAGCAGCCACAGCCCCCGAAGATTGACGAAGAGACCCCCTCGCGGGTAACCAAGCAGGCCGCTGAAAGTGGCAGCGAAAGCGGTGGGAACAAGAGCTCGGGGACCAAGGAAGAGAAACGCCGCAACACATCTCTCAGACCAGGCGATATCCTGCCCAAGCGGTCCTACACGTCCTTGAACAGCGCCCGAGCGAAGCCGGGAGACGGCTCTGTGCGACATATGATCGTGGAGACGGAGACGGTCAGCTCGATCCCTCAGGTCTCCCTTGGTGTTGGTGCTGGGGAGCGAGGGGCTGCGGGACGGGTAGAGTCTGGAACACTCCGGATGAAACCCAGCAACGAGACGATCCGGCCCAGAAAGGAGAAGAAGAAGACCCGGAAGCACACGGCTCTCGCTTCAGGAACCGGTATGTTCTCTCCCGTGACAGTCAGGCGACTCGAGCTTACACGGTATACACTACAGTGTCGTCCAAAGCGGATATCTTCGAGGCCAAGGTGGCAAGCGCTGTGGACGAAGCCGACGTGTCGGATTCGGATGAGACGTTTGTCTACGAGTCAAACCCGCCTGATCCGCATCCATCCAGGCAGTACAGGTACCACTCCCGTACGCCGAGCACCACGTCCATGGCCAGTCAGATCGACCAACTCGCCGGTCGATCCAGATCGGGCATGAGAGATGGCAGCCACAGCGTCACGGGCAAGCGAAGCATGAAGTTCACGAACAACAATTATAACAACGGCAGTATCGATGGCGATGCGAGCGACCACAACCTCAGCCGTGTCCACTCGAGAGCCGACGGCAATGGGCACACGCACCGTCACCATCACCTCGGAAGGTACGGGCGCGCTGGCGGATACCACTCCCTCTTCGACAACGAGTCTCCGTTCTCGCAGTCACAGCATCCCAGATCCCCTCGACATTATATCGGAAATGGTTTGCGACAGAGTCGACATGGAAGCGCCCGAAACCTCCAGAATTATCGGACCATGGGCAATCCCAAGCAGACTGGAGATGACTACGGCTACGACTTTGACGGCGAGGGCGCTGACGATGAGCGGACGCCCCTGGTGGGTTCCGTTCGGGTCAACCGCAGCCGTCACGGCCGGCGACCCAACAGCACCAGTCTCCGGCAGATGGAGTATATCGAGCAGCGCCGACGAAGCTGCTTCTCGCGATGGGGCAGCTGCATCCTCATCACTCTGCTGTCGCTGCTTCTGGTCGGCGGCGCCACCACCTTCGTTATCGGGGTGACAAAGCCGTTGCTGGACGTGCATGTCGCTGAGATCCAAAACGTGCTCGCGTCGGAGCAAGAGATCATGCTGGACCTGAACGTGCATGCCGTCAACCCGAACCTCTTTCCCATTGCGGTCAATGACATGGATGTCAATATCTTTGCCCGGAGTCGGTTTGTCGGCAGCGACAAGTTCTGGCGAGACCACGGTCCTCATCCCGATGGTTTCCCGCGCGTCGAGCTCAGCAAGCGGCGGGCTCTGATGGCACACGCGGTGAACCGCACCCGGAGGGCGGAGTCGTCTGCGCGGACATCGCCCCGTCGTCCTGCGCACATCGCTGAGGGGGTCGACAAGGGCACAGATCCCATGCCGGAGGATCCCACTGGCGACCCGCAGACCATGCTTCTCGGTCGCGTGTTCGCGTTCGACTCCCCTCTCACCTTCGACCCTTCTCCCTGGAAGCATCAGCCGATGAGTTCAGTCGGGTCGATTCGCCTCGAGAGACCGGGGAACAAGACGGAGGAGGGCGGCACCGAGAGGTGGGAGCGCGTGCTGCAGCATCCTTTCGAGCTGATCGTCCGGGGTGTCGTCAAGTACCAGCTGCCGCTGAGCTCGCGATGGCGCTCCGCCTCTGTCAGCTCGAGTGTCAGGGTGGTGCCGGATGATGACACCGGCGGAGGAGACGACGACCACGACGACGATGACGTCGCCCCTCCCAGCAACAAGACGGTGAAGATCAACGCATTGCGGACACCACCACCGGTGCCTGCGTCTCGTCTGCTGGCGGACGTCTCGGCGCGCGCGTCAACACCGCCTGTTCGTCGGACCCGGTCGTTCTGGGCGTGATCAGCATCCGCATGGCTTCCGTTCGTTTTTTTATTTCTGTGACAAGACTTCACGACGCACCGTTTGATGTCTTTCTTTTTTTCCCTTTGTATTTGTGGTGTTTTTTGACCTCCGTATACCCCACTTCGCATTGCATCGTTCCGTACGTATTTTCAGCATTGTGGTCCAGGGCATGTGTTGAGGACTTGAGCGAGCGCTCTGCCGATTTTCCTTGTACTTGAGTGTTCGTGCTAGCTGCAGTTGTCGAAGCATCACACTCATTCTATTTCCTTTGTCGCAATATTCCTTACGCTTGTCAAAGAATAATGTGTGATGACCACAAAAGCATGAAAGGGAAACGCATCGAAAGTGGCGCTGGCGTTCGAGGACGCCAGTCATCAGTCTGGTTCGGTCTGTCTTGTTTGATTACAGATGGGTACTAGCTTTTATGTTATGGGATACATAGCGGCATAGTTAGTGCGGTCAATTATTCAGGATGTATGTCTGTATGTGTGTACATAATAGTCAATCGTGGAGTGGGAGGAGTTTCTGTTGGACTGTCTGTGTGTGTATCTGCGGAGTAGTTGTGAGGACACGGATCGATGTTATTTGTCATCGTGAGGGGGCCAAATGGCCCCTTACCTAGATACACATATCAGGCTTAATTACTATAGAATGGATTAATTGATCCATATCATTAATTAGGCTGGATGTTTTCAAGTCCAGTAGCTGTCTTATCGCCCCGTACTCTGCACATATATCCAGGTACTAGCTCTGCAAACCTGCCGGTCGACATCATCACGGAGATATTACTGCCAGTCTGCTGGGGTCATTCTGCGAGCGCTATGGGAGGCCGGGAGGTGGGGGGAGATGTCTGCGAATATTGGGGGGAGGGAGGGGGGGGATCAATCCCCAGATTCTTTCAACGAGAACTCTGAATACATTCATCATCTGTCTAGATATATTTATCATTATACTCGACAATGGTTTTTTTTTGTCCAGACATATCTAGCTAGCTAGCTATTCCTTCTTCAGACAGGTTTCCTACCTTTTAGGGGCCTGTTTTTTGAATACGTCATTTATCGTTCCCGTTTACCGGTTCGATCATTCGATCCTGACGTGATGGTTGTAGAGTACTCCGTCTAGTGCTACTTGTTCATCCCACACTATGCCACCAAGAAAGTCCTGTACTTTACTGTCAGCGGTTGCCATTATCGTCTCCTCTCCTTCATCTCTGGGTTTGTTTTCAAGTTTTCTGTTCCTTACCTTCGTCTGTTCTCACACTTGACACTTCCACATCTGTGGAACATGGCCTGAATAGCAGCATGTACCCAATACCCAATCTGTGATATATCTCGGCGTCCGCATTTGCTCTGTCGTCTCCACACATGCACAGTGTCTGTTTGCTTTTCATTTTCCCTTACCTTTATCTTACAATGGCTTTCAACTGAACCTTATAGTCTATTATTTGTCCCTTGCGGTGCTGTCTGTGCCCTCACAGCTTTGGTCTTGGATCATTGCCACCTACATCCAAACCTGCGCTATACCTCAATATCATCCACGCACACAGGTTTGTTTGTCTTCTTTTCCCCTTACCCTAACCTTGGCTAGACTTTCCACTAACTTTTCAATATAGACGCCATTTACACTCATCAGCGCTTGCTGCGTGTCAAACTCGCGAAGCTCTCACAGTACCATCCACCCCCAGCCTCCAAGAGCCGCATACTGATGAATACAGATCACGGTACACGTCTATCAATGCCCTTTCTGCCATCATCCACCGCCTACCAGAATCAAACAGAAGAATGAATGTCAGGACGGAGAATGAATGCGGAGGGGTAAATTAACTGGCTCATCACCCACTCTTTTGCGCTTTTTCGTTCTTTTCTTTCTCTCACTGTCCTCGCCTGCAGCGTCTTTTTATCACCACAAACACATTTTATTTTCAAGTATATAGCTTCTTTTGCATAGTTCAGAGCTAGAAGCTAGGGGATATTATATTATTACTATAAACTATATTTTTTTTCCGTTCCACAGAACAGAAGCGAGCAGAATAGCATAGCTCAGAACGTGGCATCTCCGGTCTCGAATCCTGCTTCCTCTATTCAATCCTTTTCTCATTCGAAGCAGAATGTAGAAGCGAGCGAACAGACAGAAAACGACAGGATCTTATTCCTCCCCTAATTACTTTACTGTCTATTGCCTACTGTCCAATCTTTCTACTTAGGACTTCTATACCTGCCCGAATGCACTCAGAAGATCATCTGGTGAATCATACCAGGATCTCTAATATATACTCTATACTATTCTATATCCCTTGGAGGGAAGGGCCGAGCGCGCCTTCCATTCTGTCTGCTTGCTCCATCTATGTATCTAATATATCTATCCGCCAGCCTCAAGCCATCCATGGGTGCCTTCCCAGACCCTCCTATCACCGCCGCAGAGATTGCCAGAGATTTGGATAGTCAAAGACAGTTACTGCGATGATGCAGGGCACGTGCTTGCGGTGATTATAGAAGACATCTTCACTTCCTTTCTTGCCTTAGGTCCTTTCTGACCTGCTTGCTTGTCTTGACTTACATATCTACTCGCTTGCTTTCTTGGAATGCGGACAGACAGAAAAGGACAGGAACTTGTCCCCATGATTGTTTTATTTTATTATAGGGCGCTTGCATTAGTATATATATTCGAAGAAAATCGGAGAGATGGCAGGACCTGCCTGCCTGCCTGTCTGCCTTCATGGCTCTCTGACTCACTTCTTAACTTCGTCCCCACAGAAGAAAAGAAAAGAAAGTTCTGGGAATATAATATAATATATATATACATATATATCGTCCTCGTTAAGCGAGATTTGCTTTTTTTTTGACAAGTGTTTCTAGATCTCTTTCTTCCTAAGTATTAAGTATTACTTATTATATATACCCAGAGTTTCAGTGGAAAAGAAGAGAGCCAGAAAGAAGCAAGCAGGACTCGGTCGGTGCTCGGTCCTCGCGATATCCTACTTATGTGTGTATATTTAGCGAGGGAGGGAGAACGACGCTGGGAGCTTGCAACATTCTTGTCTTTAAGAATTGCTCGCTCTATACTTTATACATCCAATGCGAATCAGCAGACCTCGTACGAGTTGAGTGGCTCCACTGCTCACTCACTCTGGCCTCCTAATGCTTTCGAAATTCGGGCAGATAAGGTTCAAGGCAGAGATAGGATGGGTGGCTCGCTACTTACTCGCTGCAGGGCTATCGGGGATTTGTGTCTGCGCTAGGCCAGTCGGTTATCATCTATCCATGTCTGTGTATAGAAAAAAAACTTCTGAAACTGCTTTCTCTATTTCTTTTCACATGGAAAAAATGAAGAATGAGACTCATCTTTCTTTCCCTCACCTTGGTTTCGTTTCATCACGTGCTCATTGTACAGTGACAGTGACGGCCAGTGAGATCCACACTGTGTGTGGGTGCCGGGCGTCTAGTACATACAGATATAGATATAGGGATAGATGTCCGGCATTGAAGCAGGACCGGATCCGACACCGAGAAAGAATCATCTTGCTCCCCTGATACTATGTGGTGTCTGGCTGTCATTTGCTGGTCCAGTCAATCAAAGACATTCAAGATGCGATTTGTCTTTTCTTCTTTGAATTACTGATCTAGATATAAAGAGATGGTGCACTGATGCTAGCCCTGGACAAGATGCTTCTGCATATTCCTTCGGCTCAAAATATCAGATTGTATACCTACCCGTCAGATAAGATGCCTGCTGTCCCCTCCTCCCGCTCCGGTCTATTGGCCATTGGCCGCCTGCCGTGGCAAGATGCATCTCATGCTCGTCGTGACTGATCCTTTTGTCGATAGACTAGGTGCGCTATCTGGGGTGCATATTTAGGATTCAAGCAGGATAGAGATATCTATTTACTTTACTTCTCTCCTTTTAATTTCCGCACATTGTCTGTGTCTGTCTATTGGTGCTCGCCTAGCCGACGGCGTCGAATCCTTATTATTCTTTATTCGAATAGACTGCTAAGATGTCTCCCTCTCTGCGTTCTCTCACTCCTACCTGGGAGAAAAGAATAGAAAAATGCACCGAAGAGCTCCGCACCCATGGTTGCCTAATTAATCAATATATTTCGAGAAGCATAAGGTCCTTGTCACTGTCTGTGTGGTTGGTTGGCTGGCTGCTTGTCCGTGTATATTTATACATACTTTGTGGGATGCAAGCTTCATAACTGGCCTTGTATTATAAACTCTAGCTCCGTGCATCTACCACGCATGACTTTTGCCTATGTGCACATGCTCAAATTTGGTGTTGAGCTGGAGAAAGAGGCCATGTGGGTGCCTGCTTTTTCTACAAGACCACTATGGGTGTGTCTGTGGCCACCAAAGTCTGCGATCTTTTCTCATTGCTATCTATGTACGCACATCGCAAACCTCATCAGCGACACCTGGCTCGGAGACACCATTTATCCTCAGCGCCGACTTACGCTCGGTCCCATGCACACACACACCCCGGGATGGAGTGGTTGTCTATGGTTTTTTCTGATCTAGAAGAACGAAGATTGTCCAACATGATACATATATATGGATGCAGTGTCGCCCTGGGAAACTATTGCGGCTTACTTCTTACAGCTAGAGCTGATACGGAAATGTGTATTACACACTTGGTCGTTGTGGCTCTCTTTCTAATATTTCGAGCTCTGGAGATATAATCTTCGCTGGAAAAAATGGAAGGGCCTTCGCCTGATTGATTGATTAATTGACCGATTACACACTGGTCACCGCAGTCCATTCAACATCAGCAACGTCAAATGGGACTAACCATGGCAGAGCTGGCCCCATTACCAGCGGAGAGATATGTTCTTGGTCAAGTTATCCCGCCACAGCTGATGGTGTGTACTGTACAATAATATATTCTTTCGGGTGATATATGATCCCGTTGTGAGAAAGTGTCCAGCCTTCGATGCCTTATAATAATTGTCTTGTCTTGATTCATCTGGAAAGTTCAGATGGCACTCTAGCAGACAGCTATATATTCATTATCTTTTCTTGTCACATTGAGATCGTGAGACTTATTGCTGATAACTTCACGCGATCAGCATGTTCGCCAGTCGGAACAACGATATCCCGGATGTTTCCCCTGCATATTATACGACCTAATCTCACCATCTGGCCCAGATGCGCTAAAATATATAAAGGGGTTAAAAGACTGTCTCTGTGCGTCGGCTGGCCGTCGACATGTTCCCAGGTTTCTTATATTTCAAGCGCAACCTGACCAAGATCCCTCCCGAGATCAGGTGGCGTATGTGGAAAAGGGCAAGCGATCGGAGGACAAGTCCTCCATGTTCTTTGAGTTCAACTCAGGGATATATACATGGGCAGGATTCGATGTTTATTTCAAAATTGCGTTGAGGGTGCAAGGATTTTTAACCTTAGGAGATTGCCAATAAGGACTCGTTGAGATAAAAGGCTCGCTTCTATGATGGCTAACCTTTCCATATAGGTGCTCTTGTCTACTTTTTCCCGCTAAAGCGGATAGGTAGTGCTTGGCAGGGAGGTAACGAATCATCTATATAATATATCGGACTTGAATTTCTCATTCTTAGAGATACCATTATCCTTTTTCGCCGCGTGGATCGTGGTGAGACTCGCCGAACAGGACTTGCCTAATTGGATCCCATTCACGAGATACGATATTGGAAGATTGGGTTGCGGAGATTGAGGAGCGCTAGTGGGGCGGTTTATTCTTTTCCTTTCATGTATTCTTATTTTTGATATGTGCTCGTTATCTTACTGGTTGATGAGATACCTGCCGGGATACCTCCTACTGATATGGCACTTTTCAATGTCGATTTCCTACTTTTCTTGAGCCCATCTTTGCACCGTCGGCAAGGAAGTTGGCTAAGTGTGGCACATCCCGACAATGTTCAGCTAAGTCTGAGCTTGAACATGCAGAGTTCGATATATCGTGCTTCATGTGACGGCCCTTCGTGTGACGGCCCTAGACGAACAGCCGACATGAAATATTACACGCGACGCCTAGAGCGACGGTCTGTTTCTGAACATCTTTATTTAATTGTCTATTTATAAAGGCACCTATCTGGCTCGTGTCATGTTTCCGGGCCCGTCGCAGCAGATGACCCATATGTCGCTGCTTTTCTTGATCTGAACACCACAGGTCATCTATTGAACATCCTTGCCGTCTATAGTTATATATGATGCTGCACCTGAGACTGAAAATGTCGTATCTTCTCCAGGCCATCTGGCAACGTGCTCGTTCTCCCCTTCCTAGTGGTGTTAGAGTTTCGGCTTTATGAACTACCACCGAAGAGCAAGGGCACAGTGAGCATCCAGAGCTTCGGGATATCAATTCTTTATTTCTATTTGGAATGGAGATGAGAACGCGTTCGCAGAAGGCCGATCTGTCTCTGTCAGCTCATACTCTACTTCTTCCACGCATCGTTTAGTGTCTCATGTCTCCCCTCAAACAGAAGATCGGCCTTCTGTTAAGGAGAAAGCAAAAGCAGCATGAACGAGGTGCTCTCCGACTCATCGCTGTGTGTGATGTTTGAGGATATTTGCGGCAGGCTCTCGTGACAAATAAGGGCTTGGAAGATTAGTCGTGGCGTCTTGGCCATTTATATATTTGTCTCTAAGTTTATGGTGGCGGTTCCGACGGATTTACATACTATACATTTTGAAAACTCGAAAGAAACGGGACCACAGGAAGATGGTCGCTAGCACTCGTAGCGGCAGTAAGTCAAACTTTTGCAGGTTTATATATACTAATTATCGAAGCAACTGACACAGTCACAGTCGTTCCGAGAAACCCCTTTCATATCAGACTGGAAACTGATCGGCCCGAAAAGACTTGTACGACGTCCCACCAGCAATGACTTGCCTGGCCTTCTTATGACTTTCTAGACCGGAACTCCTCGTTGGCGGTCTCTCAGGCTATAGGAAGGTATAACGTTGAATGAAAAAGGTCCTCATATTGAATATGAGAGGAGAGACCAAAAACTCGGTATCAGCGACGCGCTGACAAAGACAACCAAGGAGATGCAGACAAGACACATGGTGCTCGGTTCTCGCTATATACTATGTACTGTATATAGTGAGCGAGAACGAAGCTGAGAGCTTGCAACATTCTTCTCTTCGTTTCAAGGATTGATTGCTCTATTAGGTATATAAAATCAAAGGGCGACGGCTGAAAGCTTGCAGCATTCTTTTTACCTTGGCCGCTATTCACGCAGACCCCGTCCTGGTTTTCAATATTGATCTTGACATTGACAATATACAGAATCAGTGTCGTGTCTGAGTCCAAGAAGATATAGGTACCGATCTTCAAAGATTCAATATCTTGGTCTATATAAAGAAGAACAAAAGAAAGATAAACAGGAAGAAACAGAAATTAAAAGTAAAAAAGAGAGAGAAGAAAAGGGATAAAAAGGAAAGGGGGAAAAAAGACAAAAAACATATCCATTCCTCCCCCCCCCCCCCTACATTCTCCACCGCAGGCGTCCGGACACAAACCCACACGGTCTTGTCAGCTGGCGAGATCGATATTGGCTGTGACCTGTTTTTGCTATCACACCGGGGCTATCTTCATTCCTGGCAATCTCGAGCTCGATTTTGGGTTTGTGATCGTCCTGTTATCAAATACGGTCTGTCTGATATATTTCGTTCTTTAAAGTGTCCGAAACGGTTTCTGGCAGTTATACAGCTTGCGCCTTGAAGCCAGAGGCTTCGTGTCACCATTTTATAGTCTCATTCTGCGTACCCTTCGAGATACCGTCGGCAACATGCGAACCAAGACAACCTTGCTGTCGCCAGGGCGCGATGGCAACCTCTGGCACTGATTTGTCGTGGTTGGTTTGATATATATCATTTCCACCAGCAATCGTTTAAAATTTCCTTGTGGTGTCTTTTCTTCTCGTCACAGAGGGATTTGTCGCTGAGCTGATGGTGCACTGATCTCTCCTAGCCCAGATTGCTCGACACCTAGAGAAAAGTTCAGGCGGGCTTCGCTCACAGCCTCACGTCATGTCTTAGTTCTACGAGCCCAGCAGACCGTTAAGAGTTACAGGAGAATCATGGCTCCTTTATACCGTCGATAGTCCTACTAATGACATAGCACAGTGCCTTGTAGCGACTAGGGGTCACAGATTGCTCATTGCGGCTTTGACATCACCATCGAGCGCATTCTACCTGTGTTGCTCTTACGGCTTTCTCACGGCCAGCTGATCGCCCATGCCATGCTTCACAGGCTCCATCTGGCAGGGCCCGGGGAGATTGTTAGAAGAGTCCTTTTTTTCTTCACCTCAGCAATCTTAGCTTGGTGGATTATTTACTGCTGCCATCATACTAACGGCATTGAAGGGTTATTAAATTTAAGACTCCGTAATGGATTCCTTTTCCGGAGAAATATAACTTACCTTTGGTATTCATAGTTTGCGAGATCCTCGAGTCGGACTAGGAGCCTGTCGAAAACAGCCTCATCTGTTACATGGAGTGAACACCTCGTTATTTCCAAATTCGAGTCTGATATAGTCGAGTATCCGGGCAACATAAGCACCATCCTCGTGTTGTTTGTTACGACACAAGACAGGTAGCCACGCTCGGATGGCAATGTCCTCGAAGAATCTGATAAAGCGCGGGCAAAGGAACGACAAGTGGAACTCAGGACCCGCCCTATGACGGCGAGAATAATGAGAGTGATGGATATACTTACCTGACCTACATAGGCTACGGTCTCGATAGCGCCGACGATGAATGGGAAACCTATACGATAAAGAATATAGTTGTGGAAGCAGTGGATATGCTATACTAAATTTCAATATATTGGCATAAACGCAACTCCAATCGGGATGATGGATCTTCTAGCTCTTTATATCTGTTTGTCTGATCTAGAGGTTTCATATCCCTTCTTAACACAGCTTGCGATCGATTCATTAGATGCGGCCTAGATAGAGGTTAAAAATATAATAGACTCTGCGATGTCTTAGTTTATATTCCGCCGAAGCTGACCCTGAATGACCATTTTGCAATCGGTCGCACAATCTTAATTGGCTCCTCTTTGTACTGCTTCTAGGGGGTATCGTTGTTGGATTATAGATGTCGCCGACAGGACTGCCGGCCGAGCTGACGAAATGAGAGCAATGTTCGTAGCTGATCCAGAAGCAATAGACCAATTGATCAATCTATGTAGACTATGCCCGTAAATTGAACAGTAATAAAGAAAAGAATCACTCTAAGTCCAGTAAGATTCTATAGACGAATAAATCTCTTTAATGGCTTTAGAATCTTCTATGATTCTTTAACTGATCTGTAGATCTGCATAGAGCTTGATGACTTCTCAGATCTTTAGATGTCCAACAAAGAAACAGCCTTTATGTCAAGACTTATCTATATCCCCAGATTCTAACATGATCTGCTACATTGGACCTATGCATGTATTTGTCTTTCAATGATCTGTGGCCGCCCCGATTCAGCAGGAGCCCCTTACTGCAAGACTCATCATGCTGAGACGGTATGGCATGACGACTAAGCATACGACGACTAAGCAGGACCCATGAATCCACATATAAAAGGCCCATAATTCACATCCTCGCTCTTTCTCATCATCTTCCTACCTCTCTCATCACTTCATCCTTTCCTTCACGGTGTACTGTCGTGAGGATTTGTCCAAGCAACAGGGCCGCCAGGAAACAAATGCCGCTGGATCTTTATCCTCCCTTCAGCTTTTGCAGCCTGCTGGATCCTCTATCCTACCGAAGGCCACTCGTCCGGTGAGTTTGAGCTAAGTGAAGAGGCTCTTTGAGATCGGAAGAGAAATCCTGTCGGTTAAGAGACCTCGGATGAACACTGGAAAAGTCAGCACGGCTTGGTCTTCAAGCAGTAAGTAGCATCCTCCATCCTGAAGCGGATCTTCCTCTTTCTTTCCGTATTAGTGTTATTTCGAAGGCCAGAGCGCTGTCTGCAAACATTCCCTTGAGATACAAAGAACACAGCTGACGACTTCAGGACATCCGAGAACCCAAGGTTACCGACAGCTTCCTTCATTCTCCTACACCCAGACCGTCTGGAGATTCTAGTGCTGCCCCGTCGTCAGCGTCTTTTAGATCCGTTGGCTTTGTGCCCGAAACCTTTGTGGTACCTAATCACGGCGTTTGTGTTGGGACTCTCACAAACCTTGGTCTTGGTTGGACGAGAGTCCTATGTAATGTCATTCCATAGTCTCTTGGGCAACGACAGGCTATATCATGCTTAGCAGTGTCGTGGAATGCAATTGCAAACCCTCTCAAATGCGCGAGCGGCAGCTATTTCCACATACTTCTGATGTCTTTCCCGATCATGGCAGCACACGGTGTCGGATTCGCCTCTGGTGCTCAATACATCGTTCTTTGTTTTATATATTTCTTTCCTCGTTTCATATAATTGCAGGATGAAAGATAGACCTGCCACGATGCCGAACTTGTCGAACCTGTGCCGATATACTCCTGATGGAACGGTCGATCAGCTGTAGAAAATCTAATTATCGCAGTCAACGACCTCCGCTGGCGGCCTACCTTTTCCAAAGCCGTTTCAGTTCTTTGAATCACGAGTGGTGAAGGCATCGAAACAGGAGAACTGAAATTTCGGAATGCTTATGTCGTTTTCGAACATATATATACTATCGGCTCCCAGAAAGAGTTTCCCGCGTTGCCAGGTACGATCCGGATGGGAACCGTGCTGAGCGTCCAGCTGATGGTCTTGCGACAGACGACAGCCAAAAGTCGCCGAACGGGATTGTCTTCGACACCTATATATAATATCCACCGGTCCTTGCGGCCCCAATACGTGTGCCCTGGCAGCATTTCCTCTTCTTAGAACCTTGAACTGGTTTATTTCACTTTCATAGAGGAAATTCCACGCGACGTGGTAGAGGATCTAGTCCTCTTTTATACCTGGAAGGAGTGTCAGGGTGCGCTTGCGCACCACTCGAGAGCTCTTGTCGAAAAGTGAGAACCGATTTCCCTCCTTGCTCACGACAACTGATCGTGTCACACTTGTGGAAAGCACCAAACAACTCTCTATCACGGCATCACCCATGGTGGTGGCACTATGCGGAAAGGGAAAAGTTTTATATATATAACGAGGCAGGCCCTTTTCTTACCTCGCTTTCTGGGCCTGCACAAAAAAATCTGGAGGTCAACAAGCTCCGTCGAGCGCTGTGCACGTCGCTCGTCTTCCAAACATGATATGTATATATAACTGCCCTCTATTGAGACTGCGCGTGATGTGCTCGCCCGGTCAAGAGGATCTGAGTATCCTCCTAACTTGCTCCCTCTGTCCGCATCTATCCCCGCGGACCTTTTGACGCCCACGCTGGCGTAACTTAGGATCGCTGCAAAGAGTGTGAATATACATATATATATTTATTGGACGATCATGCCCCCTGGCAGCAGGAGGAGGACCCTAGCTCCATTTATATAAGCCAGAGCAGAAGCCAGAACAAAAGTCAAAACCTAAACGAAGAAGGCCAGGCGTCAGCCTGAGAATGAATCAACCGCGGCCTATACTGTCTCATATCGAGCTTTACCTAGATGCCTAGGTAAACTTATATATAACTTTGTGTATGACAGAAAATTTTGGACAGCCTCGCCGCAAGTGCCAATACCACCGTAAGGTCGACTAAAAAATATTTATATATCAAAATCAAAGCCAATGCCAGGAGATTCGAGACCTCGGTCCCCGACTGGTCCGGTATCTGACGAATCGGACAGCGCAACTAGACAATGTGCTGGAGCAAGGTATGGGCATGATCAAGACCATGTCGATGGGCGAGGGATTGGCTCGGTCCTCGGTCAATGACATCGAGGTTCTGGAACGTGCGATCGGGCCGCCTTGAAGCATTGCTCGAGACACAAGCGAAGAACAATACCGGGACTGTAGACACTAGCGACGAACGATTCAAGAATTGGGAAACGCTGTGGAAAATGGACTGCTGTCACCCGCCACAGCGACTTTCCAGCGCCAGGTAGCAGGTGCAGGAAACCGAGGAATTGGCTTCCGCAAACATGTACCACTTGCAGGAGCAAACAAGGCTGCACTATATATATAATAGTAAGCTTTGAGGGACTGTGGTGCTCTCCCTGTCAGAGGGACAGAGAATCCCTCCCGGATCAGTGGGTTCCATGTGGTATAAATAATCCACATGTGAGTGTTTTTCTTTCAATCAAGTTTTGATTCATCTCTAACATGTGCTCTCCTACCGCAGATATACTCTCTGACGAAGACTCTGGATTGCAAAGCCGGATGGCTATGAACTACCAATGAACCTGCAGATCATATCTCTATCCCCCAGGGACAGGAGAGACGCGTTTACACCGACAGCTCAAATTGCACGGAAAAGCGCCAAAAATTAAAACGGACGCACAGCTGAGCCTTGAGAAATGCCGGTGCTGGCGTGGTGTATAGCGACGACTACTCTAGACAGTGGAGGCCTTGCCATAGAACACTTCTTGGAAGGAGAAGCGACATCTAACGGCATGAATCAGTCGAGGCTAAAGACTCAATTTATTCAAATATGAAGATGCTTATTTTTCGTCCATCCATGGATTGCTGCTAATCAAAAGGTAGGAGATGCGCAACTATATGAGCCGTCCGGGGCCATCCAGACCAGGGTTATGTCATCTAGGGCCGCCACTGCTGCAGGCCCAAGAGTGGATAATCTGATCGCCTTCCATCCCAGCCAGGCGAATGGGGGACTCGACAATCAGTCTAATATCATATATATCCTAAAGCCAGTGGTGTTTTTAAAGTCCAGGGCTTGAACCCCTAGGAATATATATATATATACATTTCCACGCCCGATTTCATCCAAAATTGAAGGATGCAGGGCAGACTGGTCTCGCGTGAACCGTCGCATCACGCCGGAAGGCATCATCGATCGCGTTGAACCGATCTTCAAAATGTCAGCAAATATATCATTCAGGCAGGCATTCAACGTGGCTGCTTAGGGACCTGAACCGTCAATTCCCGCAATCGCTCATCTGTCGGAGAGAGCAGGAATCGATCCCGCGCAGAACACCACGACAGGATTAACACCTGGTCTCATTGACCTGGGAATTGGCGATCGAGGAGATGCCATGAACAAAGGCAGAGAGCGAGGTGCTGCCTTACTATTGCTGCCAGAGCCGACTGGTGGCTGCAAGCTTCCCAAGCCGACGGGAAAGGAGCTTCTGTTGAGGACTATGACCAAAAAGGAAGAGAAGAGAGCCGCCACCCGTGACTACAGTACTTATTTTAGTGCAACACCATATAAACACTCATGCGGCAGTGGTGGTATATAAACGCCGAAGAATTGCCAACAGCGATATATCTGCTTTCCCCAGAACCGTTCCGGATCCTGCTTCTTGCAGACAAACTGCAGAACAGACAGAAAAAGACAGGATCTATCCTCTGTTCATTATTATATTCATTTATATAAAGCGTCTCCGCCTGCCCTGGTGGCACCCAGAGACCACCTGGACAGCAACATTGACCTGTCAGCGGTGCGAAAGACTCTGGATTACGCGTCATCTTGGCTGGCGGTCTCGACCCAGAAAATGTCACTGGAGAGAGTGACAGTAGCCACGGTGTCGGGAGCCGCGCAACGCTTTTGTTATATATGTACTCTATATCCGCCAGTGAGCGGGCAGGCCTGCCAGCCTCGAGACATCCATGATCCCTTTGCACAGACTTCCCTAACACTGCGGATACCGCGACCTGGATTTTTATACGGCGGGATATATCTGAACAGACACACTTTAATATATTGGCGGGGAATTCAAAGCTCAGGGCCGGAAGCATTGAACGGGTGCCAAAGAATCTGCAGCGCACCAATCTATATATACACCCCGATGGGTCTCTGCTTCTCTGGCTCCTTCTCTCTCCTGCGTGCTTCTCCCGTTGGGTCAAATCAGTTATACATGCAAAGGGAGAAAACAGATACTTTCCAAACCATCGCTGGGGAAATCCGAGCCGTGGCAGTTTGTTTTCTGCTTTTCCTTGACAGCTGTGAGTGATCCTTGGTTTTGCCTGTGCACCAGCTGTTTTGGCGTCACGATGTCTATACCTCCACGCCGAAGTCTTCTGTCCCCCAGGGACAGGAGAGACACGTTTTCGCAGACAGCAGCATATTACATGGAAAAGCTTGGGGCATATACCTCGAGTTGATTATATACGGCCTGCGATGGAAAGAAAACCTGGCGTGGCTAGTGACGACCATTTTATACACACAACGTGAGGTCGTCCAGTCGATTGACAATATCGAAGATGTCTCCGGTTCTCGTGCCTCTTTATATATATACACTGAAAAAGAACAGCTTGAGCGGGCCTGGTCAAAATATTTTGCATTATAAAGCGCAGGCGTCAAGACGCGGCACTTCTCAGGCATCCTGTCGGAGCTGCGACAGGCGCTGGAGATCCACGGGCTTGTGTTTCGCCCCATGGCGGGACTGGGGTTTGCAAGATATATATCTATCTTTTTCTAACTCTTATATAAAGAACCAGGCACCAATATCTTGTGCTACAGCGCACCGCGGCTTGACACGCGGCTTGACCGCACAAGCCCATTCATAATGGCAGACTCATACAGGTCTGCCAGTATATTATACATACGTCCTTTTCTGGCAGGCAGCAAGAACATGGCAGCTGCAGGCCTGCCCAAGGGAGTATTCTACGACCTTGGGAACGGAAAGGGGAATGACACCAATGCGTTGCATGCACAGTATATCAGATCAGACGTGTTGGCCAAAGGTTGACAGATGCGGTGGATACGATCTTGCCCCGTCGTCGCTATTTGTCGTGATTTGCCGTGTGTCTGGCTGGAGCTGTGGATCTGCGGCCCGATGGAACCACCACATCCCTTTCAGCCTGCTGGCCAGTTTGTCGGTTGGCGGGGCATGAAGTTAAGCGCCCAGGCAGACGGATTTGCAGCTGCCTCGGCAAAGAAATGTTTCTCCAGCACGATCTTTCTTCCTCGAAGAACCAGAGCTCGTCGAAACGGCTGAAGAAGGCAAACCCGTCTGGAGGGAGGGGGAGGGGTATGGAAGCGGGGGAGGAGGAGACGGTGGAGACAGGGTCGTTGTCATCCTGAAGACGAGGTTGATGAAGTATCACGGTGAAGATGTATATATACGTAGCAGAAGGATAACTGTACATGTAAACACGAGGCCTTCCTGCAGACCGCCAGCCACTCACGTGTCCAGCCTCACCGCGGGTTTGCGTTTTCTTCTCGACGTCCATCGCCAGCGCTTCCCCTCTGGTTCTCTCTCCTCTGTCTCTTCCTCTCTGTACGCCTGCTTTGACGGCCTTTTCATGCCTCACGACTGACGAGTTTTCTTTGTTCCTGTATTATTAGCCACGATACCCCAGCTTCTCCGCGTCCGCCCGCGCGCCACCTCCGATCGATCGACGAACCGCTCGGCGCGCCCACGGTTCAGCTCCGCCCGCCAGATCTGTTAACGCCAAAACAAACACGACAGCTCTCCAGACAGACAGCTCTATATACCTCTAATCCCAATTCTCCCCGCTGACCACATGAGCCTCCACGCCGCGGGCTGAGCTCTCGCCCACCATGTTCAAGGCTCTGCTGGGCGGCGGGGGGCGGTCGTCCGGCGACTCGGGCAGGTCCGCCCGCCGCAGGGCCGCCGACGACGATGGCCCTTCTGCCCCGGCCTCAGCACCCTCTTCGACGAGCCGCGGGGCCGACTCGAACCCGTCGACCTCGAAGCTGTCCGGCTCGTCGTCCAGCCGCAGGTCCAAGTCCTCACGGGACAGCATCAACGGCGACCGCGAGCGTCCCTTGAGCGGCCTGAGCGATCTCAGCACACTCGGATCGTCCGGGACCCCGAGGTACCTGCCCATGAGCAGCATCGCAGGGTCCGTGACCGAGAGCTTCGTCACCGCGGAGCCCGGGGGCTATGCGGATTCCGAACCCGCAGCCACCGAGAAGGAGTCGACGTACGAGCAAAGTGAAGATGGGGATGGGCGAGACTATCGGGATCGGGATAGTGCATTGGATAGGGAACACGAGCAGCGCAGACGCGATAGGTATCGATCTGGGAGCGTGGAGCGCGTGAGAGACCGCCGCGAGCGGTCGAGGAGCAGAGACCGCGAGCAACGGAGCAAGGAGAGGAAAGAGAGCAAGGGTAAGGATCGAGATACGGACGGCGCTCGCGAGGAGCGACCACGCGAACCTACGTCGAGTGCGAAAGACCGCTTCTACGGATTCTCGCAGCCGATGCAGTACGACGGCACCACTCCTGGACCTGGTCATGGACCTGGACCTGTTCCGCCGCTCCCCAACTTCGACCCTCACGTCCAGCACCAGTTCTCCGGCCAGTTTCCTGCATTTGTCGCCCTACCGTACCGTCCGCCCAACCCGGCAGGCGAGGCCGCAGACTACTACGGCGACCACGGAGAGTCTGTCCAGACGCAGCCCGGTGTGCGGCCAAATCCGCCTGCGGTGATCGTGGGGACACAACCGCATCTGATGACGCCCTCCGCGATACCGAACCCGCCTCCCGAACCGAGCAGCATAGGCCAGGTGGGAGCTGCTGCGTCTTACTATTCGCACAACTCTGGAGACAGGCCCGACCAGGCGGCGGGACAGCAGCAGCAGCAGCCCGGGAAGCCCCCTCAACCGTCCGCCGCGGCGGCGTCATCAAAGCCGCCCAGGCCTCCCAGGCCGGGGAAGCCTCACCAGCCATCTGCATCTACGGATTCAGTCTCTACGACGGCGACTTCAGTGGCCTCCAGTGCGACCGCTACGTACGGCCTCTCCACGGAGATGGTGGACAGCGCCGCTGCCTCACTATACACCGCTTCGTCGACAGTCGGGGGGGGCACGTCGACTTACTACGATCCGTCTGTCATGAGTTCCTCCGCCCCGGGGCAGAGTACAACGACCCAGTCACACAGCACGGGGACGGCCTTGAGCGCAGCTGCAGCGGGAGCAGCAGCCGGATACCCGATGGGCCACCTGGGCCACCACGCCTCACCGAGCCTCGAGTCTACGCAGTTTACTTCCACTACGCAGTACACATCTACCGTGACCTACCAGGACTCTTCCTACTACAGCGTAGCTGGCACGGAGACTGCGGCCCAGCCAGGCCACTACGGCTCCAGCACCAACGCTGCCATGTACGCGGCTGGCGCCGCAGGAGCCGCAGGATACGCAGCGGCCTCCGCAGCACAGGCACACGACACGCAGTCATCATCATCTTCCCCTAGTTCCCCAGCATCAAGCCAGCTGGCGGTCGTGCAGCGTCACGACGGGCCCCTGAAGAAGTTCATCGAGTGGTGGAGAGACACCGAGGGAGTGGGCAAGTTCGAAGACTACACGGAGCGGATCGGGGTCTGCAAGGACTGCTTCGAGCCCGGCACGACGTCCAAGGACGCGCCGCGGAAACATCATTATTACAGACGACGCAGGCGTTCTTCCGCTGGCAGCCGTACCCGGATCAGCAAGCTCAGTAGTCGCAGCAGTACTTCCTCCGCCTCGGAAGGGAGCCGGCGGAGTGGCAAGTCTGTTAAGGTCAGGACTGCGTCGTGGCTCGCCGCTGGTGGGATTGCGGGATATGTGGCCAAGACGCTCTTCAGCAGCAAGTATTCCGACGAGACGTACACCGTTCATTCAAGGAGAGAAAAGGAAGAGGTTGAGAGGGCCAGCCGGCGTTCAGAACGCAGCCGCTCACGGGACCGCGTCGAAAATGGGGTCAAGAAAACACGGTCGCGCTCAAGTTCCCGGTCCAGAAGAGAGTATCATCATCATTCCTACCATTCCAGCTCTGCTGTACAAGAAGCCGCCGTCGGGGTTGCGATCGGACCGACCGCCGTTGCAGCAGCAGCGTCGACATCTCGCGACCGGAGCCGGAGTCGCTCCCCCAAGAACGACAAGAAGAGCAAGAAGCAGTCTTATTCTTCTTCCTCATCCTCATCCTCATCATTATCAGACGGGTCTGGGTCCTACGTCGACATCTCCCGAACATACGGCAAGTCGGGACTTATGGGCTTCGCGTCCTTCTTCAGCGCCCCGTCGGAGAACCGGATCAAGAAGCATCGCAGCAGCTACAGACGGACAAGCGGCTCCAACAAGTCGTATTCGTCCTCGTCTATGGACGCCGATCTCGCCTTTGGAACGGGGTATATCAAACGGTCCAAGTTGAGCAAGTCCCAGTCGAAGAAGAAAAAGAAGGAGGATCACGAGGACGTCGATTCCGCGATTGTCGGTCTAGGGGCTGCGGCAACAGCACTGGCGGCGGCTTCGACTTCCTCCTACGTACGCTCTAGGACTAAGAAGAGCAGAGTGGTCAAGTCTTCTCGTCGCTCTGGCCACGTCTCGTCCGCCACGGCCGACGACGACGACCAGTGGGAGGATGCGATGTCCACCGATCGTGAGTCTTCGAGCGTGAGCTCCGGCCTGGCTTACGGCGAGACTGCTGCCGTTGGCGGTAGCCGCGAGTCACTCGCGTCCCTGTCTGGAACATTGAAGTGGAGCTGGAGATGGGGCAGCAAGAAGGAAAAGGAGAAGAAAAGAAAGTCAACGTCATCGGACGAACACGGCGGCGCGGCGCTTGAACAGGACGCCGCCAACAGCGTAAGCAGTCCCCAATCCCGTCTTCCCAGAGCCAATTGCTGATCCCTCGCAGCACGACGCCTCCCGGGTACACTCCCCGTCCTCGACGTCTACAATTGTGCCGCAGAAGCCACCAGTCGTCCGGCCGGTCAAGGTCCCGCTCCAGCAGCCGCAGCCGATCACGCCCGTCTCGCAGTCCATATACACCTCGCAGGGTGGAGCGACGCATGTGTATACGGCACCAACAGGTCCTCCCGTCTTCGCTGCTGATTCATCATCTGCCAGCTATTCTGATTCGCGGTACCAGGAGCAGACAATCCACGATGCGCACGGCCGAGCGCCTCGCAGGAGTGACACGACCCCTGCCGTTCCGACATCGCCGCTGGCGGAGAGTCCGCTCTCCGTGCCGAAACGCCGCGCAACGACGAAAGACCAGGCGAGCGTTGTGCAGTTTGAACTGACCGCGGAGCAGGCGGAGAAGGAGCGCCGCATTGACCGGCGCGAGAGGAGGAGGAGAGAAAGAGAAAGTAGCCGGCGAGACGAGACGCTGCGGTTGATCGATGAAGAACGTGAAACGGCCAGTATGCATGTGGAGCATCGTGAGAGACGTCGTCAGGAGAGGACTGAGACCTCAGAAAAGGACTACTCTTACTCCGTCTCTCCTGCTGGCTCACAGCGAGATAGTCCAACAGCAAAAGAAAAGAACCCTTCATCATCGTCTTCGTGGGCTGCCCCCGCCGCGGGTGGAGTGATCGGTGCCATCACCGCTGGTGCTGTCTTCACGGGCAAAGGCTCAGAGGATGGCGCCTCGGACGAGAGCCAGAAGCGTCATGAAGAACGCCGCGAGAAGCGTCGCGCGGAGCGGCGACGTGCCTCTTCTGAACAGGAGGAGGGCTCGCCGCTGTCAACAACGCCGCCAAGAATCGAGGAAGAGCAGGAGCACCAGCGGCGTAAGGAACGAGAGGAGGAACGGACTAGGCAGAAAGACAGCCAGAGTCCCTCTCCTCCAGCGAAGATCCCTGCCTCCCGCATAATCTCAAAGACCACTTCCAGTCACGTTCATGAGAGCTACAAAGCCTTCTTTGCTCCGGAGGAAGTGAGACATCGTAACCCTGATGGTGTGCACTCGAAAGAGCGTCCCGACGCACCCAAGATAATCGAGATCGAACCCGCCAGTGAGAAGTTCGCGCGTGCGATGGCGCGGCGAGAAGAAGACACTACTACCGTCAAGCAACGCAGGGACCTCCCGTGGCCTGTTCCGCAGCTGAAACTCACAGAGCCGACTCCACCTCACAGCCAGAGCCCGTCCATAAGGGATGCTGCGTCGCCAGTCGTCGCACCTGTCGACATCGTTGATGAAGAACAGGCTGGAAGGCGTCGAGAGTCTACCGGCTCTAGGGTGTCCTGGGGCGAACATCAGATGCACGAGTACGAGGTGCCCACGTCCGTCTCCACCTCGGAGACCGGGAAAGAGGACTTGGATAGTGGCAAGTCTGCGAAGGAGGAGGAGAAGGAGGAGGAGGAGGAGAACAAGCTTCTCGATGACACCAATGAAGCCCGTGATGCGTCATCGGTCGTGACCGTGATCAGGGACCAATCCACGACCACTGGCGATGCTGCGAAACCTGCTGCCGTGGAACCGGAGACCGGCAAGGAGACAGCGCCGCAGAACGAGAAGACCCCAGGCAACTACGGCGATGACATCGAATTCGCAGCCACTCTTGCTGCGGGAACTGCGGTCTCTGGCTTCGATCCCTCGATGGTGACGAATAACCCGAGGTACTATAGGAGAACCTCGCCCCCGGGGTCGGAAGAGATAGGCACGTATCACTTCGAATATTGGGCCGACGGTGACGATCTGAAAGCCCGGGTTATCGAGGAACCCGATCAAGTAGCACCTCCTGAGCATGAGCAGATAGACTCGACCTCGCCAAGTCAGGATGGTAGTTCACAGTCTCCGAACGGAGAACTAGCTGCAGAGGAACTCTCGATCGCACCCCAGGCCATCGAGGAGCTTAATAAGAAAGCCCACGATGACTCCGGCGTCGTGGTCGAGCAAGCCCACTCCACGCCGGAAGAAACGAAGCGTGACAAAGAGCCCTCGTCTGCCGGTCAGCCTTGGACGAGCGAGGCCCAGTCTGATCAGCACGGCGGCGAGGGCTATCAGGCACGCAGGAAGAGAAGGGAGGAGAAACGGCGAAACATATATGTGGAGATCGTGGAGTCGGCTAGAGCGGCCGCGTCTGAAACTGTGAAGGACCGAAAACCAGCGGCAGATGACAACGCCGAACAGAAGCAGCCTTTTTTATGGGAGCGCCCCGGAATGCCCGAGACGACGACAACGACGCCAGGTGACAACGGCGGCGCTTCGGGGCTCTCCAGTTCTTCCTCCTCGCTCTCTTCCGCAGACGATGCAACAACTATAGGTGTAGCAGTGGCAGCAGAGCTGGGTTTCGATCTGCCTCCGAGGTCCCGCAATCGGCCGCCCTCCCATTCTCGTACTCGGAGCGAGGAGCAGGAGCAGCGGCAGGAGCAGCGGGATGATTCGAAACTGAAGAGGATATCGGACCCGACGTTGATGTCGTCCACGGCCGTCCCGCTGCACTTCCGTCGGCCTCCACCGTCCCCAGGCGTCCGTCGCCCACCGAGCCCCGCGATGACGACTCCGTCGCCGACCACCCCTACCTCTCGGCCGCGCAGACCAACCTCGACCGAATTCAAGAATGCGCGCGAGATGCGCCCCCTGCGGCTCGTGGAGATGCACGCCCCCGGCAAGTCCGAGTCGCAGCCCGAGGGCCCGCCCTCTAGCAAGTCGTCGTCGAGGCGTACGTCTGTTGAGGATCTGCGGGCTGCTTCTCCTCCTCCTCCCCAAGACAGCTCACCGTCATTGCTGCGTCAAGATCCGGACCGGATCGCGGTCGAGAGACGGAGACCCTTCGGACTGCGCATTTCAACCGACCAGGATCCGGGTTACGATCGTGGAGACGACAGCAACGACGACATCCCGAGCTCGCAGAAGACTGCATCGTTCACGCCGATTTGCCCTCCGCCCATGAAGGAAAAGAAGAACCTGAGGTACGAGTTCCACTCGCCTTCGGAGTTGTTGCAGGATCCGAGCACGCACGCGGAGTTGCCGTCTGTCGAGGGGTCGGCTGTCAGGACGAGAGATGCGGAAACCCAAACTGAAGCGTCGGAGAAGACGGAGTCGAAGGTGGAGAAGCAGGAGCTTAGTCTTGATCTTGAACTGCAGAAGTCGCCGCCTCTGCCTCAGTCGCGGCCCCGTTCTCTTACGGCCGCGCAGATGGCTGAGCTGGAGAAAGCAGCCGCCGCTTTTGCTGATCCAGAGCCAGAGCACGACCGTGAAGATGAACAAAGGGTCTCCTCTGCTCCTGAAGAAGTGCCAACGGGCGTCTCTCCACCGGTGATGAAGGAGGAGTCTGAGAGTGGGTTCGCTTCCGTTGTTGGTGCTGCCGTTTCTGCGGATGTGGCTGTGGCTGTAAGCTCCGCAGATGACAAGGACAAAGACAAGGACAAGAAGCCGGGGGCAAAGACAGAGCCGGAGCCAATTGCTATCTCTAAGAAGGACAACGAACAGGTTCAGGTTCGCAAACCCGAAGTTAAATTCGTCATTCCGGCACCGAACCAGAGCAAAGAAGAAGCTCGCGACGGCGACAGCCAGCCGACGCCATCTTCCAAAGGCCGGAACCTCCGGGCTGCAGTGCACGCCGCGGTCGAGGCTGGTATGGTCCCAGAGTTCACAAGACCTTCGCCCCGTGCAGCAGTAAGAGAGCCAATTTCCCGTTTCATGTCTCCATTTGCGAAGGGCGCTGCGTTCGGTGCCATCGTCGACGCTGCCGTTGCGGCTGCCGCAGAGTTCGCAGGGAGCAGGAAATCTTGTTCTGATGACAAGGCCGTGGAATCGCAGGCGAAGAAAGAGAAGGATCAAGCGTCGAATCGGGAACAGACTGCGGGTAAATCTGGCGGTAACCGGTTCTTAGCCCTCGTCGATGCGGCTGTCACGACGGAGACGGCGAAGCGCGAACGGTCCCTTGAGAGAATTGATAAGGGCGTTCAAGTCGGAGAATATGGTCCTAGTCTTGGTCCTGTCACTGCGCAGGCGGAAGCAGCTGCTGCGATGTCCTCTTCAAAGCAAGAGATAGACATTATGGTCAAGAAGGCGATCCAGGCTGTGGAAGCTCCTAACGATGCAGCGACCGTTGAAGCGGGCGAGGAAACGAGCTCCGAAGAGACATGGGAACTGGTCCAGAGCGCGGCAGAGGCTCGTGAGACGTCTGTCAAAACGCAAGGTCCCGAAGCCCAGGAGTCGTCTGCTCCCGCTGAGGCATCGCTCCCAGAGGCAGGTCCTCAAGGTCCGGCTTCAGGGGACCATGTCGAGCCCGAAAAGCCGAGTACCCGTGCTGAACTGGAGACTGTAGACAAAGCCATCAATACCGAGCAGCCTTCGCTTGCTGCGGGCGTCCAGAAAGAAGAGGCTGTCCCTGCGAATGATGCGAGATCCGTTGAGGTCGCTCCAGAACCCACCACTGACGAGAAGACGGAGCCTGACCCCGCATCTGCTCCAGTTGCCCAACCTGCCAATGAGCCATCGCAAGTCAAACCGGAGGAAAGACAGGAAGAACGGTCGAAGGACGACGAGAACGTGAACCGCACGTCGCTCGTGCCCGATGGCTCTGGTCTGGTCGACGCTCCCGAGCAGCAGACACCGGGCAGCAGTGAGGTACATGAAAGCGCGGCGGGGTCACCGAACTTGCGACAAACACCCTCGGCACAAGTTGATGAAGCTGACTCGATCGCGAAGTGGCGGTCGCTCACGCCGGTGGAGGAGGAGCCCGATGAAGCCAATGACGGCCAACCTCCTGCGCCAGAGCCGGGGGGAACTCCTCCGCCGGACAAAAGCACGAGCAGCAGGGATAAGGAGATAACGCCAACGAGCCCGCCGGCCGCCCCCGATCAGGATGAAGCAGCTCCAGGATCCCCTGTTCCTGTCGGCGATGCTGCGGATACCGTCATCGGCGCAACTATCCCCGCCCAGGTGGTTCCACAGTCGATAGAAGCACCGAGACAGCAGCGCGACGCCCAGACCCAAACCGAGCCTGAGACGAGCAAAGGGATTGTCGCTGAATCAGCGAACGCGCAGGCGCAGGTCGCTGCTGCGGCGGAAGAGCAGGTCGAGATGATGGCGCAGCAGCAGAAGGCGAAGTCCACAGAAGCTGCCGAGCCTGAGACAAGGGAACAGCCAATTGACCAGCAGCCTCCAACGGCCGCTGGACCGGAACTGCCTCAGTCGGCAAAGGCAGAGAAGACAAAGGAAGAAGAGACCCCTTCTGTAGCTGAAGAATCAAGAGACGAGCAGAGTAGGATTCCGGAGGCTACTGCGGAGGCGGAGGCCCCAGCACCAATACACTCCACTCCAGCTCCGGATCAAGGCCACGACGTGACCGTGACCGAGGCATCGCCTGCTGAGGAGACCGCCCAGGGACAAGCGCAACCGCCAGCAGCTCAGGGGCCTGAGAAACCGGTGGCAGCAGCAGCATCACCACCGCAAGAGACACACGAAGACGACAGTAAAAAGAATCAGTCGTCTGAGAACTATAATAATAAAACCGAGGATAAGGGGAAAGACCACGATTTGACTGATCAGACGCCGTCTTCCCAGGTGGAACGTGAACAAGAACAGCGTCGTGAAGGGTCTCTTGCGTCCGAGACGACTGCAACTACTCTCCAGACCGCGGAAGTGATTACAACTACTGCTGCCGCCGAATCGTCGCTCGCCCCTGTCGAAGTGCCGGAGCCGGAGCGGCAAGTGACTGAGACCGTTTCCTCGTCTGCGCCGGACGAACCGTCATCTGTTGCCGAGGAGGACAAGAGTGGTAATGGAAAGCAAGAGGAAGCCCCTCATACTGAGGGTGCAAAGATCTCCGAAGCTACCGTGGAGGCAGAGGCTGCGGAACAGGCGTCATTGTCAACTGAAAATCCACCAGCTCGTGGTGGTGAGGAAGTGCCGCATGCCGCTGAGCCGGAGCCTGCACATGAACAACCGGCGTCTGCTGTCGCAGAACCCGTACCTGAACCGCGGGCTTCGTCTTCTGTAGCGGCTGAAGCTCAATCCATTCAGGATGTTAAAGAAATAGTCGCAGGTGCTGCTCAAACCGGAGAGCCCTCATTCGTCACGATTACGACAAACAACGAGGAACCAAAGGAAACGAAGGTAGAGAAAGAGTCTGAAGCAGCGCCGGCAGCGGCAGAAGGAGTTCCAGTTGCAAGTGGTGCTGATCATGATCCCGCTGTTGAAATAGGAGAGACGGAGCCACCGGTGGGACAAGCGTCTGCTGGCGACCTTGAGGCCAAGGAGCTTCCGCAGGAGGAGCGGCGCCCAGAGTCAGAGGAACCCGTTCCGTCGTCTATATCCGAAAAGAAGGCCGAAACGGACGAGAGGACCAAGAATAGGGTATGGGTCACTATTACGAAGGAGGCGAGCACCGAGATTCCCCAGCCGTCTGAAGATGACGAGGAAGAGCCCACTCCGACGGAAACAGAGATTGCGGCTGTGGCCCGGGAGGTCGAAGCCATCGCAAGGCTGGCAGAGCCAGAGCTGACTCGTGATGCCATTCCGGAGCAGCCAGCAAAACCGTCCGTGGAAACGGTCGAGCAGCCCGCCGATGAACAAGTTGAAGAGGCTCCTCCGCCAAAGGAACCGGCAAAACAGCCTGTTGATGAACAGGTTGAAGAGGCTCCTCCGCCAAAGGAACCGGCAAAACAGCCTGTTGATGAACAAGTTGAAAAGGCTCCTCTACCAGAAGAACAGACCAAACAGCCTGCTGGGGATCCGGCTGAGACAGCGACCAAGGGACCAGTCGGACAACCAACGGAGGAACCAACTGGAAAGGCGCCTGAGCGCGAGGAACCAGGAAAAAACTTCTGGGCAGTCTGGAGGAAGAAGGGAAAGAAAGACAAGAAGGATAAGGGTGACCAAGACTCCATCGCGGAGAGTGCTGGGTCAGAGTCCAAAGATACGGACACGAAGGAACCTGCGTCTCGACCACCCAGTCGGAAGTCTTCGAAGTCTTCAAAGAAGAAGGCTAAGAAGGAGAAGGAGAAAGGGAAGGAGAAGAAGTCGAAGGCGAAGAAGGACGCCACGGCTGAGTCCGAGTCCAAGGAGGAGGAGCCATCGATCTATGCCACTCCCGTTGAGAGTCGTGGTGTCTCTATCGATGAACCCGTCGGAGTGAGCACTACGGAACATAGCTCTGCTGCGTCTGTCAAGGACAGTGCTTCCACTCCCGAGGAAAGGATGCCAGCCGCAGAGCAATCTACGAATGATAAGGCACAACAAGAATCGCAGGAGAGTCTACGCAGACAACTCAGGGAGGATGTTGTTGCTCTTTCGGGAGACCGTCCCAGAGCGCAGGCCGATGCGGAGAGTCTGATGTCAAAGCAGTCGAAACAAGACAAGAAAGAAGAGCAGAAGGCTGTCGAACAAGCTCGGCCACAGCTGGCGCAAACGCAGCCCGTGGCAGAAGAGAAAGCATCCGAGGCCGTGCAGCGAGAGCTCCCTACCGCTGAGCAGTCAAAGAACGATGGTGCTTCCAGGAGCTCGTCTGAGAAGGAGACCCAGGACGTGCTCTGGGCCCCGATCGAGTGGGACAAGGGCCGGACCAGGGGCGCGGAGTCCGACGACGTCCAGACAAGTTCCTCGTCGCTGGAGCGGGAGCGCGAGAGTATGATCGCCAGGTCACTGCAGTCAGGGCCGGGCACGATCCCGGAGTATGACCCTGCGTCGAGGCCTGAGGGGGTGCCGGAGCCAGCTAAGCAAGGAGGAAAGGAGAAAGACAAAGATGACGAGACAGGACCTCCTCCTCCTCCTCCGCAGCGGAGAGGGAGCAAAATTGCCACCATCTTCCCCAACCTCGAACGGGGCTTCTTCCGCCGACCCAAGCGGACGTACACGGAGCCCATCTCCAAGTCGAAGTCTTTAAATGAACGAGCCGATGAAGAGGCGGCGGGGCAGATCCCCGTCTCGGAGGCGAGAAACAAAGAGGCCGACAGAGACAGCGGCTACGCGCCTAGCCTGGAGGCAGCGGTCGAGCCCGACCTGTCCGTCGAGGTCGAGGTCGACCCGTCGTACGACGTGTCCGTGGTGTCGGACGGCGACGAGTCGGTCGAGATTCTCTGGCAGGAAGAGCTCGACGACCCGTTCACAGACGCTCCCGACAAGACGGCAACCACAAAGCTGCACCGCGCCCACGGGCGGCACGACGAGACGCTCGCGTCGCCGCCGCGGACGCCGCTGGACCCGATCCGCGAGGAGCCCGCGGCGGACCCGGCGGGCGAGGCCCCCGCCCCGCGCGGCGGAACGCCCCGCCGGTCGCCAGGGAGCCTGGCGGAGCGCATCCGGACGCCCAGCGCGAGCAGCATGCACAGCCTGCGCAGCAGCGTCCGCTCGCAGACGTCGCCGCCGTTTCTGCTGCGCCGGGCGACGCGCGTCGGCGGCGATCTGCGCGCGGCGGCCACGCGCCCGGAGAGTGCGGGGTATAAAGATCAGCAGCCCCCCGCCGACCTCGACCTGCTCGACATCCACGTCGACCGCATCGCCTCGTCGTCCACCTACGACCCCGTCACCGACAAGGGCAAGCGCCCGCTGCGAGGCATGACTGACGTCTACGTAAGTGCCGATCTCCCTCCTGCCGTGCACGACTTCCGCTGACGTGACCAGGAGGGCTGGGGCGAGCAGCCCGGGTCGCCGCTCTCGCCGTCGCGCCCGCCCAGCATCCGCCGCCGCCGCAGCATCCAGCACGTCCAGGAGCTCGAGGCGCGCCTCGACCAGCTCGTCTCGGAGAACCGCCTGCTGCAGGCTGCCAAGGACGAGGCCGAGAGCCAGCTGGCGCGGGCCAGCGTCGCCCGCCGCCGCAGCGACCAGGCGCTCAACCAGCGCGACGCCGACCTCCGCGACAAGGACGCCCAGATCGCGCAGCTGCAGAGCTCCGTCGACTGGCTGCGCGGCGAGGTCGCGCGCCTGACCGCCGCCAACGAGGAGCTGCTGGCCCAGCGGCAGCGCGGGACGCAGGAGGAGGACATCGTGCGCGACGAGATCGGCAGGAAGAACCAGGAGATCGCGCGGCTGCGCGACCAGGTGGCGGCGCTGCAGCGGCAGATCACGGCGGCCGCGATCGACAACGACAATGTGCTGACCGTGCTCGACGACGGCCACTTCGCGCGGGCGTGCGAGCAGCTGTGCCACCACGTGCAGCAGTGGGTGGTGCGCTTCTCCAAGCACTCGGACCTGCGGCGCTGCCGGCCGCTGGCCGAGCTGCGCGACGAGCGGCTGGCCGACCGCTTCGCCGGCGCGGTGCTGGACGGCTCCGACGTCGACGCGGACCTGGCGGACCGCGTGCGGCGGCGCGACGTGTTCACGGCGGTGGTGATGGCGATGGTGTGCGAGTTTGTCTTCGCGCGGTACCTCTTCGGCATGGACCGCGAGCAGCGCCAGAAGCTCAAGGCGCTGGAGAAGCAGCTGGCCGAGGCCGCGCCGCGGGCGGCCGTGCAGCGCTGGCGCGCGACGACGCTGACGCTGCTGGCGCGGCGCCCGGCCTTTGAGCAGCAGCGCGCGCGCGACACCGAGGCCGTCGCGCAGGAGATCTTTGGCACGCTGGCGCGCCTGCTGCCGCCGCCGCAGACGGCCGAGGGCGCGCTGCTGGACTCGCTGCGGGGGGTCCTGAGGCACGCGGCGCGCCTGGCGGTTGAGATGCGTACGCAGCGCGCCGAGTACGTGATGCTGCCGCCGCTGCAGCCGGCGCGCTTCGACGCGGCGCGGATGCACGAGCGCAGCGGGCTGGTCTCGGACGGAGCGCTGGAGCAGCAGGGCGCGGTCGTGCGCTTCGTGCTGTTCCCGCTGATGGCCAGGAAGGACGGCGACGACGAGGTGGTCGTGTATCCGGCGCAGGTGCTGGTGGCGCGGGCGAGCAGCGAGCGCATGGACACGCCGTCGGATATGGTCTGATATGAGGATATCTAGGAGAGGGATACGTTGGTGGTAGTATCCGGTGATGATGATGGATCTGGTGACGGTGATGCGATGTGGTAGAAAAGATGAGATCTGGCGTCATGGACGGTTTCCTGTTTACGTGTTTTCTCCTGTTTACGACCTGACGACTCTGGCTACGATGTCCTTATGCCATGCATGATGACTGATGACGATGTATGTATGTACTTGATGAATTGTTGTTCTCTTCGCCATTTACAGTCTCCATGTAGAAGATCCGGAATATGACGGCTCCGTAGTGAATGCTATACAGGTATAAAAATATCCCATGGAAGCATCTGCCACCAAGGCAGGGGATCTCATGCCAACATGGAATTGTTGTTCCAGATAATACATCGATCGACAAGAGCGGTCTGCATGCTGACTTAGCATCCGTTTTGGGAAAGCCGACATCACCTCCGCCTCGTCTCTCTCGACAACCATCTCTTCTACAACCACCACCACCACCCTCACCATCTCCACCACGCCTCCATGCGCCTCTCCTGCCCACGCGTCGGCCCTCGTGCAGACGCCCCGGCCATGCCGAGCACCCCCCGCTGAGCACCATGGACCAGCCCCCGCAGACCGAGCAGCGCAAGCGGAAGCACCGCCGCGGCGGCCGGCGGCGGCGACGACGCCAGAGCTTCCTCGCGCCCGACGAGGCCGGCAGAGCTCCCTCGTCTGCTGCCGCTGAGACGCCGTCGTCTTTCTACCGCCTAGGCCAGGCGAGCGGCGACCGCAGCACCACCAGCCTCGACAGCCAGGCGCTGCTGGACCATCGGTAGGTGCCTTGTCTCCGAGATATCCCGCGGACTACATGCTGATGACAGCAGAGACCAGCCCATGATGCGCCCGCGCAGAGACAGCCGGCCCTTTGACCGTCACGACCGTCACCGCCAGAAGCGGCACGACCAGAGAGACGAGGAGCACGAAGACGAGGACGATGACGAGGAGGAGGAGGTTAACGACCGCACGCCCCTGATCCGCTCCTCGTCCGGCCCCAGCTCGCCCCAGCTCGCCCGCTACAGCGGCGTCGACTTCAGGACCAGCTCGTCCTTCCACTCACATCACCACCACTCGCGCCGGCCGTCCGGCGACACCACCTCGACCCGCCGCTCCCCGCGCGACCGCGGCGGCGACTACGATGTCAACAACCCCCCGTCCATCCCGGGCAGCCCCATGAGCGGGCCCGACATGGGCTACGACGACGCCGTCATCACGGGCGCCGACTTCGACTTTGGCCCGCCGCCGCCGCGCTCGCCCGAGGGCGCCCGCCGCGAGTCGACGGTCCGCGACGCCGTGATCCAGATCGACGGCGACGAGCTCCAGCCGCCGCCGCCGCCGCCGCCGCCGCCGCAGCAGCAGCAGCAGCGGAAGACCAGCCCGGCCGCCGACTCGGAGCCGCCCTCGCCGCTGCAGGCGGAAGCAGGAGATGTCCCCGAGCTCACGCCCGGCCGCCACCGCCGCCGCCGCACCCTGACCACCACCACGCCGGCCGAGGAGGACGTCTGCTTCCCCGCGGACCTGGTGGCCGAGGAGGACGGGTTCGGCCCGCGGGCGGAGCGCCGGCGGAGACGCCGGCGCGAGTGGCCGGACCTGGCCGTGCTCGAGGAGTGGAGCCGCGAGGAGAAGGAGGAGCGCAGCGGCGAGTTCCGCGTCAAGAAGATCAGCGAGCCCGTCCTGGTCGGCGGGCGCCTGCGGCCGCAGTACGCGGGCTGGCGCCGCCAGGAGGACGAGGCCCCCTACCGCTTCACCTACTTCAACGAGGAGTTCCAGAGCACCATCCACGCGCAGTCCATCTCCGAGCTGGTGCAGCCGGGCGGCAGCTTCCGCGAGCTGTTCATCCCGGACCCGCCGGAGCTGGAGGACTCGGAGGAGTCTGATGCCCAGGAAGAGGATGGTCTTGCAGCCGGTGTTGCGACGGGCGAGGTCTCCCTGGCCGGCAACATCCGCCATCACGATCCCAGCATCCACCGCCAGGACAGCAACAGCGGCGGCGGCGGCAGCAGCAGCAGCCGGAAAGGGAGCCGCAACATGTCCCGCTCCGACTCGCGCTTCTCGTCGGAAACGTCGCCGTCCAAACGGCCTGTTCAGCAGCAGAAACCCAAGCGCTACGGCCCGCGGCCGACGTGGTGGCTGGACGTGCTGTCGCCGACGGACGCGGAGATGCGAGTGATTACGAAGGCGTTCGGCATCCACGCGCTGACGGCCGAGGACATCATGATGCAGGAGGCGCGCGAGAAGGTCGAGCTGTTCCGCCACTACTACTTCCTCAACTATCGCACCTTCGAGCAGGACAGCCACAGCGAGAACTACCTGCAGCCCGTCAACATGTACGTCGTCGTCTTCCGCGCCGGCGTGCTGACCTTCCACTTCTCGCAGACGCCGCACCCGGCCAACGTGCGGCGCCGCATCCGCCAGCTGCGCGACTACCTCATCCTCAGCCCGGACTGGATCTCGTACGCGCTCATCGACGACATCACCGACGTCTTCGGCCCGCTGATCCAGTCCATCGAGGACGAGGTCGACGACATCGACGACACCATCATGAAGATGCACACGACGGAGAAGGAAAAGTCAAGGGACATCCCGCTGGCCCCGGGCGACATGCTGCGCCGCGTCGGCGAGTGCCGCAAGAAGGTCATGGGCATGTACCGCCTGCTCAGCAACAAGGCCGACGTCATCAAGGGCTTCGCCAAGCGCTGCAACGAGCAGTGGGAGGTCGCGCCCAAGTCGGAGATCGGCCTGTACCTGGGCGACATCCAGGACCACATCATGACGATGACCAGCAACCTGACGCATTACGAGACGTGCGTAGTCGTCTACCCATGTGTGTTGTGAGACATACTGACTGCTGACTGCAGCCTCCTCTCCCGCGCCCACTCCAACTACCTCGCCCAGATCAACATCCTCATGAACGAGCGCCAGGAGCAGACCGCCGACGTGCTCGGCAAGCTGACCGTCCTCGGCACCATCGTCCTGCCCATGAACATCATCTGCGGCATGTGGGGCATGAACGTCAAGGTGCCCGGGCAGGATGTGGATAATCTGTGGTGGTTCTGGTCGAGTATGCTTCTGTTTTCTCCTATTGATATGGTTGTTGGGTGGTGCTGACTCTACAGTCACGGCCGGCCTGTTCATCTTCGCCTTCGTCTCGTTCTGGATCGCGAAGCGGGTGTATCGGATCGTCTAGGTGTCGTAGATATATATATATATCTTGGCTTGTCCTGTCTTCTCGAGTGGCGCTCTCTTTCGACTCGACGATCCGATCGATCGATATCATTCCATGCCATGCTTCCGGATTGGATACGGACGTACAGTACATATCATATTCTTCTTTTTTCACATCCCTCTCTTTCCTTCCTTTCTACATAGAATATGCGAACACGCTGGACGCCTCTTCTGCTCCATTCTATCCACACCTTGGTCCTGCTTTACTCTGCTTTGTTCTGCTTTGCACCTATACATGCATTATAGACGGGACAGGGAGTTTGGATTAATTCAGAGTTCAGAGTTTCAAGAACCGGCGACCGCAACCGGACCGGGAACGGAACGGAATCATCGATCGCACTTAGAAGACGCGATTTTTTTCTTTTTTTTTTTTTTAAGTCAGACGGAGTTCGTCTATCTATCGTTTTGATATCATCTTATGTCATTGTTGTTGGTTTTTTTTGTCGTTGATCTGTTTGATTTTTTTGCTATATGGTTTTCAAACTTTTTGGGGTGATCAATCGGATCGATCGGATTAGTACTAGGTCTCCCCCCCTTCCGCCGGCGCCTACTTCCTACCTACCTACTTACCTAGGTACCTATGGCGTATCATATGTGCATAGCTGGTTAGAACAGGATAAAATAAGTAGCTGACGTGAGAGACGGGCGACGACGGGTGACAGGTGACGGACAACAAAAACGGAACGGGGGGTGTTATTGAATATTAATGTTGACGTTGTAAGTAATTTCATTTTATGTTTTTTCATACGAGCGGAATGTAATGAAATAGGAATCAAGGAAGGAAAGATAGAAAAGAACCGTTCTATGGATGGATGGATGTGTCTGAGGCCGAGTGTGAAATTGGAATTAGATTAGATTAGAAATTAGATTGAATCGGGATAATGAATAATAATAATAATAATAATAAATAAGGGGAAGGGGTAATAATGAGTCGATTCATTCAGTACAGTACCTACGTGCCTAGCTATGCTATGCTAACTAGCTACTACTACTACTATACATGACTTCCTCTGCTTGCTGGCTTTTTAATCAATGCCGATTAATTGATCCGTATTGGCAAAAACAAAAAGGAAAGAGAGAGAGATTAATCCTAATCTGATCTGACCATTATATGTAATAATAAAAAAAGAAAGAAAGAGTGACATGAATGACCGGAGCCCCAGCTCGGGCCAGCACAAGAAGGTTCTCAACCAAACCAGCCGCTTGTACTGTACCGCGTGGTGTGCAGGAGAGAAAATCGGAATCGGAGCTCTGCATCTTTTTTTTTTTTTGTGAGAGCTTTGTCTGTGAAGAATGCATCAACTAGTACCCTCGAATGAAGATGAAGAGCATCTAACTAGCAATGAGAAGGACTCCAGACTATCCAGACTATCGACTTTCTTCGGGTGTGATTCTGAAGGCTTGATATGCAATGCAGAAGGAGTGTGCTAGGATGCGGTCAGTAGTGCTGTACACGAGTACAGTACACCTCACGATCATGTCAAGAAAAAAACCATATCTTAAGAAAAAAAAGTGAGAACATTGTCGTCCTTCGTAGAAGGATCGGCTTTTAAAGAAGAGGTTAGCTTAGGAAAATCCATAATTTTCTTGGCAGGAGCTTTTACAAAGAAAGGCATGGATAAGGATACGAAGTTGACGAATCAGCCAAAGATAAAAAGCCCATGGTTCAAGAATACATACTCGGGCGGGCTTTGCGATATAGCATGCCATCAGGGTCTAGACTCTTCAGGAGCACGGCCAGGCCTGCTGTGACACAGACATAGATAGAGAAAGACAACGATAACTGCCGCTTGCCTGATCTCTGATTGGCTTACAGCGAGGACAAGAAATTGATCACTGCCTCTTTCTCCTGTCTTATATATAGCAGGAATCTTTGTGAGAATGTTGCTGTTACGAGGCAGCGCCGGAGTCATGGAATTACTTTACTCCGAAGGAATGGCTACCACGTGACTGGCTCATTGCGATCAAACCCTTGGCATACTGATCCAACTGATCCAGGGCAGACAGGCATGTATATAATGACGCTCCTTTCAGACAGATTTCGACCCTCGTGGTCGACTCACGCAGCAACCCAGCATATAGGCATTGCTAGTAACACAGGTCTGTTCTTACTATTATATTGCTCACCCCCTTGTTTTCTGTTCTCAAGATAAACCAACGACCCCCTTCGGTCTAGTCATCTAGGCCTGTCGTTACAGTTGCAAGCTTGCAGCTTCATGCCCCAGGGATATAGTTCCTGCCATAGACGTCTTTCCGGCCTCGGTCTCTGAATCGGCTTTGAGAAAACCCGGCACAATGCTTCGTAGAGGTAAAGAAGGTCCGTTCGTCTGTGCCGTATAGAGTGATCATACGTCTGGCTTCTTCAAATATGAATCAGTCGAGGTCCCGCCTCCCGGAAAAAGGCAGCAATGGACGAGAAGCCTATGAATCGCCAAGGATAGAATCCTGCTGGAGTCCCCCACCGGGACGCACGAGGAATGACCCTCCGGAGAGAACATCATCGTGTAGAAGTCAGATGGCCTCTGCCGTGTTCCCTCTCTGTCGGCCAGTTTTCCTTTTCAGCTGGATCTGGAGATCTGCTGAACCGTTATCGGTTTGAATGGCATTCCGGCTTTTCTTTGGCAGTGGTTGGCCCCAAGACATCGAGCTTCTGACCCAGGACTGTCGCTGTCGGAAAACCGACAGATTTTTTTTGTGGGCGATAAATAGACATTATATCATTCGAGATCGGATGGACATCCATAGTGGAATCTGAGGACGCTGGAGGCCTCCTTCCGTCTCTTGTTCTTTCTAGTCCTTTGTGCAGTCCAGTGAAGATGGAATTTCCTGCAGCTGTGCTCCCTCACACGTAAACCTATTTCCGTGTCAACATTCGTGTCTGGAAAGGTATATACTCGATGCTGAAAGAACCATTTCGTTCCCTTGTCAAGTATCACACGATTATTAGATGGTGGATACTCTATACCCGGCACGCTGCTTTGTAGAGGCAGAGAAGGTATGTTTGTCTGCACTGCGGAGCCTGCTTTATTCTGAATATAGATCAATCTCAAAGGGTTTCAATATCCCCGACAAAGCATGAACGACAGGTCGTCTTAGACATAGGTAGAACCTCGGTAACTGTGGTGGCAGAAGGGAGATGATCTTCAGGGGAAGATGCGAAAGGCGAAGGAGAATGAGAGCAGAACCACTGTATTTGAGTCCAAATGCCGATCCGAATTCGAACGATGTCGGAGACGTTGTTATCTTTCTTGCTCTATTTTCAGGCGTGATATATATTTCCAATAGCACATTCTTATGGCTGAATCGGTGCAGAAAGTTCCAATGTTCAGATCCTTATATACCTGGTAACCAGACCTAGAAGACACCAATGCAATGTGATCCCATAAGTAGGTATATAGATAGATAGATAGTAGGTCCCTGAGATGACTGCCGGAACTGCCGACAAGGAGTAAATTTTGGAACCCCAGCACAGTTTGTAGAGGTAGCGAAGGTAGGAGGTATGTAGATTAGGCATGGCCCGTCCTGAATTCACGTATATAGGCCCAAAATGTGTGCACAGATATTCGGCCAATACAACCGTTACAGTGGTAATTCATATGGTATTTCAATAACGTAGGAGACTGTCGATTTCCAAATTAGGTGGTATCGATGTTCTACCCCGTGCGTCTCGGTATCTTGTAACCTGGACGGTCTTGGCTCGACATGGTAGTTTGAACGCTCATGCATTTCGTTGTATGCTTGGGTCGTCCCTTGAAATTCTTTGGATAATGACATGCGGACGGATTAGTTTGTACTTGTCCTCGCCTCTGTCAGTAAGTGCCGATCGCACTCGACATCTAGTGCATCGCACACATTTGCGCCGTTTTCAACCCTTCCGTAGTGTCCTGGTCCTCAGACCAGTAGCCGCAACAGAGGAGAACTCTTCCAGACTCTCGTCAAGGAAGACCATAAGTATTGTTCGGCAGTCATCGACGAATCCTCCCAACCAACCGACAGGGTGTGATAATCGTACTGAAGTCGCCGTTTCTGAAGACCGCCTCAGTCGCCATAGAATAGAAAGTCGGATGCAGACTGGTTTCCTATCATATCCATGGAAGGAGCAGTCTTATAATCCATAGCCATGCCCTTGGTCGAGGATCTATGTCCTGCATCTCTTACATTAAAAACCACAAATCAATCAGGCTGCCGCCAGATAGGAACTTAAATAGAAGGAAATTTCAAAGGTGGCTCATCCCACCAGATCAATCTCCTATTTCTCTGTTCTTTTGATACATACATACTTCCCGGAAGATACGGACACGGACACAGGACAATAACCAAAAAAAAAGTCTTATATATACAAAACAAGAATGAAAAGTTGATCAGGGACAGAAAGCCGTCGATCGTCGATATCCAGATCCATCCATCAATCAATCACCATGACCTAGTTAGATAGAGACCCGCACCGGTTTAAATGACTGAGAGCCGTGGAGATCAAAACAAATGAGACAGACAGGAAGAATGAAACCATTTCTGGTCCTCTCTGCTCTGCTTTTGGCACGCCTCTGCTGCTTGCCATCCGCCGGATGATCGTCCCTCTGTTGCTGAACAAGCCAAATGTTGTGAGAGACAGGCTCGCGGAACGGACCAAGTCAGCGAGGACGAAAGACATCGACCAGGAACGGGTTCGACGAGACGAAAGTTCTATAACTTGGATTAACTGAGCAAGCAACAGATGCCTCCAGACCGTTCGTTCCGATTTCCATCCATCCGAATCCAAGAACCCGGGAGATAGATTTGAAGGAACATAGTTAGATGTTCAGATTGTGCTGACAGGCAACTCCCACCAGTTAAACCCGGAGGTATACAGTAAGAACCACCATTTTTTTCGCGGTATGAAAATGCAACGAGTGAGCCTACCCAAATCCGTAGCCGCCCGAATAATAATAGTATCAATTATATGCTGAAGTGTATGTATATATGATTGGAAAAATCACAAAGCCGCCCTTCCCAACTTAAGAAACAGGAATATGCTCGGAATACACGCTGGACAACGCCGCAAACGGTGCACGAGGGAAGCGAAGCAGATGGCCGCCATGCATGCAAGGAACAAGAGCGAGTTGCCAAGGACCGAGAAGCGAAGGTTGCTGACTAGACGTAAGGTTCCCTCCGTAACTAGAAAAGCGGTAGAAGGTGGATAAACCATTCGTCTGAGCGACTGGTTCCCCGAGTCGCCGACTGGTGCCATTCATCGAGGTTGTACGCGGACGAAATATACACAGGAATCAAGCAGGAAGGGACATCACATAACGCCACGCGGTGAACCTGAACATGCATCCGACAATGCTCGTCGAGGAGCATAAAGAACAAATCAAGGTTCAATTCAAGAAAAACGTGACAGAGGGAACTGGCCCGGTCAAACACGGGTGACTCGAGAGCAGCTTCACCCCTCGTTTGAGAAGTTGCTGTGAGGGGACTCTCCGAAAATCTTCCAGTAGATCTCGGTCAGGATCTCCGCGTCTTTGCGCAGGCTGGGAGAAATGTTCTTGCACTTGAGCAAGAAGTCGATGGTCCGCCTCAGGAGCCGGCGGAGTGTGTTTCTATCGACGAGCTCGGAGAGACTGGACATGTAGGTTGCCGACAGGACAAGCATGTTTCCAAATTGTCTGAAAAGTCAGCGGAGTTGTGAAAAAAAAATTTTTTTTGAAAGGGGGGGGGGGGGATAACTCACGCATGGGCAGTCCCGAAAATGTTCGTCACCACCGGCCGGTCCTTGATGCCGTCAAAGGCTTCTGTGCTCAGGATTGCCGAGTCGATACATATCTTGCAGGCCCTCCGCAGCTTTGGCGTGAGCTCCCTATACGTCAGGCCCGGCCAGATCGGCGGCTGCAGCGGGCCTCGACTGGGCGGCGGGCCCATGTCGCTGGACCATCGTGCCATGTTGGTGGCACGCTGGCTGTGCGCCATGGATGGGGACACCTGCTGCGACTTGGATCCTGACATGACATTCGAGCCGACAGGAGAGTCCACCGCATTACCCTGCCCGTTCGGAGCAGCGAAATGGAGCGCGTGGTAGAGAAGAGGCCGGTGGATGATGTATTTCGCACCGTAGTATTTGGCGCGCATGCGGGCAATGTTGATATCGGGGGACGGTGGGTCGGTGTCCCTCCACTTCATGACGTCAGGGAGGCTGTTTCTCCACAATTCGAGGTTCATGCTGAGGACTTCCTGCACGGAAGACGACCACCTGGTTTGCCCCTTCTCTGCACACAGGCGTCAGCGATTGCATCCTAAACGCGGGTGACGGGTGCTTACTCTCGGCCTTGTAGAGGTCCGTGTGGACACGGTTCAAGACCTTCCGCAGGTGGATCTGAGCGGAATAGTAGAACATCATCATGGTGCTTGGGGCATTGATCTCGTTGGGGAGGCTGAGTGTAAAAACTCCCTTGGGCAGTGAAATGCGGCTCTCCGAACGAGATATCCCGCTCGCCGGGAGATCGAGTTCTGCAAGGATGTCACTGCGGTGATTTAGTCATTTGCCGGCTGCTCGGCAGCAGGTTCCCAGCGGCTCACCTTTCAAGCTGAAGACATGTCCAGTAGGCAAAGTCATACAGATCCTTCAGAGGGCCATCTTTCATCTTCTCGTATCGTCTCCTAGGCGGTCGTTAGAAAGGCCAATCCACATGGCGGTGGACGAAACTTACGGCCGCACAAGCACCTGGCACGCCCTGCATGCTTGGAAGATCCAGCCGTGGCTTTGGAACGGGTGTGCCAGTTGGCCCGCGTACAGCCCCGCCAAGAGAGCTGCCTGGACGTGAGCAAGGCTGTTCCCACCCTGGAGATTCCCGAGAATATCGGTGGCATAGGCGTAATACGCCAGCCCGGGAATGACGTCCATGTTCTTTGGGTGTGCAAACTCGGACTTCGGCTCCCCCTCCGGAGGATGCCACCGGCCCGGCACACTCCTTCGGTTGTCACCTCCCGGAGACGAAAACGATCGATTTGTCGGGGAGTAGAAGCCGCCAGGCGACCGTTCCGACACTGCTGGGGATGTCCCGACGTTTTGAGGAGCCGAGGTGGGCTGGTAGTCCGGAGTGTCCTTGACGGGGCCCGGCAACGGCTTGTCCCGCCATTCGCAGATACAGCCCAGGGCAAGGACCAAAAGGATGATGGCATTGTCGATGGACTTTTCGATCCGCCGTCTTTCAACTCGCTCCGGGGCGGAGCCGGGAGAGGACTGCATGTCGTACCCGGCGGCGCCATGCAGAGTCTCGGAGGAACGCTTCCGTTTCGCGCCCCGCGGCGGCTCGCCGGCGCTGCCTGGCATGTACGGCCCCGCAGGTTTCCTCTGCGGGGCGTACAGCTTGATGAAGCGTTCGATCTTCCTCTCCAGAGCATTCTCGTCGAGGAACGGGTGAAGGATGTGGATGTGCTGCAGATAGCTCCTGTGATGCCGGCGCACCGTGTCAGGGTCCGTGTTCAAGTGCCCGTATTCATCCAGGCCACCCACACAGTCCCGAGGTCGGTTGGGGGTCGAACTCGCCGGAAGCCCTGTGCCCCACGTCGTGCCCGGTGAGGCGCCCTGCTGCGAGTAGTCATCTTCCCGGGAGGGGCTGGCGGAACTGGCGGATGAGCTCGGTGGACAATCGCTCCGGTCATCGCCTTCGCCTCGTCCGTATACTCGGATCAGGCCACGTTCCTCCTCCAGCTGCATCACATAGTCCTCGTCGAACGGCTGTGGGCCCAGCAGTCGCTGTATCGAAGGCCACAGAAGCAGCTTGTGAGCCGCTGTTGTGTGCTCCACGGGGATCGAGAGTTCCCCGTCATCCTCATCCTTGAGGGCGGCATCCTGGCATTGGTCTGCCGCGTCCGTATTCTGCCCGGCGAGGAGAGGCACGTTCTCGCTCTTTATCTCCCGCGCGCCTCCCATGTCCATCACACCTGCATTGGGGGGATGTTCGACCGACGGCTCGGGCATAACCGGAGGCTTCTGGCTGGTGACATTGTTGAGAGGATCCTGCGCAGGCAACGAAGATTGTTGATGAGCTAGCAGTCGGTTGATCTGGGCACCCTGTTCCGCCTGGACCGCCTGCAGTTGCGTCAACCGGTCGTCCAGCTGCTGTAGCTTATCCAGGAGCAGCTGGGTGGCCTTCTCTTGCCTGCAGTTCCCGTCAGCATCGTCGCCGTCTCAGCCGGGTGGATGGAGGACTGACTTGTGAGGAGGCACCTCCTTGTAGACGCAGATGAGGTTGTTCTCCTTGCAGTGGCTGCACGCCGGTCGCCCCTCGTCACACTTGGCCTTTCTGGCCCGACATTGATCGCAGGCCTTTTGCAACAGCGTCAGAATCGATTGCTCCTCTCTTCATCCGACGTGAAGATCTTAAGGCCACGCTTACCTGTTGTGCTCGCGCTGCCTTCCGCTGGCGCGTCCCGTATGCTGGGTTGTAGTAGTTCGGTTCATATGGCACCGGGCCATGGGCCATGGGAGGATACTGTCCCGGCGCGATCGTGTGCGGGGCCGGCTCGCCGTTGGTATGGGGCTCGGGAGGCGGATATGCCATCCGCGGGCGGTACTCCCCCGGCGCAGAATGGGGGCTCGCCTCGGGGGCCATGGATCGATAGGCCGGGTGCGGCGGGTTGGCATCCGAGGGAGACTGAGTCGGTCCCGGCACGCTGCTGGGACGCCCGTACGGCGCATCGTGGGGGATCTGCGGCAGCTCCCGATTCGGCGGGACCGCGTAGGCATGCGAGGGGATGGGCGGTTGAGAGGGATTCGAAGACGACCGGCGCTGGTCGGCGCCGGCCCCTTCATAAGGCGGCGGATACGGGCGCCAGGAGGACTCGTAGAGCCCATGCGACGGGGGCAGCGGCTGTGATCCTTCGGGCGGAGGCATGCGGTGCACCGGGGGAGGCGGAGGGCCGCCGTAGGCAGGGAGCGGTTTGTTCTTGTCGTCAGTCGCGATCACGTCCATCGTCGGTAGTATGATGCTGCAGCAGACGGGCCATCTGCTCCGGAGTGCCGCACGTCAGGTGGTTGATGGTCGATCCCAGTCAATAGGCGTCCAGCATTGACCACATAGTGAGGTGGGATGCGCGCCCAAAAAAAAATATTTTTGTCTGCCAGTCAAATGAACTGCGCGAAGAGGGGAATTGTCGCAACAACAGCAGAAACCACGCTGTCAACCGGCGGAGCGTCTCGTGGCCTCGAGCAATCGCACACCGGGAGACTTGGGGAGGATCTGATCTGGCGGTCTCCGGAGACGCGGTTCAGTCAGCGATGCCATGATCCTTGCGATATTTCTCCGGGGGAGCAGGAGGACGGCGAGCGCTACATACCGTGGGATGATATGCCAGAAGGGGCAGCCGGACTGGTTTGCTGGAGGAGTTGGGAGGCAGACCAATCGAGCGGTCGACGCAGCCGGCGACGCTGCGAAGGAAAAGAGGTCGGGATCACAGAGAGAAAACGAGACTGCAGCAGATGCATGTGCCGGTGGAGG
>Ga0207767_1000205_pt1 | contig 52574 bp, 28 predicted proteins | sample HigsolmetaGSP17D_FD_184845 | JGI IMG/M metagenome (GOLD analysis project Ga0207767, IMG submission 184845) | High solid enriched microbial communities from the Joint BioEnergy Institute, USA - SP1-7-D (SPAdes) | ecosystem: Engineered > Bioreactor > SSF (Solid state fermentation) > Aerobic >... | reverse complement strand
GGGGGGGGAGGGGGAGGGAGAGGTGGAGGTTCAGGAGTTTTGGGTTTCTCGGGTATCGGCCACATGTGCATCGTTATGGTCCAATCTGGTTCAATCACGGTCTCCCAAACTTGGGGAAGAATGATATCGCCGTTCGGTCCCACCAAATCGTAATGACCTTCAGCGACATGCGGTCCTATAACCTCAACGTGGAGAAAGGCCTGGCGGATAAGTTCTTCCATGCCCTGTTGTTGGCACAAGACAAGTCAACGGTGAACACCTGATTTACCAGAATGTTAAAGTGACCTACCTCCCACGTACAGCAGAGGTGGAAAGGGAAACTGAATTTTCTTCCAACTGCATCTTTGAATTTAATAGGCTTCTTCTTCTCCGGGGGAGGTTTCGCGGCTGCTGCGGCTGCAGCAACGGCCTCTGCTGCCGCCGCATTTGCCGCCTCCCTTGCTGCCGCTGCTGCTTCTGCTACCGCCGCTGCCGCTTCTTCGGCCACTTTCTTTGCTTTAGCAGCCTCCTCTGCAGCCTTTTTTTCAGCTTCCGCCTTGGCTATAGCCGTTGCTCTCGCCGCCGCTTCGTCGATAATCTTTTTCTCAGCCGCAGCCCGTTCCTCCCTGGCAGCTTTTTCAGCGGCCTCTTTCTCAATAGCAGCTTGACGTGCCGCTTCCTTGGCCTCTCGCTCCGCACGTTCGTCCAAGATCAGCTTCTCTAGTCTCGCAATTGCATCATCTTTTGCCGTATCTACTTGAGACGTCGCCGGTGCTGGTGTAGTCTCCGCTTGTGATGGAGACGACACACGTGGGTATGGGTTGAAATATGACGGAGTTACCATCCCTGGGACCATAGGATACGGTTGGTTGTAAGGAAAATATGCGGCACCATATGGTATCATATCAGGAGGGCTGAAAGGAGGAGGGCCGTACGGAGAAGGGCCATGGGAGGGAACATGATGCGACATTGGCGGTTGCGGTGGGCTGTGTCCGCCGCTCCTACCCCGTGATGGAGTCTGCTGGTGGTGCGGATGATGCCCAGGGCGTCCAGGATGGTGGTCATGGCCGAAATTCGGTGGTACAGCAGCACTGTGGGGATGATGGTATTGTGGACCGTATCCATAAGGAGGGATATTTCCATATTGCGCCGGGTGGCCCAATTGTCCGAGATGTCCTAAACTTACCAACTGATCGGAGGGTGGATGAGGGCCCCCCGGATTTGGGAAACCGTGTGGAATGGCACTGTGGGGATAAAAGCTGTATGACGGCCCTGAAGACGAACTATGTGCATACCCTGGGGCGGGTCCAGGTGTCACAGGTGGCCAATATCGCCTTTCTTGCGGCGGTCGGGCGTAACTGCCCACGTATTCGTCGCCGGAGTCCACACTTTCAGGAGATGGAGGTGAATGATGGCGGCGAGGTCTGTGGGAATAAGTCTCGCGATCCTGTACAATATGTCGTCTCGATGAGTGGCGACGGCCCGAACCCGACCGCGAACCGTGGATGGTGTTGCGGCTACGGTGTGATGTCCTTGGCCGAGAAGCTGAATCTGACGGTTTCAATTCGTCCGGATATGGCAGATGCGCCCACTCCTCGTCATATGGATCCTGGTATTCGTGACTTCCTTCGACTGACGGTGGTGAAACCTGGACGCCCGAGGAGTCCTCCTCATCAGTTAGGGACGATTCATCCGAATCATGCGGACTTGTGTGACCAATGGTGATGTTGAACCTGTTCGTAAAAGACTTCGGATCAGTGGGATGACCTAATATGAAGCCCGCACTTCGAAGGACGACGTACGACATAGAGAACAAGGTAGACTGAAGGAATTATCCCACCCAAGCTCTTCTGCCAGTGGAAAGCTCAGGACAAAATAACCTTCGGATATAAATACAACTTTGTGGCCAGGTCCTCGGCCTTCGCAAAGGATCTGCGGGATCTGCTGCTCTCGTTCAATGGGTTCGTCCAGCGGCTGAGTTGAGCGTGACGGTCGAGTTCTAAGCCGGCTTTTTGGCTTATTTTTAGGTGTAACAGGTATGGGCGTGCGGATTTTGGGGGGTCGAGTATGTAAGCTGATCCAGTTTTTCGAGTTGTAACTAGCCGCTCGACGAAGGGGAAAGAAGTTGATCAAGGGTTCGAAATGGTTCAGTGAGCTTATGTGCACCTGTTTTGGGGTGCAAGGAGAGAATGTGTAAGTAAAGGTAGATTGAAGGAGCGAGGTCGGAGTCTGGATGACAGTGATATAATATAATATATTACTCGGTGCTGGCTAATTAAATAATAGTGCGCGAGTCGCCGAGCGCAAAACATCAACAGCCTGACCCGATCGCTTCCAATGTTGGGCCTGGTGGCGGAGTTGGGCATAGTAAGGCTGCGAGGGGAACGAGGAAGCACGACGCAAGGGTCCAAGGCGATAAACAAGACTGACTTATGTATGTTGAGCCGGCGACTAGTGAATGATTATTATTATCATTATTGCACGTCTCCCGAATTTTCTCGCCTTGCTGCCCAAAGTGCCCAATAACATTTATGCAGCAAGGCAACTAGAGCCCACGCTGTCTTGGAGACCAATGGGGGAATGCGACGAGTTGTCAACAACAGCAATGCAGGGCAGCGGGAGAAAGGAATGGAAAGCTTAGAAATCTGAGGATGACGAGGCGGACCTAGCGCATTTTCCGAGACTATCAGAATACAAATGCATGCTCAGCACGCAGGAAACTACACAGGAAATACTGGGAATCCATCGAAATTGTTGCTTGATATCTTTTAGCTTCCACCAACTGGCCGGAACCAGCGACTCACCTTGACTCGATCCTGTTGACCACGCATGGGAACTACCTGGTCTGTCGTAGCCTAGTTGGGAGATTCAATTTAATCAAATCAGGCTCGTGAATTCGCTAGTTGGTTCAAATGTCTCGAGAAATGACAGGTCGAGCCGGGCAACAGAGTGGCTAGATAAAAGGATATGTAACACGCATATTGACGCGGTCTAGCACGAGGGCTCATTCATATTGTCATTGATCTACCAGTGTCGCCATCCAACGGTTAGTTTGCATGTTGATGAGGCTTGACAACATCTCAATCACGTTGCTGGAATTCAAATTAGGCCGGGAGTCATGTTTATACGTACATGTTAATTAACTACGCATGGGTCTCAGAATGTGTCCTCCCTGGGCCCGCAGCGAAATATTCATGATCACGTTACGGCAACATCTGAAAGTAGGTTCTAAGATCGACATACTTTTCTGATTCGGAGAAATTCAAAGAGGGGTTGGATAAGGCCTACTGTCTTGGACGAGTCGCTCCGTGGGAATTTCTTCTCTGGCAGCGGCAAATAACAAATCCCGAGTGCTTGAAGAGCCCCCACCTCGGCTGATGACTGGCAGGCTGCGGAGTCGGTGGAGTGTGGACCGCGGGGTGTATGGAGCAAAAGACGCTAACCCCTTCAGTCCACACTAAAATTTACTATCAAGGTAACGTAATCTATAAGCTAGCGAGACACATAAGTGAGTGAGACACCTCCTCACCACTAAATATATTCAATAGCTAATTGTCTAACAACAAACCAAAAATTGAAGCTTATATATCCTAGATATCGATTGCTTAGCAGTTAGAACATTAAACTCTGATATGATTTAGTATGGTATATGTGTGTAACAACAGGCCTAGATAACTAGACCTAAAAGGGTTGTTGGTTTATCTTGAAGACAAGAAACAAGGGGGTGAGCAATATAAGAGCAAGAATAGACCTGTGTTACTAGCAATGCCTATATGACAGGTTGCTATGTGAGTTGACCACAAGGGTCAGATTCTGTCTGAAAGGAGCATTATTATATATATGCTGCCTGTCCTGGGTCCTTGGAGATCATAAAATAGAATTATAGTTTTGGATCATAGGTTTAGATCATAGATTTAGATCATGGATTTAAATTATGGAATTGGATTGTAGTGTTAGATTATGGAAATGGATTGTAGACAATTTATTATGTGATTTTTTTTCTAGTTTGTAACACTACCTTTTCCCTTAGAAATCTTCAGCCTAAAGATTTGTCTGTGCCTTTGGCTTTTCCTTCATGTAAGTCTGTTATTATTATACCTTTTAAATGCAAGCATTCTGATCCTCAGTTTGTCAAACACTGGGAATGCTTGATCCTGGCTGACAAGATTGATTTGCTAGATGATGAGATGTTTATTCCCTGCAATTTATGTCTTCTTCTTCAAGCCTGTCAAAAGAATGGGGATCCTGAGATTGTTTGCAAAATAAATCCCAGATATTCCTGCTGTAGGGAGTGTGTCCAGTGAGAGTTAAATGCTTATAATAACAGTAGTCTCTCTGGGGCTAACTGTGAAGTTTTTTATTTCTTTATTTGTCCCCTTGCTGATGTAGTTAGTTGATTGGTTAAAACAAGCCATTAATAAGGCAGAGAAGGAGGAGCAAATAACTCTTAATTTGTTGCAGAAAAGCCTGAGTTGCCTTTATCAAGCCTAAAAACAGCAAGATTTTCTTTGTTGCTGGGGTTCCTTAATGCTCTAGAGAAAAGCAAAGACAGTTAAAAATCTTGAAAAATTAAAGCATCTAGAGGCTGAAACTAAGGGTTCTGAAAGTTCTCATTCTAAGAAATTATATTATAAGGGTTCAGATGCCAATTCTTCTTCTTCAAATACTCAGGCAGTAGCTTTCAACTCAGTCATCAATGTTGATTTACCTAATGTCTTAAATGGGATTGATTTATCTGATTTATCCCATTTCTCTTTTTGGGATTCTTTCTTGGCTGACCTCTTTTTCTCTGAGGTGGTAGGTTTTCTGGCTTTAAGTGATCTGGGTTCCAGAAATAGAACTCTTTAATGAGATCTTTGCATCTTTCACAGTTTTCAGAAGATTTTCAAGTGTTTTCTGAATCATTATATTCTGCCCATTTTATCAGGTATCTAAACTGACTATTTATATATTTACTGTTTAGTATTTTCTCAACTTTATATTTTTGGTCTGCTTCTGGGTTCTCAGGCAGTATTTCTTCAGTTTTGGTAATAACTGTTGCATGGATCAGTGCTGGTTCCAACAGAGAGACATAAAAAACAGAGTGTATTTGCATGTTTTCTGGCAATCTGAGTTTATAGTTTACTTTCCTAATCTGTTCTTCAATTTTGAAAGGTTCAATCTTTTTAAAATCTAGTTTGTTACTAGGCCTCTATATTTTAATGTTCTTTTTAAGAAGGTATACTTTATCCCTCTTTTTAAACTTAGGTGCCTCCTGGTGCTGCTGATTGTAGTACATGGCCACTTAGTAAGCAATGAATTGGACATCCAGGCTTAGCTATTGATATAGCTCTTTTAACTGGTCTGCCTTGAGGATTCCTTTCTGAGTCAAAACCTTGCCAGAAATAAGTTCTTAATATGCTGTAGGCTTAAACCTATAGTTAGCATAGAATGGTGATTCCTGAGTGGCTTCAGTCTTTGCACTATTGTATGTAAACTGAGCTAAAGGCAATAATTCAACCCAGTTGTTCTGTTAATAATTGATGTAGCAGCAAAGATATTGTTCTAGGGTTTGATTAGTCTGCTTAGTCTGTCTATCTGTCTGTAGGTGTGCTGTTGTTGACAGCTTGTGTTTAGAGCCCAATTGTTGTGTCAAGAATTGCCAAAACTTAGATGTGACTAGCTTGTCCCTGTCTGACACAATTTTATCTGGTAGACTATGATTCCCCACAATTACCTATAGAAAAGTATATACCAAGTCATCTGTATTAGCTGTTTTCCAGTAGGGTAGGAAGTAGGCATATTTAATAAGCTTATCTATAATAACCAGGATTAAATTATATTTTACCTTGATCAGGGGTTTCTCTGATTCTGGCAAATCTGTAATAAAGTCCAGAGATATAGACTATTAAGGTCTTTTAGACACTTTTAAGAGTTGTAGATATTTATATGAAGTGTGCCTAGCAGCCTTACTTCTTATATAAAGGTTACATTGAGAGACCATTTTTTATACTGTCTTTTTAAGCCCCAGGAAGTAGAAATTCCTGGTGATTTATTCAATAATTTTATTCATTTCTTGGTGGCTATGTGCTGAGGCTTCATGGATATCTTTAACCAGCTGTTCTTGAAGTTTGACAGGCATATAGACTAGTTCTTGATATAGAATGATGCCTTCTTTTTCTATAATTATGTTGGGGTTCTTTTCTGCAGGTTTCTGTGTTTCAGATTTTTCTAGAATCTTCATCAATTTCTGGGCTATAGAGTTATTTTTATAGGCCTTCTTGATTTCCTCCTTTTATAAACTAGTGATTCAGAAAATCAGTGCTAGCTGTTTAGCTAGAACAAGTGTGCCATCTGCCTTGGTTCTGAAGATTGCTGACTGAATTCTGGGTTTTCTTGTCTTATAGTCTGGTTTTCAGCTAAAAGTATTAGTTCTAGTATTCTTCCTTCCCTTTCTGTAGGTGATCTGGATATTATACTGCACCAACTTCTTAATCTATCTAGCTTGTCTTCAAGTCAGCTCCTTAGTGGTAGTAAAGTAAACCAAGTTCTTGTGATCACAATATATTAGAGTCTGATGCTTGGCTTTTTTTAGGTAATGCCTCCATTTCTTTAGGGCTGTAATAATGGCCAGTAATTCTTTGTCATGAATGTTATAGTTTAGCTCTGGGGGTGTCATCTTTCTGGAGTAATAGGCAACAGAGTATAGCCTGCTTTTTTTATCTGGCTGGCTAAGACATGCTTTGATGATATAGTCTGAAGCATTTGTTTTCAATATAGCTGGTTTCTCAGGGTTATAGATTTTCAAAACAGGTTCTTTACAGAACTTCTGCTTTAACTTTTTAAATATTGCTTACTGTTCTTCTTTTTATTTAAAGCTCTGCTTCTTTCTAATAAGCTGTATCAAGGGTTTTGCAATCTTGGAGTAGTTCCAGATGAATTTCCAGTAAAAGTTGGCAAATTCAAGAAAGGATTGCACTTCTTTAACCAAAATAAAAGTAGGTTATTTTCTAATGGTGGCCAGTTTTCTTTCATCCATCTCCACATACTCTGGGGTAATGACAAATTCTAGAAACTCCACTTTCTGAGTGTGCTATTTGTATTTCTCTGAGGCTACAGAGAGCTTTTTATTCTGCAGAGCTCTCAGGACCTTCTTCACATGCTTTTTATGCTCTTCCAGGGTTTCCAAATAGATGAGGATATTGTCAAGATAGGCTATATAAAAGATGTCCAGATAATTCTATAATGTGTTGTTGACTAGGCTCTGGAATGTAGCAGGCATGTTAGTAAGCCTAAATAATATAACTGTGTATTCAAAATATTTTAGGCAGGTTCTAAAAGCTGTTTTTCATTTCTCTCCTTTCTTTATTTAGACTAGGTAATAGCCTTTGTGTAGATTTAGCTTGGTGAAGTATCTGGTCTTTCTAAGCCTATCCTGAAGCTCTGAAATGAGCAGCAGCAGATAGCAGTTCTTGATGATGATGTTATTAAGCTGGCAATAGTCTATACAGAGCTGTAACTTTCTATTCTTCTTAGAGATAAAGAGTATAGAGTATTCTGCAGGTGAAGTAAATAGCTTAATATATTCTTGTTTTAGGTTCTTGTCAATATATTTCTGTAGTGCCTTATATTTCTTTTCTGAGAGAGGGTAGATTAGTTTAAATGCTGGCTATATTCTTGATTTCAATAATATTTTATGGTTTTATAGTTGGTGTTCTGATAATTGTCTCTTGCCTCTTTTCTGGAAAATATTCTGGAAGTTTTAATATTTCTGTGGCATATTCTTTATTTTCTGAATAAGGGGTTTAGCTGTCTCCTGCTTTTTTATCAGAGTTTTCACTACTCTGACCTCCCTAGAGCAGATATATAAGACACCAACTTGCTCTCTCCAGTACTACATGTGCTTCAATGCTCTTTCTGATATTTTCTGGATTTTAATACTTTCTGATTAGTTTTGTCCCTCAGGCTGCTTCTCAGGCTTTATATTGCTTTTAGAAGTCTCTGCAAACTGTATCTCTTTGGTTCTCCAGTCTATATAGGGGTTATATGTCTTCAGCCAGAGTATTTCTAGAATAATGTTGTGCCTTAAGATTTATGTGATGTTTAAGTTGATCTGTTCAGAATACTGTTCAATTACCAGAGTGAATTCCTTAGTTTCTATTTACACCCATTTATCTTTATAGTTGCTAGATAATTTATCTGCTATAATCAACTTATAGAGCTTCTCTTTTGCCTGATAGGGGATATAATTCTTGGTAATAAAAGTATTACTAATAAAGTTCTTAGTTACTCTACTGTTAATTATAATTCTTGCCTTCTGCCCATTGATTTTGCCATTAACAATAAGTTGCTAATATAGTTCTTTTCTGGTGGTGCTTGTATCAAGGTATAGGGACTCTAACCACACTCCCTGCAAATATCTCTTTCTGACAGGGCCAACTAGTTTTTTGACTTAAGTGGCTTTAAATACCAGCTTGTAGTGTTCTTTTCTGATTGATGGATACTGCAGTCATTATCATAACAGGCAGTCTAATAATATGTAGTATAGTTTTCTTTTTTTTTTATATAGCAGCAGCTTGCTTCTTCTCTTTCTTTTTGAGCTTGTTAGAGTATTTTCATCTTATATAATTATTTCTTCTGCAGTAAATGCATAGTTTCTGCTTATAGCATTTTTTTTTGCTTCTTAATTCAGTTGGGGTTAGGTTCTCAAGGCTTTTTATCAGGCTGTTTGAACTTGTTCTTCTGGAAATTTTTCTGGTTGGTGCTGTCCAGTTCTATAGCATTATCTTTATTTTTAGTATGCTGCTGGTTGTTCTGCTGTGGGGTATTAGCTTGGTAACAGCATTTAAAAAAATAGTTGTTAATCTTGATAGCTAAATTAATAAGCATATTCAGATCCTTAGGGTCCTCATAAATTATTAATCTATTCTTGATTTCATCTTTCAATTCCTGACAGTAGTGCTCCATAACATAGTCAACCACCAAGCAGGTCACACCACCAAACAGGCCACCCAACACGCGATGCAATATACTCAACAAATTCAAATCAAGATGTCAGCACCACAGAGTGATCAAGATAGCTCTAAAGAAGGCAGATTTCTTCTGGCAATTAGAGCCTATCAAAATGGTCAATTTTCTAGTATTAGAGCTGCTGCTAAAGTATATGATGTGTCAAAATCTACCTTGACAGCGCGTCTTCGCAGCCGCACTTTGCGTGCAAATTCAGCACCAAATTGCCAAAAACTCACATCTATTGAAGAATCTACCCTTGTGGAATAGATATTATCTATGGATAAATATGGTATGCCACCTCATGCTGCCACTATACAGAAGATGGCCAATCTACTACTAGCTGAGTGTTCAAAATCAGCATCTATACCAACCACTATTGGCAGGAACTGGGTACAACAATTTATTAAACATCATAAGAAACTTCAATCAAGATATAACTGCAAATATAATTATTAATAAGCTCAATGTGAAGATCCAAAAATCATCCATAAATAGTTTTAACACATGTGAGATATTATTCAACAATATAATATAGTTGATCAAGATATCTATAACTTTGATAAGACTGACTTTCAAATGGGTGTGATATCAACTGCCAAAGTTATCACTGGCTCAGATTGATCTAGCTGTGCCAGATCTATACAGCCTGAAAATCACAAATAGGTGACTGTTATTGAATTAATTAATTTATCTGGATGAGCCTTACCTCCCATGATCATATTTGCAGGAAAGATGCACCAAGCTTCATAGTATAAAGATATACCATCTGACTGGATAATTGAGGTCAGTGAAAATAACTGAATAAATAATTAACTTGGCTTGCTTTAAGTTAAAAAAATATTCCATAAGCATACTCATGCCTGTGCAATTGGAAAATATTAATTGTTGATTTTTGATGGCCATAAAAGCCATATCACACCTGAATTTAATCAGTTCTACATCCAGAATATAATTATTTCATTATATATATTATTCCATTCTTCACATCTTCTTCAACTACTTGATGTTGGCTGCTTTGCATCTCTGAAAAAGGCATATGGGCAAAAGGTTGAAAAAAGCATGCATCTTGGCATCAATTATATTGATAAACAAGACTTCCTGATTGCATATCAATCTGTGCAAACAGAAGCTCTATCCACATCCAATATCTGCAGTGGATTTGCAGCTACTGGCTTAGTTCCATATCAGCCTGATCAAGTGCTTTTGTGACTTTATATTCAGATGAAGACATCAATACTATCTACTTTATTTTATAGCAATCAATCAGCATTCTGGGTCCCTGAGACACCTCATAATATCAAGGAATTGGAGCTTCAGATCTGGGCTCTTAAGCACCTATTGAGACACCATTCTCAAAGCCCACCAAGTCCTGCAAATCAAGCTCTTAATCAACTAGTCAAGGGCTGTTAGATTGCAATGCATAATACAGTCCTTCTGGCACAGGAAAACAAAGAGTTACAGGCTGCCAATCAGTGCCAAAAAAGAAAGAGGAATGCACCTAGATCCTATATAGCTACTGAAGGTATTCTAACAGGCATAGAAGAACTGCAATGTGCTCAAGAAGCTGATCAAAAGCAGGAAGAAGTGGTTGCACAGCCAGATCTACAGCCACAAAAGCAGGCACCACCAACATGCAGCACATGTAATATAGTAGGCCATACTAGAGTGCAATGCTCTAGGCGCTAAGCAATTAATATATAGTGTATATAGCTTCAATACTTGCAGTGTTGATAGTCTAATTGCAATTTGAAAATATTTGGTAGTGGTTGGGTGGCCTGTTCGGTGGTGTGGCCCACTCGGTGGTTGATTACGTTAAGAGATTTGTCTGACTAATCATCTAGATATGCTGCAGCTTGCTGAAATTCTGTAGTGTAGGCAGCAACAGAGATCCTTTACCAGATTGTTATAACAGTATAGGTAGCTTTTCTGACTTTATTGAGGTCTCCAAAGTTCTGCTTCATCTTTACCACAAAAGTAGAAAATCTATTAAATACTTTATTGGTCTTCAGTTGACATTCCTCTAGTGCTTTTTGCATTTGGTCTTGAAAATAGGGTTCAAACCATTGAGCTACTATACTTTAAAGATAAATTGTTGCAAACATGATCTTTCTGTCTTCATTCAGGAAATCTGGTGCATTGAAAAAGAAGTAGAGTTTTAATTAAGAAATAAACATCTGGAGCTTCTTCCTTTCTCCATAAAAGAGGTCTGGTTTAGCCACCTTAGTCCACTGAGTCAAATTCTGGTTAGAGCTCACTTCAATCATCTGTCTTGTGTTGCTCTTATTTAACTGATGCCTGAGGTATTTTATCTATTCTTACAGCTACATGTTCTTATTAACTTGTTTCTGTAACTGCTTCTGTAACTGCTGAATCTGTTTCTGTAGAGCTCTTACTACTTGAGCCAGTTTCTGGGTGGAAATATGCCTCTCCATGCCTGCAGTCTCTCAAGTGCCTACAACATGCCTTGCTTCCTGCAAGAAAAGTGGTTGAAGTGTAACAACAAGCCTAGATAACTAGATCTAAAGGGGTTGTTGGTTTATCTTAAAGACAAGAAACAAGGGGGTGAGCAATATAAGAGCATGAATAGACCTGTGTTACTAGCAATGCCTATATAACAGGTTGCTATATGAGTTAACCACAAGGGTTGGATTCTGTCTGAAAGAAGTATTATTATATATATGCTGCCTGTCCTAAGTCCTTGAGAATTATAGAATAGGATTATAGTTTTGAATTATAGATTTAAATTATAAGTTTAAATTGTGGAATTGGATTGTAGTGTTGAATTATAAAAATAAATTGTAGATAATCTATCACATGATCTTCTTTCTAGTCTGTAACAATAATAGCCTTTATGTAAATCTAGCTTGGTGAAGTATTTGGCCTTTCTAAATCTATTCTGAAGCTCTGAAATGAGCAGCAGCAGATAGCAGTTCTTGATGATAATATTATTAAGCTGACAATAATTTACACAGAGCTATAACTTCTTATTCTTTTTAGAGACAAAGAGTATAGAATATCTTATAGATAAAGTAAATAACCTAATATATTCTTGTTTTAGATTTTTGTTAATATATTTTTGTAGTGCCTCATGTTCCTTTTCTGAGAGAGGGTAAATCAGTTTGAATGCTAACTATATATCTAATTTTAATAATATCTTATAGTCTTATAGTTGGTGTTCTGGAAGTTGTTTCTTGCCTCTTTTCTGGAAAATATTTTGGAAGTTTTAATATTTCTGTAACATATTCTTTATTTTCTGAATAGAGAGTTTAGCTGTTTTTTATTTCTTTATTAGAGTTTCTACTTCCCCAATCTTTTTAGAGCAAATATATAAAATGCCAACTTGCTCTCTCTAATATTATATGTGCTTTAGTGCTTCTTCTAATATTTCTTAAATTTTAATAGTTTTTAATTGTCTCTCAAGCTGCCTCTCAGGCCTTATATTACTTTTGAAAGTTTTTGCAAACTGTATCTCTTCAGTTCTTTAGTCTATATAGAGGTTATATGTCTTCAGTCAGGGTATTTCTAGAATGATATTATGCTTTAAAATTTATGTGATGTTCAGGTTAATCTGTTCAGAATGCTGTTTAATTGTCAGAGTAAATTCTTTGATTTTCATTTATATTTATCTATTTCTATAGTTGCTGGGTGATTTATTTACTATAATTAATTTATAGAGTTTCTCCTTCACCTGATAGAGAATATAATTCTTGATAATAAAAATATTGCTAATAAAGTTTCTAATTGCTTTACTATTAATTATGATTCTTGCTTTCCATCTGTTGATCTTGCTATTAATAATAAGCTGCTAATATAGATCTCCTTCAGTGGTGCTTGTGACAGCGTGGTGGACAAGTAGGTGGTGGGAGATACTGCTAGAACTACTTGATGATATTAACTACCTCACAATGCTATAATTTCTCTCTTTTCCTTCTTCATGCTTTTGATTCTGTATGACAAGCTACCATAGTTTTAGCTAATAATACTATAACTGGGCACTGTTATATAATTAAAAGCATCAATCCTAAACTTCTTATTTTACCAAACCTTCTTGTTTACCCTAGTTACATATTATGTGCAATCCAGAGTGATAAGTAACTCTACACATGTTTGGGGATAGACAAACCTTCTTTCTTTCAATTTTTAAGACTTCAGAACTTTACAGCCTAGATTAAGAACCTCCAGAACCCAGAACCCAGAAGAATAATAAGATGGCTTAAACTGCTGATAAGTCTACAAGCTTTAACTTAATTAGTGCAGTTGAGGAATCTCTCAAACCAGAAGAATTTTGATGTATTTTTATTTTCTCTTAAGAAATTGATAAGCTAGAAACAATTATCAAGACTAAATTCCTTGCCAAATATCAAAATAATTCAGAAGAACTCTTTGAAGGCCTTTTTTGCATGTGGGAAGCTGATCAAAAAGATAAAAAGCATCAGATTAATTGTGCAAAATATCACACTGAGAACCTCCACTAGCAACTTAATGCCTGAGAAAGTCAGATTATTAAACTTATTATTAAATAAGACAAATATTAAGATGCCTTTGCAGAGATGGCTGTGAGAATCTATAAAGATTGTAGAACTACCTTTGTTTCTGATTAATCTAAATATACTGTTAAGCTCCCAGACTCACTCATCCTAACTGACAGAAAGGAATCCAAGTTTGATAATTAAATAGCCCAGATAAAAGGCAAATTGAATACTAATACTGATTATTACTCCAGCAATCTGCTTTAAGTTGCATATGTGCAGAGTTGCCTTAGTAGGTGTGCTGCCAGACATGCAGCTCTCTGATTCTGAGAAGACTCAGTAAACCAATATCAGACTACTGATAAGGTTTTTAAGCACCTGAAATCAATCTTCTTCAATCTGAACTGCTGTATAATAGCTAGACACCAACTGCACTACCTCCAGATGGAATCACACCAGAAATACTATAACTTTTTAGTAGAATTTATGCATCTGGCAGGTGAATCCCAGCTGCACTTAGAAGACTACAAGAAGGAGTTTTTCAACAAGCTCACTGACAAACTTTAAAACCTGACCACCTGAGACTATTATATTTTTAGAACCTTTAATGAATTCTCTACTGCCTGTTCTCAGGCAGTATATATTCTGCAGATTAATGCTGAAAAGTTTAAGGCCTGAAACAAGTTCTATAAATCTGTTGGGACTGCTTCTGCTGCTGAACCCTATAACAAGTATACCACCAGGACTGCTGCACCTGCAGCTTTCAAGGCTAGCAGACTAGATAATAAACAAAGAGCAGAACTGATGTGGGAAGAAAAATACTTCTACTGCAAGAAGATCAGCTATATTATCCCACATTGTCCCTGCAAGAAGGCCTTGAAGATTAAAACCCTGAAGAAGAAGAAGAAAGTATCAGATAAGAATTAAAATTTAGAAAAAGCTTTATTCTAGAGAAAGTCTTCTTTCTAGAAAAAAGCTATAAGGTTGACCTGTCTTTGCTGGACATGAGCAAGTTGCTCAGCAGCAATCACTTTGTTGTACTTAATCATGTGTTAAGAAATGAACTAAGTGTGGAACTGAAGGCATTGGTCAACTCTGAAGTTAATAGATCTATATTTATTAATACTTCTTATGCAAGAGATGTGGCTAAATACTTTTAAACATTAGTGGTGCCCCTGAACTCTGATTACTGCATTTAGGGTTATGATGGCCAGACTGAAGAACAAATCACCCACACAATTATATTGCATCTGATAGTTAATAAGTGCCAGCAGGCTAATGTGCCTATGCTTATAGCCAATCTTGGGCATCATAACATGATTCTAGGCTGGAAGTGGTGTGAGGAGCAAGATGTTTGGTTAAATATACAGAATAGATGCTTGATTTGGCTGAACCAGTGCCCAGAGCTCAATGAGCTCATAGCTGCAGAAGATAAGGCAAATATCTAGCAGCAAGTTTCAGATACTGGACTTGCTAAGTATCAACCACCCCAAACTGCTGCTATAAATAGGCATTTGGACCTAGCCAAGATGAACCAAGCTTTTTAAGGGATAGAATTTATTGTAAAATAGTATTATTTACAGCCTTTAAAGAAACCCTTAAAGAAACCCCTGAAGATTGACATTGCTCTAATTAGAGCTGCAGGCTTTCACTGCTCTGCCTGAGCTTAAGAGAGCAAAACCTTCATTATTAGTCTTCATGAAATTAATTGAATTATTGAGGAAAAAACCCAACCTCCACCAACAAAAGAAGATAAAGAGGCTTACTTAAATAAATATTTCTTAGTATATTATTGTCTCTGATAAAATATGTTCTCTAAGAAAGTCTCTGATCAGCTATTATCACACTGTTTCTATAACCACTATATTAAGCTTACTGAGAAGAACTCTCTAGACTATAGCCTCTTGTACAAGCAATCTGCTGAGGAACTGGAAGCTACCAAGAAATATCTAATAAAAAACCTGGGCAAAGGTTTTATAGTTTTTAGTAAAGCTTTCTTTGCTTCTCTAATTCTCTTTGTTTATAAGGCTAATAGGGGGTTGTGCCTCTATATGGACTATTAGAAGCTAAATGCTATTTTAAAGAAGAACTGCTACTCTCTGCTATTAATTAATAAGACTCTAGAACATCTAAGTTGAGCAAGAATCTTCACTAAACTTAACATCTAGCAGGTATTTTATAAGATCTGGATGGATCCTGAGTCAGAAGATCTAACAATATTCTGAACTTGCTATAAAGCCTACAAATATTGGGTGATGCTCTTTAGGCTCACTAATGAACTAGCCATTTTTTAGAGATATGTGAACAACCTCTTCTTAGATTATCTGGACCAGTTTATGACCATCTTTATTGATGATATACTAGTCTATTCCCAGAATGGACTAGAGCACCAGGAGCATGTTATCAAAGTGCTAAATTAACTTTAAAAGACAGGGCTTCAAGCAGACATTAAAAAATGTAAATTCTATATTACTCAGACTAAGTATCTAGGCTTCATTGTTGGCACTAATAAAATAGAGGTCAACCCAGAGAAAGTGGTAGTGATCCAGAACTAGAAGCTCTCAACCATAGTTAAGAAAGTGCAATTCTTTCTAGGCTTTTGCAATTTCTATCAACAGTTTATTAAGGACTATAGCTGCATTGTAAGACCTCTGTTTAATCTTACAAGAAAGAACATGCTCTTTAACTTTAACTCCCAGTGTCTTCAGGCCTTTAAGTTGCTTAAGGAACAGCTAATATCTGCTTTAATACTGATCTATTATAACCTCTATCAACCAACCAAGCTGGAGACTGATGCTTTGAATGAGGTAGTTGCTGGAGTACTCTCTTAGTTGAATGTGGATAGAGACAGACAATAGCACCCAGTGGCCTATTTCTCAAAAACTATAGCACTGGTAGAGTGCAACTATGTAATCCATAATAAGAAGCTCTTAGCCATTATACAGGCCTTGAAAAAATAGTGACTGGAGCTGAAAGGCTTGCAGCAGGAGGACTTTTTTAATATTCTAATTAACTATCAGATTTTAGAATATTTTATGACAACTAAGATCCTGATCTCACAGCAGGTGAAGTAGGCTGAGTATTTCACCTGGTTTCACTTCATGATTCAATACTGCTCAGGGAAACAGAACTCATTAGCAAATACTCTATTCTGGCAGCCAGCAATAGTGGAAGCCCAGAATAATCTGAAAAAGAAATACCAGACCTAGCAGCTTCTAAAGACAGAATGGCTTAACCCTTACATTGTATAAGAGATGGAAAACCCCCATGCAGAGCTGGCATCAATCCAGGAGAAGTTGCATCTAGCAGACTGCCTGCTACAAATTAACTATACTCATGAATCTCTGACAAACCTCTGGGCAGCAGCTGCTGAAGGAAAGGCTTTATAGTCTCTAGAAAAAAATCTATTATTATATAGTCAAAGTTAGCTGGTGGTGTCAGATAAGGGAAATCTTTGAATACAGCTCCTGAATAAAATACACTGCTAGGCTTCTACTGCCCACCCTAAAAAAAATAAGATGAGGAAACTGCTAGCAAAAAAATACTACTAACCAGATATAATCCAGAACATTAATTAGTATATTGTTAACTGCTACATGTGCTGGTAGATTCAGAACCTGTATAATAAGCCCCCTGGACTGTTGCAGTTGCTGCTTATACTAGATTAGCTATGGAAACATATCTCAATGAACTTCTGAAGCTTTTTTAAGAACTGACATGGTTACAATTCTGTCTTTGCAGTGGTAGACTGCTTAGAGAAAAGGCTGATATCTATTTTATGCTATAAGACTACTACAGTCTAAGATATAGTAAGGCTTTTTATAATACATGTCTACCAGTAAACTGAACCTCCAGACACCATTGTATCAGACTGAAGACTCTAATTTATTTTAGACTTCTGGAATAAATTCTGTCAGATTTTAGGTGTGAAGCTAAGGCTCTCCACTGTGAACCATACCTAAATAGATGGCCAAACAGAGATAATAAACCAGCATATAGCACAGCACCTTAGACTCTTTATTAACCACTATCAGAATGACTGGTCAGATTGGCTACTAATAATAGACTTTGCAGCAGCAGTTCTGCTTTATGAGTCAACTGAGGTCTCACTATTCTTGATTGACTAAGATATGACATCACAAACCTTCTTTAACTGGTAATAGCCCCAACTTCTAGACCAATCTGCCATGAAGTGTTTGAACCAGAATGATGCCTGAAAATGAGTCCAGTGTCTAGAAGCCATCTGGAACTATGCCTGGAAGCTCATTGAGAAGGCTCAGGACTTCCAGCAGCAATAGGCAGATCAGCACCAAAGAGTTGTTGATTTTAAAGTAGAAGATATAGTATGAGTGTCAGCTTGTACCTGGAAGACAGACTGTTCTAGCTGCAAGCTGAACTATTAGATAGCAGGCCTCTACTGTATTGTTGAACAGATTAATAATGTTTATAAGCTAGACTTACTAGCTTTAATTTATGTGCATTCAGTGTTCTCACTAAATAAGCTCTGGAAGGCAGCTACTGATTTTTTTTTTAGGCCAGATTGAGAATCCTCCCCCAGCTATAGAGGTTAATAAGAAATATAAATAAGAGGTAGAAAAAATTTTAGCAGTCTATCTGCATTAAGGGAAGCTATAGTATAAGGTTAAGTAAGTAGACTATAACAATAACTCAATATAGTATCTGGCAGCAAATTTTATAGGCTCATCACATCATCTATAAAGTTTTTATGAGTGTTACCCAGACCTGCCTGGACCCTCAAAGCAGCTAAAAGAGTGGTTAAGATGCTGGGAGGATGATGAGAACCCAGAAAAGCATAGAAATAATAATAAGCCAGTTACTTAGGCTCTGAACACCTGCAGGCAGGCATTTTTGAAGGGGGGGGGTAATGTGACAGTATAGTAAACAAGTAGGCAGTAAGAGATACTGCTGGGACTACTTGGTGATATTAATTATTTTATGATGTTATAATTTCTCTCTTTTTCTTCTCCATGCTTTTGATTCTGTATGACAAGCTACTATAGTTTCAGCTAATAATACTATAACTGGGCGCCATCACAGTGCTTGTATCAAGATATAGAGACTTTAATTATGCTCTCTGCAAGTATTTCTTCCTGGCAGAGCTAACTAGTTTTTTGATTTAAATAATTTTAGATATCAGCTTATAGCATTCTTTTCTGATTGATAAATAACATAATCCACAACCGAGTAATGCATACAACTGAGTGATGCAGTTTTGCCGCCCCTTCAAAACATTCTATTATTAATATTTTTCAATGTGTCTTTTTTTTTATTTCTATCATGCAAAATGCCTCTTTCTCAAGAAAATTGAATGCAAATGGCTATTTCAGCTATTAGAAATCAAAAAATTCAATTAAAAAGAAAAGCTGCTGATATATTTAAGGTGTCAGAAGCTACCCTTTGCAAACAGCTTGAAGGAAGAAAACCACACTCAGAAACACACACCAATAACTATAAATTAACAGTTATTGAAGAGGAAGTCCTTACCAAGCAACTGCTAAATACAGATAAGCAAGGCTTTTCAATTCAGCCAGAGTTTCTGCATGGAATAGCACAGATTTTACTTTGTGAGTGGACACAAGATTCTACTGTATTTATTAGCATCAACTGAGCATATAACTTTATCAAGCACCACCCAGTGCTGTGTACATGATATAACTGATGCATATCATATCAATGTGCAAAGCAGGAGGATCCAAATGTTATAAGACAATAATTTAAGACTATATAAGAAGCTATTCAGGAACATAATATCCATAAGAATAATATCTGGAATTTTAATGAAACTGGTTTTGCAATGAGACTCTGTTCCACCTCTAAGATTATTACTGCAGTGGAGTGTAGTGAAAGACCTCAGAGAGTTATTCAGGGAAATCACAAATAGGTCACAATTATTAAATGTGTGAGCTCAAAAAAAATCTATATACTCTTATAAATTATCTTAAAAGCAGGATCTTAACAAGCTGCTTGGTTTCAAGAACCTGCTCTTTTTAATAAGGGCTATGCTCTTGTGAGAAATCAGAATAGCTGAACAACAGATAAAATAGGCCTTCACTAGCTAAAAAAGATGTTTAAACCACATTCTAAACACTATTCAACTGGTGCAAAGCAGTTGCTTATTCTTGATGATTATTCTAGCCATCAGACTGCAGAATTTGATATTTTCTGTAAGAAGAATGTAATTATTTGTTTTTGTATGCTTTTTCATACCTCTCACCTTCTACAACCACTGGATGTTGGTGTTTTTGGCCTGCTTAAATACATGTATGGGAAATTGGTTGAGGGAATAATAGCTGCTGACAACAACTATATTGACAAGAAGGATTTCTTATCTCTTTATCCACTTGCTTGCAAAAAGATATTTACTAGGGAGAATATATGCAGTGGCTTCATAAAAACTGGTCTTAAGCTACTTAATAAAAACTAAGTTCTTGAAAAGATTATCTTTCAACTTTGTACACCAACACTATCTCTTGTTGAAGGCTCAATCTTTTCTGCTTTTTAAACACCTCAGAATTTTTGCCAGCTAGATCACAAGGTTTGCAGCTTACAGAAAAGCCTTAGTACAAGAAAGCTCTCCAGCAGTCTAATGTCTCATATTCAACATCTTGAAAAAGCTGTGCAAATGGCAATGAATGTGAACCTTCTTCTTCAACAAGAAATAAAAGTTCTACAGGCTGAAAACAAGCAGAAAATGAAAAAGAAGGCAAGAAGATATGCTATTCTAGATGATGATCTTGTTTTATTTGTACAGGAAGATCAAAATCATGTTCAGTAGCTTGATATACAGCTTAATGAGCATGTTGATGAGCCTACACCTAGGCCTCGCCAGCGAGCTCCAGCATGCTGCAGTGGCTGCAGGATTGTTGGACATACTATAAGGAGTTGTCCTAGTAAATAGCTATATATTCAACTACAAGATAGTCTAATTTAATGGTGTTGATGGCTGAAAAGCTTCAAAAAACATAGTGAGTGCGGTGAAACTGCGTTGCTCGGTTGTATATGTTGCTCGGTTGTGGATTACATTACTGCAGTTATTATTATAATAGATGGTTTAGTAATAAATAGCATAATCTTCCTTCTTTTTCTAAATAGAGGTGGCTTGCTTCTTTTCTTTTTTTTGGACTTGTTAGAGCATTTCTATCTTATATAATTATTTTTTCTACAGTGAATATATAGTTTCTGTTTATAGCATTTTTTTTGCTTTTTAGTCTAATTAGAATTGGGTTCTTGAGGCTTCTTGTTGAGCTGTTTAAACTTCTGAGAGTTTTTTTAGTTGATGCTGTTCAGTTCTATAGTGTCACCTCCATTTTTAATATGCCACTGGTTGCTCTGTTGTGGAGTATTAACTTGGTAGCAGCATTCAAAGAAGTGATTATCAATTTTAATAGCCAGGTTAATAAGCATATTTAGATTTTTAAAGTTTTTATAGATTATTAATCTGTTCTTGATTTTATTCTTTAATTTTTAATAGTAGTGCTTTATAAGTGATCTGTCTGATCAGTCACTCAGATATGCTGCAGCTTGCTGAAATTCAGTAGTGTAGGCAGCAACAGAGGTTCTTTAATAGATTATTATAATAATATAAGTAGTTTTTCTGATTTTATTGAGGTCTTCAAAGTTCTGCTTTATCTTAGCCACAAAAGTAGAGAATCTATTAAATATTTTATTGGTCTTCAGTTGATGTTTCTCTGGCATTCTTTGCATTTAGTCTTGAAGATAGAGTTTAAACTATTGAGCTGCTATGCCTTAAAAATAAATTATTGTGAACATAATCTTTCTGTCTTCATCCAGAAAATCTGGCATGTTAAAGAAGAAGTAGAGTTTTAACTAGAAAATAAATATCTGGAGTTTCTTCCTTTCTCTATAAAAGAGGTCTGGTTTAACCACCTTAGTCTGTTGGGTTAAATTTTGGTTAAGGCTTGCTTCAATTATCTGTCTTGTGTTGCTCTTATTTAAATATATCTAGTGCTTAAGGTATTTTATCTGTTTTCACAGCTATATATTTTTATTGATCTGTCTCTGTAACTGCTTCTGTAACTGCTGAATCTGTTCTTGTAGAGCTCTTACTGCTTGAGCTAGTTTTTGGGTGATATACCCCTTCATGTCTGCAGTCTCTTAAGTGCCCACAACACACCTTGCTTCCTGCAAGAAAGGTGGTTAAAGTGTAACAACAGGCCTAGATAACTAGATCTAAAGAGGTTGTTGATTTATCTTGAAGACAAGAAACAAGAGAGTGAGTAATATAAGAGCAAGAATAGACCTGTGTTACTAGCAATGCCTATATGACAGATTGCTATATAAGTTAACTACAAGAGTTCAATTCTGTCTAAAAAAAGCATCATTATATACATGCCTTTTTCCCAAGTCTTGGTGATTATAGTGATTATGGTGATCAAGGTGATTAAGGTGATTAAGGTGATTGCAGTCAGTTATATACTAATCAGTTACTACTCTCAGTCCTATAATTATCCGGCCTTTGTATGGCAAGGTCCATAACAGTAGGCAGTGAGAAATATTGCTGGAATTACTTAACTATATTAATTATCTCATGATGCTATAATTTTTCTTTTTTTCTTCATGCTTTTAATTCTGTATAACAAGCTACTATAGTTTCAGCTAATAATACTATAACTGAGCACTATCACAATAGTGAGAATAGCCTGTATTACTAGTAATATCTATATAATAGGTTGCTATATAAATTAACCACAAGAGTTGAATTCTGTCTGAAAGAAGTGTTATTATATATATACTGCCTGTCCTGAGTTCCTGAAGATTGTAGAATAGGATCATAGTCTTAAATTATAAATTTAAATCATAAAATTGAATTGTAGAATTAAATTATAGTGTTGAATTATAAAAATAAATTGTAGATAATTTATCACATAACCTTCTTTCTAGTCTATAACACAACTTATATTTGCTGCAGATTATTAAATTTTTAATTTAATTTATCTCATGCAGGGCAAGTTAAGGGTTGAGTTAAGTTTTGTAAAATAAGTTATCAAGTTTAAATAAAACACAGTAGAAAAAATACAGAAAAAAGTAGTTTTATATAATTTTTTCTTTATATTAGTATATTTTCTCTCTCATGATACATTATTTTGTATATTATTTTGTATATTATATATATTATAGACTAGGAAGGAGGTCACATAATAAATTGTCTATAATTTAATTTTATAATCTAACTTTATAATTTAACTCCATAATTTAACCTCATAATTCAAGCTTATAATTTAAGGCTATAATCTCATTCTATAATTCTCAGAAACCCAGAATGAGCAGCATGTATATAAAGACATTTCTTTCAGACAGATTCTAACTCTTGTGGTCAACTCACACAGCAACCTATTATATAGATGTGCTAGTAACACAGGCTTATTTTTACTATTATATTGCTTACCCCCTTGTTTTCTGTTCTCAAGATAAACCAACAACTCTCTTTGATCTAGTCATCTAGATCTGTTGTTATATTAGCTTCACAGAGTATTCTTTGTTGCTTCACTTGTTACATCAAGTATTTTTCCATGATTGGCTCCTTCTGACAGAGATTCAGCTTGTTTTGATGGCATCTTGATAGTTGAAGTTGACAGAACACATTATGTAGTGAGGAGATATCTTGCTTATGTGTCTTGCTTATAGATTATGTTATAGTCCCAGAAGTCAGCTGACATGCCACAAAATTTCTAAGTTCTAAAGGCTTAGACTCTAAGATATCTATATCTCAGAAGAATCATGGGAATAAACAATATCATCAAGGGTGTCTACAGACTGCCGGAGTGTAAAGTGACAAGGTCACATGGCAATTATGTAATCAAACCCTGACCCGTGGTCGCAAATACAACTATGTATTGACGTGTAAGGGTCCTTCATCACCCTGTTGCACCCAGTGCCACCTGCATTGCCTGAGCACCTAATGTTATTTATATCTAGATGTCTAGTAACAATTACTAGATACAGGCGGTGGTATTAGACATATCTCTTGGCCTATGTGCAATCAAAGGTATTAATATCAGCGTGTGAAATTCAATTTCATGACAATTGGTTTTAGGGTGGCTGGGGTGAATGCACAGACCAACCCAGAAAAATTTGAACACAGAGTCTTGGGATCTTGCATCACAGGACCACTCCCCTGTGTCCTGTCAAGACTGAGGACAGGTCGATTCCTTTCTATCTACTGACGCTTAACGGGCTCGAAATAGTGCACATACATGCTTCGGATATAGACACCTAGGATCTGTTCATAGAAGTTAAAAAAGACCAAAGAGATAGCATAGAAAGGACCATTATCATGACTTCTGCCATTTCCAAGGACAGCGCGGTTTTTATCACGCCTGTCCAGTGGATTTGCCCGAAATAAACATGTAAAGCAAGGCCTTGTCAAATTGACCGGCAGCCTCGACGGTCAAAAGAAAAAGTGCGGGCGTTTCTAGAGATCCCTACGTGAGATGTCTTTTATGGAGTGCATATCTGCAATGGCATTCGCCTCTGTGAAAGTACTGGTCATGTTGGCTCTAGTTTCTATGCTGTATTTTCCATTTCTTTCAGCAATAGCATGCACGGCTAAGGGAAAGAATATCTCCCATGATAAAGGATGGGTGCCATGTGAAATCAAACTAAACAAAGACTGCAAGGCAACGGAAGATAAGGGTTTTATATTAACGATAGCCTCTCCGAGCAGGGAGGCCGGCTGTACCAATTCATCAATTCGTCGCTAGCACGAGACTAGTGACAGCAAATCATCCAACGACAACGCTATTAAGAGAGCGCAGACAGCTGTATACTGCCACTGCAGCATACCAAAACACCTCCGCAAATGATAGCCAGTGGTTGTAGAAAGAAGCCCACGCGCCAATGCGGAGGAGGAAAGGAGGCGGCTCTGTAGAACTTGATACCGTTGAATTCCACCACGGAAATATCATAAATTTCCAATTCTGGATCTGCGAACGCGTCCAAATTCATTGAGGAACCTCGGTAAAGAAAAGCAACATCAACTGTGACTGGAATTAGTAGGAGACGTTGCTTAGCAACAAATATCATTGCCAAAAGTTTGGGTATTTGCTGGGTCCGTAGAGATTGAGTTGCTGATATATTAGTCCTGGGGCATGTACCAAGAATAACTCCTTCTAAAGGTTATCCCGGCGATTAAGTAATTCCTGGGCTGCGATGAGCTCGCCTTGACTTTCCTGCCACTCACGAGTGTTGGAACAGCGTGATTTAACAATATCTTCTAGCTTTCTTGTCGCTAAATTATTTAGTCTTTCGAGAGTTTCTGTTGCTGGGAGCTCATCGTCGCCTTTCCCAGAGCCGTCTGCGGAAGATCTTGTGGGCAACAGGCTACCTAGCAGGCGAGATGAGGCCTAGGACAGAGGATGTTAGTCGGGAAACGGCCATGAAGTTATAGGGAAATATGAATTTGGCAAAGAGGGTGCATACCAATTTCAACCCATAGAAGCCACGCAAGTAATCATCGCACAATTCAACGCTTCTGCAAAATTGTCGTACAGAACTGGCGAGAAGTCTTTGCGACGTCTCCTGAGATTCCGAAGGTGACGAAACAGCAGAGATATACTGTAATTCCCCGAGGCGTGCATGGAGCTTGGAGAACGATTTTAAGTTAGATTGTGATTGCTGTCAAAACATAATGGTGAATAAGGCCAACCTTACATTCCAAGAATTAGGGGCGATCAACAGCGCTTCTTCCAGGCAGAAGATTGCTTGAGAGCTCATCCCTTGGGCTTGATACAGATCCGCAAGTTCACACCAGGCTTCCGCATCCGTCGGGAATGCCTCAAGAAATTCTACCAAGGCAGATATAGCCTCTGCATTCCTGGACATTGACCTTAAAATAGCAACGCGGCGTTTGAGAATGGGCTACCATGGATATTATTAGCATTGACTCCTGCCATTCCGAGCGAGCAACACGAACCACGTTTACCGGGTTCTCTGACAGAATCTTCTCATATTCATGTAGTACATTTTCTAGGGCAGCTGTGTCGCCCGCAATAGCTTCTTGATACATGCCACGCAACCCCATAACTCGTTCATTCGATGGGCCAAAACGTTCTGTTAGTCGATCGAGACAAAGATAAGCTGACTTGTCGTCTCCGGTCCTGAGACAAGCGAAGAGAAGCTGCTCATAGGCTGCCCACTGGTCAGAGTTTTCATGGGCAGATGACAGCAAGGATGGAAAACCAGGCCGTGAAGCGGATCGGCTTAAGAAGGAAGGCGCTTGTTGCGACAGGAGAAGAGCAGCACCAGGATCCGAGGAGCTCAGGGCTTTGTGAGAATCTAGCAGTGTGGGTGCCATTGCAACAGCACAAGTTAGAGTAAATCTGGCACGGGTCAGCAATGTTTATTAAATCTACATTGTGAGACGGCAAACCTGATTTGGTTCGCAGAATCACAGGTCCGCGAGATACAGGGTAATTTGGAAATAGGCGCTGAAAGAAACAATGTGCGATGAGACTCTGCAGATCTTTCCTCCCATTGAAATCAAAGAAATTGTCCACCCTATACTCTAGGTACGGAGGCTGATGCAGGCCGATAAGGACACTGTATGGTGTTAATAAAGGTATCGGGCTGGGAACGTAGCAGTCATTACTAAGTTAAAGGACACAGGCACTACAATCGATGGGATATTATTATTGGTGGAAAGGTCCAAGCGCCCAAACTCAAAGACTCTGTGCACGTGCACTTGGTGCAGTTACTACTAATAGTAAGGTGTCCAGGTGGATAAAATCGACACTAACCGCTGATGGTTGCAACCTTGGCAGACCTCGGAAAGTCCCAAGTGACAAGATAAACTAAAGTGAACCGCCTCCGCTGACATAGCGATAAGATAAACAGACATATTTGTCTACAGTCGCCTGTTTATTATCGCAGTATGTGTGGACTGATCTGAAGGCTGTCAATGTATCTATCTGTTATTTCAGTTAGGCAGACCACGAGCGGCCCCTCCACGAGTATCGGCTTCATATGTTACTGGTCACACATTCAACAAGCTATTGACTATCACTCTGCTGAAGCCGCAACTCCATCGACATATTCACAGTTTGTAATAGGTGATGCCAGATTCATTGAAGAACTGGTGCCGTCCAAGGAAACCACCTAATATCTAATATCCATAACCATGTAGGTGGTCTTTTAACGCTCGATAGCCTCCGCGACGCTGACACTCAATTCGGTTTCCAGGTTTGAGAAGTCACTGTATGACCTCATTAGAGGTCTACGAAACCACAAGGGCAATGAGGCTGAATACATTCAGAACAGCCTTAAAGAATGCAAGGTTGAAATCAAATCGCAAGACATGGGTTCGCCGCTCCCCCGCATACCTTACCCTTTCTCTCCGGCTTTCCGACCAACGGCTGAGACCTAGAAGACAAAAAGGCTACTGCGCTACTGAAGCTCATATACCTCGAGATGTTCGGCTACGACATGTCCTGGGCATCGTTCCATGTGCTTGAAGTTATGTCGTCCGCCAAGTACCTGCAAAAGAGAGTCGGCTATCTTGGGGCAGTACAGAGCTTCCGGCCGGACACCGAAGTGCTGATGTTAGCGACGAATCTTCTGAAAAAGGTTGGTCAGATTGGCAATTGTTCTGCCTCCATTCTGTTGTCACTGACATCTGCGTACCAGGACATTGTCTCTCCTATTGTGCCGAATATCTCTCTGCCACTTATAACCCTCCCACATATTATCACACCTTCACTTGCTCTGTCATTGCTTACAGATATCCTGCCTCGCCTCTCCCATTCGCATCCTGCAATCCGGAAGAAGGCAGTTGTTTGTCTCTACAGACTTGCATTAGTCTACCCTGAAGCACTTAGACTGGCGTGGCCGAAAATTAAAGAACGCTTAATGGATGATCAGGAAGACAGCAGTGTCACCGCTGCTGTTATCAATGTTGTTTGTGAACTTGGCTGGAGAAGGCCGCATGACTTTTTGCCACTTGCACCAAGACTTTTCGAATTACTTGTGGATGGCGGAAACAATTGGATGGCTATAAAGATAATCAAACTTGTTTGTCTCCCCCAAACGTATCACTGTAGTTGGATTTCCTAATCATTCACAGTTTGCTACCCTAACTCCGCTCGAACCGCGCTTGATTCGAAAGCTTCTCCGGCCATTGACAAATATAATCCAGACAACCACGGCTATGTCGCTGCTTTACGAATGTATCAACGGTGTCATCCAAGGAGGTATTTTAGATGGTGCAGAAGGGATCCGGGAGAGAGACGAAATTGCCAGCCTTTGTGTGGGAAAGCTCAGAGGAATGATAGTCATGGAATCAGACCCGAATCGTAAGTTCCCTGGAACTTGTCCTTTCTCAGATTTTAACCAATTGCATTCAGTGAAATATGTTGCGCTTTTGGCATTCAACAGGATAGTTGTTTCGTATCCCGAACTTGTGTCAATGCAGCAAGACGTAATAATGGACTGCTTGGACGATGCAGATATTTCCATTCGACTACAAGCGCTTGAGCTTGCAGTGGGAATGGTGACAAGTGAGACATTACAATTAGTGGTCAATCGCCTTGTGGCACAGCTACAGAATTCTCCAGTGCCGACAAAAGACTCTTACACTGAACCCCCTTCGGTGATGGAACTGAAACCATCGGCTGATATTGAGGGCGATGATCCCGGGGAGAGACTGGAGCCGCGTGAGCGAAAGACGAATCATCTACCTTCCCTACCTAATGACTACAGGAATGAAGTCCTTCATCGAATTCTAGATATCTGCTCGCGCGACAACTACTCAGAGATCATCGATTTCGAGTGGTACGTCGATGTGTTGGTGCAGCTAGTGAGACTCGTTCCGCCTTCTGATGGTATCAATCATTACCATTCTACCCCGGATACCCATCCACAGTTAATGTGCAATTCCAAAGCAGATATTGCTTCACGAATAGGTTCAGAAATTCGCAATGTCGCGGTCCGTGTGAAGAGTGTCCGGTTGGATGCCACCAGGGCAGCAGAATCGCTTATTCTTGTTGACAACAGAGCAACGCTATTTCCCACATCACCTGCTTCGAGTATCGGCGTTTTGGGTCCAAGTGCCTGGGTGGTTGGGGAGTACGCAGATTATCTCGCGTTCCCCGATCGTACACTTAACTCCCTGGTTGACTTGTCTAACCTGTCGTTGCCCGCGCGGACACTGTCACTCTATCTCCAAGCAATTCCTAAGGTTTTCGTATCTCTAACATCCAACACCCAGCATTGGGATGCTTCTCGGCAAAGTCAAACCTCACTGTTACTCGCACGCATCATTAATTTCCTGGAGGCATTGGCGATCCATCCTGACTTGGATGTTCAAGAACGAGCGGTTGAGTTCCTCGAACTTCTGCGGCTCACGGCAGAAGCTATACATTCAGGCACGTCTCGGGCTCAAGGGGTACCTATTCTCCTGTCGTCTGTCATCCCAGGTCTGTTCTCCGGTCTCGAGCTCAATCCCGTTGCCGCTACTGCACAAAAAAAGGTTCCGCTGCCCGAGAAGCTTGATCTAGACCGGGCTCTGAACGATAAGCTCTTTACTGTTCTCCGTGATTCCGAAAAGTTTTCGCCTGAGCTTAGAGATCAACGGGACATCCAGGAGTTCTATTACATGCAAGATGTTGCATCAGTCAGCAAAGAGCATAATGGATTCATGAAAACGGATATGCAACAGACGACATCACATCAAGACCTCTCTGGAAGCTCTCTGGATGACCCCAGCACAATAGCAAAGCGGCGAGCAGAACGCAAGGAGCGTAATAAAGATGACCCATTCTACATTGGAAATGAGGACGAATCGTCCGGCAGATCCACTCCCTTTCACCAAAATCTCAACACATCGAACGGTGGGGACTTAGATATTGACTCCATACCTATCATCGACCTGGCCATCGATGATGGAGGCAAACATTCTGCGAGCTTCCTCACAGAAGGGCAAAGCCGAAAGAAGTCCCGATCTCGACCCGCAAAGGTTGAGATAGCCGCTGATGAGACGATTGGACACGACGAGCAGCCTGCAGATGCTACACGAGCTGAAGGTACTGAAGAGACGAATAAGGCAAAACGATCCCTGCTGCAAGTGGACTCGAGCGGCCTCGGGCAGCTTTCACTTGAAGAAGACGATCGGTTTTGGTCTAATGTTTCTGAGAACATGACAAAAAATGATGAAGAGGAGGCTGAAATGGCCAGGGCAATGCAGGAAGTAGAAAGGCTCCGACTGGAAATGCAAAGAGCATCAGAACGAATCCGTGCTCATGGCGTGCCCACAGAAGGAACGCTCGTGAAAAAGAAGAAGAAGAAGAAGAAGAAGTCAGTCACTGAGAGCTCTCAGTATGCTGGTGGCCGGTCACACAATAAATGTGACAGGGCATCCGCGGCTGGCAGCCCTAAGTTAAATGGGGAGGCCAGCATCATTGCTCGGGCAGAGAAGAGAAAGAAGAAATCATTAAAGACAGGAACGGAATGACATGGGCACGGGTTCCAGAGGAGCTTTTTGACTCTGTGAAACCATTGTCCTGTTCAACAACCGAAATGGAATAGCAATTGGTATAGGATCTGCTCCGCCCGTATAATGTAATATACAATAAATTAACCTATTCCATGCTTCGATGCTTGTATTTTGATTACATTCTTCCCCCAGTCTGACCCATATGCCACTGCCTGGTCTTCTTGGAGGGTCCTAATAAGGACCTTGCAGTATATCTCAGCAGCAAGGCGGACAGTCGAGAGAGAACTAATAGAGCCCGTAGTTAGGAAAAAGCTCCTGATTCCCTCCCTTGCTCAGACAGCTTCAAACCAGGCATTACAGGCGCCTTGCTAGCTACTTCACAGCTGAAATGCTCCAAAGGTCGACACAGACAGTACATTAAATAATCCCAGCTATTGATTGTGCTCACCTTTCCTGCATCTTTGAATCTTGGTGGCAACTCCTGAGACAACTGAAAACGGGTACTTATTTCTACCCTGTCCAGCGACTGAATAATGCTGCAATGACCGACCAGATTTCAGGTACAATCCTCAGGAATTCAAATACAAGCCCTCCGCATATCACAAATGCGAGAACCACTGGTGAGCTTTCTTAGCACAGTCCGAATGTTTATAGTTCTTCCTTTGGTACGTACCCACCCATCCGGTGGACACCGGAGACTTCAACCTCTGTTTCTGTTTGACAGCACTTTCTGGTCTTCCGCGTTTCGCAGCCTCGTGTCTCGCGTACTTCTCATTTGCCCTCCGCTGTTGAGGAGTTTGGGCCTGTAGAAGAGAGAATTAGTCTCCAGCACTGTATGTTCCAAGGTATCGAGCAAGTGACATACCATGATTGCCAGGTCCCGTCCAGTTGGAGCGAAAAGATCAAGTGCACTTCGCTTAGTGTGATATTAAAATCCGACTGTGTGTCTTGCCTACTGCGGCTTCTTTGGCTATCAAGATTGTGGAGGGGGGAATAGGAGGCCACGTTGTGGATATAAGGCGAGCCGGCAGCTTTGCACCTGTGGACACCTTGCGTATTGTTGACTTAGGCAGTTATTGGGAGGGAGGTGACAAGCTGTAAGCAGTTTTATTATTGGGTTGATAATGATTCAAAGTATGTAATTGTTCATCTCTATATTCTTTTGTAATTAACTTGAGAGTTGGGCTACCTGCTGCAATATGTCGGTATTGCTGCAGTATCCCCTTGCTGCCCAAATTGAGACCTCCTGTAGATCAAATCATGTGACTGTGCCCTTGGCGCTCCAGTAGAGACAGTATCCAAAGTTTCATAATTTAGTTTTAGAACAGAGTTACATATGGCAAATACTGATTGGAATTTTCAATTGGACTGAGCTGGCCAGAAGGCTTTTAAAGCCTAATTTTGTTATTTACAGCTGTTAGATACGAGTCTGCAGTATTTATCAGAATAACAAGATTTTGTGACAGCACAAGTATTTAGAATCTTAGTCTCATCTTATTATACAGAATTCTTTTATATTAGATAATTTAAATAGTATAACGTAATATATAAGCAACAGCCACATATAACCAAGCACTACAACTGTGACGGCGCGGCACACCTAGGCGGTAAGGTAGGCGGTGTTGAGCATCCCTTTGTCTCTGGGATACTGCCGGTCCTACTCGCCTACATATATCACACAAAGCCCTGCAGATTCTTTCCTCTCCCCTCATGCTCTCGATTCTGTATGACTAGCTACCATAGTTCTAGCTGATAATACTATGACTGAGCGCCGTCACAACAACATCTACTAGATGATGTCTTTATCATTAATTTCAACTACTAATTTGAATTGAAATATCTAATATCAACTAGATCTCAAATATCTAAGGTTAAAGCATTATCTAATAGTATGTCTTAGTATTCCATATCTACTATATTTTGATGGTGCCTGCTTTGCTGACTATAGATCCGACTGCTTAACCATCTCTTTATACATTTAATCAGCTTGCTGTGCACATTGCAGTCTCTTTGAAGTTGTTAAAATGCTCTCAATAGCTATATAAGATCTAGATATATTTTTTGATGTTAATTATCAATTTATAGCTTTTCTATTTTCTTGTATAAGAAAAACAATATTATATATTATAAGCTGATAGTTTTTAACTAGTTAATTAAAAGCTTACTTTATTGAACTTGATGAACTTTGTAAATAATGCTTTAAAACACACTTAAGAGCTTAAATCTAAAGCCTCAACTTCTTAATATTATAAGTTTCAGGGATTTAAGATACTGATTGAATGCTGTAAAATATAGAAGATGATATAAATATATTTATCTGAATATAAAGTTGAAGATAAAAAATTGAGTGATCAAGGATCTAACTATTATAAAAATAACTAAAAAGACAATCTGAAGTACTGGAAGAATTTTAGAATTATTACTTAAATAAAATGTGAAAACATGTGCAAGAATAATAATAAAGAGCTCAAGCAAAATAAACAAATAAAAAAAGATATAACAGAAAAAGTAAAGAAAAGAGTTATAATCAAGAAAAGAGCTGCAGCTGAGAATTCTCTAAGTATCTAAAAAAGAAAAGTAAATATAAAAGACTGGGTACTTAAGAAGAAGAGCTTAAAAAATAAGCTGCTCAGAATAAAAATTTGTCTATTAGTACTAATATTTTAGAAAGACTGAAAAGATTATCACAAAAGCAAGAACCTGCATAATGACAATACAAAACCTCTTTCAGACAGTCAGTTTTATAACTGTCTGACAGCTCAGAGTATAAAGGAATAGAAGATAGAGCTATCTAAATCTGAGTTAAAAACAATAAATAAAAACCTTACTAAAAAAAGAAATTTCTTAGAAGAATAAATCTTATAGCTGCACTTTTTTTAAAAGTAAACTGCTGGAAAGAATCCTGCAAGATATAAAAAAGCATATAAATAACTGCTAAAGATGCTGAGATTGAACTTTCCAGAAATATCTAATATATAGATAACAAAACCTCAAATTGCTGAAGATATTGAATGAGTATTAAGAACCTGAGAAACCTAGTTTTGCAATAAAAAACAAAATATATGCTAAATTATAATTACAATTATTATCAGAAGTTCTCAGGAAGATACTACTGAGAAAAGAGTTGGCAAGTGTGCTATAATAACTAATGCAATCTCTATAATAGAGAGAAAAGCTATTATGAGTAATATTCTTAGTTGCCTTACATTGTCAGAGCTAGAGAATTTGAATACTCAATGAATAATCTAATATATAACTGTTTAAAAAAGAAATCAGAACACCTAAGTTATTATAAGATTAAATCTGAGAAATGTCAGGAGAAAGAATAAATACTTTTAATGTCTTGATTAAAAATCAATAAAAGAAGAATAAGTTTAAGGCAGAGAATATCTAAATAGATATTTTAACTAATACTAGAACTCAGTTATATTAGTAGTTATCAAGAACAAAATGTCAATCTGTATCTAAAAATAGATTGAGGGAAAGCCAGCCAGGATCATAATTAATTTAGAAGCATCTGAAAATTTCATTAGCCAGGACTACATCAAGGAATTTAATGTTATAGCCGGAGTTGGCATAAAGAAGGGGTATAACATACAGAGGTCACGTGACAATGGATTAAATCTGCCATTTTGATCCATCAAGGTCTATAATCCAACACCTAGAATAATCCAAGATCCAGAATGATTCAAACAGCCTATTGATCTAGGCAGACAAGCATGTATATAATGACGCTCTTTTCAGACAGATTCCGACCCCTGTGGTCGACTCATATAGCAACCTGTCATATAGACATTGCTAGTAACACAGGCTTATTCTCACAATTATATTGCTCACCCCCTTGTTTCTTGTCTTCAAGATAAACCAACAGCCCTTTTAGGTCTAGTTTATTTAAGCCTGTTATTATATTTAAGTTAGAAACCTGAAAAGTTGGATTAAATGTTCAGATCAAAGAGCTGAAAGAGAAATAATATACCAAGAACTGAAGCTCAGAACTAAGGAAAGTATATTAAGATCTGAAAGTTATACTTCTGATGTTTGAAGTAATATCTTTAGAAAAGCAGTATAATACAGTACTGAGAATGCCATAACTAAGAGAATAAAATTCTCAGATTAACTGAAAAACTAAAAAAGTGATGACTGATGGATAATTAGTTAATTATAACATCTGTTTAACAGGAGTTGAGGGCAAGCTTCACAAGTATGTTAAAAAATTAGAGATAATCCTTAGTAGACACATCAATACCTTCAAGAAGAGAATGATCAAGAAGAAGCAAAAGAGATAAAAAAAATAATATCTGTCTTAAAAACTAAGAAAGACAAGATTAAAGCATTGTGCTCTAAAATTGTGAAATAACAAAAAAATAGCAGAAGAAACAAGAGAAATAACAAAATCAATTAAAGATAATAAGATATCAAAAATTAAGAGAAAAACCCAGAAAGATAAAGTTCACAAAGTTCTTATTAAATTGCCTAAAAATAGTTTGAGTTTCTCAAGCTATTTGTTAAAAAAGATTACTGATTATTGTAGCATAAAAAAAGAATACAAAGCCCAATATTATTAAAAAGAGAATACAAATTACTGCAGATAAAATAATAACAAATATTATAAAATGAGCTGAAGACAATAAAAAGTTTATTAAAAAGTTGAGACAGAATATATCTGAGAATTAAAGTTACTGATATTATTGCAAGTAATGTTTGTCTCAAAAAAGAATAAAACATCTAGAATAATGATTGATTATAAATAGCCGAATAATGCAACAAAAGACAATATAAATAAAGCATTATATCAGAAACAGAAAAGAAATCTTTTGCAAGCAAAGATTATAACTATATTTAATATCAAGTAGATATAGTACAACTTATAAATAAAGCCAGAAGACATCTGAAAAACTGTGTTCTTGACAGATCTAGAGTTATATAAATGGGTTGTTGTGCCTATGAGATTGAAGAAATTACTGGCAAAATTTGCGAAATATATAACATATGAGAGAAAATATTAATGACTTTATTGCTGTCTACTTTGATAATATCACTGTCTTTTTGAAAGATGTTATTAAACACAATAAACACATCTGAAAGACAATAAGAAAGCTTATGAAAGCCAGAATTACTTTAAACATCAAGAAATATGAGTTCAATACAATAAGAGTTAACTATCTTAAAACAGTCTTATTAAAAGAACTGGAGATTTCTAAGAAAAAGATAAATTTGATACTAAATTGGCTAGTGCTAACAGACCTGAAACAAGTTTAAGAATTTCTAGAAGCAACTGAATACTGTCAATAATTTATCAAAGAATATGCTGAGATTGCAAAACCCCTGATAAAACTAATAAAGAAAGAAGAATCTTTTGAGTAAAAAAGAACAATAACAAGCATTTAATCAGTTAAAAAACAATTCAAAAAGCATTAATTCTGATGCTATTTGACTTAGAAAAACCAATAATGGTTTAAACAAATGTATTCAAGTTTGCTATTGGATTTGTCTTGAAACAATCAGATAATTAAGAGAAATTAAGACCTATGATGTTTTACTCTCAACAATTAACTAGACTATCAAAAAACTATAATATTTATAACTGAGAATTACTGATAATTATAACTGCATTCAACAAATGAAGGCATTATCTTCAAGAGGCCAAGCATAAAGTATTTATAAAAAGTGATTATCATAATCTAAAATACTTTACAACAAAAAGACTGGTTGGATAACAGATTTGATGGGCAGAAGAATTATCAAGATTCAACTTTCAGATTAAATATATAAGAGAAAAAATACTATTGCTAATGCTTTAACCCAATAATCAGACTACAAAGTTGAGATTGAGTCATCGGAAACAAATATCTTGAAAGAGACTAAAGAAGAACTCTAATACAACTATTAAAACAATATTGATAGCAACCATCTTTGTGACTACTCAGCTTTTCAGCTAAGAATATTCTTATATATATATTTTAAGTTAATCCGAAAACTCAAAGGCTTAATTAAATATATCAATATAATATAGTTGGACATCAAGCAAGCCTGGACACTAAGTGAGCTACATTTGCATTACATCACCAATATATTAGAAAACTAGATATCTAACAGCACTAAATTCTAGTATGATTAATTACATTGCAGTTACTGTATCACAGTGATGCCCTTTTTTAGACTCTAGGTTTTGCTGCTCAACCAACCTCTATGCATATTTTTGGGCCTTCAGCATTTATTAGAATATCTTTAGTAGCAATATAGAATCTGATTATCTCTCACTTTCTTTTCTAATATTGATTAGCTATATAGAGCTTCTAAATCTGCTGCTGAAGCATAATTATATTGTCATCATATTCTTTTGCTAGTTGATTGATTGCTTGATTTAATGAGCTCTAAGAAGCAGTTAACTAGATATTTGATTAGCCATATCTGATACTGCAGATCCTAAGTATGATGTTTTTATAGTTTAGCTAGCTGAGCCATAAGAAGTTAATAATTAAATATTAAGATTAATAGTATCCTATCTGACTGATAAAATACTAAATCAGTAATAACAAATCTATTTTATATATTAAATACTAGTGCCTGCATATATATATATATATATATAATATAGCTAAAAAGTCTAGCTTATTAATATGATTGATGCCAAGCTGTATAATAGTTTGGATCTGCTGGCCATATATCTGTTTTAATAATGCAAAGCAGCTAACATCAAGTGATTAAAGCCAATATAATAAATATAACAGTATATAAAAAATATTTAATACTTTTTATAGAAATAATCAAACTGCAGTTGCATAACTATTATAGCCATCTAGAATGATATTTCAACTATATATGCTGCTGTATATCTATTAAACATCTTTTTAATTAGAGTATGTCTAGCTTATTATTATCCATCTATTTTCACCCACATAATCAATCACTCAATTATGTGATATATCTTGATATTATATAGTTTGATGAATCTTATTAGCAAAAATAATTATTAGAAATAGGGCTCAGCTAGTTGCATTGATTGTCTTAATTATTATTTAGTATTAATTGTTTGGCTGCAGAGCTTTAATGTAACTAGTAATATAAGAATCAGTAACAATCTTTGCTATAGATATAACATCCATTTAAAGTCAGTTTTATTAAGTTATAGATATCCTGTTTTGGAATATCATATTTTTATATAGTATTATAAATAAGCTGAAATTATTCTTTAATAATTTTTGGATCTTTGCATTGAGCTTATTGATAATAATATTTACAATTAATTATATTTAAACTGGTTCTTTATAATATTTAATAAATCTTATGTTTTACTGACTGTTAAAAATGCTTCTTTTCAATTAGATAATATTAAATTGGTCATATTGTATACAGTAGCTTAATATAATAATAAACTATTAATCAATATTTAATATCTATTTTTTGAGTGAAGATTTTTTAGTAGTAGTAAGCTTTTAGTTATTTGACACTATATTATATATACAGTATATACATAAATGCAGTGTTTCAGTGTTGAAAGTAGCATATTATATACAGCTATAGCCGCTTTTTTATACTTGATATTTGATCATTTTTAATAGCTTTAATTGCAAGCAAGATATAGTCTTTTTTATAAACTGCAGAATCTGCTGTTTTAGATGGCATCTTGATGATAGATTGAAGTATTAAGTGTAGTTGAGATGAATAAATGGTTCTGCAGCTCACTCAGTGTCTGGGCTTGCTTGGTATCCAACCATGTTAATAATATATTAGTAATAGAAATAAGAAGCAGATAACGTAATCCACCACCGAGCCGTGTTCCCCACCGAGCCGTGCGCCCAACGCGACCGCGTCAAATATATGAAATTTGAACCCATTTTATTCAACCAAAACTGCTTTATATACAAAAGAAATTAGGAGAAATTGCAGCTAGGGCATTTATTTATCTTATGCCCTATAATATTGCACCCACTGCACCTTGGTGGTGCTCGCGTACGTGGTGGAGAGGCTTGAGCAGCTATCTCCGGGGTAGGTGCAGTAGGAGCTTCAGGAGCCTGATTTCTAGCTTCCATAAGATCTCTTGCTTCCTGGACCAAAAGGCTTCCTTCATGAGCTATCTTCTTATTAGATCGCCGGCGCTTTTGCTTCTGTCTCTCATTTGCGGCACGTAGATCCTGGTTTTCCTTTGCAAGGATGACTGCGCTATTCATAGCAATTTGACATCCCTTGATAAGCTGATTTAAAGCTGCATCTGTTGGGCTTGGAGGACTCTGTGTATGTTGCTTTAGGAAAGTCTTGATTGCAGTTGCCTGAAGCTCCAATTCAGCAAGATTATGAGGTGTTTCTGGTACCCAGGGGGCCTGAGTATTGCCTGATTGGCTGCCAGGTGGTGTAGGAGTCTTGAGCTGGATATGGAGCTTTGTAAGGACCTGATCAGGATTAAAAGGGACTAATCCAGTTGCTGCAAAGCCATTGATAAGATTCTCTGGCTTGTATGTCTCTGCACGAGCATGTGGATAGGCTGCAAGGAAATCAAGCTTGTCAATGTGGTTGATACCAAGGCGCATCTTATCCTCAACTATACGGCCATATGCTTGCTTTAAAACAGCAAAACAGCCGACATCCAATGGCTGCAGAAGATGTGAAGAATGTGGTGGCATGCAGATCGGGATAATACCATTCTCCATGCAGATTTGATCAAACTGTGGAGTCAGATGGCTTCCATGGCCATCCATGATCAACATCCAATATCTCCCCTTTGTACGCGCAGTTGTGGATGGAATAAAGATTTTTTGAAGCCATGAGATTCCAATTGCATCAGTGGTCCATCCATTAGGACTTCTCTCAATCATCCAATCAGGTGGTAGGCTTGATTCCTGAAACCAAGCCTCTTTAAGATATGCTGCTTTAAAAATGATACAAGATGGTAAAGCCCATCCTGTAGCATTAATAGTTTCAATTGCAGTCACCCATTCACAATTTCCAGGCTGCAAAAGAGATGGACGACCATATATCTCAGCCCTAGTTACTACCTTAGTAGTAGCTATCAGGCCCATTGCAAAGCCAGTCTCATCAAAGTTGTAGATATCTTCCTGCAGGATGCCCTTCTCCATAATGGTATGCTGTACAAGATCAAACCATTCCTGAATAATCTTTGGATCCTCACATTTAGCTCGCTGATAGTTATATCTTCATGCAAATTGGGTTTTAAGCTCATCCCGGTGCTTAATAAACTTGTAAACCCAATTCTTTCCGATCTGCTGCGGAGGTGCCTTTGGATCATGTTGAGCGATAAGAATATTGGCCATATCTTATACAGCTGCTGGCCGGGGAGGTGCTCCACACTTGTCCATAGATAATATCCATTGTACAATTGAATCCTCCTCAGTAATTGAAAGCTTATGCCCATTGGCATGACTTTCATGTCGATTCTTGCTGCCATTGATTCTGTCGCGTAGTGTTGACTGTGGAACATTGAAAATGCATGCTGCTTCAGCAGGACCACTGACTTGATCCTTTTGAATGGCTGATATAGCCAATAAGATCCTCCCTTCTTGTTCAATCAAATCTTTCGACTTTTTATGCTGTTCTGGTGGCATGGTGGCGGTTTGAATGGCATCAAATGATGAATCTTGACGCGGTCGCGTTGGGCGCACGGCTCGGTGGGGAACACGGCTCGGTGGTGGATTACGTTATTAATGTAATCTACCACCAAGTCACTCACCTCATCAACCTGCCTACTGCTCTGCATCTGCAACTCCTATATAGAAATTGAAGCTTTATTAATTAAGGCATTAAGTCCTACTATGCTAATAGTATTATAATCACTACATCTTGAAAGGGTGTGCATATGAGATGGGGAAGTTGCCTTTCTGATTGAAGTGCTTATAGCCTCTGATATCTGGTTTTGATTTATAAGTTGATTTTATATAATATTCTGAGCTTTCTGAACTGAAAGATCTTCTGTATAGGTTAGCTAATTATATTATTTATGCTTTCTGTCTTTACTTCTTATTTATAGCATATAAATCATGATTTTTCTTTACGAGAAGCACAGTATTATTTATAGTTAATTGACCGCGCTTAAAAGCTGATTTAATGCTATATTGTAAAGTTAAAAGGACTCTAGGTATATTATGTTAATAAGATCTTAATTGCAGTTGCTTAGTGCTGTAATTTAATGATATTATAAGATATTGCCAGTATTTACTTAGTTTGCAGATCTCTAAAATAGCTTTCAGATAGTATAAAGTTTTAAACTATATATTAAACTTAAAAAAATCTGTTCTAGATTAAATGATACTAGTCCAGTTGCTGCAAAGTCATTTTTGATATTTTCTAATTTAAACAATTTTAAATAAGCTTTTGAATATACTGCAAGAAAATTCAGCTTGTTAATATAATTGATTTGAGCTATATGCTATTCTTTATTAAGCAGTTAGGTACATGTTTTAGAATTGCAAAACAGTCAATATTAAAAGATTGAAGAAGATAAGAATAATAGCATACAAATTGATATAATATTGTTCTGAATACAGATCTGATCAAATTAAGAAGTTGGATGACTTTTATTGAAATTAATATTCAATATTTCTCTTTTGTACAAGTATTTATATAAGAGATAAAAAGATTTTGAAGCTATAAGATCTCAATATTATTGATGATCTATTGAATACACTAGAACTTATCTCAATTCTTTAATTATATACTAAGATATCAGTCTTGTATCAGATCTATAGATAAATCTTTGCTTTAAATATAATAATATTTATAACGACAGCTTATTCAATTAAATTGACTAATTCAATAATTAAGACTTATTTCTGATTCCCACATGTATAAAAAATAAGATAATTGATATTTTCTGCTCTAATAACTATTTTTATAGGAGTGATTAAATTTATTGCAAGCCTGTCTCATCAAAATTATAGATATTCTTATTAAGAATGTTATATTGTTGAATAATGCATTGTATGAACTCAAATAACTTATAATATTTAAATTCTTATATTTCTCTGTGAAAACACTTAACTGATATAAAATCAGTTTAGTAACTCCAAACCCACTGTAGATATTAAATATAAATAAAGCTTTTTTCTTGTAAGATTTGTATCCCCTGAACCCACCCCCCCAAACAGTGTTAACACTATATCAAAACTCTTATATTTGATGTTCTTAAAGCTATATACAGCACCACTCAATAAGCTTGCTATGTATATAGTAGGAACTGCATTTCTGTCTCTAATACTGGTTCTGACTGCTTTTTAATTTCTGAATCTGTAAAGTCTTTGCTTTCTCTATAATTTTTTAATCTGCATGACATCTGCAAAGTACATGTTTAGTTCATAATAATCTTCTTTAATTTCTAAATCTGAAAGGTCTGTAGTCGAGAATTATATTTTAAATAATTATTTTTTGAAGTGTTTATTATGCAGTAAACTAGTTTATAGCCTTCTTTACATTTTTTAAATATTATATAAAATAATACTTTTTGATTAAGGCTGCATAATATAAAATCTTCTAGATTTAATATTAATATTGATTTTTTATACTTTTAAGAAAGTGCACAAGTCAAGCAGCTGAAGTAGATAAGATATTATTTATAAAGTAATTGTATAAAAAATCAATACTTATATAATTGTTATATTAAGAAGAATTCAACAGCTTTCAGATTCTGGCTTTGTTTTTAAGAGAAAATATATATAAAGTTAGTATACTATATATAATATTTATTAAAATTTAGCTATTTTAGGCGTTGTAAAATATCAACCTGAGAGATGTTTTCTATATTAAATTATAAATTTTGTTGATTCTTTTTCTTAAGGATGATCAGCAGATAAATCTTAGCCTCATAGTCTTAATTAAAAATCACTTACTTGCAATACTCTAATGTTCAAAAATAAATATATCCTTTTTTAGCTTTAATAAGAATCTAGAAATTTGTACAGATATTTTAATTAATCTTATTCTTATCTATATTTTAAATATAGAATTCTGAGCATAATATTGTATTGCATTTAAATTGTCTTAAATTAAGAGTAGAAGTCATATAATTTTTATATATTCTTTTGATATCAATTCTTTATCTGATACAAGAAGCAATTTATGAATGTTAAATTTTATACTCATATTTTTTTTCTAAAGAAGTAGTATCTTTATTTATCTAAAGAATTCAAGCCATTATCTTTTATACTTTTACATAAGTAGATGAAAATCCTTGAGAATCCTATTTATTTATTTAATAACAAACTTTTTTATGCAAGAGTCAAATGCTGCTGTGGTTTTAAACTAATATTTTGATTTATTAAGCCAGTTCTTTAATTATAAAAAGTAGTTAAAAAACATGCTATATATTGTTGCAGCAGCTTGCAGAGAATTAATTTCATAAATTGATAAGTGCTAATTATATAAATTTTCACAGAAAACTATATCGATGATGAGATGATTGAGAAAACATATGAAATTTGAGATAGATGAGGTCTTGACAGTGTTCTGTTTGGGGGGTGCAGATCTTATATTATTAGTATGCAATCAAAAAGTCCTATTTATCAATATGATTGATGCCTAGTCATATCTTAGATTCAACTCTGACTATACTTTTCTTTAAAGATAAAAAGCAGCCAACATAAGTAATTGAAAAAGTTATTATAAGAGAAATGCAATAGCGTGCATAATAAAATTATCATATTTTAAGATCTAATCAAATTCAGATATAATACAACTTCTATAATCATTAAAGATCAAATATTGATGCTTGCCAATTGTATAGACATAAATATACTTATAAAATATTTATTTAAAGCAAGTTAATTATTTGTTCAGTTATTTTTACTGATATCTGAATATTATCTGATAATATATCCTTATAAAACTTGATGCATCTTTCCTGTAAATATAAACATAAAAAATAAGGCTTATTTAAATAAGTCGATTGATTTAATCACAATTATTTATTTATAATTTTCTGATTGTATATAAATCTAGTATAGCTAATGTAATCTATAAGCGAGCTGGCCACCTACCCCCTGCCAAATATATTCAATAACTAATTATGTAACAGCAACCCCAACAATTAAAGCTATATACAGTAGAAATCAATTGCTTAGCAACTAGGACATTATTAATAACTCTGGTATGACCTAATATATCACATGTGCTGCACTGGGTGTGGTGCCCATTTTACTGTATATCTGACTGCTCAATCATCTTTTTGTACACTTGATCAGCTTTCTGTACATGTTGCAGTCTCTCTGTAGCTGTTAAAATGTCTTCAGTAGTTATATAGAATCTAGATACATTTCTCTTTCTTTTTTAATATTAATTAATAGCTTATAGCTCTCTATTTTTCTGTGAAAGAAGAACAGCATTATATTATAATCTGATAGCCCTTAACTAACTAGTTGATTAAGAGCTTGATTTGCTGGACTTGATAAGCTTTATAAATAATATTTTAATAGATATTTAAAAATTCTAGTCTGAAGCTCTATTTTTTTAATATTATAAAGTGTCTCAGAAATTTAGAATGCTGATTGATTGCTATAAGATATAGATGATGTAAATATCTTTATCTAAATATAAAGTTATAAAAGTACTTGGTCTGACTGATATAAAATCAATCTAATAGCAGCAAATCCACTGCAGATATTAGATATAGATGGAGCTTCTGCTTATATAGATTAATATACAATAAGAAAGTTTTGCTTATCAATATAATTAATATTAAGATGCATGCTTTTCTTAATTAACTCTCTATATCTTTTTAAAAATGAAAAGCAGCCAATATCAAATGATTGAAGAAGATGAGAGAAATGCAATAATATATATAATAAAATAATTATATTCTGGATGCAGAACTGATCAAATTTAGGTGTGATATAACTTTTATAATCATTAAAGATTAGTAATCAATATTTATTAATTATACAGATATAGATATAAAATCTCTTTCATCTCAAATAAGTTAAGCTGATCATTTATTTAGTTATTCTGACATCAATTGCTCGGTCAGATGATATATCTCTATATTATAAAGCTTGATGCATCTTTCTGTAAATATCATTATGAGAGATAAGGAATTAAATAAATTAATTTAATTATAATCATTATTTGCAATTTTCTGACTGTATAAATCTAATATACCTAGCTGATTAATCTAAGTTAGTAATAACTTTAGTAATTGATATCACACTTATTTGAAGGCCAGTCTTATTAAAGTTATATCTTAACCAATTACATTATATTGTTGAATAACGTCTCACATATATTAAAATCATTTATAGATGATGTTTGGTTCTTCACATTGAGCCCATTAATAATTATATTTGTAATTATATTTTGATTGAAGCTCCTTGTAACGATAAAATTTTAGACCCAGTATTTTTCAATAGTGAATAAAGTAGTTGATGTTGATTTTGACTGCTCAGCTAATAATAGATTTGCTACTTGCTATACAGTAGTAGCCTGCAATGATAGACCATATTGATTTATATATAATATTCATTTTATAAGGGCAGATTCTTTGATAGAGATGAGCTTTTAATTATTTGGTATTAAATTAGCATATGCAGGACAACCTTAAAGACAGATAGTTAAAGTTAATCTTAAGATATTATAGGTGTGAGTAGCAGTTCTAATATTGGATCCAGAATTAGCTATTCTGAAAAGCTGTAAATGCAAGAAGAATTCTGCCTTCTTTAATGATATTTTGATCATCTTGTGATGTTGACATTTTGATTTAAAATTGGTTGAACACATTGCATATTGGGGTAGGTAGCCAGCTTGCTTATGTGGCCAGCTCACTTATAGATTACATTAGCTGATTAATCTGAATTAATAATAACCTTAATAGTTGATATCATATTTAAAGGCCTGTCTCATTAAAGTTGTAAATATCTTAATTAATCACATTATATTGTTGAAAATATCTTGCATATATTGAAATCATTTATAGATAATCTTTAAATTCTTACATTAAGCTTATTAATAATTATACTCATAATTATATTTAGATTTTAGCTCATCATCTCAGCTGATAAAATTGTGAATCTAACATCTATTAATAATAGATAGATTGAATAATTCAATTTGCATATTAAGCTAATAATGGATTAGTTATTTGCTAAACTATATCAGCTTTGAATACTAGTTCCTCTTTAATAAAAAGTTAGTTTTTAACTATTAAATTAATGCATGCATGTAGTATAACTGTAAAGATGATAAGCAACAATTAAAATATAAGACATCATACATATTTGCAGCAGCTTGAATACTTGAAAATTAATCATTTTTTAAAAAGCTTGAATGATTAAAAGAATTCTTGGAGTATCAAATTAAAGGAATCTCAGTTATTTAAGATAATGATCTTAATACTCTATAGGCCTTGTCAGATCTATAAGTAAATATTTTATTTTTATTATCTTTAAGAAAAACTAAGTGCTTCAGAGAATAGGCTCTTAATTGCATTCCAATGTTGACATCTTGATTTGAATCCATTGAATATATTATAGGTTAGGGATTGTGTGGTGCTCAGTTATATGTGGCTCTCACTTATCAGAAACTACATGCTGCTTCTCTAATTTATAATATATTTTGTATTAAATTTCTGAATAAATTTTAATGCTTTATTCTGACATGCGATATCGCTGACTCGATCTCCTCCTCGGTGATGTGCTTGCAGCACCTCGAGAACCCGATCCTGAGCATCATCGCGTCGTACTCCGCGGTGGCGGACGTCGTCGCGCAGTGCCCCGTGTTGCAGGTGACGAACGCGGGCTCCACCTTCTCCATGTCCGGGCGGATGATCGACCACCCGATGATGTGCTCGAACCGCTTCTGCCTTCCGCTTCTTCTAGATGTTCGTGATCTTGCTCGTGGCACGTTCACGATCATGTCCATGCCGATGTAGACGGTCGTCTGGCTGCTGCTGAACGTGATCACCACGTGCTGATGTGCAGGTTGACATCAAGAGACCGTCATCGTAAGCTTGCCCTCGCGACAACTCTTAGTTGGGGCAGCAACAGGAGCGCGAGGACGTGCCCGGCCACGATCACGATCACGATGAGCGGCTACGACGAGATCGAGAGGGCGATCGGCGACATCGACATCAACGCCGACGACGACCCGAGCAGGTACGAGGGGGTGAACGAGCTCACGGGCACCAACATGATCGCGATCCTGCAGAGGCGCATCGAGCTGCTCACGAACGAGAACATGCAGCTGAGCAAGAGGCTGGACTCGATCGAGGCCATGACCAGGGCGATGTACGCGGAGTTCATGAAGACCAGCGAGAGGAGCAGGATCGACTTCCCGACCGAGAACACGCTCAGGGAGAAGTACGCGAAGCCGATCACGAGCCTGGAGAGCACCCCGAGCACGAAGAACGACTCCAGCTCGTTCGTGGACATCGAGACGGGGAGGGGCGCGACGGAGTACGAGAGCTCGTCGATGACCAGGCCGAGCAGGAGGTTCAGCAAGACGAGCGTGAGCGGAAGCACATCGGGAAGAAGTCCGTCCCCTAGTCCGCGTCATGCCCCCGTGGTGAACCCGTTCTCGATCTACACCGCGGCCTCGGGGACGAGCGGGTCCCTGTTCAGGAGCAACTCGGCGGTCGCGCCGCAGGGCTACGTCCACAAGGCGAGCGTCTGGGGGACCGCGTTGGCCTCCATGCTCACGGGCGCGATGAGGTACTACATGACGAGGAGGAACGCGCACATGCTCGTGGTCGACGAGGCGAGGATGGCCAAGATCTACACCGACCTCGCGAGCATCCTCTACGAGACGATGATGAACAAGGAGCTGCCCCCGGTCTCGAGCGCCCTGACGAGGAGGTTGTCGATGTCGATGGCGAGGACGAGCAAGACCGACGTGCCGATCTCGGAGGCGGACACGTGGGCGAAGATGGAGGCGACCCAGGAGGGGAGGGACATCATGGCCATCCTCAAGGTCATGATCGTGAGCGCGAAGATGGTCCCGGAGGCGATGGTGCACCCGGTGTCGCAGCTGATCCCGTACATCCTCATGCCCCCGGTGCAGATGCGCGGAGATGAAGCGGTTTTTGCCATCGACCCGCAGGTGAGCGTCGACCCGACCCCGAGCGTGTGGGAGTCCTGGTGCTCCATCCTGAAGAGGGAGGCGCTCATCAAGTACGTCAAGTACAGGATCAGCCAGATGACCCCGATCGAGACGATCACCAGGATGTCGAGCGAGATGAAGAGGCACGAGCTGACCGAGAAGAAGAACTGGGACAAGCTCGTGAGGCTCAGCCCGACCACGGCCCTCGACGTGACATCTGCTCCTTCATGATCGGGTCCAAGCCGATGCTCGAGACGTTCAGCATCTCCATCCTCCTGGGCGTGTACGTGCTCATGACGAAGTCGTAAAACGAGTCGTTGACCACGTCCAGCTCCTCGAACACGTGCGGCTCCGGGTTCATCTTCATCTTCGCGATCGGGTCGGGCGTCACCTGCTCCCTGGGGTACATGTACGTGTCGATGGGCAGGCTCATCCCCGTCGTCGAGCAGTAGTCGATGCAGTTCCTCGAGCCCACGAGCCAGCCGACGTCCACGCCCGTGAGCGACATCTTGATCCTGTCCATGATCGACCACAGGTGCACGAACGTGTTGGGGTTGGCGCCCGGCCACCTGATCGTGGAGTGGTTGATGCCGTAGTCGTTGGTCACGATCACCCAGACGATGACGTGCGTCTTCTCGGGCACAGGCGGGCTCGGGAGGTTGGACCACGTCCTCTGCACGATCGACCTCAAGTAGTCGTAGCCGCACATGATCTCCTTCAGCTTCATGGTGTCGATCACGATCGCCCCCACCTTCCTGCTCGTGCTGCCGTCCACCACCACGTCCACCGTCGCCACCTCCTTCAACTCCCTGATGATCTTCGAGCCCAACTCGGTCTCCATGTCGATGATGAATGGCCTGTTCCTAGTCGACTGCGTCATCCAGCTCGATGGTCGTGCTGAAGTACTCGCTCCACCTCCTCTGCTCGATCAGCCCCATGTCCATCTCCCTGCCGGACATCAGATGCAGGATCGCGGACGACAACTTGAGCGCCACCGAGCAGTCGTAGCAGGTCGTCTCCACCTTCATGCGCCTGATCATGATCGTGTACCACCTCATGAACGCGAACATCGGCATCTCGTTCCTCCTGAACATGATCTTCATCGTGAGCGGGTCCCCGATCCTGTGCACCGGCACGACCCTGACCACGTTCATGCTGGGATCTGAGCACGGGCACATCTCCACGAGCATGTCCATCTCCCTCCTCGCGCGGCGGATCTTCTCCTCGATCTCGATCGTGTTGACGGGCACGACCATGTTGATGTCCATGTTGTCGGGGAGGCTCCTGCTCATGAACACGTCCGCGAGCATCTCGCCGTGCACGATGATCGTCGTGTAGCTGCTCGTGGAGGCGTTGATCATCGTGTTCATGCACACCACGAGGTCCGTGCAGGTGGTGATGGTCACGTTCTCCCTCGGCCCGATGTACGTCTCCATGGCCTTGCTCGTGGCGATGTCCGTGATCATGTTCATCCTGACGTTCGGCCCCCAGCCGCAGTACGCGTTGACGCACTCGAACGTGCAGGCGACCGTGGCCGCGTGCGTGAGCGACGGCTGGTTCCCGAGGATGATCAAGCCCGTCGACTCGGGCCTCTTCTCGAACCTGTCCATGAACTCGAGGATGGAGATGCAGTCGGAGATGACGGCGGACGTGACCGGGTTGCTCCTCACGGGCATGCTCCTCCTCGACCCGATGATCGTCGTCATGGGCATGTTGATGTCCTCGACGAAGTCCGGGGTCGAGCTGGGGATCGGCCTCTCGTACGCCATCACGTCCGTCTGCTTGGTCGGGATGTGGTTGCACTTCGTGGACAGGGTCCCCATCGTGAGCATCTCCGTCAACACGGCCGCGTCCGGGGAGAGCCTCATGCGCATCTTCACCTCGTCGCTCGTGTTCATGATGATGTCCTTGAGCCTCGACATCTTCACGTACATGTTCTCGTTGGAGCACCTGATCATCTCCGTGTTCGTGTTCATCTTCGCGGTGGTCGTCGGCTTCCTCTTGATGTGGATGAGGACCTCGGCTCGGCGTCCGTTGCTGCCGATGCTGAGCGGGCAATGGGCATCCCGAGCGCGACACGATGGAGAACGTCTGGAGCTTCGAGATCACCGACCCGATCGAGAGGAAGGGCGGCGACCCGATCTCGGTGGCGCACAAGGAGAGGGACAGGAGGACGAGGGCGGTCGAGATCGTCAGGATGTTCAAGATGAGGCTCGAGAGCATCTATCCGCCCATGACCGCGAAGGAGATCTTGTCCGCGTTGTTCAGGCAGAGGGGCGTCCCGAGCGTGGACATGTACACGAGGTCGATCATCGGGTCGTTCAAGTCCGGGTTCGGCTGCTCGTCTGACGTCGAGGGGAACGTGAGGAAGATCATGAGCATCTGCAGGTGGGTCAGCTCGAAGTCGTGCGTGACCCTGTGGATGATCGAGCCCGTCCTCTCGGGCACGGTCATCAGGGGGAACTCGATCAACGTCGCGAGCGCGAAGGCGAACTTCGAGAAGTACATCGACGTGATCGAGCCCGTGTCCATGACCACGAGCAACACCACGGTCATCGGCAACGAGATCAAGGGGAGGTGGGCCGGGTGGCTGGTCGCGCAGGAGGTCGCGAGGATGAACGGGGGCAACCCCACGTGCATGACCTGCAACCTGTCCGGGACGAGCCCCATGTTCGCGATCCACTACAGGGGCATGCGCGTGATCCACATGATCATGACGCCCGAGTCGATCCGCGTGCTCAACTCCTACGCGAGGACCGTCTGCATGAACATGGGCACGACCGCGTCCCTGCTGGCGAGCGGGTCGACGAAGCTCAAGATCCAGATGCAAGTGCCCCTCGCAAGTGGCAGGGCGTCGTACCTCTCCATCTACGGCAACGGCTCCCTGCAGATGTGCGGCCACCCGGACGACATCGAGATCCTGTGCAGGTGCTTCCTCGAGATCGTGAAGACGGTCATGGACACGGAGATGATCCCGTTCCTGGAGACGATGAGGAGGGCGGACACGGACATGATCTAGCTCTCGTTCCGCAGATGAACTAAAACTCGGTCGGCATCGTCCACATCTGCATCCTCCCGTTCCCGCTCATGATCGACGAGATGAACGTGCTGATGTTCGGACGCAGATCGGGATCTCGAGCAACCTCCTGATCGCGTGGCGCGAGCATGTGGCCGGACCTGATCGTGTTTTTGTTCGGCTACATCGAGGTGACGACGAACATGATGCAGGAGATGGACGCGATCTCGACCACGAGCATCTGCATGGTCGTGCTCAGCCTCCTCCGCATGCCCATCTTCACGCTCTTCTCGTGATCATCTGCATGCTCATGAACATCGACCCGAACTACGCCTTCCCCATCTTCGGCTGCCAGCTCGTGTGCTTGATCCCGGACCTGCCGACGGTCCTGGAGTGGAACCCGTTCACGACGAGCAACATGTGCGTGCACGAGTCCTCGCACGAGTTCGTCTCGCACCTCGAGGTCCTGGACTCGACCTCGTCCATGAGCATGTCCATGCCCGCGATCGTCTCTATGTACGTCCTCACCCTCGCGATGAGGAGCGCCTTGAGGTTCGCGAGCAGCCCCGAGGACGGGTTCCAGGGCTCCATCAGGTGCACGCCCGGGTGGGGGCTCGCGACCAGGAGCTCGTCGTCGGTCATCATCGCGACCTGGAGGGACGCCCTCGCCTTGTAGGTCCCCAACGCCTGCCTCAGCTCGTTCATGCTCCCGAGCGTGATCAACTCCATGAACTCGACCTCGTCCCTGAACATGAACCTCAGCAGGGAGAAGTCCTCGTCGCTCATCGTCAGGATGTTCGCGATCCAGATCATCTTCGGGGGCAGCTTCATGAGCTCGTTCGCCATCTCGGACTCGGCCAGGGACCTGAGGTCGCTGTCGCTCACGCAGTTGTTCGAGAACTTCTGCATGAAGGCGTTCGTGTCCACCGTCTCGCTCATCATGTCGCTGGTGTTGTCGCTCATGTTGTCGCTCACGATCATCTTCTTCTGCACGTGCATCTGCAACTTCATGTTCTGCCCGTGATCATTTTCATCATCCTCTACATCAGCGTCATCCCGCTCGTGTTCGGCGCCGACGACGATGACGACGACCTCGTCCAGGTCGACGACCAAGCCCGTCCTCAGCTTCGCGTACTTGAGGAGCCACACGAGCACCTTCGAGCCGCCCTCAGCATCATGATGAGGATCACGACGGGAGCGCGCGCACAAGATGTAGCTGTTGACGAGGCCGATGCCGACGAATTCGCGGACGTGATCATCAACATGTGCAGGTACATCATCACGACGTGCTACAAGTGCAGGATCACGATCACGAGCAGGATCGAGATGTGCGGCACGATCGAGGGCGTCGAGCTCTGCATGAAGCCGGACATCGGCAGGGGCATCAACATGAACGTCGGCACGATCGTGATTCCGTTCGTGAAGAGGAAGACGAAGAAGGGCGGCGACTCGATCATGCGCATGGACCTCCGCAACATCATCACCACGAAGGTCGTCAGCGACGGGATCTGCGACATGTGCAGGGGCAGGGACGACGACGGCGGGTTGATCTCGGACTTCGAGGAGATCAGCCCGATGAACGCGTGAGGGTCGTGATGGCGATGATGGAGATGGGGACGAAAACTGCAGCGGCTCGCGATCGTGTTTTTGATGATGCAGAAGCAGCTGCCGGTGCCTGTGGCGCGGCATCTGACCTCGTCGTCTACTCGTCCGCGCTCCTCTCCCCGCTCATCTTCTCGCCCCTGTCGCCATCATCATCGTCATCATCGTCGTCATCGTCATCATCATCGTCGTCGACATCATGATCGTCATCATCATCATGTTCCTCGTCCGTGGACTCGAGCTCGCTCAGGTCCGTCTTGCTGAACTCGGTCTTGTACCACTGCGCGATCAACTTCCCGTCCCTGTCCGTGAAGACGAACCGGCCCAAGAGGTCGCTCGTCAGCCTCTCCGTGGCCTCGCCAATCTTCGCGATGTCGAGCCTGAACGTGGTCCCGTCCTTGCTCCTGCACTTGTCGCAGAAGGAGAAGGTGAAGCTCGTTGTGAACTTCTCGGGGTTCCCCTTCGTGTGCTCGGAGATCCAGCTCCTGTCGTACATGTTGGCGAACCTCTTCGCCTCCTTGACCGAGTCGAAGTCGGCGCACCCGTTCCCCCTCCTGCTGCTGGCCATGCACGCGAGGCACAACCTCATGGCGTTGATGCACATGTTGACGATCGTGTAGCTCTACGCGGTCGTGTTCGGGTTCAAGTTGATCTGCGGTCCATCTACCTGTTCAACCTGTTCTTCGTTTTCATTTTCGTCATCGCATCCCAAGTTGAACATCAAGATCTACTCGGACGCCCAGTCGATCACCTCCGTGTTGTTGCTCATCCTCACGGTCGCGTCCCCGTGCTCGCCGGTGTTCTCGGGCGTGATCACGCTCATGTTGCCGAGGAAGATCGAGCCCAGCGTCGAGTTGATGTTCGTGTCCAGCCTGACGCCCGGGTACCTGTCCGGCTCCCTGATCACGTTCTTGATCCACCTGATGTCCGAGCACGTGACCGAGGTGTACCAGTCGAGCCCGAGCTGCTTGATGACCCCGATGATGTCCGTCTCCATGACCGCCTTGACGTTCTGGCTGAG
>Ga0207767_1000201_pt1 | contig 53285 bp, 53 predicted proteins | sample HigsolmetaGSP17D_FD_184845 | JGI IMG/M metagenome (GOLD analysis project Ga0207767, IMG submission 184845) | High solid enriched microbial communities from the Joint BioEnergy Institute, USA - SP1-7-D (SPAdes) | ecosystem: Engineered > Bioreactor > SSF (Solid state fermentation) > Aerobic >... | reverse complement strand
TATATATATATATATATATATATATATATATCCTACATATCCTCCTACGGCTACACTTGATCACGGGCAGCCCTTTGTGCGCTGAGAAGCTTGCTCTTCTTGTCTCTAAAAAAGCATGGCAACTGGTCGTCTTTCAGTGCCAAAGATAGATGTGCTCGACCCTCGATGACTTGCTACGTTCTTCCATGTAGAGTCACTTTCATCGATGCAGTCTTCTGCTATGTTTTGATGGGATGAACAGCCAACTCGGACTCTCGATGATTGAATCATCCGTCATGGTGAACCCCATGCATGCAGTCTGACTGCCATGGGAGCCCTTGCGCGGGACATCATGATCCGGGGCTGGACCACCCCAGAGTAGAAGATAACCTGGTCAATCCATTGCAAGCGTAGGATATCGTAGGAGTCTCATGAACTGCACTTTTCGCACATTCTTCCCCTGCCCGTCGATCGCAGCGCTTGCAGCCCGCCCGACTGGACTGGAAAGGGGAAGGCAGGCGGGGCGCTGGGCTGCCGTCTCGTCCCGCGACGTCATTCAGGATTCCCAAGACGCGTCGGACACGAGATTTAGAGCCAGCTTAAGCAGTTGACCAAACGCTCAGCCTCCCCAGGATCCCTTCCCCCCCCCTTCGCGGCAGGGCTTCGGACACGTTCTGGCTTCCAGCGATGTTCAGGGCGCCTCTCCATCCATCCATCTCACCCGGCAGCTGCGGCATGCGCCTCTCGAGCCCTGAGTGTCCGGCTTCAACACCCTGAGCAATGTGGAGGCGAACCTACTTGCTCCTCCTGCTGGTTCGAGTCTATTTCGCCCTGTCCCCGAGCTACCTGCATCCGGATGAGAATTTCCAGGGTCCAGAGATCTTTGCAGGTGAGTCTTTTGTGTCCAGCGCCTCGACTCCATGGACTTGCGATGCTCCAACTGCCCCGCGATCGGTTCCTCTGGCTTTCTGCCCCTGAAGACAACCTGGCCCCTCGCAGTTTCGCAGTTTCGCAGTTTCGCAGTTTCGCAGTCACACACCTCTCTGCGCATTGGATTTACCAAGTTCGTTTCCTGAACTAATACAGCTTTTCAGGGCGCATATACTCGTATCCGGCACAGCTGACATGGGAGTTTACCTCGGCGCATCCGATCCGCAGCGTCTTTCCGCTATGGCCCCTCTACGGCCTTCCGATGAGCATTCTGAAATGGTTCTACAACGAGGCCGGGGAGGGAACACCTCCTCCAGAGCTGATATACTATGTGCTGCGGGGAGCGATGTTTGTCCTGAGCTTCGTGCTCGAAGACTGGGCGGTCTATGAGCTGGTTTCGTCGCCGCGGCACCGCCGACAGACGATGGTGCTGGTTGCGTCCTCCTATGTCACCTGGACTTATCAGACGCACACATTCTCCAATTCGCTGGAGACATTGTTGGTGGCCTGGAGCCTGGTCTTGATACAGCGGATCATTGAAAACAAGGTGAGTGCAGGAAGGCTGTATGGCATGGTAACTTGCGGCTAACAGCTAGCTACCTAATACAAAGGGACATTCGGCCTTCTTTTCGTGTGCCGTATTAGCATTCGTCGCCGTGCTTGGCGTTTTCAATCGCATAACATTTCCTGCTTTTCTCTTGATACCCGGGTTACAATTGCTGCCGCATTTCTTCCGCAAGTATGCTGCTGTCCCCGAATACCTACCCGTGCTCGTTGTTGCTGACGTTGTATACACCAGACCACTGTCCATTCTTTCCATAATTGGATTTGGATCCTTATTTACTTTGATCGCTATCCTCATGGATACGGCGTTCTACCGTCCTTCTACATCGATCCTCAGTGCCCTCCGGGCTCCTGTGGTGACTCCACTAAACAACCTCCGTTATAACTCCGATACCGCTAATCTAGCCACCCATGGCCTCCATCCTCGCTATCAGCATTTCCTGGCCAATCTACCGCAGCTGCTCGGTCCAGCCTACGTCCTGATCATCTTGTCGCTATTTACCCGGTCGACAATGCCCGTCTGCCTCAAAAACAGGCGTGCCATATCCGCCATATCCGCCACGACCATACTCTCCATCTTCCCCCACCAGGAGGCCCGTTTCCTGATCCCTTGCGTGCCACTTCTCCTCAGCTGCATCCGACCACGCAAGTCCCGTCTGTTCCTGACAACCTGGATCGCATTCAACGCTGCGTTGGGATTCTTAATGGGGATGTACCATCAGGGCGGAGTCGTGCCCACCCAACTCGAGATACCATCTATCGTCGCGGCAAACGTGCCGAAACCGCCCACGGAGCTTCTTCCCGGAGGAGCAGAAGTTAGCAATTCAGCGACAGTCTTCTGGTGGAAGACATACTCGCCTCCACACTGGCTGCTCGGGGACAACAGCAGCCTGCCCCTGTACATTCAAACGCGCGACTTGATGGGTATTCCTGGTCCGGAAATGATCCAGGAACTCGAAAAAGCGCTGCCTGAATGTCCGTCGGACCGCACACCTGGCGCAGACCAGGGTCAGAAAGCTGTCTTCCTGGTCGCGCCCCGTTCCGCTACATTCCTCGACCCGTACACGCAGGCTTCGTCATCATCCTCACCTGCTGCTCCTGCTGCTCCTTCAGATGGCCAACTCCAACTCCACGAAGTCTGGACCTACGAGAAACACCTTAACCTCGACGACCTCAACTTTGGCGACGACGGCATCTTCCCCACGCTCAGACGGGTGATTGGCAGAAGAGGCTTGACCGTTTGGGCCGTGAAGAGGGCTGGATGCGAGCAATAATATTAATAAAATGGATTGAATAACTACAAAAGAAAACCTTGCCACTCATTTAAAAAAAAAAGCTGGGATGTCCACTTGCACTTGCACCGGAAGCCACCTTGGATCGAAATCATTCCTGGCGGGAAAGGAAAGTTGGACGGATGGTCGGGATGGCTGGATTGGGTTGGTCTGTTGAACGGACGGATATCTACATGGCTAGGACGGGATAGGAAAGGATAGGGATAGAAGAATTGCTGGTTGGTTGGGCTTTGGGACGCGACTCGACTCGATCGATTCGATTTATCTGTTTTATCTTATTTTTATATCTATTTATTTATTATTTATATAGTTCTTTTGTCCTCGTTTATTTTTTTTTCTTTTCGTTATTCAGTTTCTCCTTTGCCTTCGTTTCATGTTCTATCCTTTCTTTTATCTTTTCTTCTTTTTCTCCTTTTCTTTACATTACATTTTGTACTGTATATAAATATGTATCATGTTCATGTTAATCCCAATCTTATATCTAATGAAGCCATATATGTATATGGGTAGATAGCAGCTATCCATATAGGAGGCTGGTACTACACTGTCCATGTCCACTGCATACATTCAAATCTTTCAAATCTCAAAGTCCAAAATCATCCAAAATCATCCATGCCATCACCGATACCATTCCAAATCAAAGCAGACCATACAGACAGCAAGACAGACGAGCTTAACCTCTTTCTTCCACACAGCAGAACAGAACAGAAACAGAAACAGAACATGCCCTGCTCATAACTCACAGCTGATGCGGAACTGGCAGTCTTACGACGCAACTTAAGAAAAGGACTATTTGTGCGTGTACCACCTGAATCGACCTGAATCGTCACAAGACTCAATGTCAGGAAGCAGCCATGACCACGTGTCATAATCACTCACGCCTCCTGCTGTCATCGGGCAGGGTCCAGTGACTACCTGAGTTTTGCCTGATGCCTGAATTTATTCATCTTCATTGCAGGCTTACTCGAGTGTTGAACAGTTGGTCAAGCTGATCACATTACTGGCCCAGCCACGGATATTGCCAAACCCAGTACGGTGTAGGTCAGTCTAAAGGCAATATCTAGGGCACAGGAGTACTCTGTATAGAAGTCGTTGAACTTCCGTGTGTCCAGATTTGGTAAAAGCTGAATCATTTCGAGACGCTCATTTGCCCATTACCTTAGGTACATGATCAGAGAGCTGGATTTGAGTATCCATGGGAGAAGATTTGCATCGGGGCTGGCACGGAAACAAATAACGCACCGGTAGGAGCGCCAGAGGTTGTGCCAGTAGTGGGAATGGTCACGTGACAGGGCACAAGGAATAAATCAAGTGACGGGTCAATAGGACTAGGGGTTAAAAGGTCAGATGGGAAAGTAGCCACGATTTAGCTGATTTGGAAAACAAAGCATGAACGCCCGGTTGCAACACCAACTTTCAAACAGCTAAATGGCTCGGGGAATGGGGAGATTGTGGATTGGGAGATTAGTGTCAGGAGCAATAGAACTGCTCGCACTTCCGCCAGTGTAAGAGAGAAATGGAATCGAGGGAATGGTTAGGAAGTGAATAGGAACAATTCAGCTCTCTGGATCTTCATCCGGCTGATCGAATAGGAAGTTGGCCGCGAGCTCCTCGTTCTTATCACAGGCAAAGTAGGCCTGAATAACCGAATCTCTAGGGAAACCGAGACGGCAAAGCTATAATCATGTCAGCGGTGAATGCCAATGCAGAAAATCTACGCATAAAACGTACTCTCTCGATAGCATCTCTCTCCTCCTCCGTGACACTAATCGCGTGCGTGCCGGGAGGCAGCGTGGTATCATCGTCAATGTCTTCACTCAACAGCTGAAGGAACTGCTCTTGGTTCTGTCCGATAAGCTGCGCTAGCTGAGGGTTACCTGCTGCCACTTGCTGCAGGATAGGCTCTAGCATATGGGGCTGCTGCTGCACTAGCTGACGAAGCTGCTGAAAGTGCGGGTTGTTCCGAAGGAAGTCAAGATTGCCGAGGGCTTCGCCGCCGGCAGCTCCTGCACCGCCAGCACGAGCTCCGCGCCCAGCACCCTGTTCAGCTCCGGCCGCTTGAGCGGCAGCTTCAAACAGGTTGACAGGCTCATCACCGGCCGTGGCTTGCGCAGAAGGAGCTGGCTGCGCAGCACCTTGGCCGGCGGCTGCAGCGGCTTGTCGCTGTTCTTGCTGGACATTTTCCGGAATACCCTAAGAGATGTCAGACTGGGAATACCACCTAGAACCCCTGGCCACTTACATTCAACAGATACTCGATAGCGCGATCAGGGTTGAAGAACGCAGCCCTCATAGCCCGCTCAATATCGCTTCTCGCAAAACCCATAGCCTCCATCTGAGCAATCACCGCCTCGCCCTGAGCACCTATGAGCAGAGTAGACGGGTCATGGAAAGCGGCCTCTGGTCCCGTGGTGGCAGTTGTGGTGGGAGCGGCAGGAGAAGGCGTCGCTGGAGCGGCTGTACCTGCAGCGGTTGTGGAAGGAGCTGGAGCTGGGGGCGCAGCTGGCGTCGATGGAGCAGCTCTAGCAGGAGTAGACGGTGCTTGCGTGGATGGCGCGGCGGCTGTGGAGGGTGCAGGCTTGGGCTACCATGAACAGGATCAGTTAGATGATGCCCTCAAAATAGACCGCGATATATCCCATACCTTAGAGACCATGCAGACTATGAAGCCCTTCTCCTCAATATTGTAAGATTCGATGGTCTTGTCATCTTGCAGAATCTTGCCTGCACGGTGAAATCATAGTCAGCCACTGGAACGTCAAATGGCCCCAAGATGTTTTGTGCGACACGGGAGCGCCGAGTGTCGTCCGCCAACTAACCAGAATATATGAGCTTCTGCTGAGAGGCATCCCATCCTTTCTCCTTGGCAATCTTCTCCTTGACCTGGCCAACCTAGAAGCAGAGTCAGCCCCGCACTGGTCGACACCGGCGGTATAACAACAAGGCAGACACGGAACGTACGGTCTCTGAAGGATCAGCTTCGATGACAAACTTCTGTTGCTTCAGATCCTGATAGAAAGAACGTTAGCCCGAGGGAGCACGATCTATAGGGACAACAGGGCGTCATACTCTGAAGGTGAGCTTCATCTTGCGCCACCGGATGGAGACGAAGGTGTGAGGACCGAGTCGGGTAGGAAAGGCAGCTCAGTAGGTGAGGATACAGTCAAATGAGAGAAGGGGTTCGATGAGGAGAGATGAGAGATGGTCGAGGAAGAAGCACAGAGACGCCGAGCAGGTTGAAAGGGATGGCGACTGCGGACGGTGATGATGATGAGGTTGGCGGAGGCGGTCGCTGCCTTCCACTTTCGTAGCACCCCTCGCTAACGTCAGGTTGGCGCTAAACCGCATTCATCGTGCCTGCGCCACGCCGCCGCGGTGGATGTGAATTCCCCGTCGCGTCGATGGATCCCACCGCTTGCTGTCCCTCTGTGTCCTGCTCTCTGCCACACGCGTCCAGGTGGTGCTTGGCGCCTCAAACCTTTGCAGGTCCGGCAGGGCTTCCCATCGACATGTTCTGAGGATGCCTCAGTTGTCCCTGTTTACGAGGATGGCACACGATGATACCTGCTTCAGGGCCCTCGGTTGACGGAGCCAAAACTGTTAAGGATCTACAGTGGCAAGGCTACAGGTCGTCAAATAACCGATGATATTTGGTTCCCTATAACCCATCACCTGCTGCAAGTCGTCGAGTCCTCGCATCTTTTCCGTCAATACTACTTCAGGGAGGCGTCCACGTCTTGAGGTTTTGGGTCGCCGTGATAGGGAACGGCGTGCGATTGACGGGCAGTTTGAAGAGCCCAGACAAGTGTAAGATGGGCCTTGATACAGCTACACCATGTTTGAAGCCTCTGACTGCTAGGCCATCTTATCCAATTTACAGGATCTACTTCGCTGCACTGGCGCTCAATGCCTCGTTATCATGCTACCATACCGTGCTTGCTTTTTTAACTCAACAGCCTTGTCACACCGGATGGCTTTAGATCAGAAATTGGCTGGGGAATAGGTCCAGTGTAACTCAGAAAAGCCCCGCGCCTTTCGATATCGAAGTCAGAGGACCTTTGGGTAGGCCGTGCAAAAGTTCGAGCCGCACAACCGCATGCTGCGTGGGCTGAGCTACTCAGGGATCGGGATTTTTCACCAGCAACCAGGAGTTTTGATAAAGCAGAATAATGAGTTCTCCATGGAATGCTAAAAATACCCAAGGGCCAATTTCAGAGCATAATAACCTTCATAAGCAGTCATCCTATTATCATCTCCCAGGGTCTGATTCCATGCCCCTCGTGCCTGTCCAACCTCTGCACGTGTGATGGTGATGTGGTGCAAATGTAGGTACGGTCCAGCGTTCAACAGGAGCATTTGCAAACACGCGGGCGTGACTTCCACGAAGATTAGCTTTCTTAAATATGCAGACCCAAAGAACGTAGGTCGGAATTCCGAGAGGGAAGGGTTGTGCGCTTGATCAAATAGTAGGTCGTAATTGTCTCTGCTTCTTATCGATCTGACATGACGGGTTACCCAACGGTGCTTTCGAAGCGAAATTCAGAGAGTCATTTACTTTTCCTGGGCTTAATTGATAAACTAGCGCGAGATACGAGTTCTCCACGTGCTGTTGCACTGGGAGCCATCTCACTACATAATAAGTGTAACATCGGATGCTGCTCGAATATAGACATGCCCTTGCACCCTCTGTACTCTCCGAGCGGCTCCCTTCTCCGATGGTCAGACGGCCGGAACCCCGCCACGCCGTCGAGTTTCAGCCCCAGCTTTCAATCATACTCTCAGGCACGCGAGAACAGACGAGAGCGATGGCATTCTAGATTGCGCTGCTTCAGCTCGGTCCCCCGCCTTATTTCCAATCGAGAATATGCCGGAACACGGCCCCGGAAAACAAGACCGTGAAGGCTAGGTATCAGCCAAGATCACTTCGAAATCTTAGTCGTCAGTTTTGCCGATCCACGATTTCTCTAGAAGCGTCCTTTCTCGGATATTGCAGCGGTGAGCCCTCGAGAGTGGTCTGCTACTGCTAAGAATTTACTAATTGTTAGATGCATTTACGACTATCACCTTGCAGGGGGGTTGAGCGAACGTCCACCTTCCTCGTGTTTAGATAGGGAAACTGTTGCGCGGAGATTGTCGTCACGGAGCTTATGGCCGAATTGACCAGGTTTTCCGGCGCCAGTACGGATGTCGTGCCTATCGCATGGTGATGACCTTTGAGCTCCCCTGCTGGTCTTATTTAATATTACCCGATATCACAAGGATTCCCTTGTCCAAAACAATTCAACGGTCTTCAATATGGTGCTAAGAATGGATACTCTAGCGAATCCTGGTGAAGGGACAGGTTCCTGAAGATAAATGCAACGGTCTTTCTCCATGTATCTCTAATCAATGACCATTGGGTTGTGTGAAGGCTATCCATCCTTACCATTACAGCAGTATTCGCGTGGGAACGGTCTAGTCTTCTCTCTGTTATCACTGGCATTGGCAACGAGCAAGGTCAATCCAACATGGGTATTGTTGGATGACCATCTCGATCGACACTCCCGTCGAACTCTCTCCATCACACTAACCCTGTCCTCCAGTTTCTATGATATTCTCTGAGAACCAGAGCCCTCATATCTATTTCATGCCTCCCTGCATCTCCAGTGCCATTGGGCGTAGTACTGCTTCTCTGCCCATTGTTCCAACACCCACTCCTCTCACTCCTTCTCTAGCTATCTGTGATCCGCATCCGCTCCTTTTGTTTTGCAATACTGTCTCGACCTTTCGGTCCTTAATTACTTAGTGTGCTCGAACAAGCTCTCTATCCGAGCTTCGTTAAGAATTTTGTCGGGAGGACATTGCTCTCATTCATCATCCATCCTTTCTTTTTACGAGGTACCCGTCAATAGCCGCGTCAAGATTTATCTCTCCGCTTGTCAAAACGCCCTTACCCGGCAGCATTGCTTCTCTTACCGTTTTCCTTTTTATATCCCTAATGCTCGCTAGATAACACCGGACAGGGGAGACAATTTACGGCTGGCTGTGTATACATTTCAAGGCCTCTGTCCTATTGAACTGTCGCTCCCTGTCATTTGCTTACTGGATTATCATTGTTTTGTCAGGATTCTAGGCTGAAGGAAGGCAAAATGCAGAAGATTGCCGTGATCTATTCATTGGGGACTGCGTCCGCCACATCGACGATTGTCACAACTATTCTCAATACCTTGTTTTCCGTCTCTCTCAGGCGCTCGTTAATTGGACTCCGTTCCATCGACTTCGCCACGGTCGGGCTCAGTGCTGTTAGCTGTATCGGTCTTGTGGCACTGACCGTATCGCATGCTAAGGACATCGAGGCCAGTTCACAGGCGTGGAAATCTTGGGAGATCTGGGCATACGTCGCAATCGGCATGTATCTCTTCATAACCACGGGAGTAGTTGCTGGTGCGGTGGCATCCAGCGGCACCCAGTTCTTGACAGCACCGCGAAATCCAAGCCCTCACCAGACCAAGTCCTTGTTTGTAGCTTGGTGTGTTATGTGGGCCATCTCTGTTCTCTCTCAAGGGTTGCTATGTGGCTTTTTGCTGGTACAGATAACGGAACGAGAACATCGAAATGGATATATGTACCAGTTCTCTTTCGGCCCCAGAAGAACTGCAGATATGCCGGATGATCGGCGCAAGGAGTCATCATCCACAGTCCTACCATTCTTCAGCACTGGTCCAGGGTCTCGCTCCTTCAAAACAAAATCCAAAGCCAGCTCCGAGCGGCTGAACTCCATCCGTTCGTCTATCTCGGGCGTGGTTAGGCCGATGACCTCGCTACCGAAGCTGTCAAAGCGCTATTCGGGACGAACACTTTTCCAGCGAGACTCTAAGCATGAATCTTCCAATTTCCCATCTTCGGAATGCGATTCGCAGGAGCAGCAGGAGCACGCCTTTGAACAATGGGACACATCTGCGGTCAGTCGCGAGGATCGCGACACAGTTCTCCAGGCTACTCCGGCCGGTGGACAACACCTGCCTGCGATTCCTGGAGGCCGATCCGAAACACTTCCAACGAACAGCCTTGACAGCTTAGTTCTGCGCGACCATATCCGACTGCCGTCTCCGGCTTTCACGCATCCAGAATACTCAAGGCCTCCATCTCGCCCGCGCACCGGATCCGTGGAGAGCCACATCCATCCCCTGTTCCGCGCCGACAGCCCGTCCCCGCCACCGTCACCCAGCCCCGGTACGATCGTGACGGCTGCACCCACCGCGGGCCAGACAATCTCCAGTCAAGCGCTGCGCGAGATGAGAGCGAGAAGTCTCCTCCAGACTTCCAACTCGTTGGGCAGCCTCAGATCACCGGTTAGGACCGACGGAGTCCATGAACTCGAGCCTCAACGTCGCAGGCCGGGTGTGGGACAGAGATCTGCTTCGATGCCTGCCTTCATCCTGGCCGCAGGAGTCCGGAATAGTTTCCTGTCATACGAGAAGAGAAGAGGCTCCAGGGGGGCATCCGGTGACGATCAGTTGGTATAGATATCGCTGTTGTTTTACTTGATATGAGTATCTAGGTAAATATATGTATATTTGGCTTGGAATTCACTTGGATCGGAGTACTTTGTCCAGGGAGAAAATACGGATATAATTGGTGACTATTTTCTTCAGCGACCAGTTCGCTTAGTTGTCAATGTCTTATGCGGCGCTGATGCCCGTGCTTTCTTTCTGAAATGCCGGGCGAGGGCAGCGGTTTGTTGGAGCCTGTTGGACAACGAACGGTGTGTTGAGAAAAGCGGTGCCTGGGGAAAGATAGTACTCCGTACATATGAATTTCTCTGCGAGTCGAGCCAGTATGAAAGGTAGCATTCCGCCACAGATTTCACTGATAGAGGAAATTCTACTGCTACTAGGCATTACTCTTAGTACCGCATGCGAGGATAGCTGCTGGAATGGCTCCTTTCAAAGATAAGCACAAGTGACTACTGTAGTAAAGTGAAGCGAAAAAAAAAGGTGAAAAGAAACAAAAAAAAGTAAACCAATTTAGAACGCGTTATCGTCTCAGCGAATTACACTGTCTCTAGATATCTCTTCACTGTTCTTTTCTATCTTCACTACTATTCTGAAGTCTCTATTCGATGTTACCTTGGATACTTTGCAAGATGCTACAGAGAGATAGGAAGCCGGTGGGTCGCAGGGACCTTGGCTGGTGCCGTCAGAAGCTAGCCGTAGCCGGCGCAAGATTTTCCAGGCAGAGTCTGATGGAGCATTTCTAGAATCGAGCGGTCCGAGGAGAGGCAGCACGGGAGGGGGAAAAGAACCATCAAGTAGTTTTCTCACTGCTGAAATCATCATGGTCAGAGCTTTGTTAGAGAGTCGTATGAAGCATACCTCTCCCGGATCTGATACACTGCCAGTCTGTGATCTCAAAGAAACATCCCACACACGAGCGAAAAAGAATAATAATAACAACGGGTAATGATATACCACGGGCGACACGTAGATGCGGTTTGTTTGCTGCCGGCCTGGCTTGACGCTTGGTCCTGTCGCCGAAAGCGGAAGGCGCGGGTGGGTCCGAGGTTAAGTGGCTGGTGGGCGGCTTGCCTCGTTCGGGGATAGCGCGCCCTGCACTATTGCGCTCCATGAAACCGTTCTGATATTCCCCAGGATCTGCCAGCGGTGTTGCTGCATCGTATGTCAAATGATCAGAGTGTAATTTTTTCCTCTTTTTCTCTTGATAAAGAGCAGAGATGTTGATAACACTGTTGTATGAATGCGATTTTACTGTGTGGCTGGATATGAGGTCCTGTTCTCTGGACATGTACCTAGGTGCATCTGATATTATGCTACTCTACGGGGTAAACTATTGTTCACTTGTCTCGGCTCCTGGCCGCTATGGAGGAGAGTAAATTGAGATCCCACAAGATGCCTGGTCAAACCAGAATGTACACTGCTGACCTGTCGTCTGATCATGCACCGTCAAAGCGAGCTTTTTGCAAGCCCTTGCTGCCAGAGACAGCGGATGGCAACGCGAAGAAAAAGCTGGGCGTGGCGCGCCGGTAACGTCCTGTCACGGAAGCCGGGCTCAGCCAGTAGGGAGGCGCGGCCGGGGCTGTACGGTACGGTACGGGCATCGCTCGGCATCGCCTCTTGGCAGATCTTGCTCGCCAGCACGAACGAGAGGGAGCACACGGCGCCCCTGCGAGCGATCATCAGGCGCTGCGATCTTTGTTCTACCCCGGCTTTTCTGCTCCGGCGTCCTGCGTGAGCTTCTTTTTCTACTTACTTTACTTTTCATTACTTTGCCAGAGGTACTCGTGTAGAGAAAGAAACTTGTTTCTCTCGCTGCACTAGTTACCTAACACCAGCCACTACTACTATTACTTACTCTTGCCAGTTTTACTTCCCTTCCGGTCCTGCTGCACATCATCAACACTCCACGTTTCCACCACTCGCGCTGCAGAGATCATACAGTTTCGATGGATCTTTGACGGCAGGTCGACGTGGTCGCGTGGTCCGTCTGCTTTTGATTTCCCTCCAACCTTAATATCCCGTCCTTGCGTTTTGCGCATTCTCTCCCTCGTCTCTCTACTAAGTACTCACATCTCCCTGGTCCCGGACCGAGCTTCAAGCTTTTTCCCAGGATCCGGTACGGAGTACTACAGCGCATTTTGATCCAACATAATCGCCCTTGCGCTCCAGGACGACGACTCGTCCCCCGGCATCCTTTTTTTTAATCTTCAATCTTTGCAAAGATTTGCCGCGTCTTTTGACTTCAGATCGCGACCACTGCTTAGTACTACCTACCCACCGAGTACTTAAGCACTTGCGTCGGATCTGCGATTCTTACTAGCCCCGTCTGCTTGCGCCACCCTAGGACGGCCGCCAGACATAGTCCAAACCCTGCGTCGGCGACAGTGATCTACTTGTCGCCTTGTTGGCTCATTATTGACGGCCTCCAGGCGGAGGGAATTCGATTCGCTTCTTTCTTCTTATCTTTCTTCACTTCTCGCCTTCTTTGTCTTCTAACTTCAAACTACTACCGCGTTCGCGAATCTGTTCTCTAACCGCCGTCGCACATGGAGGCCGGCGCGTTCCTGCAGGAAACATCGTGATTCAAAACGTGTTACGGCCTGCGCCAGCGTCTTGCTGATCCGTCCTGGTCGTCTTCCGGATCAGGGAACGGAAAGCCTCCCTCGATATCTACTTGTTCGCTCAACGCGCTTCTGCTACTACTATTACTTACTCACACTAATAATAACTCGTTCTCCACTTGTCCGATCTCTACATCACTACACCTGATATCGCGACAGCTCCCAACGGCCATCTGCCGTCAACTGCTTTTTTTTTCCCTGCAGACCCTAGGTAAGTTTTTACTTTTCTCTCGCTCTTTAGCCCTCATTGCGCCTTGCGATTTCTGCGTTGTTTTGTTCCCCACCTTTCTTTTTGCGACTGTCTTCTCGGACTACTTTTCGCGCCTGCCATAGCTGTTTTCCAACTACTTCTGTTGTAACACAATTTGTCACTGCCAACCTCCCATTCCCCCTGCGCACACTCGTCCTGCTTTCAAGCCAGCAAGCGAATGTCCTCGGAGCCTATTTCTCTCTCTTCGTCTCTGTCCCATTGGCATTCATTCATTGATTCCTGCGTGGTCTCGAAAAATGTGTTCTATGTGACCTGACCCACCCACAGATGAGAACAATTCACTTGTTTTCTTTGTCTATCTTCTGACTGCCAGTGAAAGATCTACCGACTCTACTGCTCCTTCTCTCGAAATTACTAACACTCTCGTTAGATCTGTCGACATCCTTACCACCTCTTGTCAGATCTGCCGGCTCTAGTACTCTTCTTCTGTTGAACTCCTCACTGCTCTCATCAGACCTGCCAGATCTGCTACTCTCCTGCTGAAATTACCAATATTGTCGGATCTACTCTTCCTCCTCTTCTATCTTGTCTCCATTTTAGCACCTTCATCTTCGCTTACGATTTGCCTCTGCTATCGCGCCTATTTTTTCTCGACTCCCCTCCCACATCCAGCCCGTCTATCTCGAGTAACACAAACGAGAGATAGACATGGCTGGAGTTAAGCGCAAGCTCGAGCCATCCCAGGAGCCAGCTGCCGCGTCTGAGGCAGGTGCTGCTGACACTGCTGAAACTTCTCAACCTGCTCCTGGTAAGTCTGCGGACATTGGACCAGGCTGTCCGTCAGATGGCTGACAGAATGTCATTTAGAATCCCCAAATCGCAGCCGTGGTGGCAGAGGAACACGTAATGTCCGTAGCAGTCGTGGAGGCCGCGCACGTGGTCGTGGAACTCCGCTTGCTGCTACTGCTGAACCTTCTACTTCCACTCAACCTACTTCCGCTCCTACTGCGGCTCAACCTGCTCCTGCTGCATCCTTCAATGAACCCGAGACTCCTCGACCCAAGCGTACCAGAAGAAGTTTTGCTGCCGAAGAGACTCCCCGGGCTACGAGACAGTCTGCACGATTGAAAGCTCGCGCGAATTCCTCCTCCTCTCTCGAAAACCCCAACCTCCAGGATGTAACAGAGGAGACTCAGCCAGAAGAGAACTCCCTTGCAAACGCAGACGCCCCCAGCGGAAGGACGAGAAATAAGACTGCTGCAAAACCTGCCGACCCTAACACAGCTTCCCACGATGCAGCGGCTGCCGACCCTGACTCCCAGTCTTCTTCCTCTCTCTTACCACCTAACACTGCTTCTGAGACTGCTGAGCCTTCCACTTCTTCCCCAGCCCGCAACACTCCGAGTCGAAGTGCAGAACCGGAGCCATCTGAACCTGCTGGCAATCTTAACTCATCTAACGAAGACCAAGATCAGAATCCTGCTGAGGAATCTTCTGCGACTCCCCGGACTGGCACTGCCCGAGAACTGAGGAACACACCCAGTCGATCCGAATCCAGAAAACGCAGGGCTGCCAAAATGGAAGACGATGAGAACGCTGACGCTCCCCACACACCTAACTCCGCTAGCAAGAAACCGAAACTCGAAGATGACGAGGTCGACCGTGAACTGCAGCAACAGCTGCAGAACGGCACGGAGGAAGCTCATACTTCACCATCTCCTGTCCGCGAACCCACCGAATCTAAGGAACAAGATGAACAGGATGAATCCCGCCAGATTACAGAAGAAACCGGCGCATCTGTCCTCGAAGATGACAATGCCCCTCCTTCGAGCGAGAGAGGGCGTGGTGGCCGAGGAGGACGTGGCAGCCGAGGAGGACGTGGTGGCCGTGGTGGCCGTGGTGGTCGCGGTGGACGCGGTGGTGCGCGCGGCGGCAAGCGTGGAAGCGGGCGTGGCCGTGGCGGCCGTGGTGGTCGCGGCGGACGCGGAGGTGGACGGGGAGGCAAGCAGGCCGAGGAAGAGAGCGACTACGAAGAGTTTGAGGAACGGTCCCCGTCGCCCAGCCCAGCCACCCAGAAGCTGCGAGAACGGCAGAGGGAGCTCGACAAGGCCTTCAAGAAGGTGGCGGCCGCCCAACGGCTCGCCCTGGCCGTGCTGGCAGCCCACTCCCAGAGGCGCCTGGCCAGGGACAAGAACGCCCACCTCAACGCTCCGGAGTACGAGCAGGTCCAGGCCGAGCTGAAGAAGCGGCTGCAGAAAAAGAAGGAGATGATCCGCCGCCACTACGAGCTCAAGGTGGAGGAAGAGAACATCCTCTATGAGGCCAACAAGGACCTCCTCGAGAGGCAGTTTAGAGTGAGTCGTCCTATCCCCACTTGTCCTTTTTTTTTTTTCTGTCTGTCTTCTACTAATGCCATGACCGCAGGCTTCGGCTCTACATATTCAAGATGAGCATCTCCTTGCCGCCCAAGGAGAGTACATGGCGTTCGTGGAGGGATACCGCCAGGCGGAGGATGACGACCACACGGAGGTGAGCATCATCCCCACCGGAGACGGGAAAAAAAAAAAAAAAAAAAAAAAAAAAAAAAAAAAAAAAAAAAAAAAAAAAAGACACAGCGTGGGCTAACGCGAACTGCTGCAGCCCGAGGAGTCGGACGCCGATCGCGGCTTCATCCCCCCGGACGAGAAGAAGTTCAAGAGAGGGTTCAACTCCTCGTTCGTGAGGGACCCTGCGGGCGCCGCGGCGTACGAGCGGGCCGCCTCCGGCTGGGAGGACTTCGTGCAACGCGCGAAGCTCGGGGGGGACATCAGTCCCCAGATGAAGGAGATCAACCAAGAGGCGCGGCGGTCCCCGATGGCCGGCCGCCAAAGCTCGGAAATCATTGCCATGCTGATTGAGGCCACGGGGGCCGTCGACGCCGCGTTCGACAACAACCCAGACCCCCAGGCGTGGAAGAAGCTGCCGCCGCCCAACTACGAGGCGCGGCCCAACGCCGCCGCCATGTTCGCCCTGGCGGACGCCGCGACGGCCGAACTGAACCGCGTCCGGCCAGAACCGACACCCAAGCTGCGTCCAGCGGCCCCTCGAGCCATCCTGCCGCAGCCTGTGGCGCCCGCTCCGGGGCCGGCGGACCCCCGCCCGATCCTGCTGCCGCCGCCCGCGCCGCAGAGGCAGCAGCAGCAGCGGAGGCTCCTGCCCGCCTCGATTCCGCCCATCAACGACCTCTTCCCGCCGCCCCAGCTGCCGCCCCCGCAGGCATCCAACTTCCAGCGGCCTGCCCCGATGCCCGGCTACCTGCCCGGCCCCCCGCGCCCGCTCTACTACCCTCCGCCGCCGCCGCCGCCGCCGCCGCCCGGTTCGTCGTCCTCTGGCCACCGTCCCCCGTATTAGCGGGTCTGTGGGGCCAGAGTGGCCGTGAGATTGTGGGCTTTTTCCTTTTCCTTTTCTTTTCTTTTTGTACATTCATCACGAGAGAGATAGCAGTTGATTCCAGTCATTGTTTGCCCTGGGTTCCAGGATCCGATGTGAGAGCGCTGTCCGCTGTGCCACGCACAGATGGGCTCGTTCTCTCTGTGATCTCTTATTTTCTTTCTACTTGGGGCGTTGCGTTTTGTGGTGAGCAAGAGCGCTGTCTGCTGTGCCATGCATGGCTGGGCTCGTTCTGTCACCCTTTTGTTTTTCTTTCTGCGATATCATGAGAGCATGTTGTTTTACTGTATTTTTCAGGGTCATGATGAGAGCTTCTGTCGCCGGTGGCTGTGTGCTGCCTTTTTTTTTTGCTCTTCTCCCTTTCTCCCCTTTTTCCTTCTCGCCTGTACTTTTTCCCGGAAGAAACGCCTCTCGAATGTATCATACTCGTGGGCTGTCTGTGGTATCTCTCTCGTGTTGGCGCTTGTCGTTCTAGTCTTTTTAGTCTTTATGGTCTTTCTGGTCCTGCGTGTCTTTGTGCACATGTACCAACAGAACGTCCTGTACACTACGAACTGGGATCGATATCTGGGTCTGGGAATGCCCGTGTGAGGAGGGGCGGTTTTTTCTTGTTGTTTTCGTGTTATGAGGACAGCATAATTGGCAATACAGTGATGATCTGATCAAAAGAACAAGTGGTTTCTGTGTGATACCGTTGGGCGTCTTACAGCATCATGTCTCTCGTAGGTAGTGTACATACTTCCCACCTAGGTAGATGGGCAGGTAGAACAACGTGGCGGTGACCACGGAGGGAGTCAGCATGCCGATCAGACAAGCTCGAGAGCAACGAGAACTCAGCTGAGTCCCAATGGCGTCTGCTGGGTCATGTCGCAAGGATCTCCGCCCTGACTCGACGGTGACTTGTCGCTGACTCAACGCCGGCGGGCCCAACCGCATCGGGCTTAGCTTCCGCAGGGGCAGAAAGACGAGAAAGACGAAAAGAGGCGCTTTTATATCGCATCGCTCGACCTCGTAGCAAACATCCAAGGCTCTCCGTCGGAGAAAAGCGACGCGTGCTCGTCGTGTTCATCATCAACTTCATCTCTCTCCTCGTCCTTGTCTCCCTCTTCCTCCGCCCGACAGCGACCTCACCTCCTCCTCCTCTTCCTCCTCTCTCTCTCTCCTCCCCGCCCCCACCGTTCGTCCCTCTTAATAATAATTTACGGCAGTCCATCTCCGACGTCACTTGCCCTCCACCACCACCGTCTCTCTCGAAAAGACCTCTCTCAGAAGACCTTTCCTCCTCGTCCCCTCCGTCTCTCTCTTTCTCTTTCTCTCCCTCCTTTCTCCGACCGCGCTTTAATTGGAACCGACCCGATACCCGGTTCTGAGATATCTACTTTTTTTCTCCGCATTTTTTTATCTATCTAGCTACTCTGTCTGGTCACGGGGAGAGAGAAGTAATTTTCATACCAGCCATGGCTGTGCGCGCGCAGTTTGAGAACTCGAACGAGTGAGTCAAATCTTTTTTTTCCCGTTCTTTTTTTACCCTTTCTTTCTTTTAAGAGGTCTGAAACAAAAGGGTTCAATGACTGACGTCTGTGACTTTTTTTAACCTGCAGAGTTGGCGTCTTCGCGACCCTCACAAACTCGTACGCCCTCGTTGCCATCGGCGCGTCGGAGAACTTTTACAGGTGCGGTTGCGCCCGTCAATAGACATCCGTTTCTGCCCTTGCAGGAAGTCTTGGGGATTAATATCCGTTGGTTTTCGTGTGTACAGTGTGTTCGAGGCGGAGCTCCAGGACATCATCCCCGTGGTTCACGCGACCATCGCCGGCACGCGCATCGTGGGGCGGTTAACGGCTGGGTAGGTCCTCCCCTTCCTCTTCTTTTTTTCCCCCTTTTCCCTAAAACTCATCATTTATAATCCCATTCTGGAGAGGGTTCTAACGCGAGATAAAATGGGTAAATAGCAACCGCAAAGGCCTGCTCGTCCCCACGTCGACGACGGACCAGGAGCTGCAGCACCTGCGCAACTCGCTCCCGGACTCGGTCAAGATACAACGCGTCGAGGAGCGCCTGTCGGCGCTGGGCAACGTCATCTGCTGCAATGATCACGTCGCGCTCGTGCATCCGGATCTGGAACGGGAGACGGAGGAGATGTACGTCATTCCCATCTCCCCGAAGGGGAGACCCTCTCTCTCTGGCGAAAACAAGAAAGCTGACTGACCGATTTCGCGTGGGATAGAATCGCCGACGTCCTCGGCGTCGAAGTCTTCCGGCAGACGATCGCCGACAACGTCCTCACGGGCTCGTACATGGCCCTCTCCAACCAGGGCGGCATCGTCCACCCAAAAACCTCCATCCGCGACCAAGACGAGCTCTCCTCCCTGCTGCAGGTGCCCCTCGTCGCGGGCAGCGTCAACCGCGGCAGCCCCGTCGTCGGCGCGGGCATGGTCGTCAACGACTGGCTCGCCGTCACGGGGCTCGACACCACCGCCACCGAGCTGAGCGTCGTCGAGAGCGTGTTCCGCCTGGGCGAGATGGGGCCGCGCGGGATCGGGATGGGCGCGCCGAGCAAGGAGACGCTGGTGGAGAGTTTCTATTAATCTGTTGACTTTGTTACAAAGCTTGGCTTGGCTTGGCTCGGCTGTCGTTGCCGTTGCTGTTGTGTGTGTTGTGTAAAGTCTACGAGTTGGGTGGTGGTGGGATTGGATTTTTCTTTTTTTTCCCTGTTTGTTTGTTTGTTCGCTTGTCTCTTAAGGGAATGAATGGAATGGATTGCATTGAAATGGGATAAGTATTTTTTTTCCCCTTTTATCTATTCTATTCTATCGCGCTCGATGGGTTTTCTTCTCTTGACTTCTTTTTTTTCTCCCATTTCATTAATCTTGATTTTGATTTGATTGGTGGATTGATGAACGAATAAATGAAACGGATAGAGCGGAGACGAGACGAGATGGCTCGTGGAGGAAAGAGACTTGCGAAGGAATAAAAAAAGGAAGAAAAAAAATCAAAGGAGCAAGGAGAAAGAAAGGAGAATGGAACTGGCAACGAGATGATGAAGCTTATCTCTCTCTCTCTCTATCCATCCATCCATCCATCCATACATGCATGCATGCATGCATACCATACCCTAGGTTCGGTATCTAGTCTCCATCTAGTCTAGGTATGTATGTGTGTACTGTACATGTACTGTACATATATACGTATGTACATACATAGATCATGCATTATTTTATCCTCCATAGCCGCTTATTCAGTCTTATCGTACCATCTATATATCATGGGAGAGGTGAAGAGTTCTGTTCTCTCTACGTAGTACTGTATGTTCTGTACTGTACATACATACACCTAAGGCGTGCGTATAATTTGACCGACCTATGGATGGGTGGAACGACTCCTCGACAGTTGGTTGAACGGTACAATCCCCGTATCAGACCCCAATTTCACGCTCCTATTCCTATTAAAACACTAGGAAAAAAAAGTAAAATGTACTGCGGTGAAAGGTAACTGAACTAACCTGGGTAGGTAAGGTAAGGTAGTGTAGTTAAAAGCTATCAAAGGGTAGGTATAGAGGTATGTAGAGGTAGATAAGGCAGAATCAAATCAATCACCCGGGTATGCTGGTATCAGGGCTATGCCGTGTTTTACATGGTGGGCTCCAAGAATGAACAGACGACAAGCAAAAGCAAACAAGCAAACAAATCCCATGGCTCCTCCCCCCCTCTAAATGCATGCATGCCGTGAGCGGAAAAAGAAAAGGGGAAAAAAAGATATGGGTATGATATGATTATGACGGGAGCAAGGAAGGGTATCGGAAGAGGGATTCGGGTGGATGAAGCGTCAGCGTCTGGGTCCGACGGGAGGAGCTGACGGATAAGATGGATCAATGATGGATGGTCGGAGATGGAGAATACAGAAAGGGAAAGAGATTCCCTTTGCAGGCATGAGAGGGATATCGACGATGATCAGAGCCACTTTCGAGGCTGTGTGCGGGTTGTATGGTGTATCCCTGCGGATTCTGAGCACGCCAATGCTATACCCTCCCTTCAATGCCGATTTGTGATGACGGCCTCATCTGCTCGCTGCCGTTGGTGCCGTATTCGGCCGGCGACGGTGACCGCGGTGGAAAGTGATTATTATTCAAACCCATCTCATTTTTCTTCTTTACCTCGTCACTTCGTGGAGAATCTTGATCTTGATTCTCCAAATCATTCGACGGATCATCTCCGTTCTGCTTCTCATCTTCATCCATCCCGATATCTGCAGGCGGCGGCGGAGGAGGAGGTGGGGGAGGAGGTGTATCCAACATCTGCTTCTTGACGGCGGAGAATTCCCCGTCTTCGTCCTTTATGTCTTCGTCGTATCCGTCGTCTCGTTTCCGCTTCAGATTCTCCTCCGCATCTTCTGCGTCGTCACCCGGGCCCATTGGCGGCGGCGGCGGCGGAGGGGGTGGATATGGCGGCGTCGACGACCTCTGCCGTTTCAACGGCGAAGCATCACCATCGTCGATGCCCTTGTCTTCTTCATCGTCTGCCACCTCTTCCCTCTTCCGCTTGAGGCTCTCACCCGTGCTCTCGGGACCCGTGGGAGAGGATGTCTTATCTTCCGCGTTCTCTGCTTCATCGTCTGACATCTTGACGTCCTCATCGTCGCTTTCATCCTCTTTCTTGACAGAAGTCTGTTCTGACTGCGCTGGAACCGGTGACTCCGTCTTGACTTTATCCTCCTCAACTTTTGAGCTGCCTTCCTTTGCCATTGCTTCCCTCGCCTTCCGTTCAGCACGCTTCTTCTCGTACTCCCGATGCTTGACAACCGCTTTGTCAAAGTACTCCTTGCAGAACTTCTTCACTTGTTTCTGCCGTTTCTCGCTGATCTTGGTCGGATCATCGACACGGTTGTTTTTGAAGTCAGAGTTGACGATCTTCTTCGCGACCTGCGTTGTACCAGGTTAGGAAGGCTTGTACTTGCTTCCACAATCCAACATGTTGCTCTTACTTCTTTCGCGTAGCGCTTCAGATCCTCCTTCGGAAGCTTATGCTTGAACTTGTCCACAACATATTTGACATGTGGGTACAGCTGCATTGACAATTAGCCTCAATATATTTGCAGCTCCGATAAGCAACTTGCTCACCGTATTCTCGTAAATCTTCTTCTGCTTTTCTTCGCTGTAACTCCTCCATTTCTCCTTCTTCTCGCTGTTCTCCTTCACACCTTGGGGCGTCGCCGGTGTCGTGGTCTTCTCTTTCGGAGTATTCTCCTTGGCGTTCATGATACCGTCGATGATGTCCTGCAACGCCTTGTCCTTCGATTCGGGCTTGGGGGGTGGAGGGGGTTGAGGTGCGGGCATCGTTGGTCTCGTCCAAGTGGTGTCGCCTCGAGCAGAATAATAGTACGTCCTGCCATTCGACTCGGCAGCGAACCAGCCTTGCGGTAACGGGTTAAACGGACGACGGAACGGCCTGGGCCCGTGGTGGTAGTTATTTCGATGGCCGTGACCCCCACGGGTTTGAGCAGCTGGGCCGCGAGGGGCCTCGATAGACCGTGACCTCGAGCGAGAGCGTGATCTTGACCTTCTTCGCTCATCGCGCGTCGAGTCCCGTCGTTCATCGAACTGGTTGACTGTCTGTGCTGCATTGGCTGCAGTGGGATCTCTCTTCATTCGAGGGATCCGATAGCCCACCTCGAGTGTGGACCAGACTTCCAAAAGTGCAGCAGCCTTCTTCTCCACGCGCTCGTCGCCGCAGCTGGTCAAAGGCTGGATGGTGGACTCGATCTTGGAGTCGATGATTTTGTTCCGGGTGAGCCGGGGAAACTTGTCAAGGATATCCAGGATCTGTAGCACGACGTTGAAGTCATCCTTCCAGAGACTAAGCTGCGAATTGAGGATCTGATAACCGTGCATCTTCACGACACGATTGCGGACACGCTCGTTCTCGCAGCGCTGAATACGGCCCAGCAACTTGACGGCGATCCACTTCTCCTTGCACTGCATCAGAGCCGCCATGACCTTGGTGACGCCGTCCTCGTCCAACGACTTGGGTTGCACGTTGTCGACATACTCCTCGTCATCCTCGCCTGTCTTCTTCTTGCGTGGCCGCTTAGCGACGACAGTGTCCCAGCCCTCGGCGTCGTCAATCCCCAGAGCCTCGATTGTCGCATTCGACAGTTTGGTCGCCCGCTCGGTCTGAGTCCTGCCTCCAATGAAGCCAGTGCAATTGGGCTCCCCGCAGTAGCATGGTTGCGGATCTGCTCCGTAACGGTCGACATTGTAGTTGAAGACGAGCTCCTCGCCGGCTTTGATGTACCGCTCCGCAAAGATACCCATCCGGAGCTTTTCGCCCACGACCCACTTGTCCACGTAGCAATTGGGATTGCACGAGTGATTGCAAAACCGGGCGAGGTTGCCCTTCTTGGTCGCGTCGACGAACTCACCCTTGTTGAGAGACATGAAGTAGAAATGCTTGATGCCCTCTTCATCGTACTGCCTCATGCGACGTCGGAACTGCGCCTCGTTGATCACCTCTCCGACGTACTCGAAGATGAACTGGTGCGGCCGCAAGTCGGTCTCGGCGCGAAGCCCGTAGCCCTTCTTCTCGGTCTTTATGACGGCAACTTTTGCGTACTCCTTTCGCTGAAACCGTTGATTTTGGCACTCTGCTCCGCAGCCGCAATCTCCAACGCATTCTATCTTGGTCGCACGGTTGATGCAATCCGAGTCCTCCCCGCACGCGTTATTCCGGCAGGTTGTAGAGTCTGAAGGCCATGGTCAGAAAGAAACGGAAAAAAGAATATTTGAACCGAACATCTGATATACAGTGTACAGAACGTTGCGAGTCTTGCGATGAACTCATGACATGACAGAAGGGGGAATGGGAGCTTACCCCACTCCTCAGCACAGTCACATTCCATGGCGTGTTCCGTGTACCCCATGTGTTTGTTAGCATACGTGCACTCCTCAATCATCTCGAAGGTAGCCTGGGCTTCCGCGGTGCTGTCGGGCAGGTGGTTGAACAACCGGGGCGGTCGAGCAGGCACCTTCTGCGAGGAGCTGCGAGCCAGTTTCGGCGGCTGGCCCGGTTCTTGCTTGACAGTGATGTCGCCCCCAACCTTCTCCTCCACCTCGTCGCCATCGCTACCCTTCTTGACGGGTGAGCGCGACTGGCTTCGAGATTTTGCGGCCGACGAAGATACCCCGTTGGTCGCGGCCGTGGTGGCGGGCTTGGGCTCCGAGTGTGACTCGGGGCCGCTGCCCGAGGGCTCATCTGCGGCAGGACCGCCGTTGACGGCCGGAGCATCTGGGGAACGCTCTCGCTCCAGCTTCATGTTGGTCACTGCATCTGCTACGACTTCTGGCTTGACGTCCGCATGGCCACAGGCTGACATGGCGAGACGGACGGTGCGCGTAGACTATCTATCTGCAGGGAGAAGCGGGGTGGTTGGACGGGAGGAGGTTGAGGTTGAGGGAGAGGAAAGAGTAAGGTTGACGAACGACGTTTGGGTTGGCTGCGAGGCGCCAAGAAAAGTCCGGGATAGCGAGGGAAGAAGGGAGATCGTCAGCCTCAGCCTGCGCAGCAAAAGCAGCGCCCCCGAGGGACGGCCAGCACCGCACAGAGACCTCCTCTCGTTGCGGATAGACACAGAGACTCGAGCGGACGGCTGCGGGCGATGCCACGGCGGTTGTTGGATGACCCGGTTATGTGCGAGCAGCAGAGGGGGGACCGGCCGTCACAGAGCAAGGAAAAGCAGTAAAGAATTCCCAAGATAGGTTCATGAAAAGGAGAAAAGAGAAGCACAGCGGAACACAGCAGCTGTAACAGGAAAGCACCAGAGAAATAGAAGCAGCCTTGCTTTCGTAACGTAGAAAAGTTTTTCAGCAGTGACTCGTTTGTCCTTGAAGTCTCCCTTGGGTTCTTTTTCCTGGATGCCCACTTTCGGCACGCTCCAGCTCCTGCCTGCCGGCTGGAGGGGGGAAGAAAACAAAAACGGCCAGTGCAGCGATTCAAGATGATCCGTTCATGACTTGTTCTCCTCCGAGAGACGCCAAACGGGGGAGCGTGGAGGCCGGGGGGTTGGGAGCTGGGAGAGACGGGCCCAGGTCCGCGCAGGCTCGACGACGTGCCGGTCTCGCTCCGCGCGGCAACGCTGTCCAGCTCCAGCTTCACCTCCGCGACCGCTGCGGACCACTCTCCCCTCGCCATCACCGGAACTCCAGCGCTGATGGTGCCCGGAGATGGGTTGAAAACACCAACAGCAGCAGTATCTCTCCCTGGCAAGCTCCCCGCTGATCTCTGCTTCTCACACGGAGCAGCCTCACCGCCCTCACGTCCCTTCCGTGGCGGACAACTCAACGTCCTCTCGACTGCTACAGGGAGATCCGCCATCATTACACCATCCCGATCCAATACCGTTGGTCGTCTGGTTTTCCAGCTACAAGAGCCGCTACCGTCCATCTCCTCAAGGGCGTCAGAACATCTTTAATTCCTTGCGACTGGCTCTTCTATACTATCGTGGTTCCTTGTGGTCAGATATGCTCTGGTTGACATGGAATGCTCTTTTCATCATGCCTCGTTTCACCACCCCATCTCTGCAACAAGTACCTACTGCAGTTATGCCCGTACCTTCTCGTCACACAGCACTGACCAACGCTCTCTTCCAACCCTGCTTTGCAGCCTCGATTGCAGGACTTTACGGCACATCACATCGCTGGCATCCCAGATAGGAACCAGGACATTTTGCGTCGTTTTTGGTCAGCTGCAAAATAACTCCGTCTCTTCTTACACACGTCTCACCCGTCACCATTGAAAGGATTTGGAAGCAAGGCCATACCTGCTGACCAGGACGATGGGAAAACTAAAATCCACTTAGTAGAAATATTGGACAGACCCAATGTAGGCATTTTGATTCTTTGACGGTTCAGATCTTGACTATCGAAGATAGGGGTCTCGAAGGCATTGCCGGTTTTGGAGCCCGGCTTGCAGAATTCGTAGCCAAAGGGCCCTTCTGAAGAGCTATCAAGAATATGACCTGTTCTGAATAAAGGGACTTGAGCATAGAAGCTGAACTCTGGTCAATTTATACGATGTACCCGAACAAAACGACCGGGATGATGACAGAACAGTTCCGGTAAGGATTAGTGGCGTACAATCTAGACGAGAAGAGCGAAATAAGCAGCTCCAGCAGTTCTGTAGTGAGCGATAATGCGCAGGACGTTTGTCAACAACATCACCAGAGCTTGCAGAAGACAGTTTAGGCATCGGCACCCATGTCTTCCTGCATAGACAATTAGTGAATCGAGCCGTCCAGTGACGGCAGCCAAGGGAAATAAAATCCGTCATATGGTCTATTCGCTTTCCGTTCTATCATGGCCGCCGACGTGGCCATGCGTCGCACCGTCGACGGCGTGCAGCTTTTGTCGCGGATCCGGATCCGTAAGGGCGATAGGTGGTGTAAAAGACGTCTATATATAAAGGGGTTCGAGCAGCGGTAGGAGACAGATGACGGATACAGCCTGGTGTCTTGCTGTTCTGACAATATCTGGGTTTCTTTGGATTGTTTTCTCTTTCGCTCGACGAGGAACAACGCAACTGTCACTATGGCGAGTGCACCCAACCGGCTGTGGACACAGCCACTAGGGGAATCGGCTGTTTCCGGGCCCGACGGGACGCCAATGCACCCCTAATCTGCGATCTTCAGTTCTCGGGTGCGGGACATCGAATCGATCTGCATGCGTCTGGATCTAAAATCAGCTTGAGATGTCAGACGCTCCGCAATGTGAGAGAGGGGCCGTGATCTTGCGAAAGTGGTTCAAAGGTCAAGCGAAGCCCGGGTCGTCGAAGATGATTGGAAAAGCAAGCATGACGGCCCGCACGGGGATGCAGGGAGGCGCTTCTGGGGTTGGATTGAAAGCGTATCTGGGGCTTGAGGACGACCGTGCCGCTGAGTGGCAGCAGCAGCAGCACCAACCGATCTTCGCGGGAGCGACGTCCCTGATAGGTTGAGAAGGCGGACTATTTGCATTTATTCACGCTATTCATGGATGGTCAGCAAGCACACCGTGTGGACAGATCGAGCTCGCCGCATGCATGAGCGTGTGTCGCCATCGAGCGGGCCTTAAGGGATCACCCATTAAGGCTGACTCGCCGGGGACTGCGAGATAGCCTCCGCAGCAACACCAGTGATCTCAAGTCGCACCTTGAAGAGGCAGACACAGAAAGACACAGAAGAAACAAGAAACCGGAGCTGGAGCTCCTGCACCTGCACGGGTCAGCGTGACTAGAGTACTGCACGGACGGCATGATATCGCGTCGTGCTCGAGTCGACGATGGTTGGATGGGATCGAATCCAAGAGCCATTTCTTTTTGGACATGGTCGAGTTGGTTGGTTGTTGCCTGTCCGCTGCCGTAGCCCACGGCGCTTCGAAAGCATCAGCGTGTCGAGGACGGTGGGACTGGGGCAGAGGCTGGCCGCCGGGCGTTGGAGAAAGATCAAGTTGTTGTTGCAACGCATTGCGCCCTGACTTTGTGCAGAGGGTCCAGCTTCGGAACAGGGAGCCTCAACTCCGTCTGAGAAAGACAACAATAATAGAGGAAAGGACACAAGCCAGAGGACCGACTGCGCCGCCTCTGCTTCCGGACGCCTTTTCCGTGGCGCATCTGTCAAGCGATGGATATGGGGTACACGGAGGATGCGCGGTGCGGCGCATGTGGTACGGCGGCCCGGGTCCCTGCGACCTGCTGTTTCATGTCGGATCCACCGACGGCGATGTACCCGGTACCTTGACTCCCCGTACCGCGCCGTATGTTACCGTCAGGATGAGACGCTGCCTCAGGCCTGCGAAGGCAACAGGCGCTCCAGACACCGGCATCTGATGAGGATCCCTCTCTCCTCTCCAATCCCACGCGTGCTGATCTCCGCACCCAGAACGACGACGCCTGTGTCTGTGACGAGCCTCCAGTCGTCCATGTCCACGCTCATCTCTTGTCGTTCTGCTCATGACACGGACGGTTGACAGCCAGCGGGCCCCTGGCTCTCCAGCTGCAGGCCATGCCCTCCATTGCTTTCGTGCATGAGCCAATCGCAAGCCCCCATGGCCGTCAAACGATGGATCCCTCGAATCACAATGCTCCCTCGAGTTGTTTTTTTTTTTTCATACGACTCGTGGGCGTGAAGAAACGCGCGCTGGTCTGGAGTCTGGACTGCCCATTATTCCCCGCTGCAGCGCCCGTGTCTCCAGAGTTCCCACCGGCGGCGTCTGCACGGCGGTCTCTAACCCCTCTCCTGCATGCTCTAGCCTCCGTCCTCCAGCATCCCGCCGCCTTTGACGTCCAGGTTCGCGGTTGGAGGACAGCCTAACACTGGGGCTGTCTGTGGATGGCTTGTGCTCCCTCAGCACGGTATGCTGTCCTGATCCCACTTGCGGCGCCGCCTCTGCCATGCTCTGTGGCTCATTCCCGCTTAGATCTGTCTCATCCGTGATGCTAATCGATTATCATGGTTCATGAGCGCTGTGCGCAATCGGTCTCCAGGCGGCTTGGCTGCCGTTGCTGCTTGGGACTGATCGTCTGCGCTATCTGCCCAACCACCCTTGAAGCTTCCAGATCAAACATCACTATTCTAGGCTTCCGGCCCGCATTTCTGCTACCAACGGTCCAACGTTGGTCTGACTAGGCCGTTGGTTCAGTCTACCCCGATCTTCTACAGTATACGGGTGTACTGTACGGAGTAGTGCCGTAACTGAAGCCGGCTTGCGACAGCGGGGGCGGAGTCCTTGCCCCTCCGGATCTTGACGCCGGGCAATCTCCAACCCGGCTACGGAGCAGGCCCTCACCCAAGCGGCAAGATTCCTCGCGGCGTGGCTACTAAGCAGCTGGGCGGTTACCCTTTGCTAAGTCTACTTAGACTGCTGCTTGTTGTTGCACTGTTCCTCAAGAGCTAGGCCTTGTTCTAGTTAACCTTGAAGCGACCCTTGTTCGCTCTTCCGCCCGGTTCAATCCCTCCCACACCCTGTTTCTCTTATATTTTTTTTCTTCCCCCTTGTTGTGTATATCTGGGATAGATACATGATCCTGCAGTCCACTACATGGTGGAATATGTACCATTGAACATTGTGCAGCGTTCACGGCGGTAGCCTGCAGTGTGGTCAATCGACCTGGGCAGACTTTTTTTGGTCTTGATACCTTGAAATTCATCGTGTCGCCGCACTCCACGACTTGCAGCGCCCTGCAGCCTCCCTGCTTACCTTCTGGGGCCCTTACTGCTCGCTCATTGCATGCCCGCTGCATCTGCACGGGTCTCTCTGCGTGCTGTTTTGCTTAAATGCCGTGTCTTTTGGGTCTGTTTGGCCAGAGAATTTTCCTTATTTCATAGTAGTCGATTCTTAGGTTTCGGCTTGCAGTCATCGTGGACTCCTATTCCCTGCTAACTGACTGCTTGTTGTTTCTCTTGTCTTCGCGGACATCTGATTGCTTACAGCCTTCTACAACCTCCCTCAGCGCGACGAACCTTTCCTCTTTTTTTGCCCTTCCATCCTCTGCCAATTTTGGCCTTGCTCCCTCAAGCCACTCTTTTCTTTTCACATATATTCTTCCTGTGGAGAGAATAAGAGGTGAAACAGTCCTTCCCGTTTCTGTTGCCTCCCCGCCTCCCTTCTTTCCCTTGCATTCTTTGTCCTCCCGAATTCAGATTTTATCCAGCCATTCCACGCCGCCCGAACCCTCAATGTTTACTGCCCGCTTTCGCGCGCTCCACACACTCTCTTTCCTTTCGTTACGTCTCTTTGTCACGGTCGTCTTGTCCCAGCCGTCCATCGCCCGGTCGTTCGCTGCTTGTCTGGCCAGCACCCTGACCCCATTCCAACCAATCACGTGTGATATGTTGGATTAGACACACGATTCCATCTTGGGAGGCTGTTTGTAGTTATTCTGGTTTCGTTTACCCATCCCTTTCTCCCGTGGCCGCGTGACGCGTCGCTTGTTGCGTCTTCCTCAGGAACTTGGCTTGATCATCTCAAACGTCCGCTAGGCTGAAGTTGTCTCTGGCCATTTCCGTAAAAAGGAGGGAGCGGATATCTCTAGTTTCCATGGTTGGTTGGACATGTCGAATCAACCGGAAAGGCCGTGGACCGAGGAGGAGAAGGTATGGGCACAGCTCTCCCCGCATCATGGAAATGCTTTTCAAACAGTGAATCGTGGCTCCTTTCAGATGTGTGCTGACACAAGACAAAAACTGTCTCTGTTCAGTATGCTCTTCTTACCGAAATATTGAAGAAAGCCGGTATTCCTTCCACATGTCTATTCCAACTGATCAAAGACCTCCATATCACACCGAGTTGGATGGAAATACCACTACCTCCAGGTATAGTACAGCGATCCGCATCGTCCTCAGTGCCGTACAAATACCGGGAACCCTATCATTTTTGTAGAAGAGAAGAAACAGGCTCTGAGAACTGGTATGACAGTCTCATCCAGATAGCACTGGCTAATCCTAGGCGCTCCAGGCCGATCTCTCAGCTCCTGTCAAAATGCGTTCAATAGCATGTTTCATCAGCACGCACTGGTCCCAACTCAGGCGCCTCCTCCGCCGCCTCGCCCAGAACCATTGGCACCGCCAGCACCTCCTCCGGAAGCTGGCTTCTCAAGGAAGCGGACATATCCACAACTAGAAAAGGCTGCAATGACTCCACGCGCGATACAACCAAGACCACCGCGATACAGTGTTGAAGGCAGCACTCCGATTCCAGTCTCTCCTGGGATGGATAGCATTGCCAGCAGAGGGGGAGAGCCCCCGCGAAAACGTGGGCGGCCCAGTAAAGCAGAGACGGAGCTGCGGAAGGCCGCTGCTCAAGCGCGGGGTGAGCCCTATCCACCACCTCGGAGATCGACAACTACAAAACCGAGGAACCAGTCTACTCCATCTGGTGTAATGAGTGCTGGAAGTGACAGAGCTGCGCTCTCGCCGCAGGCGGCCATACACACCCCGGAGCCGCGAAAAGTAGATATACCGTCGGAGGGCCCAGTCGGGAGAGCAGCGCCGTGGATGGAAACCTGTGCAGAGCAAAAAAGGGAAGAGGGTCCTGTGTCAGCGGAGACAGGGCCTACAACAGGTGAGGCGCCACGACATACTGTCCAGGGACGAACATTGCCTCCGCTGCAATCAATGCAATTGGGACGTGAAGAAGCAACCCCGCGAACGATACGAGGGGAACCGGTCCCTACACCTGTTTCACCCCTCGGGTTTCCGTTTGCTGACAGGGATGAACCGGCTGCAAGAGGCGGCACGCATTCAACGCCAGAGCGGCCGCCAGTATCTGTTCCAGAGATGGCGATGAGCACAGGCGCCTGCGGAGGAACGGTCCAAGGGGTATCAGGTCTGGGGGAGGAGAAGGCATGACATGCTACGCCGCGAGACTTTTTTCTGAAGGGACGGGCGATGAAATTTTTTTTAACAATTAACGGCGACGAACAATATACAGCGACCAGCGAGCCAGCTTCCCGTTTTCTATTCAAAGGCAGAGTCGAACTAGAAAAAGAGGTGGATGTAATGGAGCTCCTTCCAGATTTCACCTTTTCTCATTTCATTTCAAAGATCGTCCGCTTTGCTACATGACGATGATGATTACGGACAGCAACGACGTTACTCATTGCGATGAACATATTTCGACGAAGCCACGTTGTATTCTTGCCACGTCTTCGGTTTTTCTATATGGCGTACAGCGCATGCCAGATCGTCTTTCCATCCTTGAACTCGCGAGTCGAAAAGAGAAACACGAACGCTTAACTGTCGTTTACATGGAAACAATGACAACAACAGGAGACGGCCTGCATGACTTGTGAACCTCAGTATTCCTATTTTTTGTGCATAGGAGTTCATGCATTGGGACGGCCTTTTATTTGCATCTTTCTTCACGGAAAACCCCGTCTTGTTTCTATCGTTTATGTTTCTTTACTTTGATGATCTATAAGGATATGAATACTTCAAATAAGCTTACGGTTTGATCCACTTTTTTATTTTTTAGGATTTCCAAGATATCCATGTATTACTATGCTCTGTCCTCTTAACGTCAGCGATGTTATACTTTCCAAGGTTCCTTCATCCAATTTCTTTATTTCCCTGGAGATATGTTGCGAATGGGTCGATCTAGGGAGCTGTGTACTAGTAGCGTTTTCATCTCGCTCCGCCACACTGACCTATCCGTCGATCTATTGATCTATCTACCTAGGCGCTTTATCCACCTATCATTACGTGTATAATAATATCACTTACATCGCGATTCAAGCAATGTGGATATGATAAGTGAAGAGAAAAAATGATGTATATCTGTTTTATGTAAGTATGCTCAGCACATGCAATCAAACCAAGCAGTTGACCCGCGCGCGACTCGCCTTGGACCTGATATTACCTCTCTCCTGGCATTGAATAACTTTGGCTTGCTTTTTTTTCGGTCTGTGAAGTTTACGCGGTGATGGCCTCTATTCTATACCAGTTGCTCCTAGGAATCTTCTATATATCCATCTATGACGAGTGGATTTCCCCGCCCCGAAAGTATCTAATATAAACCCTCTTAATTGTCAGATCTCTGCCAACGAGTCCCACTGCTGAATGCGTGGGAGATTTTGAAGCGGGTTATATATTTATGTAATTTGTAAAGCGTGGAAGGATAATCTGATACAGAAGTTGGCCGCACGTCTTGCCTGGGTTCTGAAAGTTGGGTGAGGAGTCCACAACTGAATAAATCAAGTCCTTAACATTGGATGCTCTCACACCTAGCCTGAAGCACATTGGCCATTTGAACGGAGAGATGTCTTTAAGGTGAGATTCTGAGTCAGAGAATCTGGAGAATTTCTGACTTCTCGAATCATGTCGGCCAGACCAAGGACCAGGTTATACATTTTTTGAAAGAATCGCAGTTCTAAGAAGATCAGAAAGCAAAAACCCCTGCCTCCATCATTACATTCTCAAACTTGCCAACAAAGAAAAGGTCAGTTTTTGTGATCTTGGCAGAAGTTGCTGTTGATGATCAGCGAAGTCGATTTCATCAACGGATTTTCGATATTATATATACAGAACTGCGGTGTTCGTGCATTTCCCAGTCCCTTGAGTATCTGGTGCTCAAGGAATTCCTGCCAGACTCGCCGGATCCTGTCCTTCGTTGGTATTATGCCGACAGCCCTCTGGAGCGCCAAAGAGTTTCAGGTCACCAAGAACGGATCGACGGTTCTAGCCTTACAAAGAATGCCAAAAAAAAAATGGCACCAGAGAGTGATCGTTACACAGAGGGCTGCTAGTTCCAGAAAAAGAGATGTATTCCAATATGAATGATTCACAGATGGTAAACAACTGAGGTTCTGTTGTGATCTACAATACAAAGTCCTGGGCTAGCTTGGTAACGGTGTACTGTGTCTACTAAAGCATCTAATTTTGGCACATCCCTCTTAGCCGCAAAGAGTCTTGGATGAGGACTAATTGATCTAGTTCATGCATGTACATGAATATATACTGCGTAGTGCTCGGTGGCTTTTCTACCCCCTGCAGCTTTAGTAACTGAGTCTGCCTGCTCTAGCCGGCTCCTGCATGACAGAATCCAGTATACGCTTTCTTCCGAGTTCATCCCGACTACTGGCCGATTGATTGATCAGTTCCTTCCAAGTATTGTGTCTAGCTACCTAAATGGGAAATGGATGGAACCCGGGGGGCGGTATGTCCCGTCAGGTGGTTGGGCCCCTGCCATTTATGGGTTTTTACCAGGCGTAATGTACTGCTTCTTGCCCTTTCTTTCTACCATCCTCGATGCTGATGTGCTCCTTTATAGCACTTGACCTTCAAACGACTCGTGTCTCTTGTTGCCTGGCCGAATATTGCATTTTTTTCGACCCTTAGCTATGGCTCAAAGTGCAAAAAGCACGAAGCAATCTCGCACAACATCTCTTATACATACCAGTCGGTGCTGTACAGTCTTCATCCGATCTTCATGTTCTGTGCCTTCACGTCTCCTAATCAGGCATCTCCTTAGACACCTGGACATGTTTCTAGCGGGTACTTGTCCTGTCTGACATTATTTGACAGAAGCCACAGAATAATAATTAGCCAGCTCGAGGACTTTGGTAGCTGAAGCAATAGGATGCCACAGCGTGTTGGGTGTGTACATGCCCTGTTGGTCTCCAGGCGACCACATTCACCCTTGCCAGCTGTCTCCCAGCGCAGAGATCCTATATGTACGGAGCAGTTCAGGTTTTGGTCTGCCCTTATACACCTTCTTTTGTTTCAGACTCGTGATCATACTCCGCACCAGGTAATATATGCAGAGGAACTAACTGTCCCGTGCACTAGCATCAAGGACCACAGAGATTATTGACGACCATTCGAAACGACGTCAAAAGGTTGGTGACACTAAGGTCCACCCACAGATGAGTCCGGCATTACTCTAACAAAAAAGACAGGCAACAAGTGTGTGAGGTACAGGTCCCTCGACTCCCGCACTGCTGCAACTGACCCTCCATCGAACCCCCTTTTCTTATATTCCCTTCTCCTATGTACCACCGACCACATTTTCGACACTTGTTTGCTCTGATCCTGAAATGAAATGGCCCTGGTGAAACCTAATAGATGGGCAGTGGTGGACAGAAGAACGCCCCTTGCTGCTCTTACGTTGTCTAATTTTGGTGTCCAACACGGAAATGGAGAAAAAAAAATTTAAGTTGTGCAAGAAAGCCGATCTCAACAAGTGATGGTTCTGTAGTGTAGTGGACCAGCACATCGGATTCTGAAAGTTGTATATAACTTCAGGATTTCCGATAACCCCGGTTCGAATCCGGGCAGGACCTTTTTGCGGTCTTAGCCCGCAGTCTTAACCGCGCTCAACGCGGTTCTCCGGATTTGCTTTTTGAAGCTCTCTATGTTAGAGGGTGCCGACCCCTCGCTCCTTTTATAACCTCCGCCAAACTGGCGGTATCCATCAGGGTATCTCTAGCGACTGCCAGGTACATTACCTAGGTAAGGTAGCATCGGCAGGAGCAGACAGATGTGGAAAGTTAGACTCTCTCAGGACATGATTATCATGGCTCGATTTTTAATATCAGGTCAAGACCAGCTAGCTAGTTCAAATAATAAACGTCTCTGTCTCTCCGCCCAGGAAATCAGTCCATGTTCTCTTCCTGACGCCGAACTCCGCTTTGAAGTACTCGCTTTTAGCCATTAGGTCGATGGCAACATACTGTTTTTCTCTCTTTTTTTTTCAGTTATGGACATTGTGCCCCTTGTGGTGTTTGCCTATCTGGTGACGGTATATACGAGCTAGAACAATAGAATGAGAGGGCCATTCTGGGCTAACTAGGTGCAGACTTTTTCTGTCCACAGTGACAGCAATAGCAGTACTGAGCTAGGTATAGTTTCCTTGTGTATCTTAGGTCTGGGTATATACATGTATGTGCAGTATCAGCACTTAGTCACCGTGCATAGCTCTTGTCAACTGTTCTGGTTGCGGAGTTACTAGCAAGTACTGGATACTCTTGCGTGCGCAGTACAATGTTTGTGTCGAGACTACAACAAAACAAAATAATCAGGCATCATTCTCTACCACCAGCAAGAAGCATGTACAAGAGAGGCAGATCGCGCGGCTGTCTCAACGAGAACAATCACACTGAAAATCCACAGATCTGGATTCGAGTTTACACGAACAGCAGAACAACTTAATAATAATAGGGTGACGCATCTTCTCGAGGACTAAATGATTCGTGATTTTATGGTTTAATAAGCTTTTCCCCCCTAGGGGCAAGGATATTCCTTTCTTCTCGGGTTGTTTTGATGACATGCTTAGACTCTGTGGTGTGGCTTGCTGACCCAGGTATGTTGAGATGTCGATGAAATCAAGAAGTACCTACACGCAAATGATTAAGAACAGTGCTCTTGAAACGGACAAATAGTATCTTTACGAAGCGCTTCACAGGCGCCGCAGCCACAGATCCCTGCTCACGCGGCTGGCTGCTAGGCATGCTTGTAGGAACATGAGTATACCGCACCTAGCTTGTCAAACGAATGCTCAGTCCCATCAAGTCAACTCAGCAAGAAGAAACCATGGCTCTCGCCGCGCAGAACCCGCTGTCCGGTTTCATCGAACTCAACAACCAGGTCTTCCGGTACGAGCCAAGGGAGCCTCCTCTTCCTCCTCCGGCCGCCGGGGACCGTGGACCTGGCAGATGCCTCGTCATCATCTGTGCCTGGCTCTTCGCGGCGCCGAGGGCACATCGCCAAATACACCCGACTGTATCAGGCACGCCTCCCCCGCGCTGACATCTTGCTGATCCGACCCGTCGCCGGCGATATGGTCTGGACGGCGGACGCGGCGCAGATTCGACGCTTGGAGCCCGCCGTCGTGTGGCGATACGCAGGTTTCTGGCGGACCCTGCTTCTGCGTCTTCTTCTGCCACTGGGCAGAGGAAGGAGAATAAGAAGAAGAACCGAGAGATAATTCTCCACGCCTTCTCAATCGGCGGCAGTCATGCCGCGGTCCAACTGTCAGAGGCGTTCACCAAGGAAACCCGACAACAAAGCCAAAGCCTGCAGCAGCTGCAGCAGCCCATTTCCTGCCTCATCCTCGACAGCTCTCCCGGCCTGCCCTCGGCCACGCTCGCCGCGAATGCCCAGATCCTGGCACTCCCCAGATCCGCGATCCTCAAGGGCCCTCGGCGCCGCTGCGATATACCTCGCCGTCGCGGCCGTCATGGTCCTCGACGCCCTGGACCTCTCCGAGAACGCCGTCTCCAAAACGCGCCGCGAGCTGAACGATCCGTCGGGCGCCTTCCTGCGGGCGTCCGTCCCGCGCGTGTACCTGTACTCCAAGGCGGATGTGATGGTGCCGTGGCGGGATGCCCTGGGACACGCGGAGGAGGCGAGGCGGGTTCTCCATGCTACCTCTACTGCTACTACTAGTCGTAGTGCTGCTAGTGGGCATAGTGAGACTTTCGAGACCGGCAGTGTCGAGCATGGTAGTATGATCCGCACCGTCGAGTTCGACGGCAGCGGCCAAGTGAGCCATATCACGGTGGCTGAAGAAAAGTACTGGGGGGCCGTCGAGAAGACTCTGGCAGCAAGAGCTACCTAAGATACGTACCTACTGCGTGGCATAGGGCTTGTCGCTTTGTCGTTCAATGTCTTTCCCATCATGAAGGTTATTATTTTACCACATACCCCAAGCTGAACCGGTCCATCTCATCTAGAGATCTGATGATACCCTAGGCACCGTACTGTACTTATGCTTTTGGAATATACACGTTGTGGTTTGAGAACAGAGATATTAACCGGATAACGAGTTGACTGGCTCTTCGACTGACGAGAGAGAAGAAACCTTGTCTGGTAGACACACTCCCCCCATTGGCACATATATATGTAAGGTTACCACACCAGCAACCTATCTGGATCGATATGTCCCAGCTTGGGCCTATCAGATCCGCCACAGGCCAGAATCTTTCTATATCTATAAAACCTGGGACTAAATCGACACGATCGTATCATGACCGAGTAAGCAGGCACAGAATACAATTAGGTGCAAGTTAAATCCCGATCAGGGTTGATGGCGGACGGAACCGAATCTTCCCGGTATCGTCGACTCTTCGTGTCCAAACAAAACAAGTCTTGGAAGGTAACGGGCCGGCCGTTCAAGGTTCCAAGAGCCTAGCAAAAGCCAAGTTTATAGTGCAGGGTTTAGGCCACATAGCATGCATACACTTAGGTACCTAGACAGCGAGCCTTGGGACTAGCATTCGTCATTGGATGTTTAAATTCTCAAACTGGAAGCCCAGGCAGTCGACTGTCGGGTCTGGTCTTCAGAGGTAGTGGTGAAAAAAAATTTCTATCCTGGGATCAGTTCACCCCGTTGACACGGACCGGACCAGGACGAGATTAATAAATATCGATTAGTTAATTAATAAATACGATATATATTACCTTACTCAGGTTTGTATGTGAAAACCCACTGTAACCCGCTCGGTTCGTGTGCTGACTCGCTCGCTGCTCACGGGGCTAATTAATTAAATAGGTATATACATGCCCAGGTCGTTTCTCTGCTCTTTTCTATTTATTCGTTGACGAACTGCCATCGTTGTCCTTGTCATTGGCTTTGTCCCCGTCCGAGAAAGAAACCTAGCTGCGGCGGCCTGCCATGGTCCGAAGTGACTTCTTGGTTTTGGACTTGGATGATGCCGTCGGTTCACGGGTAGCAGGAGGAAGAGAGGGCGGAGCGGGCGATTATTGCTGCTATTGGTCTGTTGTGGTTGATGTGGATTCTGGCGTTTGCTGCTGCTGCTTCTGGGCATCGAACATAGCTGTCATGGCACTCGCTGCAGCGCCTGCCGGAGGGACGGCTCTTTTCTCCCCAATCTGGACAGTTGAGTCCGATTTAGGCTGTGACTGCGGCTGGGGTTCCTCTTTTCCGATCACCCTCGCATCTCCTAGGTCCACGTTCTTGCCCTCAACGCGTCTGGTTAGGTAAAGCTTGGGCTCCGTGCCCTGTCGGGCCATGCTGCGTTTGCGGATGCGTTCTATCTCTTCCCGATACGCAGTCTCGTAGATGTCGATCTCTGCAGCACCAGGGGACTCGCTGACGACGGGGACGGCTGATGTGTCAATCGGGGGCAATGTGTTTGGAAACTCTAGAATACCAGTCATCGAAGTGTCTGGTTCCTTGAAAAGGCCGTCGTGGTTGAGCAACCCGGAATCTTCTGTCAGATCCCCCGTGAATGTAGATGGCCCAATGAAGAGATAAAGATGCTCTTCTTCGAGTGGATCGCGCGCATGGCCGCGAGTTCCCTCGGTGCTGTGCTTGGTGGTGGGGGTGTCAGCCCGAGAAAGTTGCGGTGGAGGAGATGGGGATTTGGACGCAGAGATGCTCCGAGCATCGTCTGCAGAATCGGCTCGCACGCTCCCCCCATTCATCGAACTTCCGGCGGAGTCCTTCACCTGCGACGCTGTCTTTGAGGGGTGTCTGCTACTCCGTTCATCAGAATCCTGCTGTGAAGAGACGCTAGCCGAATTCTTCCTCTCGGGTGATACTCCGCCCTCCGGGTGATCTCCCTTGACGGCGAGATCACGTCCCTTGTCTTCGCTGTTGTGCGTGTCGGGATTGTGACTCTTGGTTGGGGGAGAAAGGCTCTCTTCGGGCTCCATCTCGAGAGGAGGCTGGACAAAGTGGAACTCATGCTCCTGGCCAAGTATACTGTGCATTGGCGTTTCTTTCGCCGGTTCGATGAGTCTCTTGAACTTCTGAACAGCTTTCATCTGTGCAATCGCGTCAATTTATATAACGGCAAAGAATCGGACAGGGAGATCATACCACGACGAGAAGGTTACCCATGTTGCTCGTGATTGCGGTATTCATCTCTTCTTCTGTCGGAGGCTCAAGTGTCTCTGCGGTATTTTCTTCCTCTGATAGAAGCGGATCTGTACCATTTTTCGTCACCCACGGATGTTCCTACACCGCATTATTAGCCTTGCCCCCTCTCCTCCAGGCGGCTGGAGACTGACTCGTAACTCTCGCATGGTTATTCTCTTCGCAGGATCTTTCTCCAAAATCCTTGACATCAAGTCCTTGAAGTTCTCATCGGTCTCTCCCTCCAAGTCGACCTCGTCGTTTCTGATGGCCTCGTAGAGTTCGAAAATGCTTGGCTTCTCAAAGGGCAGTCTTCCATATCGAAGACAATACAGGGTCACACCCATGGACCATATGTCCGCTGCCTTACCGGAGACATCTCCGTGCTTGACAACGCAGAGCTCGGGAGGGAGAAACGCGGGAGAACCCGCCGACTTGGCCGTGTACATGTCCGAATTCTTTTCGAACATCTCGGACACACCAAAGTCAACGACCTTCAGCACATCATCGCTCGTCAGGAGGCAGTTGTCCGGTTTGATATCCCGATGGACGATGCCCTGCGCATGCAGATATTCGATCCCCAATATCAAGTCGCGGAACCAGCAGCGGCAGCTCTCGTCGTCGTAAGGATCTGCCCGCTCTCCCAGGCCAACCTTCATGATGACACCCTTCTTGCACATCTCCATGACCATGTACAGAGAATCCTCCGTGGGATCATCCAGGACCTCTATGAGCGACACCAGGTTGTTGTGATGTATCTTCTTCATGATGGCGATTTCTGCTCTGATCAGATACAGGGGATCTTTGGCCTGCTCATCTTCATTGCCGGAAGGATGCCGGTGAAGAGGCGAGTTGAACTCCTCCCCGGGACGCCTGGGCTGGCGAGGTCTCCGCAGGAGATGAGACTGTGCCCGTTTCCGTAGGCGCGCCTTGGAGAATTCTTTCACGGCCTGGAACGTGTTGTTTCTCATTCGTCAGCAAGCCAGTTCCTTGACATTGTCGCTGTCTTCATTTCTGCGACGGGCAGACCGCACATCAGTCGAGGATGCTCACATATTCCTGGCCATATTGATCTACAGCGAGATGGACTGCTCCGAACGAGCCCCTGCCGATCTCCTGTTTGATCAAGTACTGGTTGATCCGGTGCTCTGCGACGCCATCGTCCTGGCTGGTGGTGTATTCCGAGCGCGCATCAAGGGTTTCCTGTTGACCGCTGCCATATCAGCTGGCAGTCGCTGAACATGACAAGGAGAAGGAGCGGACCTTCACCCGATGCGGGGCCGCGGGACTGCGGCGATGATGCCTCGAGGGGCTTTCATAGGAGGGAGTCGACCTGGAGGCACAAAGCAGGCGGAGTCAGTCACAGATCAATTGCACTCGCACGAGCGGGGGGCGGGCGAGGAGGGATTGACCAGAGGGTTCACGGAGACGCGTCGTAGGCATACCGAGTCGGCTTCGGAGGTGCAGACGCTGCACTGTCGCTCGAACCGCCATGGGTCGACTCTGGCACGGAGTCTGGATGCTGCGTCTGGGCGCCGTTGTTGGCCATTGAACTGCGGGGTCGACGAAGCTGGCACTGAAGGCTCACCGGGAGGACGAGGGAGGAGGGAGAGACAGCGGCGGACAGGACGAGGGGGGGGTGCCTCGATATGAAAGATGGAGAAGCTGGTGATGGAGAGTGGGGAGAGGGCAGGAGGGGTGCTGGAGAGGCGACTGAAGAAGAGAAACGCCGTAACTTTGTCTCCAGCCCTCCTCACGACGAGGCCTGCGTGTGTCGGGCAGCTCACCAGCATCCCACGTCCGACGGTATCGATAAACCTTCACCGCCCGCCTCGTCTGCTCACCAGCTTCTCCACGAGCCCACCGCCGTACGGACATCATCTCCTGTCCACCTCTCTCCGTCTCCTTTGCTGCTCCTTTCCCTCCTCCTCCTCCAGCAGCCAAAGAGCCTCACCTCTCCCGCTACAGCTCCGCGCCCTGCTTCCTCGTCTCCCTTGACTCCAGCGCAATGACCGTCTACTCCTTTTACATCTTCGACCGCCATGGTAATTCAAATTGCCTCCTCTCCCCGTCCCTGAACCCAATTCGAACCACGTGTACTGACCCGTCCCGCTCCAACCAGCGGAGTGCATCTACAAACGCCGCTGGCTCCCCCGCCCAGCCTCTACCGGCAGCAGACCCTCGCGACCGACCTCTGAGATGCCTGGCGTGAGCAATGGCGTGTCTAAGACAGCCGACCGGCCTGGGCGGAGCGCCGACGACGACGCCAAACTCATCTTCGGCACCGTCTACTCCCTGCGGAACATGGTGCGCAAACTGGGCGGCGAGGATGATAGGTAACCGCCCTTGCTTCCTCCTGAGCCCGTCCCGGCCCGAAAAAAGAAACTGACTGGCAGCGCTCTCCAGCTTCATCTCCTACCGCACCAGCCAGTACAAGCTGCACTACTACGAAACGCCTACCAACATCAAATTCGTCATGATCACGGACACCAAATCCCCCAGTATGCGCGTGGCCCTGCAGCAGATCTATGTCAATCTGTACGTGGAGTACGGTAGGTGCAAGACTAGCTCGATTCTCCGGAGGAGCTCTGCAGAGCGCTCGATTTCCCTCGGATTCTGATCGGCTGTGCTGACATGTCTCGCCCCTGCCAGTCGTCAAGAACCCATTGTCTCCCATCGAGCATCCAGGCGGAGTTGGCGTCAACAACGAACTTTTCGAAGAATCCCTCGAACAGTTTGTGGTACGTGATCATCACATTGTCAATCTTTCGCAGATCCTGTAGCCGCCGTTATTACGGCGTCTCCTGAGAAGTGGAACGCGGCTCACTCCGTTCGTCAGACTCGAGTGCTCTCTTAAAGTTTCCGCGTCGCTGGCGCCGCCAGATCTTCCCGTCTCGCCCTCATAACTGAAACGAGATCAGCCGCCCGGGAAATCTGAGATCTCAAATTCTCCGAATGCCGGGGCGTCTCACAGGTTCGAGAATCCATGTTATATATCAGATCTGACCGGTCTTACATGCTGCTCTCCTTGTGCAGTCTATCGCATCGGTCGGGATCCCCACCCCAGCTTGAGTTCCCGGAACGGAAATAAACAAGGAGGTGCCATGATGGTCGTCTCAATGGACAGAAAGGAGATCGGAAGACATATTATCTAAACGGCAGGCCAAATTCGTCTCTCGAAAAAAGATCCCGAGCAGAGCAGACGACAGCGACGCTTGGCGAAGACGAGGTGGGGCAAAACAGAAGGTAGTATTACGACGCTCTGAATCCGATTGCGCGGCAGGCTATCCGTTAGCGTCAGGCGTAGTAGTCACACCTACATCCTCTTGTTGTGCCACATCTGGGCTGCTAGGGACTCAGGTCCTGGACACGACATGGAGATCTGTCCAGCCCTACAGCATGCCAAGGCAGCCAAGCGCACCGATGCATGAAATCGGACCGAGATCAGCTTCTCTCCCATTCCTCTGTGTTCCGTTGGGATCAGGGGGAGACGGGCCGGGACGCACTAAAGCGGCCCAGCCCTATGAGTCAAGGACCCCGAGCGGAGAAGTCCCGAGTCGGTTGGAGGCTAGAGGCTAGAGCACGAACAATATTATTTTTGATGAATTCTTACCTCGAGAGGAAGTCGCTCCCTCAGTTTCCGGGGCATTCGAACGCACAGGTCTGTATTCTTCCACGTACTTACGCTGTGATTTTCTGCGCTGTTCCACCCGACCGAGCGGAGTTGCGACCCGTAGTAGTACCGTAGTACACGACACATCTGTCTTGGCATGCAAACATGGATGCTGATATCAACAGTCGGTTTTGAAATGGATGGTTGGCCGAATAGACACTAACCTGGACTGCGAGACGAAAATATAATTATATATATATGTTATTTCCCACGTTTTCCTTGCAGACTTTGTGTTTTCGTTAGTCATCATTGTTGTACTGTATGTAGGGCGTTGTCTTGGTATATAAACTACCCATCCTATCCTATCCTAGCTTCCCGACGTTACCACGTAATAGTTTATGGTTTGCTACCCACCCGAGTCCAGTACTTTCGTCAGTCCCCTTCGCATGCGGACTGCAGGCTGCATGCATGCATGCAGCTCAGCTGGCTGGGAAGAAGCTGCATTGCGTGTGGAAGAGGAGTCAGGGGACGGGCACCAGGAACCATGTTGTCAGCTGCGACAACGCAGCCCGGGGTGGCGGACAGACAGAGAGAAGTACTAGAATCTTCTGCAAAGTGCTGTATCATCATTCAACAATCAATAATTAAGAATAAAAAAAAAAAAAAGAAAAAGGCCTATCTATCGACGCAAGAATAAATAACACCAGCAACAATATGTACATGTACATATCTATCTATCTATCTATCTATCTGGATGGAGCAACGCGTGCAATGCATGGTTTCTACTGTACATGTGCATACAATTGACAGCTAAGATGAAGACATATTTATTTCCCTTTTCGGTTGCAGCCACCCCGCGGACTCTCTGAGTCAGAGTCTGGGGATATCCATTTCATTTATAACTGTATGCGACGGTAATCGAAATGACAGTCATAGTTGTGGTGGTGGTGGTGGTGGTGGTAGTAGTAGTAGTAGTAGTAGTCGTCGTCGTCGTAGTAGTAGTGCCAAAGAAGAGGAGAGGTAGGATGTGGAGACGAGGAAGGACTTATTTACTACCTACTTACTTACGGAGCAGGTACCCATGGGACTGCTCCACTACTACTGTACCGTAGTGTTGTGTATGTAGCATGCCAGTGGTGGTGGCGGTGGTGCAAAGCTCTCACTCAAGCCCAGGCCAAGCCCAAGAGAACGACCAAGATAAGGTAAAGGAAAGATAGAATAGATACAAAAATGGATGAATAGAACGAATTGATCGATCGAAGGAATACGCAGACGGTGTAGAGAGTGAGGGGAAGAAAAAAGCGGAAACCTCGGGGACCGCGAGAAACGCGAGAAACGCGCTTAATTGCTCAATCAATTTATTAAGTACGGAGTAGTATAGTAAAGTATAGTAATCGACTAATAATCGATGGATCTATAAAAAAAATCCACAACAAGAATTACTACTGTGGATCTCATGTACATGGAGAGTAGGCTACTACTAATAGGAGTAATACTCCGTAGAAGTCACCTAACCGACTACATAGCACTACTAATAATAATTGGTGGAGAACTGGAAAGGATGTTATCCTCCGTAGTTACGGAGTAACTGTCCTGTAGTTGCCAGTAGTGGGTAGGTACAATACCTACTGTGTAAACAGACGACGGGGCCCGCGGCCTCCGGGGCAACTGCCAGCTGGTCATGCCCATGGCCATCCATCCATGGCCCATGGCGATGGATCCCGTCCGATGGTAGCTGATAGGGTCAAGCCACACCGCCATCTATGTAATGTACTCCTCTGTACTCTGTACCGTAGGTACGCAGTGCTCAAGCGCTGCGAACACGCGCAGTTTTCCATTCCGGGGAATTGCAGGTACCGTACGGAGTACAGACTGGTGGTCTTGGGGTTGCTTTATGCGATGTACATGTACGGAGTATGCATGGTTCAGCTGAGCTTGCGGGAGCTTTCACATGAATCCGGTACAGTGATCTATCTGGTATGACACACATGCATAATAGCTCGCTCGATATGCCCAGACAGATGGAACTTTCTTTGCACGGTGAAGGAAAGTGAAAGTGAAGGAAGGGCGGTGTCCGTCTGATCTGATCTCGATTGAACTTGGGCGTATGTGGGGCTTACTAAGTACTGTGCTTTCTGTCAGCATGGAGCTGGCAAGGAATAATCAGTAGCGGCACCGTGTACGATTGTACACAGCAAGTCAGCGGTGAGTGACATGTGGGCTGACATGCCAGGCAGGCGATAGTTGGAACATGCAAGTAGGTAGCAAAGTAGGTGCTGTACTCCGTACTACGAGGCAAGGGTGGGCGTAGTCAGCAATATGCCATCGGTATGGGATCCTGGGAAGACTGTCCCAGCATGGCGTGAGCCGTTGGTCGATCGGATCCATCGAATCTTTCGTGTCTTGGGAATGATTATTACCGCCTGCAGGTTATTTTCGGGAGGGGCCAATGTAAGACCACCGTGGCAGTAGTAGTATCGATGATAATAATGATTACAATCAACCTTGGCAAGTCGTGCCACAGCAACCACACACACAGAGGTCTCAAGGAAGATGGAAACATCTAGTTGCGCCGAGGTTTTCCAGCCATACGTTTGGTAGTAGTCGTTCACCGTTTGCGCTGCTCTGAGTCTAGCGGCTCTGGCTTTCCTCTTTTTGATACCAGGGAAATTAGAGTGATATCAAACGAAGGACGGGTTGCGAAAGCGCTCCACCGCCTCGAGTCAGGACTCAGACAGTCTCTACCCCCGTCTCTGCCGTGGAAGACACTGGTCAACTGGCTCAGGGGTGATCTATGACCAGACAATCTCTCCCATCTTGTCTGGAAATTGGCATGGGTCCAGGGAGGTTCACGGCTGGAATTCAAGAGCGGTCAGTCGCAAGAGGAGACGACCGGGTGGCTCAATTGGTCCCTGGAAATCCCGAGTCACCGACCGACGACTCTCGGATGGGCGATAAATAATCATGACGCCCCCAACTTCCGAGGATGGCTACGGTAGTTAGCCACAAGTTGCAGGGCGGGCGCAGGTAGCCTACGGAGTAGGGCAGAATGGTTCGTGCATGATGCATCCGAGGGGAGGTGCCATGCAGTGAACGTCGCGGGGACGCGAAGATCGTGGATTCACGGTGATTTTGTTGTTTCGGCTTCATTTGCAGGCTGTCGATGTAAGCCCTGTGGAGCTGTGGCTGTTCCTCGTACATAACGCACATTAGCCGGCAGTCCGGTTGCCCAGGTGTGGCTTCTGGAGGACACCGATGGCTGTACACCAAACGATGATCGCCGTACGGCTGCTGATGAGGCCTTGGCGAGCTCAACCTCACCGCAACAGCGCCCACCGCAGTTCCGACCAGCGACCGGTTGTTCTCCGTCCTGGAGCTGCCTCTGCGGGACCCTTGATCAGTTGTTTGACCCTGGGGGTCCTTCTCTGTAATGGAGAATGGCTCGGCGGTCAGCTGCGTGTCTATTCGTCATACGATACCGCGGCGGACCAGTGCGAGGAGCGAGTTGCAAGATGGCGATCTCGGAGTATTCCACGCCGTTGAAGCTGCTTCCAAAGGATCACGCTCTGGCGCTGGTGAGATGCACCAGTCGAATGCTTGCGTCAGTGTCGGGGCATCGCGCTCCAGCGTGGTCGGAGTAATAATAACTATGGCAAAGCAGTCCACTTGCAGACGGTGTATCCGAAAAGGACGGCACTAGAGAACGACCTGCAGGTGCCAGGTAGGGCTAGGGGCCAGTGGCGCATGGTCCGTGTGAGGCCTCGCTGCTCCATCCTGGTTATGTCAAGCATGAAGCGTTTGCGAGATACACAGCAAAGTCTGTACCTAGGTATTGTTCTGGATGATAGATCCTTGCGTAGGTCAGGCAACATGCATGGACAGATGTTGGTACGGGCAGTCCCGGTCAACCACAGCCATGCAGTTTGGATATTATTCCTCCACGCTGAAATTACGATCAGCTGGGGAGGGCAGACGATGACTCTGGGCAGTGAGAGCACAGACTGCAACGCGGTTTGCAAAGAGACATCTTAGACGGAGTACTCTGTGAGGCTGCGCCGTTGAGCCCATCTCGACTTGCTGTTCAGGCAACAAGCAAGCCAAAGGGGGAGATGTGCAGACCTCCATCACTACTTGCAAGGGACTGGTAATGGCGTCAGAAGATGGCCATCTCCTACCCCGCGTCCTTCCCCGCTTAGCACATGGAGGATAGGCCGTACTGGAAGCAGCGCGATCTGGGGACCGGGGAGCAGGCCATCCGACAGTCCCTCAGTCCTCTCGTCCGAGTGCCTCCCTGCCATCTCCTGAGCATCTCCTGATCTCCATGCGTCAAGCCATGTGTATATATAGAGAGGGTTCGTAGAGGGGGAACGGGGTTGCACGACCAGGGCAGCTGGGATGCACGTCCCAACGGTCTCCGCTGCAGAGGAGGGAGAGGAGTCGCTCCACGTATGAACATCGCACAGAGGTTCGTAACGTCGTCGAGGCCGGGAGCGGCGCGAGCCGTCTTCGAGCAGTCGAGAGCCCCTCTGTGGATCGGCCCCTCGTGGGAGCTGGTGTGTACAGGAGGCAAAGGCTTCTTGCGACAAGCCGCCACAGGCGAAACCACACGACCCTGGCAGCTGGCCGTCTGTGCGGGGTTGTCTGTCGAATCAGCGCGGGCTGCACAGCCTCAGCGCGAGGGTGATGTTCGACGTCGGGATCCCACAGCTCTCGACGTCATCTCTCGCGAGGAGGTCGACCTGGGACGAGGGAGAGAGCAGGCGGTGCAGCAGGCAGAGCGTTCGTTGAGGCTGCCGGCAGCGTGTGCCCTCCGAAACCAGGCGATCCAAGGTTCTCGCGGGCACGGCGAGCGGCTGCGTTGCCCCTCCGTGAGCAGAGCCCGGGCCTGCTCTCCCGCGAGCTGCTCTGTTGAGCAACTCCTGTAGAAGCGTCCAGAGTCGGGCCCCGGCGGAGGCGCTTCTCGTGCTCGATCCCAGCCAGGTTTTTCTTACCATCAGGAAAAAAGCGTCTGTGGCCACTCTCCGGCCGGCCTCGTGCTCGTTCCCACGGCCAAAGGCTAAAAAAGGCTGGCGGTTGCTGCCGCGGCCTGCCCTCCCGGCACAAAAACGGTGGCCGTGTTATTTCTACCGCTGCTCCCCAACAGCCACCCGCCATCCCTCCCCTTTTTTTCCTTTTTCCTTTTTCCTTTTTTTTTCCCCTCCTCTGGTTTCTCTGCCCAGAGAACAGCTCAGAGGGACTGTCTTCTCTATATAGATAACCACCCGTCTATTTTGTGGTTGCCCGCTGGCCCCTCTTCTCAGGGCCCGTCCCCTCTGGGCATTCCGTGCCTCGCTGCGCGGTGTTCTCGTGCCTCTCGTTGCTTTCGTCACTGCTCGACCGGGCCGCCGCCGTCCGCCCTGGGACGACGCCTCCCATCTCGCCCCTCATCAACCTCCTCCCCCTCCTCCTCTTCTCTCTGCAAGCTCTTTGTTGCAGCTCCAGCGCCAGCTCTAGCTGCTGCTGAGCTGTAGCTCTCTCTCACCTCCTCCCCCACCACGGGACACTGCTTGTCCCCTCCGTGCTCCCTGCTTGCTCCCCCGCCCGTTCACCGCACATGACTCCCACTCCCGCATCGCCTGTACCCTCTGCAGTGTCCTCGACAGCAACGTCACAGGCTTCGCACGACCGCAGAGATGAAGAATCCCAGATAACGCGCGCGCTGGAGGACTTCCGCCTGTCCGCCCCGGCGAACGGCGATGCTCTCCCTCCGCCCGCTCCGCCCGCAAAGGCTGCCAAGCCGTCCATGGCAAACCGCCTCTCGCGCATGTTCTCGCAGTCCGGAAAGTCAACCCCCAAGGAGCATCCGGAGGCGCACCGGGAGCCGGGTTCCGACACCAGCTCCGACAGCGTCCATGCAAAGCACGGCAAGGCTCCCTCCCGGCAGACCTCGACGAAAGGCGATGGTGAAAAGAAGTCGGGCATGTTTGGAGGCAGGGATCACAAGGAGAGCCCCGCTCCGCCGAAACGGTTCGAGATGCTTCCCGACGGCACGCACCGGCATTACCTGAGGAGCGCAAAGAGACAGGAGAAGCTCACGGATATACTCCGCGACTTTCTTGGTGGGAAGAAGAAGGTCGAACATGTCGAGGACCAGCAGCTGTCGCTCATGTCGACCTGGATCGATCAGCTCAAGAACGAGCGGGACAAGCTGGCCGCCGACAAGAAGAGCGGCCCCAATGCCACCGCCTCGCTGGTCGACAAGTACGGCAAATGTCAGGAGATCGTGGGGCGCGGGGCGTTCGGTATAGTCCGGATATCTCACAAGGTGGACCCCAAGGACTCCAGGGTGGAACAGCTCTACGCCGTCAAGGAGTTCCGTCGTCGTCCCCAGGAAACCACCAAGAAATACCAGAAACGCCTGACGTCCGAATTCTGCATATCCTCCTCTCTTCGCCATCCAAATGTCATCCACACTCTCGACCTGCTGCAGGACGCCAAAGGTGACTACTGTGAGGTCATGGAGTACTGCGCGGGCGGTGATCTGTACACCCTGGTTCTGGCTGCAGGGAAGCTAGAGGTCGCCGAAGCAGATTGCTACTTCAAACAACTGATGCGGGGTGTGGAGTACATGCATGAGATGGGTGTTGCGCATCGGGACCTCAAGCCGGAGAACCTCCTATTGACCACCCACGGTGCCCTCAAGATCACGGACTTCGGTAATGGTGAATGCTTCCGCATGGCCTGGGAGAAGGAACCCCATATGACCGCCGGTCTGTGCGGCTCGGCCCCCTACATCGCCCCTGAGGAATACACCGAGAAGGAGTTTGACCCCAGAGCCGTCGATGTCTGGGCTACCGGTGTCATCTATATGGCCATGAGAACCGGAAGACACCTGTGGCGAGTTGCGAAGAAAGATGAGGATGAATTCTACCAGAGCTACTTGGAGGGCCGCAAGCATGAGGACGGCTATGCTCCCATCGAGACTTTGCATAGAGTAAGCATCTCTTGAAAACCCCGGGCCTTCCGGTTGTCTTCAGAACTGACTTTTATTCCGCAGGCTCGTTGTCGCAACGTGATCTACTCCATCCTCGATCCGAATCCTTCTCGCCGTATAACTGCCTCTCAGGTCCTCAAATCCGAATGGGTTCGTGAGATCAAGTTGTGCAGGGCTGGCGAGGAGGGGTACTGACATGATTGATCGTACTTCTCCCTGGAGGAGCTTGAGCTAGCAAGGGCGGTGTTTTGGGAGCGTTCGCTACGGCGTTCTGATGGTCTTGGACCTTGATTTTGTCCCGCACCTCGCTGTTGCTGGCTCTTGGTGTTGTGGATTGACTGGATCGGGCTAGTCCTGTCCTTTGTCCTTTACTTCCGTTCAGGGCTCATCTCCTTCCCATATTGCTCATAGAAGGAGGCCTCCTGCTTTTTTATGCCTTCACACGCCATATCTCGGCTTGTGCTAGCATTACAGGTTTTAGTTTCATATCCGGGTTTCCGTTTCTTAAATGCAACGAAGAGTCATGACCTTTTTCTGGTTCTCCTTATCTGGGCTCTGCGTTTTGGCTTTTCTTTTTTTTTTCTTCTTCTTATTGACGGCTCTAGTTGCTACCTGATTTTTCTCCCGTGCCCTCTTTTTGTATAACTATGAATGATACCAACGCTCAGGATTGACTTAGCCAGAACAGCCAGGAGCTGTTCTTGTATTGCTCCATCGGCCGCCCGTCCAGCCATATCTTGCGCTGTCTTGTCCGAGGTGTTGGTGTACGTGGTCTGGCCAGGCTTGGGCTGAGGTTAGAGGGTCAGCCCGGGTGAGAAACATAACCCATGTGGGTAGTCACCTGTGTTTGCATCCTCGACCCTCTTGGCCTGCACTGCACTTAAAACCTATCATGCCTCTTTATACATATTTATCCCTTTCCTTCTCGTGGAAATCTCACCTATCTCCTTTTCTTGTTGCTGGGATCTCTTTTGACTTTCTTGCTAATTGGTCCGAGATACCCTTCAACTTATCGTTTTCCCCCTGCGCTTTTGAGTCCCCATGCATGAGTTCTGAACCTGCTTGTCTGGTGACTATGGCGTACACCACTCCCGGTGATCCCATAGTTTCTGTTCCCTACGGCCGGCTACGCTGGACGAAGCATGTTCGACGTTTCCTCTTTACGGAAAATCAATTAGGCATGGATACCCAAGCCCAAGACGGCACAAGCGTTATGCTCCGGCTGTTAATACTGCTGTCCTTCTGCTTTAACGTGCTATTTGGTTCGATCACCATTGCTCTATTTTTCACTATCTCACTTCCTATGCGTTTTAGCGTGTTTGAGCGTGTCTCACATGTTATTGGAGAGGGCCATTTTGCTTCTGTATCATTTCTACATTGTGAACCATGCTTTCCCTTTTCGCGTGGCTAGTTTCCTGATGAGGAGGCTTGCATATGACACGCTGATACTAGGGCCTGCCGGGGATAAGATCTTGCATTGGATTTTCCTCATTGTTATTATTTGAGGGCTGTACACCCGGTGAGGTCTGCTTGGCTCTAACCTAATTGGCGATATGATGCTACCATGGTCCTGTCCGTCTGGCTTTGCTTTTTTTTGCTGCCGAATTCAGGGCATGTCACATTTGTCATCAGCCAATGGACCCGGCGTTTGGCGCGGTATACCCCGGATGTGCAAAAAATAGGGCCACGGCAAGGGCAGATTGATGTTTCTTCTGTTTGTCAGGGAGGATGCATTCTGGCATGCTGCTAGATGGATAGCTGAAACCGCTTCTATCGATACTCAAAAGGGCATTAGGTTGTACAGTAATCTCCCTGGAAATCTGGCGGTCTCTAAGCGAAATTGATAAAATGACGCATCGATCCATAATGCGAAATCCGGCTGTGCACCTAAGTCTGACGAATCTCTACACAGTATGTATAATGACCCTGCCAATGTTATTATTCGAGTGCGGCGTGGGATGCCGGATTTCGGTTGTCATTGACTCCTATCCTCTTCTGGAGAGTCGAGAGTCGAGACGCGGCGTCCGTTTCCCGTGTAGCAACAATATCGACATCATCCCCGGTCCTCCTGGTGGCGTGGAAGTCTGGGCCAGAGCGGACAAGCTCCGATCTATTTTTGGCTCCCGCGTTCCGCACCAAGGTTAACGTTGCGTCGAGTGACTTTGCTCCAGCTTTCAAGGCATGCACTGTGGCCCCCAGCTGGACGCACGGCACGGAATCTGAATCTTGTGTTCCCGTCAAGGTCTGTTGATAAAAGCGCGGGTGTGATCTGAGGCAGGTCTTTGATTTTGAAGCATGGATGCTCTGATGGACGCTGGCAGGTCTGTATGTTAGCTAAGTACGTCGTACCTTTCCCTCCGTCCAGATGGGACGATTGACATTGCAACCGTTTCTTTCTATATACACCGCGTAGTTTCAGCTTGTTTTCCTGCTTATCTCTGAAAGGAAAGCGATAGCCCCTGATGTTCGTCGACTGAGACTTCCCCCGCCTGAAAGAATCCAGGCACATCCGTGCAGCGGAGGTTGGGGGCCAAATTCCCTTCTTCCGTTGAGATCCTGCCACGAAAATCCTCTCACGAGGCGACCAGAACGAACCAACTGCAGATGATGCCTCACCCACATGGCACATCGCCATCCTGAATCGAGTAAGTGTTTGTATCTTCAGGGCAAGGCTCAATCAAGCATCCCATGAACCCCGCAGATCTCTCGCCCCCCTGGCTTTCGGGCGATGTCGCCCCATGCAACCATTGTACTCCGTTACAGGGGTTCCGTGGCATCACGATGGAGCGTACCTGGCGGCCAAACCCAACCAAGAACTTGAAAAGGCCAAGTTATTTCTGAGATAAAGCTTAATCGACCACGAACCGTCGGGGATGATCGTAAGAATTACCTAACATAGTATCCGAGATCCTCTTCCCCAGTGCGACCCCGGTCCCGACTATACCTAAGAGGATAATCTCGAGGAGGTGCTGCTGAAGCTAAAGCATGCAATATGCCTATATGGTGACAGATGGGGCCGTAAACGTGCTTTTCGTGTGGTGTCCGTGACTCCATGAGGTTATTTAAACACCCTTAAGGTCTCGTCGACGTCTGGAAAGCGCCTGTGTGCCTAAGAGAAAATCGACTCCTTGGATACGACACGATGGCACCCGAGGCTCTTTCACTCAAGTCGGTTGCTGTGCTGGGCGGCCTGCTGGCCTCCTGCTCCCCTGCCGCTATGAATGCCCGTGATATCCCACCCAACCTTCAGCAGTTCTATGACACTGTCAAGGTGCGGTTTTTTTTCTCCAGAGCTTCTTTATCTGATACGGCAGTTTGACTGACATGCCATTGCCATGGATTTAGGGGACAACCTGCAAAAACCCGATTAAAGGCGGTTTTAAAGATGGCCAGGGCAACTGTATGTGGCTGACCCTGCCATACACAATCCTATTGAAGCAGGTGTCCTCACTGGACAATATCAATATGTATTGTCTCACATGTTAATGCTCTTTTCTATAGCGGGCTGGTCCTACTGCGGCGACTACAAGGACAGCGGCCTCATCTACCTCGCCGGACCGAGTGTCAAGGAGAGTCTAGGCGATATGGATGTCGACTGCGACGGTGCCAACAGGACGGCGGGCAAGTGCTCGAACGACCCGTCGGGCCAGTCCCAAACCGCCTTCAAGGATCAAGTCCAGCAGTATGGCATTTCGGACCTGAATGCCAATATCCACGGCTACGTCGTGTTCGGGAATGAGGGCAGCAGTCCGTCCTTCGAGCCGGAATCCGTGGGCATGAAGCCGCTGAGCATTATGGCTGTGGTTTGCAATAACAAGCTTGTTAGTATTTCCAT
>Ga0207767_1000198_pt1 | contig 53486 bp, 51 predicted proteins | sample HigsolmetaGSP17D_FD_184845 | JGI IMG/M metagenome (GOLD analysis project Ga0207767, IMG submission 184845) | High solid enriched microbial communities from the Joint BioEnergy Institute, USA - SP1-7-D (SPAdes) | ecosystem: Engineered > Bioreactor > SSF (Solid state fermentation) > Aerobic >... | reverse complement strand
AGGGGGAGGGGCGGTGGGCGCTGCAAGATAAGGATGTGGAGAGCAGCTAGATGATGATAGCCACATGATACGCGATAACCACGAGCATGTCTCCAGTGGATCACGTTTCCGCCAGCACGAAAAGGGGCCGCGCGGGGCTCGCGGCACGTGCGGCCTCTGCGGCGGTACTAGCGCGTACCGTGCCTGTATCGCTGCAGCCAGTGGCAGCCGCAGGACGTGCCGGCCGCCTGCCGTAATCATGTACCGTATGATACGCGGCGCTCGGGACCAGCCAGCCCCGGGCTCGTCGCCAGGCATGGACCACCAGCCTGGCTGGCCATGACGCAGCAGCATCAGGATGCAGTAGTAATCCCGACGTCGTCCGCAACGACAGCGCAAATGGCTCTGACGTGGCGCCGGTCAGGACGCACGTGTAGGATCAGCAGCCTCAGGCGCTGCTAAGGTTCTGCGCTGGGCGACGGGCTAGCGGCCGGCCGCCGCAGCTGCATCTCAACCAACCGCTTGCTCCGTAGGTTCACGCCAGCGGTGGGGTGCCTTGAAACGACACCCCCTGTTGCCCCTGAATCGATCCCTCCTCCAGGCCTGTCGAGCAGACGAACGGTTTCTCTGCGAGAAACGCGGACGAGCACGAGACGGCAGAGCGCCGCCGCCCATTGTCGTCGGCGCCAGCAGCTAACGAGCAAACGGGGAGGGCAGAGTAAAAACAGAAAAAAAAAGAACCTTCCCCCCGGCCCGTCATCGTACCCCAAGCTGTCAAGTCAGTCGTTCTCTTCATTCTCCTTCCTTTGTCTTTTGCGTCGTTGAGGCTGGACGCCGTGAGCTGGATCCCTCTCGCTTTCACGTCCTCCTGTTCGATTTGCCTTTCCTCCTTTTGTTCCCCGTTGGCGGCCGTCCGCCCTCGAGCAGGGTCGAACGGGTCGCGGAGCTGGTCGAGATCCCAACTGACAGTCGCTTGCTGGACTCGTGAATGTCATTGCTCGTCCTGCTCCATCTGCCATCATCACCATCCCGTCGTCGCATCGGGCCGCTGTGTGCGTTTATCCGGTCCTGACGGAGCCTCCGTCGCCGTTTGACAGGATTTTCGAGCGAAGTGGAGTCTGTGACACTTTGAACCCGACGTTCGCATCGCCGGAGAAGAGCCCCCATTTATCTTATCTCGAAGCGCCTAACAGGTGCAATCTGGCAGCTGCGCATTGTCCTCAACGATCGGACCCGGACCCTCTAGCGTGGTCTCCTTGTGCAGATCTCAACCGTATCCCATTTCGGCATCTCAGCGCCTGTTGTTGCCCGGTCAGCCCGTGCGTGTGATCTCAGTGCAGGTGCCAGCGCTGAAGAAAGATATCATCATCACCTGTGAGTGCTTGATCCGAGATCGACCCCGGCAGCCCCGCAGGCCATTGTCCGACGGAGGCGGATCGGGCATCCCAAAGAGGATGTGGCAGCAGAAGGGGTTGTGGTGGATTGCAACATCTCTGTGTCGAGCTGGATGCTGACGCGTGTCTCCTGCAGGAATCCGGTCCAACGTCCGTTGACCGTCAAGAGATCTCCGTGGGCTTGTCGTTGTCCTCCTTCACCTGTATCTCCCGCAGTGTTCTCCCCCGCAGCAGGATCAGGAAGGAACCTCACATAACACCACCGCCATGGCAACCGCGACCTCGCGCCCGCACACGCCGGGCAAATCCAAGTCGCCTCCTCCTCCCGAGGCGCTGCCCGCCATCACGGAGAACGGCAACCATCCTCCCCCTCAGCCTCAACAGAGAAGAACGTCTCTGGGCTTCCTTCGTCGCTCCAAGTCCACCGAACCAGTGGGGGGTAAATCCGGCCGGATCAGCAAGAAGATGCTCAGGGAGCAGGCCAAGGAGGAAGAGCTGCGTCGCAAGCAGGCGAACGCCATCCCCAGGCAGGCACCGCGTCTGCCCGACCTGTCGCCCACCCCGCTGCTTAAGACCTTCGGGGGCGATGATCGTCCAGACAGCGTGGCCATCATCTCAAACCGTCTCGACAGTCTCACCATGTCTTCTCGTGAAACCGGGGTGGCTAGTCCCCCCACGATGAAGGAGAACTTTGACCCCTACGCGAGGACGGAGAGCATGACGCACCGTGGTCGGTACAGCTACGCCGCCAGCGCCATCAGCACGGTCAACAGCCCGAGGAGGCTGCGCAGACGCAAGGACCCTACGCCCTACAAGTGAGTGGATTGGCTGACTGCAATGGTTGGGACGACCGTGGTGCTAACGGATGAACAGCATTCTGGTCATCGGAACTCGTAACTCGGGAAAGACGTCCTTTCTCAACTTCCTGCGCACAGATATGGCCCTGCCCCCGAACAAGCACCCCACGCGTTCTCCCGAAGAGATCGAGCCGCCGAGCGACTCTCCAGCCAACCGCAACTTCACCTATCACTATCTCGAGACGGAAATCGACGGCGAGCGTGTGGGGCTTACGCTATGGGACTCGGAGGGCCTGGAGAGGAATATGGTGGATCTGCAGCTGCGGGAGATCACCAGTTTCCTCGAGAGCAAGTTCGAGGAGACCTTCACCGAGGAGATGAAGGTCGTGCGCTCCCCGGGCGTTCGCGACACGCACATCCATTGTACTTTCCTGATCCTCGATCCTGTGCGTCTTGATATGAACATTGCCGCTGCTGAGAGGGCCAAGAACGGTAAAGCAAGGCCGTCTGACCCGTCCCGCATCGTCGGGATCCTGGACGAGGACCTAGACCTGCAGGTCCTCCGCACCATGCTCGGAAAGACCACCGTCGTGCCTGTGATCAGCAAGGCCGACACGGTCACGACCGCCCACATGGCGTATCTGAAGAAGGCAGTCTGGAATAGTCTGAAGGAAGCCAACATCGACCCTCTCGAGGTCCTCACTCTGGAAGATCAGGACGACGTTTCTTCTGAAAGTGGGGATGGGTCCGATGAGGACGAGGAGGACACGGCGGGAGCAAAGTCGAGAGCAGAGAAAGACATTGAGGCCGCCGAGACTCCCGATACCGAGACGCAGCTGTCGAACGAGGAGAATCCGACACCAGGTTCGCCGTCCAGGCAGAGTGAGGGAACGCGCCAGTCCACATCTTCGAGCGACGAGTCTCCGTACCTTCCGCTGTCCATTCTGTCGCCGGACCCGCACTCCCTGGAAGCCGGGAACGGACCCGTGGGCCGCCAGTACCCCTGGGGCTCTGCTGACCCGTACAACCCCGAGCACTGTGACTTTGTCAAACTGAAGGACGCCGTCTTCGGCGAGTGGAGGGCTGAGCTGCGCGTGGCCAGCCGCGAGATGTGGTATGAAGGATGGAGGACGAGCCGTCTCAACCGCAACGTGAACGGGGCGAACTTGAAGAATGGATATGGCGGGCGAACCGGGCCCGGGGCCGGCAGGGATGGACGCCTGACACGATAAAATCATTCGCCAGACGTTATCTGATGTTCTGCAAAGTCGGGTTCGAAGGCAGCTCAACTATATTGACTGTCGCAAACATGGGCACTTCGCTTCCGGTGTGAACGTGGGAACGGAGCAGTCTTTGCGTTCTCAATCGTGAGGTCGATGGAAACCATGTTTCCTGTCTCGACTCGCTTTTTTTTTATTTATCTTCCATTCTCTGCTGTGTGTGATTGATGCTCGGAAGTTGCTTGAGTCCGGCAGTGAGAACGTACCGGGTTCTTGGTTCTATTCCAGAAGTTCCGTTCTCTTCTAGGGCCGACACTCAAGCATGCTCGAATTGCGCTCGTGCGCCCCACTTCGGATTTGGCATTCGATCTCCGCAGCATTGTTCCTTCGCGACACTCTTTATGCCCATGACATTCACCTCTTTACACCTCTTACAGTCTCTCTTTTTACCGAGCAGCCACTCTTGTTAGTCCGATTTGTCCATCGGGTTCAGCTTCACTCCTCCCCCAGTCGTGAGTTTTCCATTCTTCGCTTTTGTCTTTGTAAGCCACCTTTATGATTTCCCACCTCTCGACTCTTTTCCTGTCCCGAATGAAGGTGTCCCTGGAAAGCAGATTCCCTATTCGAGTGTCGACCGCCAAGGAAGGGCGACAGGATCTCGGTTTACATGTTACCCTTTCCGTGTTATTGTATCCCTTTTTTTTCTTTCAAAAAGCGCCCAGAAGCCGCACCGCTGGAAGGCCGCGTCGCAGCGAGCCCCCTGACCAGGTGCTCTTGTCTTTTCCTCCCTATACCTCATTTTCTTTTTCCTTTCTGATCTTTGTGTTTCTCTTCGACTTCTCTATACCACTGTGCCTTGTGCTTGTGCGCACTGTAAGTAGGTACGTACGATCCGATAACCAGGTACCTATCTTATTGAACCGTCGTGCCGTCCGCAGGCCGTCTCCGCTGGTCATGCCCCGTAATTAGTCATTCTGGTGTAGTAGCATCCAGATTTAGTACCCGCTTCCAAGGCGTGCCAGAAGCCTTTTGCGTTGAAACTGTGAACTACGTCTCCTGGGAATGAAAAGTGCCCACCGCCCTGCAGCGCCAGGCCTGCCCTTCCGGGATAAAGCCACCGCTTGGCGGCGCCCCGATGCGGATAATGGAGCCGCAAGGCTGGATTTAGTGATGATTCAGCTCGACTGCCTAGACAGCAGGTTGCAGGCACTGCACCAGTCAGTTGGCACCGTGTCCAATGAATCTTAGAAGATACTCCCAGTGGGACGCCCTTGGTGACCTCGTGCCGCGATCCCCGTCGCCGTCCGCGCACCTGACTAGCCTGGCGCGCTCAGCTGAAGCGGGCGCCGGCGTCGGACTTGCCGCGGACCTCGACGCATACACTCGACTCCCGGATTCATATCTGGGACCGTCTCCTCTCGTTCTGGGCGGCTTTCTGCTCTTCTGTTTCTGTGTTTCCCTGTCTTCTGCCTGTTGCACGGGAAGTTGGGACTGTTCTCTCCCATTGATGTTACTATCTCCACAGTTTATCTCTTATCACTGACTATCACTATCACTATTCTCCACTTCTATCCCCCGCATTGTCAATCACCGATCGGATCACCCTGCGACCCCGTCTGACTGATCTGATCTCATGACGCTCGAGATACGCATCGGGCACGACCGCTCCAAGTCGCCTGGTGGACGCGCACGCAGCAGCGTCCGCGAGCGCTCCCGGTCGCGTGCCAGTCGCGCGGGGAATACGACGAGGACAGGATCGAGGACGAGGTTCAAGTATGATCGTCCGGAAGAATACTATCTCTCACAGGATGAAGAGGAGTACTACCGCTCGCATAGCAAAGACAGACGATGGCGGCCTTCGTCCAGGGATGGTGACAGCTACTTGCCTTCGGAAGATAGGTCTACGGACTGGGAGGATGAGGATGATGAGGATGATGATGCGGCGCTCGCGTACGGCGAGGCTCCGTTTGAAATCAGAGTGTCGTCGGGAAAGCACTACAAATTGTCGTCGTCACCGCAGCGGCGGCCCTCGTCGTCGAAGGAGAGGGCTCCTTCTGAGCATTTGATGTCTGGCGGCCTTCCCAGCTACGCCAAACCGGAACGCTTCACCTATGCGCAGCCGGCGCAGTTCTCGCATGCGAAGCCGCCCAACCTTCCTGCGGGATACAGCAGCAGTGCACAGGCTCCTTCTCTGCCTCCGGACTGGGCGCCTATCCCGGAGTGCGAGCGTCCAGGATATGTGCCGCCAGCCTCCATGGCCCAGGGACAGACCGTCCCGGGGGCAACCATGCCAGTAGCATTTCCACATCCTATACCAAACCCGCAGGACACGTACCCTCCCAGCTTCGTTCCTCCTCCAGCTAGCACGCAGCCTGTGCCGCCCGCGCCGCAGTATGCGAACCTGCCGCCGCAGCAGTACGTGCAGGCGCAGTTCAGCAGCAGCAGACCGCCTCCGCCGCCGACGGACCCTGTACATCCGCATACTCACCAGCAGAACAGCGCAAGCATCACGATCCCGCAGCAGCAGTATGCGGATCTGCCTCAGTGGCAGTACGCGCATCCAGACCCCGGCAGTGTCAGATATTCCCCGAACCCGGTCACCAGCAGCGGCGTGAAGCCGTACACGCAGAGCGGGACGAACCAGTCTGTCAAGCCCTACACCCAAAGCAGCGAGCCGCAGTTTGTCGAGGTCACACCTGGAGCGGGGAGGAGTGAGCTTCACTCTCACTCTCCGACCCGTCCGACTCGCCCGCACAGCTTGTCTATCCCGAGTGGAAACAATTTATCTGTCGGTGGCCATGCGCCTGGGGTCCGGCCGCCGCCCAGTCCGCTCCTTGAACCCTACTATGGAACATACCAGTCGATCTCCCCGATGCCGTCGCCCATTGCGAGGCCGTCGTCGAGGACGGACGAGAGCGTCTCCGAGCTGGAGCCGCTGGATGCGCATTCCGACTCGGACTCTGGGCGGCGGAGGAGGCGCAGGAGCAAGTCCACTGATCGCGGCCCGCAGAACAAATACAGCGAGAGGAGAAGATCAAGATCAAGGTCAAGACCAAGACGCCGTCACGAGAGACACGACTCGCCGAGTTCCGAACCGCCGCCAACGGTCGTGATATCATCGCCTAGGAGCACGAGCACCACCCGCGAGAAACGGGTCTCATTCTACAACGCGACTTCCGACGCATTAGCCATCAATGCGGCAATCAAAGACCACAGGGACATCGACCCCAAGCCCCTGATCAGGATCCTCCCCCACCTCACGCACGACGAGACGCTCGCCCTGCGCGCCGAGTACAGGAAGCAAGTCAGGTATGACGGCATGGGCATCAGCATGGCCAAGCACATCAAGCTCCAGATCGGCGCCGGCGCCTTCGGCAAGGCGTGCTACGCAACCGCCCTGGGTCGCTGGAAGTCCGAGGCCTACTGGGCCAACTGCTACTACCAGTCCAGCCGGTCCCGGCGCGAGCTGCTCATCGAGGCCCTCATGGGCCGCACCAACGCCGAGATCCACGAGATCAAGGCCTGCTTCCGCGACTCCAAGTACAGGGACAACCTGGTGAAGTGCATGAAGGAGGTCCTGCGCGCGGACAAGTTCTGCACGGCCGTCCTCCTCGCGCTGGAAGGAAGACGGCAGGAGGAGCGCGACCCGGTTGATATGCAGCTCGTCCAGCAGGACGTACACGACCTGCGCCGCGGGCTGGTGAATCGCGAGGGCGGCGAGACGGCCATGATCCAGATCATCGTCGTGCGGAGCGACGCGCACCTGCGCGAGGTCCTGCGCTTGTATAAGCGTACCTACGGGAAGAACTTTGCCAAGGAGATGATTGCGAAGTCGAGGAATCTTGTCGTAAGTCCCCCTTCCCCTGCTCCTCTCCCCGCCGTCCTCCGTACCTCCACATCTAACATGATATGTAGGGCGAAACCCTCACGCACATCCTCAACGGCGCGCTCAACCGCCCCCTGCGCGACGCGCAGCTCCTGCACCAGGCCCTCCGCGAGTCCCGCCCCGGCCGCGCGCGCGCCGAGCTGCTCACCTCACGCCTCGTCCGGCTGCACTGGGAGCCGCGCCACCTGGAGCACGTCAAGATCGAGTTCCGGAGGCGGTACGGGCAGGAGCTGGAGGCGGCGATACAGGAGGTCATCTTGGGGGTCGCTCCCGGCAGTGGGAGTAGGAGTGCGAATGGGAGGGATGGCAAGGGGGGAGGGGGAGGAGGGAGGAGCGGGAGTATCAGCGAGTGGGGGCAGTTCTGTCTCGAGTTGGCAAGGAGTTCGGCGTTTCATACGAGGGGGTGATCTGGTATTCGGTACATTGTTCATATATAGATGTGTTGCTATTATCTTAGGTAGGTTCGGGGCTATCTATCTAGTCTAGGCATGTACACTGTCCTGTATATATGTACATACATGTACATGTGAATAGATGCGGTTTGATCGTTGGAGACACCACACGCATACATACATAGAGAGAGAAGGAGAGAGAGAAGGAGAGAGAGAGAGAGAGAGAGAGAGAGAGAGAGAGAGAGAGAAGAACGAGAGGCGAAGGAGGAGGAGGAGGACCTAGCACCGGGCGGGTCAGTCCGAGTCATTCTTCTTAATCCTGGGTGATGAATTATTATCATGATTATCAATAAACAGCCTCCTGCGTGTAGGGTAGGATAGGATAGAATAGAATAGAATAGAATAGATCCAGCTGAAGAACAAGGGTAAAGGAAATAAATTGATCTTCATCTTCTTCGTCTTTCTTATCGGTTAAAAAAATCTTTGACTTTTTTTTATTTTATATGCATATACTGTAAGTAGGTAGGTAGGCCGGTACTGTACCTAATTTACAGTACAGGATAGCCATATTTATTCTGATAGTTCTTATATAGGGACAAGGACATGAAAAGGGGGGAAAAACCCCGCTGCGCACACGTGAATGGTGTGTTGCTTGCGTGCATCTCTCCCAGCTAGCCAGCCAGCCAGGCAGTAAGCTTCTGAGACCATTCCTATATGACCATGATAGTAGGTCGTGCCACTCAGGTCCAGAGTCCACTCACTGCTCCGCGCTGCTGGGACGCATTACTGTGGTGAACAAGGTATGGACCTAGCTTGGGCAGCATGGAAAAACTCGTCCAGTCCATTCGATGCAGCACGATGTTGTCCTCAAAAGCAAAATAAAGAAAAGGAGTGGATGCTGCTGGACAAGAGATGCTGCAACTACTGTACACTACTCGCATGCCCCACTTATTCGCTGGTCCAACAACTGTCGAGTACACGGTGGTGTTAAGAAGAAAATGCAGTCGAGCTCTGACACCCTGGACAATTGGGAGCATTGTTTTTTTTTTATTTTATTTCATTTTATTCTCTGTCGTCTACTTGGTTGTTTCGTGGGCATTGATTTATTTTGCCTCTCCCCCTCCCCCCTCCCCCCACATAATGCTCGTCTACCGTGGAAGATTCAACCACTTCCACCGGGCGCAGAATGAAGCCATCGCATTATTTCTGTCGTCCGATGAGCCCCGGGTGGGTGCTCCCTTCCTGCTGTGTTGGAGGTGGACCAATCCGCCCGAGGGCCAACCGAGGGAGGTGCTCTATTCCGGCGTCATCCAGCAGGTCCAAGTCCTCGAGGACGACTCCGGCATTAAGGCAGCTCACCAGGGCCACGTCCGGATGCAATTCCTCTTCAGCGGTGATGGAAAAGCAAAAGCATACACGCGAGTTCTGTTCCGATTCTCGGATGACCTGGGGACAGATCCGGCTGCGGAGAACAGACTGCAGCGTGATGATGGGATCTTGGGGCTGAGCAAGAATCCCGAGGTCCCGCGGCCGCCGTATTATTCCAATCTGTATGTCGGCTTCATCACTGGAGGAGGAGGGGGTATTGTTCAAGGCGCGGCGGAGGGCGAATTGCTCATGCTGGCTTTCGCCGACGGGATCGAAAGGGACAAACCGGTTTTTGTCTCCTGGAGGTCGAAGAACAGCTCATTCATGCCACCGGAGGAGGAGAAGGAGAAAGAAGAGGAGGCTTCGATGGCTCAAATCACATGTGTTGTCGGGGACGTCGAAGACTCGAGGGATATTACTCGTTTTGGATTATTCGATGACACTCAGCAATCCTGTCTATTTCGCTGCCGTGCAGAGTCCGGCGGCGACGTGCTGGTCGTAGATACGCCATCGGGATCCATCCGTCCGATAACGATGGCCAAAGTGGCGGGCTGGGAGGGATGGGGGTTCATCTCGAAGACGGTCACCCTCGTCAACGACTCGTGCGAGACGGTGCGGTATCAGATCTGCAATTCGGGCAAGCATATCGCGGAAGAGCTCGCCATGGGGATCCTCAGCGTCATACCGACGTTCGGGATCGACAGGATCACACAGTTTCCGAGCGTCGCCAGGGGAGTCATGAAGATCGCAGAGTGGATCAGCGCAGGCCTGGCGATGAAGAGCATGTGGCACTCTGTCAGGAAGGATTCCCACGGCGTGAGGGGCCTTCTGTTCCCGGGCGACAAGATCCAGCGCAAGACCACGTCCTCACAGCTGATCAACGACAACGACATCGTGCTGGAGCGCTTCTCCTTCGAGGAGGAAACACGGTCGATAATGGTCACTGTGTACGAGCTATCCCGGGCGGGGGAAAAGACCTACTATCTGAGCGATATCATCGGAAACGAAGAACCCCCTGCACGGTGGAAAAAGACTACGGAGAAATGGTCCCTCGTCAAGTCCAAAGACTGCATGCCGGACCGCGCGATCCAGATCCCCAGCTTCATCCCCAGCGTCGGCGAATGCGACCTCCGCGGCTTCTGCGACAGCGAGCCCCTGCAGGGCGTCATATACTGCATGGACGGGGACAGCGGCGGGGATCTCCCGCGGCTCTTCCCCTACACGTTCACGGCGAGCGTTGACCCGTACGCCACGCTGGCGGAATACGATAGCACCAAGAGCAGCTACTATATCCAGTCCAAGGGGGGCGAGAAGATCCGCCGCGGAAGCAGCGTCCGCAACCTGCCCACCATGAGCCACATCCCCGTCGTCATCTTCGAGTGGTGTCGCCTGCGGGAACGGGGGTCCCTGAAGCGGGTGCAGATCGGCCGGGTGGACGTCGACCAGGACACGGACGATGCCGCGCTGATGATCATCGAGACGAAGATGCGCGAGGGCGTCTCGTACTGGGGGGTGTCGGTGGACGAGGACCACAGGGTCTTTGGGTATCCGGAGGTGCATCCAGACTACAAGGGCGAGAAGTGGGTGCTGCAAAAGTCCGACAGGCCTCACTGCCGCACCTACTTTGTGGGGAAGAATTGGTGTCCTGTGTACTAGGTGTCGATGACATTGCTTCTTCGGAATAAAGAAAAAGAACACTGGAATTGATGATGAGACTGCCGCTCGCTGTGATCTATAGTGTGGAAATGATGGATGAGAAGACAGGAAACTAGGTCTGATAAGTCTCTAATGAAGAGTAGACAGGATCCCGGACTAGAGAGGGAGGAGGAACCACTGTGAGAGTGATAAACATGAAGATCGTTTGGACACGGAAGCAACAACGGACCCATAAGGGGAGTTGAAATACAATATTTCCGGATCGCTTGATTCAGAGGGAAACTGATATTCAGAAGGAATCCTCTTCATGGGTTCTGAACTATATACTGTATAGATAAAAGAGATGTAATGATTCACTCTACACCGATTCATTAAATGACGCAATGAGAATGGTAATCCTCAAGTATCTATGACCATTGAGCAAAGAAAGCAACGATACTGTGACGACCGTGTCAGGTTCCAGTTTTCTTTGTAGGATTATCATCGTTATAGGGCCGAGACCTGGACCGCGGAATATCTATTTATTGACATAGCAAACAAATGCTGCAGCACCAACATCAACTTTACCGGGATTCGGTTCCAGCGATGGAAATCCGGGCTGAAACCTATTGCATACAATAAGATACCCACCGGCTGGGAACATGAGCACCATATACCGGGCAGCTATTGAAGTTGATGATATTGCATTACTGCTGCAAGGGGCAATAAAACACAGCCAGTCGGGATGGACGTTCGACTCTGGACGCCAGGGGGAAACCTCCCCGTCGACCTGGTCTGGAACCAACTGGTTTCTGTTCCTGCTTCTCGCGGAACACTGCAGCAGACGTCGGTTGCTGATGGAACAGACAACCCTCGATGGGACAGAGTCATACCCCTCACAGGGCCAGACGCAACATCCAGAGACTAGAGAGACAACCATGAGGTGGTGCGAGTCCAACCCCGCCAACGCACCGTGATCATCACGCCGAGACGTCGCAGCCCGCCCCGCCGCCAGCATACCTCGTCCCCTCGCACATCTCTTCATCCCCCTTGTCGTCCACGAGCTGCTGTGCGACCCTCTTCTCCCGGCAGACCAGATCCAGATCTGCCGTCCTGGCCCGGCGGTGACCGCCGTTGACATCGCTATCCTGGTCAGGAGGACGACGCTACGGAGGATTCGACCCTGCTGCAGGCTCACGCTCCTCGGTCATGCACGCCGATCACAGTGTCCTTTTGCACAGATCATGCTGCTCTTCTTCATTTGGTCTGGTACGGTCTGCAGATTGGCCTAGTCTCCACTGCCGGGTTGGCACGTTTGATGTCCGATGCACCACTCGGCATATCATGCCATAAGTGGGTTCCATGAAGAATAGTGACAGGGTTCTGTTTTCCCTTTTCCCATTCTGCAGGTCCAGGGACGATTTCATTATTTGTGTCCTATGTTCCGCCTATCTAAAGAGTTCTCTTCGGCCTACTGACTGGTTTATGAAGGACCTCGGCTCCACCCGGTTGACACAGGACTAACTCCTCCAGTCGACGTGCCGCTAATTCCTTAGAGGACAATCTTTAAGCTTGATCTCCGCCCGGTGCTTGGCAAGCGGTACCCCATGGGGCGCCGAGCTCCTCGCGTGCCATCCAGATCCTCTGCCCAGGGGGTCTATCCGGAGTCCCATGCACGTTAGGGTTAGCTCTCCATGTCACCCGACGCCAGAGCATCTAGCAGCAAGCATCATGTGTACCTCCGCTCGGAGACCTAGGTACTTCGTGCGTCTGCTGCCCCATATCCTGCTTTTCTTCCTTCCGTCCATGGCCTCGCGTGGTCCCATCGCGGAGAACGACCTCCGCATGCCCCTCGGTAAGTGGGTATAAAGGCATCCCGCGCCAGGTCGATCAACCGGACCAGGGAACCCCAATATGCTGCCTTCTTGTGCGATTGCAAGAAACCGTCAAGCAGGAACCCGGTTTAACATGTGGCTCTACCTCTTCTACTTGCTGCTCGCGTCTCTGGTTTCCCTGACCGGGGCCCAGTCCGCGTTTATTCCTGCGCGACCCCCCGCGCTGCCGTTGGCCGTCAAGTCGCCGTACTTGAGTACCTGGCTGAACGCTGGGAGTGACGGCGGCAATGGGGGCTATCTGGCCGGGCAGTGGCCTGTCTTCTGGAGGTGAGTGTTGTGGGACCAGCTTTCCGGGAGACGTCGCTGACTGCCGCGTCGCAGCAACCAGATCACAGGCTGGGCGGGGATGATCCGTGTGGACGGGGAGGTCTACACCTGGATGGGCATCCCCGGCTCCAGGCTCGTCACGCAGACTTCTTACCAGTACACGTCGACAAAGAGCATCTTCACCATGGACGTCGGTGGCGTGGTCGAGATGAACATCACGTTCCTCTCGCCGGTCACCCCCGACGACCTGAAGCGGCAGTCACTGTCGTTTTCCTATCTGCACGTTGACGTGAGCTCGACGGACGGCAAAAGCCACAATGTGCAGCTGTACTCTGATATCTCAGCCGGTTAGAGTCATACATTTTGTAGTATACATGTCTGCAGTAGCTAACTGCGTCTCAGAATGGGTCTCTGGAAACCGTAACAACATTGCACAATGGGACTACGGTGTCTCCGGCGGTGTTGCGTACCACCGGGTCTACAGGCAGACGCAGCAGCTGTTCTCGGAGGCCAGTGACCAGGCGGAATGGGGCTACTGGTACTGGGCGACTGACCAGGTAGACGGTCTCACGTTCCAGTCCGGACGGGACGTTGATGTCCGCGGTGCTTTTTCGAGTAACGGGAGTCTCGCGAACACAAAAGACAGCAACTACCGAGCCATTCAGTCCAATTGGCCTGTTTTTGGGTTTGCCGTCGACCTCGGATCCGTAGGCGCATCTGGGGCCAGCACGCTTTTCACCATCGGCTTGGCTCAGAGGGATGCAGTCCAGTTCCTTGGCGCGAAGGGCGTCGTTGCGTTGCCTGCATTGTGGACCAGTTATTTCAATGACGATCTTGCTGCTGTGAGTAGACCGTCACCTTTGATGAAACATCTTTCTTCTAAACGATTGTTCTTCCAGCTCGAATTCTTCCACAAGGATTTCCCCACAGCAAACAGACTCTCTACGGAGCTGGACGACCAAGTCGCGCGCGACTCGATTGCTGCCGCGGGTCAGGACTATCTCACCATCACATCCCTTTCGGTCCGTCAGACCTTTGCTGCAACTCAGCTATGCGGCACTCCGGACGGCACGTATCTCTTCCTCAAGGAGATCTCGTCGGACGGAAACGTGAATACCGTGGATGTCATATTCCCAGCGCATCCGCTCTTCCTCTACACGAACCCGACGCTGCTGAAGCTGCTGCTGGAACCGCTGTTTGAGAACCAGGAGTCGGGCCACTATCCGAACAACTTTTCCATCCACGATATCGGTTCACACTATCCCAATGCCACCGGGCATCCCGACGGCAACGACGAGCACATGCCGCTCGAAGAGTGCGGCAATATGATCATCATGGCTTTGGCGTACTTCCTCCGCTCTCGAGATACGCTTTATCTCAACCAGCACTATCCAATTCTAAAGCAGTGGGCTGGGTATCTCGTGGATGAAGCGCTCTACCCGGCTAATCAGATCTCCACGGACGACTTCGCGGGGGCACTGGCGTGAGTAGCAGTTCTGATAAATCTAGTCTCGGTAGTGATTAACGGAAGTTCAGGAACCAGACCAACCTGGCTCTCAAAGGCATGATCGCCATTGAAGCCATGTCCGCCATTTCCAACCTGACGGGACACAGCGCCGAGGCGAAGAACTATAGCGACATCGCCCACGACTACATCCGCCAGTGGCAGACGCTTGGAATCGCGCACGACGCGAATCCGCCGCACACGACGCTGTCGTATGGCGCGAACGATACTCATGGTGAGCCTGGTCATGTAGAACTGCGAAACGCGATAAACTGATACGGTACCAGGTCTCCTGTATAACCTGTACGCGGACGCTGAACTGGGCCTGAACCTGGTCCCGCAGTCCGTCTACGACATGCAGAGCGCGTTCTACCCCACGGTCGAGAATAAGTACGGCGTGCCCCTCGACACGAGGCATACCTGGACAAAGGGTACGTATAGAACATTTCTACGCATCCATCCACCTACTATCTCCGATCCACTGATAACCATCACCTCATATATAAATGCTAATTCAATATACAGGCGACTGGGAAATGTTCACTGCGGCGATCGCCTCGCCCAGCACGCAGAAGATGTTCCACCACGACCTGGCGACCTGGATCAACGAGACGCCGACAAACCGCGCGCTGACGGATTTGTATGATAGCATTACGGGGAAGTAAGTCTAGAATCTCTTTTTTATTTCTTCTTTGCTGTCATCACCATAATTTCCAGTTTAATATTGTTGGCGCAATGGCTGATTATTTATAAAGCTACCCCGGTATCACGTTCGTTGCGCGACCGGTCATGGGCGGGGCGTTTGCGCTGCTGGTGCTGGGGTTGCATTTGCATGTTTAACGTCTGATGGAATTCCATCTATCCTCTCTGGTAGATGAGTATCTACTGTACATGGGAATGATGGGATGCATATATGCATGCTCGTATGTACATACATACACCGCTCATTTTTTGAGATGTAAGTACGCACTTATGACTACTAGTTATGGAATTGACGATGATACATTGATGATAATGTGGTTGGAATGTACAGTACATACCTCTTTTGACCATTTACTTAATCTATCTGGTAGGCTACTACTCAGTACTAATATAGACACATCATAGATCTGAAATTCAGTACGCGCTTTGCAACATGGACAGACATACTCTGTATCTACCCAGGTACTCATCATTACATATTATGCCTACAGCGCAGGTAGCGGCGCCAAGAAGGTACCTTGGTAGATGGGTAGACATCTAGCTGCCTCGAACTCCGGTGAGCTCACAGTGAGATTTCTAATTTCTAAGCCTTTCCTCGCCTTGACTCATTTATTTTTTTTTTTCATTGGCCTTTTATTTCTTTCCGCTTTTGTTCCACGGTGGTGAAGGTACAAGATGATAGATGGTAATGATTATTAAAAATCAACGGCCCTCTGCCAAGACGCGTTATCTCTCCCTCCGCTCGTTATCATCAATCATACTTATCAGGCACCAGGGATTGTCTTCCCCTCTCCTCTCCTTCTTGGCGGCGTTTTCCACCTTCCTCCTGAGAAAATCTGAACCACAGTCGACTTCGGAGATGCTCCGCCCTGTCTTCCACGGTCCCCATCTGGGACTGTCTCCTGGAGACCGATGGAGACATGGCCAAGAGAATGAGGGATGCTAAAAGTTGTCCGGAGTCCGCGGGTTCCTTGGCAGCTCGGTTTATCGCCAGGTGCGCGCCGCTATACCGTTGGGGATACAGCGTTATCAAAAACGCCTATCTCCTCCCCTCCAAGACCCGCCAGAGCGCCGCCGTCGCCAGCCCGGTGCTTTCTCTACTGTACCTAGAAAGGTCACTGAAGTCCAAGGCCCCAGTGTCAATACATACGCTCTGCAGGTGAGGAGTTGAATGGAGATAGGACGTTGGGCTCCGGATGCAACCATGAAGCAACAGGACTTCATACCTAGTTGTACTTGCGAGTATAAAAGAGACGCATCCAACATGCCCACAGAAGAAGATGACGCGCCCACCTACTTACCTGATATCAGACAGAGGAGAAGAACGCCATGGTTGCGCCGAATCTCCTCTCGCGCCGCTTAGGCGCATGCATCCTGTTGCTTCTTCTGCCTCTGCTTGCTGCCACCATAACGGCTTCGGCTTCGATCGTCGACAAGGGCAAGGTCGCCACCGTTGACGGCGTCCCGTACTACGTCGGCGGGATCGCAGTGTCGAAGTTGACCGGGTTCGCTGATCTGGAGCTTGCTGCTGCCGAGGGAGACGTGGATGTTGTTCCACTGACGGTCATCCGGACGGAGGAGCCTCTGTTCACGGCGAAGAGTCTGGATGAAACGGTTGCGAATTATACGGAGAGGGATGATGTGTTTTCGGAGGGGTTTTTGAGAGGTATCTATCCCCTTGTTATATCCATACAAGGATGAATGTATAAATAAATAGCAGTGCTAATTGATATATCTACTTACGTAGCTATCTACCTCGCCTACGACGGCGACGGCCAGGCGACCCTCGACTACAACTGGATGGGCATGGCCAGCACCCTCCAGAAATTCGACAACATGCTGTTCATGACGTCCCCGCGATACCGTGCCCCTGCGGCTACTGCTGCAGCTGCAGGTAATGGCACCCATGTCATCAAGACGGCGAACCTGCAGACGGACCTCCCCAAGGGACCGTACTTTATGTCCGCGCGGACCGGAGACGTCTTCAAGGCCTTCCGGCTCTATACGGACCATCAGCTGGCGTTCACGGAGGCCGCGATCAGCGATGAGAAGGATGGCTTTCTGCCGCTGCCGGCTGTGACGGAGGTAAATATTAATCTATGTGTCTATCTACAAGAATATGATTTTGGTTGGGATTTCTTTCTGATGAGTAGGTATGTATCTCAGGGAGCCATGACGAAGAGCATCGCCGTGCCGTCTCGTCTGTACTATACGCCTACGGAGGAGAAACCGCTTGCGGGTGTAAGTTCCCCTTTCTCTCCCTCTATCTATCTAGCATACATAAACCTCCATGGAGTAACATCAGCTGACCTATGGATGACTACCAGCTCCGCATGGGCGTCAAGGACATCTTCGACCTCAAGGGCCTCAAGACCAGCGGCGGCAACCGCGCCTACTACGACCTCTATCCGCCCCGGAATACTACCGGACCTGCGCTCCAGCGGCTGATCGACATGGGCGCCGTGGTTGTCGGCAAGATGGGCACGGTGCAGTTCGCCAATGGCGACAATCCCACTGCGGACTGGGTCGATTTTCACTGTCCGTTTAATCCGAGGGTGAGTCTGCTTGCTTCCTGATACCGGATTCAACATATCCTCCTATAACTAACGACTTCAGGGCGACGGCTACCAAGCCCCCGGCGGCTCCTCGTCCGGCCCCGGCGCAGGCATCGCCGCGTACGACTGGCTCGACATCGCCGTGGGCAGCGACACGGGCGGCTCGATGCGCAGCCCCAGCGGCATGCAGGGCCTCTTCGGCAACCGGCCCTCGACGGGTGCCGTGCCCATGGACAACGTCCTCCCGCTGTGCCACGCCCTCGACACGGCGGGCGTCTTTGCGCGCAGCGCGACCACCTGGGCGCGCGTCGTGCATTCGTGGTATCAGGGGTTCGACCCGAACTATACGACGTACCCGAGGAAGCTCTACTACGTGGACGATGGGTCGTTCCCGTCCGTGGAGACGGAGGCGGGGAGGTTGCTGGAGGCGATGGTGCGGAAGATAGAGGCGTTCTTGGGCGTCAAGAGGACGCCGGTGGATGTGGTGAAGCGGTGGGAGGAGACGCATGCCGAGGGGACGCCGGCGGATTGGAGGGAGATGCTGAATACGGTATGAAATCATTTCCCCTCCTTTTTCGTACTTATATATATATATATATTTATATATATATTTATTTATTTATACCCATAGGAAGTGTATATATATATATCTAACGCAAGAGAAACAGACATACGCCTTCCTCGTCTCCATCGACCAGTACCGCTCCCTCGCCCTCCCCTTCTTCGCCGACTACGCCGCTCGGCACGACGGCCGCAGGCCCTTCATCAACCCGGGTCCCCTGGCGCGCTGGACCTGGGGCCAGCAGCACGGCGGCGAGCCCAAGTTCGCCGAGGCCTTGCGCAACAAGACGCTCTTCAAGAGCTGGTGGGAGGCGGAAGACGGGAGCGGCGGGTACGGCCGGCATAATAATGAAACATGTTCCGAAGGGATCTACATATACCCGTACTCGACGGGCAAGACGCAGTATCGGAATGAGTATTTTGGGTAGGAACCCCCCCCCCTCCCTTTGCCTTTGCGTACCATTGTATTATATATATATCATAAAGGTCAGCTTCGCTGACAAAACCCATACATAGCCCCCCGACCTCCCCACCCCTCGGCTTCTCCAACGGCCGCATCGCCGTGTATGCCGAGGTCCCGGACCTCGTGGTCCCCGTCGGCGAGGTCGCATACAACTCGACCGTCTCCGGCACGACGGAGTACATGCCGGTGACGCTGAGCGTCGTCGCGGCGCGCGGGTGCGATCTGATGGTGGCGAATATGGTGCGGGAGATGGAGGAAGTCGGGGTGCTGAGGGCGGTGAGGACGGGGAGGAGGATGTATCCTGATTCTTAGCGTTGATTTGATCTGAGCTGCTTTCAGCCAGGTCTTGAGAGAGACAGACCTTCCTGAAGGGGGAAGGGGTCAGTTTTGGATGAGAGAGATGAAAGAGATATATAGGTATGTATGTATGTATGTAGGTAGGTAGAGTCTGGTCCGTTTCCCTGTCGGGTATGTACAGTACATACATACATATGTACATACGTACTGTATATAACCGTCATGTCGGACGGAACAAGATATCTGGAACTTGTAGATAGATTTATGTATACATACACACACATATATATATAATATCAGTGCCTACATACAAGTGAGAGATGTCAAGAAGTATGGTATCAAACCACCCCAGTGTAGGCCCGTCTGTAATGTACAATAGATGGACTGGACAATACCAATAACATATCATCTAGTGGCGAACTGTACAAAAATTCAGTATACACTGACTTGTTACGGTACAATGTGAGAATCCCTACGGTAGGATAGAAGGGTCTCTTAAGTTAATTCCTTCAATTCATTTTTATCTCGCTCGCTATATCTGCCCATATATATATATATATATCAACACACAGTCTGTGTGCGGGTGTGTGGGCTGAACATGAAGTGTATGACGTGACAGCCAAAGCAAAAAAGGAAAGAAAAGACAAAAAAGGCTTGCAAAGAATATATATATATAACAGGCAAAAAAATGGACTATGATGATGATAAAATCTCCACCTGTTCGATTTATATATATATATATATATATAGCCGCAGCATCGAGTGCTGTCTGTCTGCAGATGGATGGACCATATAACGTAATCGGTAAGCGAGCGGATCACGCAAGCGAGCGGATCACCTAACCATATTATATCGGAAAGGAAGGCTATTTTCAACCCCTAAAATAACTTTGCATTACTAAAACTAGCTATTCTTGCGCTGCGGACATTGCGTTCGCCTATGTCCTAGAATATGGCAGTCACTGCAGCGTGGGGGGGCCTGTTGAGGGTGTTGTTCTGTATCTGCTGCCTGCTCTGTAGGGATAGTAAGGATAGCTTCATCAGCCTGATTCCTCTGTTGAATGAACTCCTGACCTTCCTGGATAGAGAATCCCTCTGCAGTTTCTATCTGCCTCCTAGATCGCTTCTTATTTTGAAGCTGCTTTTCATGTGTGGCGCGTAGATCCTGATTTTCCTTTGCAAGAAGGATAGTGTTATTCATTGCCATCTCACACCCCTTGATAAGCTGATCTAGCGCAGTCTTAGCAGGGGTAGGAGGACTATATGTATGCTCCCTAAGTAGCTTCTTAAGCGTACTTTCTTGCTTTTTCAGCTGCTTAAGATTATAAGGTGTTTTTGGGATGGAATCTGTTGATCGGCTGCCTGGTGGTGTAGGGGTTTTAAGCTGGATATTAAGCTGACTGAGCACCCGATCTGGATTCAGTGGTATTAATCCAGTTGCTGAAAAGCCACTTTTGATATTATCCGCTGAAAAGATTGCCGTGCGAGCTTGTGGATAGGCCTCAAGGAAGTCAAACTTATCGATATGGTTGAAACCAAGTCGCATCTTATCCTCAATCAAGCGGCCATACGCACGCTTTAACAGAGAGAAACAGCCAACATCCAGAGGTTGAAGGAGATGTGATGAATGCGCAGGCATGCAGATTGGAATAATATCATTCTCACTGCAGATTTGATCAAATTGAGGCGTCAGATGGCTCCCATGGCCATCAAGAATCAAGAGTCAATATCTACCAGTTGTACGACTGGTAGTAGCAGGAATAAAGACTTTTTGAAGCCATTGTAATCCAATCTGATCAGTTGTCCATCCATTCTCGCTAACCTCAATCTGCCAGTTGGCTGGTAAGGCTGTATCTTGATACCAGCCCTCAATATGGACCTTTTCTTTAAAGATAATACATGGTGGAAGCACCCATCTGGTAGAGTTGACACACTCTATAGATGTAACCCATTCGCGATTCCCTGGCTGGATAAGAAAGGGCCGACCAAGCATCTCAGATCTTGTAACTACCTTAGCAGTAGCTACTAAGCCCATTGCAAAGCCAGTTTCATCAAAGTTATAGATATCTTCAGGCGCAATCCCATGCTGCATCATAGTGATCTGGACTCAATTAAACCATTCTAGGATGATCTTTGGGTCTTCACATTTGGCACGCTGATGATTATAGCGCCTAGAGAAACAGGTTTTAATCTCATCATGCTGATTGATGAAATTATATACCTATTTCTCTCCAACAGTCTGGGTAGTGGTTTCTCCACACTTTGAAAGAAGGATATTTGCCATTTCTCATACATGGGGTGGTCAGGGAGCTGCTCCATGTCAATCCATTGATAAAATCCAATATATAAGTGATTCCTCTTCATTTTGAGTCATTTTATGACTATTTGCATGTAATTTGGCTCAAAAAATATGCCCCTTTAGGCGCCGTTGGAGGGTAGTATAAGGCACATTATAGACATGTGCAGCTTCATGAATATTGAGGATTTCCTTCTTTTTCAGAGCTGATACTGCAAGTAGAACCCTTCCCTCCTGCTCAATTAAACTTTTTGAGTTTTCATGTGCTTTTGGTGGCATGGTGGCAGGCTGAAATACTTCAGCTTTTGAAATGGCAGTCAAAACGCGTTGGGTGATCCGCTCGGTTGCGTGATCCGCTCGCTTACCGATTACGTTAGTTAATGTAGCTCCGGGGGATAGGAAAAAGAAGCTTTAAGGGGGTGGGGAATTCCGCCGGAAGGCAGTGTGATTCCTACCCCCGCTGAGCTTTTATGTAGTTGTGCCGAGACCACATCTCAGTTGGCATAGATAATAGGGTTAGAATGGATCTTGTTATAGATATATTCAGGGCTCATTGACTATGCCTAGCATATGCCTAAAGCACCATTGTTTCTCTTTATATATGGAGATTATTAATTGACATCTTCCCAGTATATAGAAACTTGGCTTTAAAATATATCTGGCGTATGCGAATCCTCTAAGTGAATCCGAGGCAAGCTAGCGAACATGTCAATTTTCAACAGCACCAAATACTTGTCAAACACAATTTGTTGTGCGATTGTTGCAACAATGACTTTGCAAGACGGTTAAGGTTGTAGCCATGAGAGATCGTTTCATGTACAGAATTTGACAATCTATTTAGTGATCTCCTCAAAGAATTTGACATGCCACCAGCATAACTACAACGGCCAGAAAATATAATATGGGTGCCAACATCGGTTATGGCCGAATTTTGCAGGCATGCAAAACCTGTTGGAAAAACTGTAAGAGGAACATGGCTTGTGAATAGGTATATAACCGAAGACCTCCCGGGAGCAGCTCAACATGGCAGGTTCCCTGTCACATTGGCAGCGAAGACTAGATAGAGAAAAAGCAAGTGCATGGATGGCCTGTGTGCCCTTCTCAACAAGCAGCGTGTAATTTCTCCTTTCTTTTTTTTTCCTCTTTTTCTCTTTTCTTGCCTTCTCTTTTCTTTTTTTCTTGTTTCTTTTTTCCTTTTTTTTCACATTCTCTCACGTGGAAGCGCCAAAGTTGCGAGTCGGTTAACTCGTAGGGTGTGAGATCAATCCCAAGACCATATTACAACAATGCAAAGGCTGCTCGTCGACCGAATCTCTCGAGTGACGCTGATGATGACCTTCCGTTGTATTCCTAGCTCACTTCCCCAACAGTGATCCCAAGGCAGACTTCCTCCAGGGTATAATGTTCAAATTCTTTATGCGAGTACGTATGATCTAATTGAACGTCAGTCTCAACATTAGCACAAGTACCATGCAATGGTGCCAGCAATGATAGGGCAAATGCCTGAAGTCCCCGCTCATTTGAGGCAATGCAGCTTTCAACCTGAATGTAACAGTATATGCTGCTAGAATGCGCTGTCACTCTGGAGTTGGAGAGTATAGTTGCCTAAGGTAGCATACCATGAAATCGGCAAGGCGTCTGCATTCATTCTGGACAGAAAGCATGTAGTATCGTGATATCACCTAAGAAATACAGGAATGGAAAAGACAGCAGGGTATACCCAAATCGCGAAATCGAATATAATCAAAAATGACAACAGGCAGACTTATCTGTTTTATTCGCCTCCTTTTGGAATCTATGGGTGCTGTATCTTCAAATCACATCCTAAATTACTCTACTCATCTGCTAAAATCACAAGACAACCTCCTTCTGTCATCCATGTTCCTAGGCTTCGCGTTACCCGTACTCACCCACTACTTGCTGCAGCAATGTCATCAAGGCAAGTTACGCTAGACTCGGCTTATAGCTTGAAACCTTATTCTTGATACCTGGCGTTGCAGTAGAGTTTTGCGGGGTAAGGATAATCGCTTTGAAACCCACTATCCTGCACTTTGGGTTACATACAGTACATCTCATCCAATAGCGTATGATACAAGCACATGAGCAGGTCACTAGCCACATATACTGCAACCTTCGTTTTTCCTGCGACAAATAGGGCACTTAACGACTGAGAAGAACTTATCTGCAGAAGGTAGTATTTTATGAGTCACAAGGGATGATGGTTCATAGCAAGCCTCAATAACATCAAATGTTCAGGACAACAAACTCAGACCACAACAGTTGAATGCAGGGTAAAGGGTATAGATAAAGTGTCGAATACACAGTCATATCAGACTCCTCTGAGCAATTCCTGCGGCACAAACTCTTTCCACTAGCGAGGAAAAGAGAATTGCTAGGGCTTAAAGAGGAACCGGGGGGCCGCCATGGAATATCACATGGAGCAACATTCAAGGCCTAGGAAGGCAGCACCTTTGCATCCTGGTTCTAACAAGGGTATTCTCCTTTGGAACAATGGATTTTAACCGATTTCATTGAACCAATTGAAAGAGGCCCTAATTGCATCACAAGCACTAGGCAAGTTAAGTCAAGGTCAAGAGACATGGTCAGCTGCATACTCTTAAGTACTCATTGTAATGCATTTCCGTCAAAAATTCGGACCGAAAGACCTGCTTCTCATATAGTTCGTGCGCATAATGGTTGTCCTAGCCGCAGTAAAACAGCTCAGGATGCATGCAAAAATGACAGAAATACATGGAGATGTCCTCTAGAGAGGAGATGGTGAACTCTACTACCTGACATTTCCACAAATCAGCTCTTCCATGAGAACTCTGCCTGGTCTTGTCCAGTCCTGTGTATCTAAATGCAAGGGATCTCTCTGGTGGTTCTTTCCAACCTCATGAAGAAGATGCAGCGCTTAAATACAATGCTCTTGCCGGTGATTCGGTCTGCTCTTTCACCAGGAAGGAGCAATGCTGCTAACGCACAGTCTTCACTGTTGAGCCATTCACCATTTCTACCGCTGGTATCACGTTTCTCGCGGGTCCTACCATTCCCCTTGAACCTCTCAGACTGCTCTCGATTCAACCTCTCTTGTGCTCCTCAAGAGAGATTTCGATTGCTGAGCTTTCTATTCCCCCTGCTCCATAGCAGACATGAAGCACCACTTACGATCTCTCCTCGTTCTTATCCTCGGAGTTCTGGTCACTTTCGTTGGCGGCCTCCCAGTTCTCGAGGATGCCAATGCAGCCGCCACAGGTGACAGGCTTGTATTCTGCCACTTCATGGTGATTTTCCTTTGCTTCATCTGTAATAAACAATATCTGATATGTGGATCCAGATTGGAATTGTCAGCAATCGTCAGAGTGCCGCCGACTACGATGCCGACATGCAGCGCGCGAAGTCACTGGGTATCGACGCCTTTGCGTTGAATATAGGCGTGGACTCTTACACCGATAGACAGCTCGACCTGGCGTATGAATCGGCTGCAAACAATGATATGAAAGTGTTCATATCCTTTGACTTTAACTGGTATAACACTGGCCAAGGCAGTCAGATCGGGGCAAAAGTGCAACAATACGCCAGCAGACCTGCACAGCTCAAAGTGGATAACAAGGTCGTCGTTTCCTCATTTGCAGGCGATGGCGTTGATGTCAATCAAATCCGGGCTGCGGCCGGAGTGGACCTGTTCTTTGCTCCCAACTTCCATCCAGGTTCCGGGGACTTCAACGTTATTGATGGAGCGTTGAACTGGATGGCCTGGGATAACAATGGCAACAACAAAGCACCGACGCCAGGACATAATGTGACTGTGGCCCAGGGCGATCAGGCCTACATTGCTGCCCTGGCAGGAAAGCCATACATTGCCCGTAAGTCTTCCACGTTCCGATAGCGTTAGTCACAGAGTGACGCGATGGCACCCCACAATTCTTTTTCGGCAAAGATGTCGGAGACGGGGGCACTCCTCGATCCCTCTTTGATGATAGATGCTGACATTGGATTCCACATTTAGCTGCGTCTGCTTGGTTCTTTACCCACTTCGGTGCCGAAGTATCGTATAGCAAGAACTGGGTGTTCCCTTCCGATCTCCTCTGGTTTAACCGTTGGCAGGAGATCTTGCAACTTGGTCCCAGATTTGTTGAGATCGTTACGTGGAACGACTATGGTGAATCACATTACATTGCTCCATTGTCCTCTCCGCATACTGATGATGGAGCTTCGAAATGGGTGATGGACATGTAAGTTTAATTCTTCCTTCCAGGCAGTGGTGGGAGAATCTAAACTATCCCAGGCCGCATAATGGGTGGCTTGAAATGTCCAAGCCCTTTATTGCTGCATACAAGGCCGGCAGTACTTCTGTTAACAACTATATTACCGAAGACAAATTGATTTACTGGTACCGTCCTACGCCAAAGGACGTCAACTGCGACTCGACAGATACGACCATGAAAGGCAATCCCGACAACTCGAGCGGAAACTTCTTTCGCGGGCGTCCCAATGGATACGAAACAATGGAAGATAATGTCTTTGTTGTCTCGCTGCTCACTTCCCCTGCGACAATCCAAGTCCAATCGGGTTCCAACACGCAGACATTTAATGCTCCGGCGGGCGCCAGTGCATTCTCGATCCCGATGGGCGTCGGAAAGCAGAGCTTCTCAGCCACACGCAACGGACAAACGATTCTGAGCGGCACCAGCCTTAAGGACATTGTCAACACCTGTATCTGCGGAATCTATAACTTCAACGCCTATGTTGGGACAATCCCGGCAGAATCCACAATCGATAAGCTTCAGCCAGATGGGCTGGCAGCACTATCTCAGGGTTTGTCTGTACCTTGCCCGACCAATACCTTAGGCGCCAATGCCGCAGCTGCGGTAATTACTGGCGCGCCTATGTGATTCACATATGGGCTGGTGGGCACTGCTACCGAGAGCATCTCAAGGTTATTGGCTCATCTATGGATACTATTGACATCATGTATTTATCATAGGAGCATCATCTAGCAAGGAATTCTTGCTAAGGTGTATCCACATACTAAATCTGACAGATGATTTAGCGTGTGCTGCTAAGTAGGCTTAGAAAAAAAGGGTATCAAAATAATTCAGAGGCCCTCCAACTGACTTTCATAATTTGGATAACTGAAGAATTAAGCAATCAAGTGACTTAGGCCGATTGGTTTGAGTTAGTGAACGGTTGAGCAAATGAAAGACACATTGCAAGGCAATTCAGCCATAGACAGGAGACTTCAGGTCTCATGGAATATTCCTTACTGAGTCGACTCCCGGAAGAGACCAAGCGACTCCACCAGCGGCCGATCATTGATCGCAAACAGATACGCATCGGCACTCGACGTGCAGGTGTGCTGCACCTGCGACCACGCTGGCACCGCGAACGTGTCACTGGCCGTCCACTTGATCTCCGTCTCGGTACCGTCCGCGGTTTTGATCTTTGTGCTGCCCTCCCCGCTCTCGACGTGGTAGACGAACGAGCATGTCTCCTTGTGTCCCGGGGTCGTGTATCCGGCGGCGATGCGCTCTGCCTGCGCGCTGATCCGGTCTGAGAGGTGCTTGCGGTCTTTTCTGTTGTAGTGGTAGACGGAGTGAGGCCGGCTGTTCTTTTCTGCGTCTAAGCCCACGCGGACGTCTTTCCAGGGGAAGCGGAGGGGGCTTGAAGGGGCGGGTCTTTTTTATATGTCTCATCTTAGTATAAACAAGATGTGAAATGGTCGATTAAAAAAGCATCGAAACTGGGAGGGGGAAGTTCGTATGGCAGCTTACGTGCTAGGGTGTCGACTCTCCTCGTAATTCTCGGCAAAGTTGACCGGGACGCTCCTGAAGAGCGGAAGATCCAGGCCGTCGAGCCAGATGATCGGGTTTTTGCCCTCGTTGCCGTGGTCGTGCCAATTCCATGGCGGGGTGAGGATGACGTCCCCGCGCTCCATGGGGATCTTTTGGCCTTCGACAGCCGTGAATCCATCCTCTCCCTCGATGATGAACCGCAGCGCGAACGCGGTGTGTCGGTGCGCGGGGGCCGTCTCGCCCGGCAGGACGAGCTGGAGGCCGCTGTAGACCGTATCGGTGGTGTGGGGGGCTTCTGTTGTGGTATGGTAGTGAGTGCCATTGAGAGATATACGTGCGCACACACACAGAGAGAGGAAGTGTGAACATACGCATATTGGAGTTCACCAGCATGAGAACCCTCCTCTCCGCCTCTTCCGCTCCCACGATCTTCCCGGCCTCCATCAAGGATGGCCGCAGCTCGCTGTACCTCCATACGGTTGGAACCGCCTTGGGGTTTGGGAAAGGAGGAACCAGCTGCGAGAGAACGGTCCAGAGAGGAGCGGCGTGTTTCTCGTGGAGGGATTTGAGGAAGGCATCTTCCGTGGAGGACGGTGCGAGCTGGGTTGCTGTCGCCGTCGCCATTGTCTTTTGTTGTCCCCGTGCTTGATCAATTGATTGAACAGAGGATTCTTGGAGACTCTGGTGACTTGAATTCGATTTATTTACTCGACGAGATCAATGGATTGATGTATCGGTTTAGTTTTATAACGTCTATCCTGCCAAAGAGACCTTCTTGGACATTTATTCCGTATACATACAACTAATTAGCACCTATTTATCTACTTAATTTCCTGAACTTCTCGAGCGTCCAATCTTCTCCATCTGCCCCGCATGTATGAAGTATGGAGGCTTCATGGCTAACCTTCCTTCGGGATGGCGTTCCGGGGTTCTCTCGGATCATGATCCGGCATGCATCCGAAGCCTCTTGGCAACCCAGCACATGGTACTCGTGGACATGACCCTGGGCTGAGGAGATGTGTCGGCTCGTCGGTAGTTCATCCTTGCTTTAATTGAGGGGTAGATCAGATGGCTTGGTCATGGGGTCCGCTGTTTGCTCTTGTCCTTGTCGGCTTGATGCGGCAGCGCCTATAGAAAAAAAAGGTTGTGGGATTACGCGGGGAGCTCTTTTCAGAAGAATGCATAGTTTCAATCGTTTTGTTTTGAGCTGCGTGGAAATGTAGATTTCTTTCTTTTGTATAGTTATAAATCTATGGTACAAATATGATTATCACATCAGAATTACACCTCGGAGGTGCTACAGGAAAAGCTCTGTATACTACCTAAATGATACACTTCATCACTCGGTAGTAGAAGTATAGATGATGTCCTACTAATTCATCTATATTCTCTCAAAATACTACACACATCAATAACATGAGGAAGTCTCAATGATCAGGCATCTTCACAAACGCCTTCATGCCCCCCGGACTTACGATATATGATGTTTTGCAAGATGCAAATAATTCAGTAGCCGGTCGCAGTACTTCCAAACTAGGAATAGCAGAAAAAAGTCAGCTCTTGAATCGTAAGAGTAATAACAGGAAGTCGACTCTTTATTTCATTATTATGTTTGATGTTCTGGACTTACCCTCCATCAATCAATAAGAGACGTCCGCACGATGACTTTCTGCCCGCCCTGGCTCATCGGCACCGTCCAGAGCGTAAAGCCGCATTGAGTGCAGAATTTCTTGTGCTTTTGCCCTGCTGGCCGTCTGCTTCACAATTCAGGTCCCAGGTTGTGCTCCATTTTCGACAATTTCGACTATGCCCTTGTCAAATTTTGCGCACTGAATAAAACATTTCTGTCAGTGAATGAAGGAAAAAAACGGAACGGCTGGATCGATTTCAATTTATAAAGAATAGATGTCTGTCAACAATTGTCTTGGGGTTTGAGGGCTTTCTTACGATTTGGTAGGGTCCGCCTGCGTTCTTTTGGCAGTCGGTGCAGTAGCACATGAACACCTTCTCGGGTTGTCCGCGGATGTTGAAGGAGACGCCCTCGCATATGCAGGTGCCGTGGTATGTAATGCTATCCATGATGAACGAATTGCCTTCTAGACTCTCAGGTTTTGATCATATTGATTTGAAACTGGTGCAGTTGAGGAAGTTATTGGTATAGTGTCCATATCAATCTCAATTACAGGTGCGGAATATTATACTACGTAGGATTTCCGCGAGAGCGGAACAGAACCGAACTTCTGCATTTCACGTCGTATTTGAAGAATAACGGAAAGAAGGCTACGTAGAAGCAGTAGCTCGCCGCTGGTTAATCTCTCGGAAAGGTCATATCTTCATTGACAGTCCAGAGCAGCCTAGCTGCTTTCCATTTTATTCAAAAAGCTTCAACTTCCTTTTTCGGCCATTACCCCAGGCTTGGAAGCTAAGTAGTTTCTTATTCGAACGCCATGACATTCCTCGTGCTTCCCAGCTGCTCGACAACAACCTCAACAACGTCTCCATTCTTGAGGTACACAGGCGTTGGCTTCATTCCCATCGCCACACCAGAGGGTGTACCGGTCATAATTACAGTCCCCTTTTCGAGAGTTGTTCCTTGACTAACAAAGCTCACAATGTCCCGGACAGAAAACAGCATGTCATTTGTGTTCGAGTCCTGTCGTACTTCGCCATTCACAAAGGTTTGCAGGCGAAGATTATCTGCGGCCCCAACAAGCTGTTCCAAGAGTTAGTCGCTGAGACACAACACTTCTAGTTGTCGTCATCGGTTTATTCTTACCTTTCGAGAGACGAGTACCGGTCCCAGAACTGCAAACTTGTCGAAGCCTTTGCTGAAGCACCACTGTGGAACGCCTCCCGCAAAAGCAGGGTCTCGCTGCCACTTTCGACAAGAGATATCATTGGAGGCGACATAACCGGCTACATATTCAAGTGCGTCTTCCTTGGAGATGTCCTTCCCAGTTTTGCCGATTACTATGGACTAATGGTCGATGAGTAAAGGAATGCCTTCATAAAAAGGATTTAGATATGCACTAACTAGCTCTCCTTCATAGTCAAGACTGTCTTGAGCCAACTTTGGAATTGGTATATCCTCATTGAAGCTGGCAACAGAAGTTGATGGCTTGATGAATATCGACGGATAAGATGGTGGAGTACGTCCTCCTTCCTTAACTAGACATCGTGTTAATAGAGCGTTCTGAACATGACAACTGGAACGGGATTCTCAGCCCACTGTGTTTCATATAGTTGAGTCCCACACAGCGAATAATAGGGACATCAGAAAGTGTGAGGATTCCAAGGAGCTCCTTCACATGTAGACGGTTTGATCCTGCCGCAAGGGAGAAAGGATCATCGCCCACAAGTTCGTTCGCATACAACTTTCCATCGGAGACAAGCGGCACAAGCTGTGTGACATCACTAATATCTGGCTCTCCAAAGCGTGTTTGCCCTTTGTCGTCGACGAATCGAATCAATCGAGACCAGGAAGACATTGTATATAGTTGGCTCTCTTTGCTTGAGGGCTAAAGAATCAACAAGGAGTTCGGCCTATGCAGTACACAGCAGTCCAACAACGGTGGCACTGCACAAGAAGTGAACCATTGCGACACCAGCCCCTGTCAAGCACGAGGACTGCGCCTACATCAGGAAATCATGGAAATGTCCGAGTGGATTGTCCGAATTGTAAACCCGAACATCTGTTACCCGAGGTTCCGACACCCGAAAGCGAGCGTATCTGCTGCACACGGAGGAGTGCGGGGATTCCGAGACTATCGCAACTCGACATCAATTGATGTTCCTTCAAGACTTACGCCCAGACTCCATACGTATTATTATAGCAATTGGTGGACGAGATTTTCATGGACGAACAACAGCCTACCCGCTATCGTGGTCATGGCGGTCAAGATCCAGAAAGATCAGTAAAGCGACGGAAAATCGCTCTTGCATGTGACGAATGTCGCTCAAGAAAAGTAAGATGTGACGGAGGACATCCTGGTATATACTATCCTCCCCCTTCGGAAGCGCATCCGTTGTTCTAACCCACGCTTCAGTCTGTAAGGCGTGCTTCAAGAGATCTGATCTTGGAGTGCAATGCGTGTATAGTGTCGATCCGGCGAAGAAAAGAAAAGTGGATAGAAAGTGAGTCCCGTTTTTTTGACTTCACTTTAATGATAATCCGGTTTCGTTCTAACAGCCGATGAATGATAGCTACGTGATCAGCCTTGAAAACAAAATCAAGGACCTTGAACGTGAGCGTGGCTTTCTCCCGAACTTCCCAGCAAATGGAACAAGGACTGGGGCCCGCCAGCAGCTATCTCAGACCCCTGTAAGCAATGCATTTCCATCATATTCCTCAATGGCTGCAGGGTGAGATATCTGATACGGATGTTCCAAGTAGAACAATTCCCAAACGCCTTCATCAGAAGAAGCCTGTGCTCAAGATTTCTCTGTTAAACCTAGTTCTTCTTTTGCACACATGCTTGCCTCGCCTCTAAGCTATCAGAATGGCCGAACTGGTGATTCCCCAACCCGTTTTGGGGCTTCACGATTGGGATATAAGCCTCTACAGTCTTCATCTAGCGGCTATTCGATATGTAACCAGAGTCAATCGCCGCGTTCACCCATCTCCACGCGGGAAAGACAGACTAACGAGGAAGAATCATTCGACGGCGTAAATGCCATGATGGGTGCCGTCGAGGAAGAACGAGCTACTCAGGGGTTCTTTGGTAGTTCTAGCGCGGCCAGCTTCATTAGGCAGATCAAGATAGCAGTTGAGGAAAAGGCAGCTTCACAAGTGCGGCGAGCATCTGAGTCGGCTTTGGGAAATGTCCCTCGATCGACGCTCATGTCGACGCGTACGACTCAGCCAAAACTCGCCAACTATGTCTTGCCTCCACGGAAAATTGCAGACGGCCTTATGGAGGTCTACTGGAAGCTAGTGTTTCCACTCTACCCACTGGTTGACCGCGCGCAGTTGAGTGCTGCATATGAAAAGATTTGGACGGGGGAAAACTCTGACTACGATGAGAACATGCTTATATGTACTTTTAATGTTATATTTGCTCTCAGTTGCCAGCTCTCTGAAATTATCAAGCCGGAAGAGCGAGAAGCATCGGCTGATGTTTTCTTCTCCAGAGCAAAAGAGCTGCTTCATTTTAACCTATGGCATAGTGGTTCCGCGGAATTGATACAGTGCCTTCTCTTAATGGGTCAATATTTGCAGAGCACCAATTCAGCTCATCAGTGCTGGATCGTCGTTGGCTTGGCGATTCGCAACGCTCAGAGTCTCGGTTTACATCTTCCTCAGACCATCTCTTCGTTTCCAAACCTTCGGGAGCAACAACTAGCCCGAAAACTATGGTATGGGTGTATCTTGATGGATAGGTAGGTGTATCTAGAACATGACAAATACCCATATGGCTGACCTCGCATAGGGTGGTGTCAATGACTTTTGGCCGTCCCGCCATGATATCAAAGGGAACTGGTTCAGCAGTACCTTTGCCTGCAACGATTGACAAGGAGTTTGTAACATCCAATTCCGGTGGTGAAGCATCACAGCCTGCCAACCGTCCATCGATGATGACATTTTTCTCCAGGTCGTTGGAACTCTATGAGATTCTGAACGACATACTTCTCAGCCTATACATGCCAAGTCAAGAAGAAAGTCCTGAGGACATCCATGATTTCTATTTTCACAAAGAATGCACAGTATTTGAGCTTGATCGAGCGCTTACGAAGTGGTGTCTGAAACTGCCCCCACACCTACGATACTCATCCAGCGAGTCTTCAAAGGACCCGATCTTTCGTCGACAAGCTATCGTGCTTAGGGCTAGGTGAGCTTAAGGATGCTTGCTTTCTAATAGATCTAAGTAAAGACCATTGCAACCGCTAATATTTGTACGATCAGATTTCTACACGTGAGGATGCTCCTTTTCAGGCCGACGTTAGCGCGATATTGCACCGCTCGAGAAATAGCAACAGAAGGTCAACTTATTTCCTTGAACGACTCGTTGCCGCAACGAGTCGCTCTTCAATACTCGATTATCTGCGTCAAAGTAGCCCAGGAAGTAATCGAACTGATCTACAACAATACACCGCCGGACGGTTCCACGGGATCTCTTCCGGCTTGGTGGTATAATATACTTTGTAGGACATATCATTCCTCTTCTCTTCATATCATGACGCTTACCAACTTTGAACAGATATCTATACGGCTGCTACAGTCTTGATTGCAGGCCGCCTCCGTCAGGCTATCTTGGCGGAGGTAACGGAATCCGCGATTACAAGATCATGGAACTGTGCTCTCGAAATGCTCCGTAAATACCAAGCATACAGCACGTCCGCAGGACGTTGCGTCGCCGCTCTAGAAATACTGTACGACAGGGTCGTGTCGGAAGGGCGACCTTCCCGGATGCCACCGAATGACCAACAGACTCAGAATATACCCGTGATGTCTGCGCCGAACGCTCTCAACGACATGTCCCTTGGCGAAGGTATGAACGCTGCAGTTTTTGACGGTTTCAACCTACCGGACATGCAGGATATGTCCTGGTTGAATAGCGTGCCGAGTAATCTATGCTAGTTAATGAACATTGGATTTTAGGTCTTCTCAGGGAGTTCTTTGCCATATATACGGGACTAGGCACAAAAGGATCTGGACCCTGCAGTGAAGTTTTAGTGGTGTTTGTCACGCATATATATAACAAGTTCATGATGAATACTATTCAAAATACTTTGATAGACATATCCTACAACAATTGGAACAGACTCACTCATGACTATGTTGGGTGCACCTATTTTCCCATTTTAGATAGCTACTTAGTGACAATTTTCCCTTTTTTACGTTTTTTGTCAGGTAAATAAAGGGCATCTATATACGGGGGTTATATGGGGGAAAAAAATTAGCAAAAAATATGCAACAGCCGGGATTCGCTGGTGGTCACCCACCCAACTACTAACCGGCCGGCGTGTGGCTTAAGTACGGCTGAGCGGACGGGAAGCCCTGTTCTCCACACCCTATGGTCGCATGTACCACATCCGTCCAACAAAGAAATTATTCTTGCCGTCGCCTGTTTGCAGGACTCGAGTGCGCATGGTGGTTTGTTGAGCTCATGTAGGTGTACGGTAAAATCCAGATGCCAGATGTTCCTTGGTGTTTCTGGAGGATATATTTATGCTCCTACTGAGTTTGGAGCGGTAAAAGAAGGCGTGTTCTGGGCTTACGGTTATTAACGGATTACGTGTCACCGCTGGTATGCTTGGGTTATATATAAAGTGCTTCCAGGGTGGGGTACATTATGTCCCCAACTCTTGGACCTGAGGAGGAAAAGAACATAAACATGCACAAAAGTAGCTCAAAGTCGCAGAAACAGTTTATTCCAATCGACAACTGCCATCGAATGGAATGCTATATTTAAAATATGGGCATTCTCTTTCTCTGTTGGTCGGTTGCAAGGACCATGAGGAGAATGCAGCTCCAAAGTCTCGGACCGACCAGACGAGCAGGACCCCTGTGACTCGGTCTGCTCTTCCGTCGGAGTGTTCTGAGAGTTGCAAGGTGCCGTGTTTAGTGAAGTGACTATAGCTGCCGTTGCCCTGAAGAGGCAGCGTCCATTGGACCTATCATGTCCATGGTCGAAAGAGAAACCACACCGCAGAATTCAATAGCCGCTGCCAAGGGAGAAACTCAATTAACAGAATAATGCAGCGCACTTTTCCTCCACGATAGAATCCCATGGGGCCCCGGAAAGCGGTCCAGAATGTACTCCGTACATACTCTGAGGGCAGGCCACGTGCCCATGAGCATGTCCGGGGCTGTTCCGCGGGATTGTCTGGATCTCGTGGAGCCTCAGCCTGTGATTGGTCCGCCCCGGATATGCGGGGTTCTCCGCCAGCTTGTCTTTTCCGCCGTGCGGAGAGCATCTTCGGGATGCCTTCCGAGCCCACGAAACGATTGGCAGGATGGCTTCCCAAGCAGGCTCGGGACAACATCCCGAGACTGACGAGCGGGAGCGCTCCAGCTTATGACCGCGTACCTAGGTATTGAGTTGGCGTTCGATGCTTCCAGACGCGAGGTGGCCCCGTTGACCAGGAGTAAAACATCGGTGATGCGGTGATTCTATAAAGCGACAAATAGAACGAACCAAAGTCAGGTACGGGTCGAAATCGGGCATGCAGCTGGCGGAGGAGAACCTTAAACATGTCGAGCAAGCAACGAGTCTCCTTCAATGTTTTGATCGTTGGCGCCGGCATCGCCGGCCTGGGTGCTGCCATATGCCTCGCGCGTAAGGGCCATAAGGTCACGGTGCTCGAATCCGCCCCGCAACTGAACGAGGTTGGCGCTGGAATACAGATACCCCCGAACAGTACTCGAGTCCTCGATTCCTACGGTCTGAAGAGCAAGTTCCTTGAGAAGGTTGTCTGGCCGAGAGCCATCAACTTCCGACGATATGCGACAGGCGAGTGTATTGGCTCGACGCCGCTGCATCCTACGATGACGGAGGTCTATGGACACCCGTAAGGCACCGATATTTACTACAGAGACTGGAAACGGCTTCGGGTAGCTGACAATGGTCAGATACTGGCTGATCCACCGTGCAGACTACCAAAAACTGCTGTACGGCGCCGCGAAGGAAGCAGGAGCAGAGGTTGTACTGGGAGCGTCCATCGACTATGTCAATGAAAATCTTCCAGCCGTCGTCCTCGTTGACGGACGAAAATTCCACGCCGACCTCGTCATCGGTGCTGATGGTACAGTACACGCGCCCTGCCTCGAGCTTCCGCCCATGACGGGTTTGCGTGCTGACAGCAAAACAAGGCATCCGCTCCAGGACCCGAAGAGCGGTCATTCAGGAGAAAGAAATTGAAGCCAATGATTCACCAAACTGCGCGTATCGTGCAACAGTCCCGGCCAGCGTCATGAACTCCGATGACGAAGTTAAGCATCTGATGACGGACATCAATGCAAACTGCTGGATTGGCCACCAGCGTCATATCATGGCGTACCCAATTCGCCAAGGGGCCATGTATAATTTGGTGCTCTCGCACCCGGGGAAGGCCGCGGTCGGACGGTGGAACGAGCCTGGCAACCTCGAGGAAATGAAGGCCCATTACGCAAACTTCGACCCCGTGATCCGGAAAGTCCTATCGAAAGTAACGGACTGCTTGAAATGGAAGCTAGCTGATCTACCACCCCTGCCAAACTGGGTAAGCAAGAGTGGGAAGGTCGTGCTGATCGGCGATGCCGCGCATGCTATGGTGCCCTATCTTGCCCAGGTGAGTGGATCCGCGATCTCGATTTTGTTCCAGACACTAAATTTAGGAAAAGGGGGCTGCCATGGCCATCGAAGACGGCGCCGCACTTGGTGAGTGCTTGGATCGAGCCATCTCCAAGCGAGACATTCCAAAGGTTCTCCGTGCCTTCGAGACGATCAGAAAGCCCCGATGCGAGAGAGTCCAGGCCGGTTCCCGAGAAAATGGCGATATTTGGCACATGCCTGACGGGAAGGAGCAACAAGAGCGTGACAAGGCAATGATGCAGGGGCCAGCAAGGGATGGAGAGGACCCGAGTTCGAACCCAAATCAATGGTCTGACGAGGAGTTTCAGCCTTGGCTGTTTGGGCACGACGTTTACGCCTATGTGAGTCATCCGAAGTTCTTCCTTCGCCTGGAACACACACCAATGCATACGCTGACATCCTGAGCAGACAAACGATATGTTGGACGTAATTCTGAAAGCGCAGCCCAAGCTCTAACTCCGAGCCGGAAGATCGCCGGATGTCTTGCAGATCGGTACCTGGCGAAGGAGAAGTGTGTTTCAGGAGTAGGACAAGTGGGAAACGCAAGCTGAAGCCCAAAGAGTAGACTGGATGCCTGATTTGCTACAGAGAACGGAGTAGAGCCCGAGACTAGAAGCAAATAGTATCTGAATCCGTATCGAGACGGCGTACTCACCGACTTTATGACGCGGAAAGATAAGGCTGGCCACGGAATCCTGAGGAATCGCGTGGGGACGGCGCCTAACTTCGGCCCCCGCCGGTCACGCCTGGCCGAGCTCGGACACCGTGCCACGCGCGCGCTCAGGTTCATAACTCGTAGCGGCGCCTGGGGAGATGGACCTTCCAGCTCCCAACTTCTCTTTAAACCGCCGGCTCTGCTCAAGCCATGTCTCGTCCTGTTGATTGGAGTTCTCCGGCATCAGCCTAGCTCGTACAGTGTCGACGAGGTCGCTATGGCGATAGTCAAACAGGGGGTGTTTTCGTGGGAGGATGTGCTGGCTCAACGGTATCAAAGTAAGTGAAGTCGCCTAGCTGCAACCAAAGCATGCCTCCTCTTGTGTCTACGGCGGGTATCTGGCGCCACGGAGAGGCGCTGGAGCTTTTGCCGAGCACTTTCGCCGCACTCTCCGCGTTGCCCCAGTACCACGGGAGGAGGGGTAACGGTGATATGGGAAGGGTCCTTTCCTGTCCTTATTCCAGAATTCTCCTAGATGGTTCCTGTTTACGTAGAATCCATGGTATTGTTCTACTGACGCTTCCGTGTGAAGGTAACAAGCCATCCGCCTTGCCAAGGCCTAGGAGACGAACTCTCGCTGGTCGAGGTCAACCTCAGAAGGCCGACGACACTAGGCAAAATGCGGGATGTCTTATATTGACGAAGCTTTCCCCGGAGATCAGGTTGATGATTTGGGAGGAAGCGCTGGGCGGTTTTCGCCTGCATATCATCCAGCGGTCCCACAGACGACTAGGCCATGTCATATGTCCGCTTACAGACTCCTGTGAGATCTGTCGCGGTGGGCTGTCACAGCCCGTAAAGGATGGAGAGGTGCCATCAGAATGGAACCTCCTTTCCTTACCGATGACGTGTAAGCAGATGTAGGTCAGCCCTTGATTTGGCAATACATTTCGACTACTTCATCCCAAAGCATCCATGCAAGCGTGGTAGCGGTTATAATCTGACCTGTCATAGCTATCGCGAGACGATCCGCATGGTCTACTCGTTCAACACCTTTGAGTTCAGCAACACCTGGTCCCTCACGTACCTTCGTCCGACGATCCCCCAGGAACGGTGGGACGACATTCGCGTGCTCGAGCTGAAGTGGGCGTTCCCAGGCCACTGGCTTCCCAGCAAAGATCCTGTGAAAAGTGTCTATGTTTGGGCTGGCCGACAGCAGTGGATCGAGACATGCGAAGCCATCATCAGGATGAAGGGGCTGGAAGAGTTCACCCTCTCTCTGACGGGCAATTGGTTCGGCGAACCGGTGGAGAAGATCCCAATTTTCCTTGAACCGTTGAGGGGTCTGAAGCTGAAGCGGAAGTGGGTTGTTGTGCTTCCAGAGCAGCCTTATTACAGAAATGAGATGTCAAGGCTGAACGTTATCCTTCAGAAGAAGGGCATCGACTGCTGCCTCAAAGCGGCGTGAAGAGGAATCAGAGCTTGGCGTAATGCAATGGGTTCTGGCGACAATAGAGGTTAATTGAAGTTCTGGTTTATTGCCCCAAAGTAAAAGAGCTGCTTGGATAGCTAGCAGAAGCTCGACTGCTTAACTGCTCTGAATTGGAAATATCAAGATAACTGTGCTTTCGCAGGCGAGCACAAACTCAGGAAGAATCAGAAGCATTATATCCGCCAAACTGTTTTAGAAGACACCTCTATTTCCTGTCTCTAAGTCGTAGACTTCTTACTTGCAATATCTTAAATATCCATCAGATGAACACAATATCAGATATGGAATATCGATACACAAGCGGGGGAGTCCGGCACCATTGCGACCTTCCTGAACGGGCTAGCCTGCGACGCTGAGAGCACGATAAGATTAGACCTGATTGCGACATCAAAGGTTCCTCAGCAGCACTCCTCCATGTGTCTCTTCGTTTTCATGCGTCGAGGACACGAGAGAGTCTGATGATATTATCAGTTAGCAGAATGGGGTTTACCAGCACCCCAATCAAGGCCCCGAAACAGCGTCATGGTCTCCTTCGTAGTCGCATACTCCTCTCTTGTCTTATATTTGCAGGCTTAGTTCTTCTATACTTTCAAACCTCGTTGCTTTCGAGGTATTCTTTCAAACTGCGAACTAGCAGCCCGAGACTTTCACAGTCGCAGTGGGATTCTCTCGATGCTGGTTTGCGTAGATGTGCTGAGTTGCAGGCGCCTCCCGAACGATACTCTTTTCCGCTGTCTTCAGAGCGCACAAATCCTCGTTGGACCTCTAAAAGCGGTCAGAAAAAACCAGTGCTCCTTCAAAATGTGACCTTGTTTGATGGAGACGTCTTTCTGTCTCAAAATGTGGATGTTTTGTTTGATAAAGGTGTCATCCGGACTATTTCTCCAGCAGGTTCTGGGGCGAGTGGCCTCGAGCACGAAGATATCGATATACAGGAGTTGGACGGAGCGTTCGTGACTCCTGGACTCATCGATATGCATTCTCACCATCTCGTCGACACTTGGCCAACTTATTCGGCCACCGGCGACGTCAACGAGATCCACCCCGCAACAGGACCAGTCACGCCCTTCGTCCGAGCATTGGATTCCATCAAGCCTTATGATCAAGCTGCCACAATCATTGCTTCTGGAGGCGTGACCTCATCTTTAATTCTCCCCGGCTCAGCAAACATCATGGGCGGCGAAGGCGTAATGGTCAAAAATATTCTAAGAAGAGGTGACTACGGAGAGGAGAACGTTGACGAGTTACTCCTCGAACACGGCGTGCCACAAGCTAGCAGGCGGAGGTACATGAAAATGGCGTGTGGAGAGAACCCTCGACGGGTACACGGCCACACGCGCATGGGAAATGCGTGGATCTTCCGACAACACATGGCGCGTGCCAAGGAGCTGCGCGAGAGACAGGACGCTTGGTGTGCGTCCGCTGCAGCTGCCAGAAAGAGTGGTGATTACGCTGCGATATCTGCGCTCCTGGCCGCTGGGCCGGATGGAAAACCCGGCGGGCTTCCGGAAGATCTTGAGCTGGACTCGACCGTGGCGATGTTGAGGGGGAAGATCGGAGTTAATATCCACTGCTATGAACCGGAAGACCTGGAGGTCATGATTCGGCATAGCAAAGAGTTTGGGTTCCGGATTCAGGCTTTTCACCATTCGTTGAGCGCGTGGAAAGTTCCTGAGCTGATAAAGAGCAGCGAAGAGTACGGACACGCAGGATATCTATCGATGGGATTTCGAAACGTAAACTTACTTTGAGGCATAGGAATATCACTATCGCATTATTTGCAGAATTTGGCATGTATAAGAAAGAGGCGTATGATGCGAGTCTACGAGCCGGTAAGATCTTGGCCGAACATGGAGTACCGGTGGCCTACAAATCCGTGAGTCTGCGATTCTTGTGATATATCCGCTCTGGTTTATACTAACCATACATTGATGGACGCCTAGGACCACGGAGCACAAGATGCGAACGCCAAATATCTTATGTAGGTCACTTCTGCAGCATCTCAGTCGGGACTCTATTCTAACACTAGGTTTGCAGCTCCCAAGCTGCCACTGCGCATTCATTCGGTCTCCCAGAGATCCTGGCACTGCGATCCGTGACCAGTGTACCAGCAAGGTCCCTGAAGGTGGATCATCGCATCGGGCTCATCAAGCCAGGCTATGATGCGGATATTGTGGTGTGGAATTCACATCCGTTGTCTGTTGGAGCGACGCCGTTGCAAGTCTACATCGATGGAAAAGCTACCCTGGAGCCCGTGAAAATAGAGAAGCAATTAGCTTCTGATGGTCCCAGTAAAAAGCCAAAAATGCGTCCAACGCCCCCGGAAGGTGCTCAAGAGCTTTGCTCGAAGATACAGAAAGAGCCAGGTACTATTGTGATCACGGGAATCAATCGATCCTATTTGGATCATCCAAGTAGAACTTCCTCTGGAGGCTCTCTCACGATGGTGATCGACGCTGGCAAGATAACTTGTCTCGGAAGTCATGAAGAGTGCATTTCAACAACTGGGCACATTGCCCACATCATTGGACTCCAAGACGGGCACGTTCTTCCCGGACTCACATCATTCTCCACAAGTCTGGGACTTATCGAAATACCTTCGGAACCAAGCACCAGCGACGGCGTAGTCAGCGCGAATTCGAACCCATTGGACCCTGAAAATGCAGTCTACGCCAAATACGGAGTCCACCTGGATGGTAGGGCCTTCGAGAGGGCTCGAATCGGCGGCGTCACAAGGGCAGTGACAGCGCCAGTGATGGGCGGCAGAACAGCCAATGGCTTTCTGGGGGGAGTCAGTGTCGGGATCAAGACGAGTGGCAACAGGACGATTCTCGATGGTGGCATTTTCAAGGATGATGTCGCTTTGCATTTTCTGGTTGGACAGGGAGCGAAAGGTACGTTATTGGCTTGTTATGAGTTTGGAGCCTAGCTCTTCTGTTTCTAGTTGCTCAGACGGATGGCAGCTTCTGAATGGACGCCCACGGTGTCGTCAGCGATTGCAAAGCTGCGTAGGATTTTATTCGAAAACAGGGGCAAAGATAATATATATGGGAAGGCGGCGGATGGGCTTCTTCCTGTTGTGGTGCATTCTGAGAACAAGGTATACAACCTTCCTTCCATCGAATTGGTTTGTTTTCAAGGTTCAAAGGCTAATATCTGCATCTAGGACGATATTCGGCAGCTCATCAAGCTGAAAAAGGACCATGGAACCGTTAAGCTCGTAATCTACGGAGCGACGGAAGCGCCATCAGTAAGCATCGCCCTTGCAGTCAACCATTAATATTCTTAAAGATATTTTCTAATGCTAATTTACCAATCTACACAAAGGTCGCCCACGAGCTCGCCGCAGCCAAGATCCCAATCATCTTCACAGCAGCCCACGGTGCCCCAGACACCTGGGAGAAGAAAGACGCCCTGACTGGGCTGCCACTCACAAAGTCTCCCGTGCAAGTCCTGAGCGAAGCAAACGTCACGTTCGGGCTTGCTTTTCCGGCGTTCAGAAGTAAGTATCAATCTTTAATTCATCTATACTGTACATAGTAACAAGCAACCGCAATCACATGTCTTCTTTTAATATCATATCTCTTGAAGCAAGCTCACAATTGATTCTTCTTTCTCAACAGATGACGTGCGCCTCCACAACCTCGCAATCGAAGCGTCCTGGGCAGCCAAAGACGCCGGTCTTCCGCCGCGGGTGGCTGTGGATCTTGTGTCAAGGAACATCGAGCGGATTCTCGAGATATACCCCGATGACCACGACGATAGGAAGCGAGACTTTGTTGTCTACGAGGGCGATCCGCTGGAGTATGGCGCTAGTGTCGTGGTGGCGGTTGATGGGGACGATGGGGCTGTAGTCAGCTGTTGGCCTGAGTCCGACTGACTGCCTTGACTGACTGATTTGAATTGGGAAGAGAATGGAAATGAGTTGCGTGGGAAATGGAGGTTTAAGCATGTACAGTATGTACATATCAAGAACAATGGGGTTGTTATCAAAACCACACAACATACAGAGATAGATACGTTGCACATATCATGATTACCCCGAGTATATAACAATCAATCATTATTGTCGATTCACCACCAAAAGATATCCTGCACGTCAAACACATAATCTAATAACAGTTAAAAGGTATACACACAGTAGTAATGTGTAGTAGTAGTAAAGAAGGGCTGTGGTTCTGTCGGTTCCCGCCGAGAATGGTAGGCATCCAACGTAAACCCTAACTTGCAAGGTCGCAGGCATCAAAGCTACGAGAGGCCAACTGCACCGTGCCTTTCAAGGAGTATCCCTATTTAGGTATTGTACATCTTACCGGTCGTGGAATTCTATCTTTCTAAAAGGCTTGTGCATGCAAGTCTTTTGTGTCACCACTGGTTCCCTACCAAGCAGTTCCTGCAGATTGATATCTTATCTACATGATTTTGATGCTATTATTGAAGAATAATTAGCTGATACACTACATATGATAGGAAGGTAACAGATCACGATAAGAATATTCGGGGAATAATATGGGGGAACGATTGCATTGCTTAAAAAAAGTGGTTAGTTTCAAACAGATATTCAGAAATTACAAGGAGCAATTGAACAGAAGAAGAAGAAGAAGAAGAAGAAAGGACTATTAACTTCGCAGCCCGTTTTCAGATCGACTTTTAACAAAGGACAGGACCATCCATCCCTGTAATGGCACACAATAGCAAGGCTTTTTTTCTTGCTTGTATCAAACTTGCATTCCAATTCACTCGCCTGGAGTCTTCTATGCTCCTTTGCTGGCAATGACAATGCTGCCCTAACCAAGCAACCAACCAATCCGATCGGGGAACAAATAGAAACGTAAAGAAAAAAAAGTTGTATCCTGTGCATCAAAAATATCTTACATATTGTAGGTACTCTGTAGACAGATTCAGATTAGATTATCTGGATTAGATTAGATTAGATGAAGGCCGAAAAGAAAGGAAAAACAAAAAAATTTACCAACTGTTCCGTAATCCAAGTGTGTATTCATTCCACTTGGGTAAATATATATGTTTTTTTTTTTTTCAAGTCGTAAATGAGGATACTACTACTAATTAAATTGAAGGGGCCCCTTGTTCCTCTGTAACTATGCCTGCAATCTAAATTGTCTATATGTTATGGATCTTGCCGTACAAAGACCGAATAATTATAGGACCGAGGGAAGGAACTGATCGGCACATGGCTGACCATGATCACCACGATCACCACGATCACTATGATCACCAAGACCCAGGGAAATGGCATGTATATAATGACACTCCTTTCAGATGGATTTCGACCCTCGTGGTCGACTCACATAGCAACCTGTCATATAGGCATTGCTAGTAACACAGGCTTGTTCTTGCTATTATATTGCTGACCCCCTTGTTTTCTGTCTTCAAGATAAACCAAACGACCCCTTGGTCTAGTCGCCTAGGCCTGTTTGTTACACTATATGCCCAAAACAGGCGGCTAAAACTCTCTTAACTCCACAAAACAACAACAACGACAACAGAAAAAAAAAAGTCTGCTTTAAAGATCTTCACCATCTACCATTGGGTGGATCCAGTCTTCGCCCTTGGGTTCTTCGTGGAGATGTAACAGACGTTGTGTCACATAAATATCCTGCACCAGAGCCCATGTTGTTATTCTTGTTGAATTGTGCGAGGCAAAATCATCATATGATATACTGTACATACAAAGAAATCAACCATGATACCGTCATATTATTATCAGCGGGGCATTCTGAATAAAACATGATCATTCTACAGAGTAAGGAGATGTTCACCGCTCATAGCATGGGTTTCCATACTCGCACACATAGACGTCACGTGACCGGCAAGCCGAAGCATAGATAACGTAATCAACCACCGAGCGACGAATACCACCGAGCGACGAATTTTCGCCGCACCCACTATAATTTTGAAGCTTTTCAACCACCAATACAATTAAATTAGACTATCTAGTAGTTGAATATATAGCTATTTATTAGGACAATTCCTTATAGTATGTCCAATAGTCCCACATCCATTGCAGCGTTGTGGAGCTCGCCGTCGAGGCATAGGTGTAGGCTCATCAAGCTTCTCATTAAGCTGTGTATCAAGCTGCTGAATGCGATTTTGGCCTTCTTGTACAGCTAAAAGGGTATCATTACCTAGAATAGCACGCCTTCTCGCCTTCTTTCTAGTTTTCCGCTCAGTCTCAGCTTCACTGGTGGTATATGAATCCCCTTTGAGCTCACAGTCTCAATGATTGTAACCCATTCATGGTTTCCCTGGACAACTGTACAAGGCCTTTCACTGCGTTCTACTGCAGTAATAACCTTGGAGGTTGAGCAGAGCCCCATTGCAAAGCCAGTTTCATCAAAATTCCAGATGTCATCTTCATGTATGCCATGTTCCTGAATAGCTGCATGTACAGCTTGAAACCATGGTATTATAACTTTTGGATCCTCCTGCTTTGCACGCTGGTATGTAATCCTTCGATTATATCTTGTACGCAGCTCAGGATGGCACTTGACAAATTTATAAGCCCAGTTGATGCCAAGGACTGCAGTAGGATCCTGTAGACACTCACAGAGTAATATTTGTGCCATTGAACACAGAAACTCTGGCTGAATTGGAAAACCTTGTTTATCTGCCTCTAGTAATTGCTGAATAAGTGTTTCCTCTTCAATAGCTTTTAATCTATGGCCATTAGCACGTGTTTCTGCGCGTGGTTGTCTTCCTTTAAGGCGAGCGCGAAGGGTAGCCTTAGGCACCCCAAAAATCTCTGCAGCCTTCAGTATTGATTTGACTTTTTGATTTTTATAAGCTGCAATAGCCATTTGAATTCGGTTTTCTTGAGATAAAGGCATTTTTGATAGTGGTGGTGAGAAAATGACGCGTTGAAAAAAGGAAGTGGTAGGGTGGAGGAAAATTCGTCGCTCGGTGGTTGATTACGTTAATACTCCAGCTTACATAATAACCCAGCGGGTGCAACTGCAACCTGGAGTTATGCACACTATCCCCGGATTATTTAATCTTAGCTTCAAAATTATGCTCGGCACAGGCACAAAACGGGGAAGGAACACGGACCACATGCTGGCACCCCCGCCCCCGAATATAGTACCTCTGCCCACGTGCTAAAAATAGATAAACTCACTCATCGACCCGGGGTTGCGATCGCGTATCATAATCACAATCATAATAATCAAAGTTTGGAGATAACCGCTCCTACCCTGTTCATGGTTACATGGTACTTACTACTACAGGTAATGACAGGCTACAGCCACAGCGCCGAACGGAGGAATGAGGCGCAGGGGGATGGGGTGGTGATATCTATAGATAGAATGATAAAAGTTTCGATCGAGTCCGAACCCACAGGCTACGGGGGACATTCACTGAACTTTAATTCAATGGCCCAGTGCATTGCACTTTCTGAAATGGATGACAAAGGAAAAAAGCAACACGCTCAAAGACCATGTTCCGCCAGCGTCTCCTGATGCTAAGACCTGTAAGGCTGAAGATTTTGAAAACCAAACCAGACTCCAGAGTTGCTTCCCAAACCACACCGTACCGCAGCCAAAAAAAGAGTTAGCACAAAAGGCTGAACACATCAGACCAAAAACCAGATACAGAGAACAGAGTATGTAGATGCAAATGGATATGGTTGCAAATCCCGGCCACATCCACACGTAAAACACAACGGTAAGGCGGTTTCATTTCATCCGTCATACAGCAAGGCATTGACCACCTGTACCTTTCATTCCTTGTTGCTGACCCGATCCCCAATAAACAAATCGCGCCGCGCGCCTCTGTTGCCCGGTATAGATAGAGGAACCGACCTCCCCAAAGGATATTACCGTAAAAAAAAAATTAACCCCATTAAGTTCTGCTCCGTAAGATGCCTGAACGTGATAATGCGAGAAGAATCAAAGGACATGACAAGGAAACAGTAGGTCAGGACGTCGGAGAGCAAGATGAGATCAAACGCAAAGAGAAAATGGACCGTCGAGCGAAACAAATGCGAGTGACAAAGGAAATTTCCAAAGCGATAGAGACGATCCAGATCATAAGATGCAGCACAGACATCGGCATTGGTGTCAACATCATGTGCTGGCCTTCGACAACATGGTCGAAGAGCATGAGTTTGGCGTACGACTATCGTACGCCGTTATCTGCAGGAGCCGGTGCGCCTGAATAGGCCTCGACGGTATTAACACACAAGGCGTGGAAGGGTCCGCGACCATGCATTAATCCGAATCGATAGGCGAGGGGACACCGGCCGGAACGCACACAGCGGCATATGACGCCGATCCCGCAAGGCGAATGGATGAAAGGGTTCAAGCGTGCATCGTGTTGGAAGGTATTAGATCGTCGAGAACGTGGACCAGCCGATCATGTCATATCGGTCGTAGGTCTTGGGCACATACGCGTTAGGTGAGGCGATATGGTGGAAGGAATGAGAATGGCGGAACGTTCGAACAGTATCGGTAGAAGAGGACAGACAACACGTTATCGGCCCTCTCCCGGCCGGTCCGGATTAGGTTGGCCGGTTCCTCCTTGCCTGGTTCTGAGCCACTCTGCGGCAGCTTCCTGGCGCGAAACGGGCGTCTTCTGGTCGTCTGACCGAGTTGTTTGTTGCTGGTTTGGAGGAAGCAGATTGGTCATCTCTGCGGCGAGGGCGGAGGCCATGTACGCTCGGAGTTCCTTCTCCTCGCGTTCATCCTCCTTCATCAGCCTTCGTCGCTCCTGCTTGGACAGGTTCTCCCGGCGGATCTTCCTGATCTCGAGCATCACCCATAGCACAACCTCCTCTGGTGCGCGCGTCCGATCCGCCCCATACTTTGCTGGGCAGCGAACATAGCGTCGTGTAACGTCGGTAGCACCGTCGATGGAAAAGGCAATGCAGTAAGCCAACTTCCGGCCCCATCCTGACAAGAGTCAGTCCTGCACGGAGGAAAAGAGGTGCACCCGCAACGTACCTTCGGTGTACAGACGTGGCTGATCCCACGCTTCCTCACAAGCATCGACGTGGACCCATCTCTTCTGATGCTCGGAGTATACTTCGGTCCAGACGTAGTCCTCGGAGTTCCACACCCAGCGGACACGACCTCCTACTGCCCTGCACAGCATGCTAAAGCAATTGGCCCATTCGCCCACGCGGCCACGCCTGGTCTGCAGCAGCTGCCACACATCCGAATACCGCGGAAACCTCTCATATGCCCCGCAGCTGGGCTCTGAGCATCGGTACAATTCGACTCTGGTCGCGCCTCGGGCGGTCTCGTCGGGCGTTGGCGGGGTCATGCCTTGGGCGATTGTGGGCATGAAGCACCGCGAGCATGGGGGGTTGTTGACGAAGGTGAAAAAGGATCGTTTGAACCACCTGCCACGGTCAGCGCCCATCACAGGGGTGGGGAGGAGATGCGGAACATTCAGACTCACCTCATCAGAGCTCGTATGACACAATCCTGGTACCCCCACTCAGGCTTCCCCCCCACACTGGCCGCTTGAGCCTGGAAAATCTGGCTTTCCTCCTCTGCCTCTGCATAGAGCTTGTCCAGTGGGATCAAAGACAATGCCTCGTCAAGGAGGCCAGGGTTTTCGTACTGGGTCGGTGTCGCCGACAAGACATGGAGCAAGTTGCTGAATTTGAGCGATGCAGCGTCCTTCGGCGGCGCAGGAACGATTGGAAGGCTTCTGAGTGGAGAGTATGAAGGGGGCTGCTGTTGCTGCTGCTGCTGCGATGATTGGCGGTTCTGCTGGTCTGCCGGAGATGGGAGTGGTGGAGGGGACCTCGACGGATGGGGCGGCCTCTGGCCTGGAGCCAGGTGCTGCGAGGGAACGGGCGATTGAGTGCGAGATCGGGCCCGGCATTGTTCCTGGAGTTTGTTGAGTCGCTTGGTGCGCATGAGCTGTTCGAACTGCCTGGTGAGCTCCGCCGCATCAAAGGCGTCGGTGGTTGGCGCCCGGCGGGCTTGGGGACGGCGGTCCGCCATGGCAGGATCGACACCAGGGAAGAGATTGGTCTTCCCTCCGAGGAGCAGCCAGGTTGTCGAGATTCGAGGATGACTGGTACGAGGGATGCGGACGAAGGAGACTCGAGCAGGAGATGGAAGAATTGGAGACGTCGAAGGGGGCGATGGGGGAGGGTTGGAGACGATGACGGACGGCGGCCGCAGCAGCACAGCACAGCTGAGTCGGTGCCACGCTTGGCGCTCGGGCTAGGGCGATGGTCGACGGGACCGGGGGAGGGCTCAGAGGAGCGGAGGCGGCCGTTGCAGACGGGCACGACGACGAGGAGGGGGAGGAGGAATAAGAAGGACAACGGCAGGCAGAGGACGCGGTCCCCGGTGGATAAGACGAGGAGAAGAGAGGGAGAGCGAGGGACGAGGGCGGTGCAGGCTCGCCGCGGGCACGCCGGGCGTCTTGACTCTTTTCTTGACTCTGCCGTGCCAAGGCCGCGCTTCCACGCAAGCTGCACAGGCGACGTCGTCAGCCTCTCCGTCCCCCAATCAGAGCCCCGCGCGCCCGTCGCAGCTCGTCGCGGCCGCGTGTGTCCCGCCGCGCCCTGGCGGCCCTGCGATCGACCCAGCAGTCAGCAATTCATCCGAACAGTCGAAGATGCAGGCAATTAAATACTCCGACCTCTCTCCCCCGATACGACGCTGCCAGGTATGCACGCTGGACGACGGGTTGCCGGCACGGCGACCTGTTGGGCCTCTCCTCCTCCCTCTCCCTCCACCGGACGATGGCTTTTCCTGCTGATCATTCTCCTGCTACAGTTGCCTCTGCTGACGACGACCGTCATCACCACCTGATGTCCTCCGCCAAAGAGGCAAAGGCATCCTTCCCACAGATGCCAAGCGGATACGCAAGCTTGACGACGCAGGGCCCTTCCACCGCTCTGTAGATGAGGGATAAGCTTCCAGAACGCATGTCCACCTCCCGTCCGGAGCCCTCGACGGTCCGTGGTTCTTCTGCCATCGGGACGCAGGCGAACAGGATGCAACCCCACGAGTCTGACGTGGCTTCCATGACCCTTTTTCGCCTCTTTCTTTTCCCGTGATCGTGCTGTGCTACCACGATAGCCGCCTTGATCACCACCATCGAGCCGAGCTACACGCGTGGAGCATCTGGGAATCCGTCTGTGCGTGGCCCCATCGCTCTACATCACCCTTCTCCACAGGAAGAACCCGTTTGGGAGTGTTCTGACCAGAGCCATCGGTACCGGAGCGCTGGTCGGAATCCTTAAGCGGGCGCCGTAGACGCTGCGCCTGCACCGCGTTTAGCTCCCCGAAGTAACGTAGTCGAATTCGCAATAATGAACCTATCCATAAAGGGCCCTTTTTTTTCTTTTCTCCCGGCTTCCATTGGTGGTGGCACGGGGACTGCGTCGTCCATCCCTGCATCTGGAGTACATCGTACGCTGCGCCGGCGGTGGCGGAGACGCGCAATCGTGGGCTTGGCATTCGCCCCGATCCGGCTTAGTCCCTGGAACGTTGCCCCGAGTTGAGGAGGAACAACCAACCACCTGCCCGTCCTGGAAGCCGACGCGAAGGCGGGACCGGGCCAGCCCCGGCCTGCGTCTTGGCATGTCTGCCTCAGGCCCTCCCCGTCTCGCCCGCCCGGCGACCCCGTCATCTCGAACCGCCATGTACGGTGTACGGACGACGGCTCATCAACCGGGAGGTGCATCTTGCGACGACGGATCCCCGTGTGGAACACCTTCCAGATGAGCTGCATACACCTTCATGTCAAATCCTAAGCTTCGTCCCGAACCCATGGTCTGTGCAGGCACCCTGCCAAACAATAATAGGCCTATCCCTGTAGGAGGCATCACCGTCTGATCGTCGCCGTACACGACAGCATGTCCCACCTCGTCCATTTTGGTTCCTCATTGAGATGATCATGCACCTTCCCGAGATCCTTCTCCCTGCCGGGCCCGATGGCCTATCATCACTGGGACACCGTCACACATCACCTGGCTCTGCAATATGACACCAGACGAAACCGGCCTGGTTGCCTCGACACGTTTTGCTGCTCCTGCAGGCTGCGGCCAGATCCTGTGCCCAGCGCGTCTAAACCCGTCAGTCACAGGGCTCACCAGGATTTTCCACTGACCGCGCGCTTGACATCGAGCTCACAGTCGCACCGTCCGAAGCTTGGCAGGCGTCTGCTGAGATTGTCTGCCGCTGCTTGTGTCACTATCAGCACCTGCTGCACACGGTAGAACCCTCTCCGTTTATCACATCATGGAAATGGACTTTCTAAACATGAACAGGTGTATGCTGGCTGCATTTCACCACAACTGAGTCCACGGCATCTCTCAATATCAACTACCAAGGGTCGTTTTCCAGGTAGCCCAGGCCCCAGAAAGCCCGCATCTCAAACGGCCGTGTGGTGGTACAGGTTACGCGGCAAGAGCTCGGGCCTTCCCAGCTCCGACAATTGATGATAGAAAGGGCCCTCCAGATGACGCTGACAAAGATACAGACATGTCTCCGCCTTCCAAGGCGCAATCCGATGTTCTCCCCCGACATTAGACCTCGAGTGCAGATGTGACTCCTCATCCTACCTCTGCGGGGATGGCTGGTGTACCCCGCTGGAGCGTTTCAACTTTCCGCCGTTCGTTTCTCGCTCCTCCCGCGGCCGCGGACCCTGCAGATCTGCCAGATTGGACCATGCCAAATCGGGTCCCAGCCCGGCCTTGACGGTGCATGATAATGGACCCTGCTGACGTGATACGGTTCCGTCTTGGCTGCTGGTCCTAGAGACTCGTGGCTGTCCTCACCTTAGACATTGCTTCGACGTCATCAACGTGCTGTCAAGACTCAACGGCCAGTGTAACCGCAGTTCGTCTCACCGTTTCAGCTTTCTATACTACTCCATAGGCGCCTTGTATAGGACGTTATCATGGAGTAGTACAGACTACCTACAGTACCTAGGTAGGTACCTAAGGCAGTGGACATGATAATCCCGTAGCCCGTGGCTCGTAGCCGTGCTGTATGGCCCTCCTTCACTTTAGTATTACAGGCTCAAGTTCACTCTGTAGTTAAACTACCCGCTCAACAGGCTACAGCTCACCGCTCTGCGTTATCTATGCGACTATGCCGCATTCACGCGGATAACCCGATAAGAAAGGATAGGGGCTTGTCTGCCTGTGGGGATTGAGCGACACGCATACGTGCATGCATTACGTAGGTACCCCCACATACACACATATAGACCAGCTTAGGTGTGTACTGTATATCATACCTCCTGCCCAACTATACTTAGGTTAGGCAGGCAGGTAGGTTAGGTAGGTGCATTACACAAGCTGTAAATACACGGCCGTTGAGGCTCCTAATTGATAATTCCGGTCAAGAATCGCTCGTAACCCCCAGATCCTGTATGTGCTTGCTCTACATAGATGAATCCTGCAAATACAGTAGTAGTACAGACTCCGGTAGCTCGTCTTCTGAAGCAATTGAAGACTCGAATGGTAGACATTATTTATGTGCTCCGTCCTTCCTTATTTATTGACCTCTCGACCTCCCTAGGGGCATTATTATCCATGCGGGTTTATAGCGTTCCGTAAACATTTGTCTCGGTGTACTACGTCATGATTAACAATAGTCCATACCCCACATAGGAGGGAAGGGTGGGAGGAGGGGGTATGTATATACATACCTACGTGAGAACCATCCCTCCTCTCCTGTGGATCTGGAACCTAGACTCGAATGATAGGGGCTTGTGTCTGTTACTGTCCGGCTTGGACGCCTGCATACTGCATACATGTATGAACTAACCTGACCACCGCACAGGAGATTAGGACAAGCAAGCAAGCAAGCACGCTGCTGCTGCTCTAGCTCCCGGCTTTGAGTTGATTTGTGTGTCTGGATCCGGATCTGGACCCATCTCTGAAAGATGTTGATTGATTGATTGATTGATTATTAGATAGATTCCTTCCGCTCGACGCGATCTATCTATCAGTCAGACCGAACCTTATCTGATCCTTATCTGATCAGATAAGGAGCCCAGTGAACCTGCTGTATACAGATAACTAAGGCACTGATCTGATGGATTGCACTCTGAACGGATGAAGCCCTTTCCACCAAGGATAAGAGCCGGGATCCTGGTAAGTGGGAATGTAGTGGGCCCAGTAGATAGGTATATACCTAGCTATATACCTATCTATCTTCTATCTATCTATCTATCTATCCCTTCTACCGCTGCCGGCCCAAAGGCATCTGTTTGTATTCAGCCATCCAACATGGCAATAGAGAAGGCTTCTATACGCACATTTGACACAGACATGTCTCTTAGTTCTTCTTTTGGAAAAAGAAAAAAAAACCTGATCTGGCATCCTGCCTTAAGCCTCCTACCCCGGTGTGTGCATCCGTACAGTACGATCCGCCTACTTAGTTAGATGAATGAGGCATTCATTCCTGTAATCACCCGCAGGGATCTCCTTGTCTTGCACAGCACATGTACAGTAAACATACATAGCGGGTAGCACTGTACTGTACATACTATACTACAGTACAGTTGGCAGATGGATCAGATTAGATAGATAGATTAGATAATGCCAGTGCCAAATTAAGTATGCGTGCAGTATTGTATACATCTTAGATAAGATTAGTTAGTAGATAAGATAGATAAATCATTCCCCCTTGGCAACCTTACAATGGTGGTATACTTTCAATTGACAACCAACTAACCGACTACTACTACGTATGTATGTACTACTGTACATGTCATGTACAGTACATGCACACCGGGCTCAACAACTTCTCCAGCTAGCAGCAGCAGCCCGGGCGCACATTAATTATTATTATTATTAGCTTAGCCTTGCCTGGGTCTGCGCCTGGGCTTGCTCAATGTGCATATACCTGTTACTTTCCTGTTACTTTCCTTGTCTTATCGTTCTTACTATTGCTCGTGAGAGAGAGAGAGAGAGAGAGAGAGATTTCCACTCCTAGATACAGCAGAGAAAAGGAGATACTTAGTACAGGGATGGATTCAGTTCGTGCGGCCGGTTGCCTCCTGCCCGTTTCCAGCTCCCCCCCCCCCCCCCCCCCCCCCCC
>Ga0207767_1000189_pt1 | contig 54137 bp, 52 predicted proteins | sample HigsolmetaGSP17D_FD_184845 | JGI IMG/M metagenome (GOLD analysis project Ga0207767, IMG submission 184845) | High solid enriched microbial communities from the Joint BioEnergy Institute, USA - SP1-7-D (SPAdes) | ecosystem: Engineered > Bioreactor > SSF (Solid state fermentation) > Aerobic >... | reverse complement strand
TAAACCCTAAAACCCTAAACCCTAAAACCCTAAACCCTAAAACCCTAAACCCTAAACCCTAAACCCTAAACCCTAAACCCTAAACCCTAATAGAAGACAGTCTTCAGAACCTGTCTAAAATATTTTAAATACATAGTTATGCCATTTGGGCTTACTAACATGCCTGCTACATTTCAGAGCCTAGTCAACAACACATTACAGAACTATCTGGACATCTTTTGTATAGCCTATTTTAATAACATTCTCATTTATTTGGAAACCCTGAAAGAGTATAAGAAACATGTAAAGAAAGTTCTGAAAGCTTTACAGAATAAAAAGCTCTCTGTGGCCTCAGAGAAATACAAATAGCACACTTAAAAAGTAAAGTTTCTAGAATTTATTATTACCTCAGAGCATGTGAAGATGGATAAAAGAAAACTGGCCACTATTAAAAAATAGCCTACTTCTACTTCAGTTAAAGAAGTGCAATTCTTTCTTGAATTTGCCAACTTTTACCAAAAATTTATCTGAAACTACTTTAAGGTTGCAGAACCCTTGATACAGCTCACTAAAAAGAAGCAGAGCTTTAAATAGAGGAAAAAACAGCAAGCAGTATTTAAAAAATTAAAGCAGAAGTTCTGTGAAGAACCTGTTTTAAAAATCTATAACTCTGAGAAACCAGCTATATTAGAAATAAATGCTTTAAATTATGCTATTAGAGTAGGTCTCAGCCAGCCAAATAAAAAAAACAGGCTATACTTTATTGTCTATTACTCCAGAAAAATAATGCTCTCAGAGCTAAACTATAACATTTATAATAAAGAATTACTGGCCATTGTTGCAGCCCTGAAGAAATGAAGGCATTACTTAAAAGAAGCCAAGTATCAGACTTTAATATATTGTGACCATAAGAACTTGATTCACTTTACTACCACCAAGAAGCTGACTTAAAGACAAGCTAAGTGAGCTGAGAAGTTAGTGCAGTATAATATTTAAATCACCTACAAAAAGAGAAGGGAGAATACTAAAGCTAATACTTTTAGCTAGAAACCAGACTATAAGACAAGAAAACCCAGAATTCAGCTAGCAATCTTCAGAATCAAGGCAGATAGCACACTTGTTCTAGCTAAGCAGCTAGTACTAATTTTCCAAATCACCAGTTTATAGAAGAAGGAAATCAAGAAGGCCTATAAAAATAACTCTATAGCCCAGAAATTAATGAAGATTCTAGAAAAATCTGAAACACAGAAACCTGCAGAAAGAAACCCCAACATAATTATAAAAAAAAAAACATTATTCTATACTAAGAACTAGTTTATATACCTGTTAAACTTCAAGAATAGCTGATCAAAGATATCCATAAAGCCCCAGCACATGGCCATCAAGGAATGGATAAAATTATTGAATAAATCACCAGGAATTTCTACTTTCTGAGGCTCAGGAAGACAGTACAAAAAGTGGTCTTTTAATACAATCTTTATATAAGGAGTAAGGCTGCTAAGCACACTCTATATAGATATCTACAACTCTTAGAAGCATCTAAAAGATCTTGGCAGTTTATATCTCTAGACTTTATTATAGATCTGCCAGAATCAGAGAAACCCCTGACCAAGGTGAAATATAATTTAATTCTGGTTATTGTAGATAAACTTACCAAATATGCCTACTTCCTACTCTACCAGAAAACAGCCAATACAGATGATTTGGTATATACTTTCTTACAGGTAATTGTGGGGAACCATAGTCTACCAGATAAAATTGTGTTAGACAGGGACAAGCTGGTCACATCCAAGTTTTAGCAATTTTTGACACAGCAATTGAGCTCTAAACACAAGCTGTCAACAACAGCACATCTACAGATAAATGAACAGACTGAGTAAATTAATTAGACTCTAAAACAATACCTTTGCTGCTATATTAATTATCAACAGAATAACTGGGTTGAATTATTATCTTTAGCCCAGTTTGCATACAATAGCATGAAGACTGAAGCTACCCAGAAATCACTATTTTATATCAATTATAGGTTTGAGTCTACAGCATATCAAGAGCCTATCTCTGGCAAGGTTCTAGCTCAGAAAGAAATTCTCAAAGCAGATCAGTTGAAAGAGCTACACTGACAGCTAAGCCTGAATATTCAATTCATTTCTTACTGGGCAGCTATATACTACAATTAGCAGCACCAGAAGGCATCTAAGTTTAAGAAGGAGAATAAAGTATACCTTCTTAAAAAAAACATCAAAACACAGAGGTCTAGTAATAAACTAGATTTCAAAAAGATTGAATCTTTCAAAATTGAAGAACAGATTGGGAAAGTAAACTATAAACTCAGATTATCAGAAAACATACAAATATACTCTGTTTTTCATATCTTTCTGTTGGAACTAGCACTGACCCATGCAACAGTCATTACCAAAAATGAAGAAATACTGCCTGAGAACTCAGAAGCAGACCAAGAATATAAAGTTAAGAAAATACTGAACAATAAATATGTAAATAATCAGTTTAGATATCTGATAAAATAAGCAGAATATAATAATTCAGAAAACACCTAAGAACTTCCTGAAAACTGTAAAAAATGTAAAGATCTTATTAAAGAGTTCCATCTCTAGAATCTAAATTGTCTGAAGCCAGAGGACCTACCACCTCAAAGAAAAAGAGGTTGGCCAAGAAAAAATCCCAGAAAAAGAGGCAGGATAAATCAGACAAATCAACCCCATTTAAGACATTAAGTAAATTAGCATTGATGACTGAGTTAAAAGCTACTGTCTGAGTATTTGAAGAAGAAAAATTGGCATCTGAACTCTTATAATGCAGTCTCTTAAAATGAGAACCCTCAGAACCCTTAATTTCAGCCTCTAAACACTTTAATTTTTCAAGATTTTTAACTGTCTTTGCTTTCCTCTGGAGTATTAAGGAACTTCAGTAACAAAGAAAATCTCACTGTTTTCAGGCTTAATAAAGGCAACTCAGGCTTTTCTGTAATAAATTAAGAGCTATTTGCTCCTCCTTCTCTGCCTTATCAATGGCTTATTTTAACCAATCAACTAACTACATCAGCAAGGGGACAAATAGAGAAACAAAAAACCTTATAATTAGCTCCAGAAAAACTACTGCTATTATAAGTACTCAACCCTCACTGGACACACTCCTCACAGCAGAAATACCTGAGATTTATTTTGCAAACAATCTTGAGATCCCCATTCTTTTAATAGGCTTGAAGAAGAAGACACAAACTGCAGAAAATAGATATTTTATCATCTAGCAAATCAATTTTATCAGCTAGAATCAAGCATTCCTGGTGTTTAACAGACTGAAGATCAGAATGCTTGCATTTAGAAGATATAATAATAACAGACTTACATAAAGGAAAAGCTAAAAGCACAAACAGATCTTCAGGCCAAAGATTCTTAAGAAAAGAGGTAGTGTTACAGACTAGAAAAAAGGTCATATAATAGATTATCTACAATTTATTTCCATAATTCAACACTATAATTCAATTTTACAATTCAAACCTATAATCTAAATTTATAATCCAAAACTATGATCCCATTCTATAATCTTCAAGAACTTAGGACAGGCAGCATGTATATAATAATACTTCTTTTAAACAGAATCTGACTCTTATAGTTAACTTATATAGCAACCTGTTATATAGGCATTGCTAGTAACACAGGTTTATTCTTGCTCTTATATTGCTCACCCCCTTGTTTCTTGTCTTCAAGATAAATCAATGACCCCTTTAGGTCTAGTTATCTAGGCCTGTTGTTACACTAGACTATAGTCTCTTGTACAAGCAATCTGCTAAGAAACTGGAAGCTATTAAGAAATACCTGATAAAGAATCTAGACAAGGATTTTATAGTTTTTAATAAAGCTTTCTTTGCTTCCTCAATTCTCTTTGTCTACAAGACTAATGGGGGGTTGTGCCTCTATATAAACTATCAGAAGCTAAATACTATCTTAAAAAAAATCACTACTCTCTGCTATTGATTAATGAGACTCTAGAACATCTAAGTTGAGTAAGAATCTTCACTAAACTTGATATTCAGCAGGCATTTTATAAGATCCAGATAAATTCTAAGTTAGAAGATTTAACAATATTCCAGACTTACTATAAAGCCTACAAATATCAGGTAATGCTCTTTAGGCTCACTAATAGACTAGCTACTTTTCAGAGATATATAAACAACCTCTTCTTGAATTATCTGAACCAGTTTATGACCATCTTTATTAATAATATACTAGTCTATTCCCAGAATGAACTAGAGCACCAGGAGTATGTTATCAGAGTGCTAAATCAACTTTAAGAAATAGAGCTTTAAGCAGATATCAAGAAATATAAATTCTATATTACTTAGATCAAGTATTTAGGCTTCATTGTTGGCACTAATAAAATAGAGGTTAACTTAGAAAAGGTGGCAGTGATCTAAAACTAAGAGCCCTCAACTATAGTTAAGAGAATATAATTTTTTTTAGGCTTTTGCAATTTCTACTAGTAGTTTATTAAAAACTATAGCTGCATTGTAAGACTTCTGTTTAATCTTACAAAAAAGAACATGCTCTTTAACTTCAACTCCCAGTGTTTTCAGGTCTTTAAGTTGCTTAAAAAACAACTAATATCTGTCTTAGTACTGATCTATTATGACCTCTATTAACCAATCAAGCTAGAGACTAATGCTTTAGATGGGGTAGTTGCTGGAGTACTCTCTCAGTTAAATATAGATAGAGATAGACAATAGCACTCAATAATTTATTTCTTAAAAACTATAGCACTGGCAGAGTGCAATTATGCAATCTATAATAAAAAGCTCTTAGCTATTATACAGGTCTTAAAAAAATGGCAATCAGAGTTAAAAGGCTTGCAGCAGGAGAACCTCTTTAATATTCTAATTAATTATTAAGCTTTAAAATATTTTATAACAACTAAGGTTCTGACCTTGCAGCAGGCAAAGTAGGCTAAGTATTTTATCTGGTTTTACTTCATAATTTAATATTACTCAGGGAAACAGAATCTATTAGCAGATGCTTTATCTTAGTAGCTAGCAATAGTGAAAGCTTAGAATAGCTTGAAAAAGAAATACTAAACTCAACAGCTTTTAAAGACAGAATAGCTTAACCCTTATATTATACAAGAGATGAAAAACCCCTATGCAGAGCTAATACTAATTCAGGAGGAGTTGCATCTAGCAGACTGTCTACTACAGATTAACTATATTTATAAATTCCTGACAAACCTCTGGGCAGCAGCTGCTGAAGGAAAGGCTTTATAATCCCTAGAGAAAAATCTATTATTGTATAGCCAAAGTCAGCTGATAGTGCTAAATAAGGGAAATCTTTAAATACAGCTTTTAAATAAAATACATCACCAGGCTTCTACTGCCCACCCTAAAAGAAATAAGATAAGGAAACTGCTAGCAGAAAGATATTACTGACCAGGCATAACCCAAAATATTAATTAGTATGTTGCCAACTGCTACATATGCTGATGAATTCAGAATCTGTATAATAAACCCCTCAGACTGTTGCAGTCACTGCCCATATCAGATCAGCTATAGAAACATATTTTAATAGACTTCTGAAGCTTTTCTAAGAACTGACATAATTATAATGCTGTCTTTACAGTGGTAGACTGCTTAAAGAAAAGGCTAATATCTATTCTATACTACAAGACCACCACAGTCTGAAATATAGCAAGGCTTTTTATAATATATGTCTACTAATAAACCAAATCCCTGAACACCATTGTATTAGACTAAAGACCCCAATTTATCTCAGACTTCTGGAATAAATTCTGTTGGATTTTAGGTGTGAAGCTGAGGCTCTCCACTGCAAATCATGCCCAGACAGATGGCCAAACAGAGATAATAAATCAGTATATAACACAGCACCTTAGACTCTTTATTAATTACTACTAGAATGACTGATTAGATTAACTACTGATAATGGACTTTACAGTGGCAGTTCTGCCTCATAAGTTAACTAAGATCCTACTATTCTTAATTGACTAAGGTGTGACACTGCAGACCTTCTTTAACTGGCAACAGCTCTAACTTCCAGACCAATTTGTCATAAAGTGTTTAAACTAGAATAATGCCTGAAAATAGGTTCAGTGCCTAGAAGCCACCTGAAACTATATCTGGAAGCTTATTGAGAAGGCTCAGGACTCTCAGCAGCAACAGGCAGATCAGCATTAGAGAGTTATTGATTTTAAGGTAGAAGATATAGTATGAGTGTTAGCCTGTATCTGAAAGACAGACTGTTCTAGCTGCAAGCTAGACTACTAGATGGCAGGCCTCTACTGCATTGTTGAACAGATTAATAATGCCTATAAGCTGGATTTATTAGCCTCAATCCACATGCATTCAGTGTTCTCATCAGACAAGCTCTGAAAGGCAGCTACTAATTTTCTTTTAGACCAGATTGAGGATCCTCCCCCAGCTATAAAGATTAATAAAGAATATAAATAAGAGGTAGAAAAAATTTTAGCAGTCTGTCTGCATTAAGAAAAGCTGCAGTATAAGATTAAGTGGGTAGGCTATAACAATAACCCAATATAATACCTGACAGCAAATTTTATAGGCTCACTGCATTGCCTACTGTTATAGACCTTGCCATACAAAGGCCGGATAATTATAGGACCAAGGGTAGTAACTGATCAGCATGTAACTGACCACAATCACCTTGATCACCTTGATCACCTTGATCACCACAATCACCATGATCACTATGATCACCAAGACTCAGGGAAAAGGCATGTATATAATAACACTTCTTTCAGACAGAATTAAACCCTTGTAGTCAACTCCCATAGCAACCTGTTATATAGATATTGCTAGTAACACAGGTCTATTCTTGCTTCCATATTGCTCACCCCCTTGTTTCTTGTTTTCAAGATAAACCAACAACCCCTTTAGGTCTAGTTATCTAGGCCTGTTGTTACACTTCAACCACCTTTCTTGCAGGAAGCAAGGCATGTTGTGGGCACTTGAGAGACTGCAGGCATGAAGAGGCATATCTCCACTCAGGAACTGGCCCAAGTAGTAAGGGCCCTACAAGAACAGATTCAGCAGTTACAGAAGCAGTTACAGGGACAGGTCAATAAAAATATGCAGCTGTAAGAACAAATAGAATACCTTGAGCATCAGACACACTTAAATGGGAGCAACACAAAACAGACAATTGAAGCAAGCCCTAACCAGGATCCAACCCAACAGACTAAGGTAGCTAAACCAGACCTCTTTTATGGAGAAAGGAAGAAACTCCAGATGTTTATTTCCCAGTTAAAACTCTACTTCTTCTTCAATGCACCAGATTTTCCAGATGAAGACAGAAAGGTCATGTTTGCAGCAACTTATTTTTAAGGCATGGCAGCTCAATGGTTCAAACCCTATCTTTGAGACTGAATGCAAAGAACACCAGAGGAACATCAACCAAAAACTAATAAAGTGTTTAATAGATTCTCTACTTTTGTGGCTAAGATGAAGCAGAACTTTGGAGACCTCAATGAAGTCAGAAAGGCCACTTATACTGTTATGACAATCCACCAAAGAACCTCTGTTGCTGCCTACACCACTGAATTCCAGCAAGCTGCAGCATATCTGGGTGACTGGTCAGACAGATCACTTATAGAGCACTACCATCAGGAATTGAAGGATGAAATCAAGAACAGACTAATAATCTATAAGAACTCTAAGGATCTAAATGCACTTATTAATCTGGCTATTAAGATCAACAACTGCCTTTTTGAATGTTGCTATCAAGACAGTACCCTGCGGCAGAGCAACCAGCAGCATACTGGGACTGGAGGTGATGCCATAAAACTGGACAGCACCAACTGGAAAAACTCTCAGAAGTTCAAACAGCCCAACAAGAAGCCTCAAGAACCCAATCCTAATTGAACTGAGGAGCAAAAGAAATGCTATAAACAGAAACTATGCATTCACTGTGGGAAGAATAACTATATGGGATAAAAGTGCCTCAACAAGCTCAAGAAAAAAGAAAAGAAGCAAGCTGCCTCTACTCAGAAAAAGAAGGAAGATCATGCTGTCTACCACTGAACTGCCTGTTACAATGACAACTGCAGTATCCATTGATCAGAAAAGAATGCCACAGACTGGTATCTAAAGCCACTCAAGTCAAAAAACTAATCAGCCCTGCCAGAAAGAGACACTTGTAGGGAGCACAGCTAAAGTCCCTACATCTTGATACAAGCACCACTAGAGGAGATCTATGTCAGCAGCTTATTATTAATGGCAAGATCAACAGGCAGAAAGCAAGAATCATAATTGACAGTGGAGCAACTGGAAACTTTATCAGCAACACTTTTATCACCAAGAATTATATCCCCTATCAGGTGAAGGAGAAACCCTATAAATTGGCTATAGCAGATGAATCACCTAGCAACTATGGAGATAAATAAGTGCAAATAAAAACCAAGGAATCCACCCTGGCAATTGAACAGCATTCTGAACAGATCAACCTGGATATCACTCAGATCTCAAGGCACAACATCATTCTAGGAATACTCTGGCTGAAGACACATAACCCCTATATAGACTGGAGGACCAAAGAGATACAGTTTGCAGAGACTCTCAAAAGTGGTGTAAGGCTCAAGAAGCAGCCTAAGGGACAATCAGAGACTATTAAGGTCCAAGAAATATTGGGAGAAGCACTAAAGTACATGTGGTGTCAGAGAGAGCAAGTTGACATCTTATATATTTGCTCTAGAGAGGTCAGGGAAGTGGGAACTCTGACAAAAGAGAAGAAAACAGCTAAACCCCCTATCTAGAAGATGGAGAACATGCCACAGAAATATTGGGACTTCCAGAATGTTTTCCAGGAAAAAGGCAAGAAACAATTGCCAGAACACCAACTATAGAACTATAAGATATCATTAAAACTAGGGATATAGCTAGCATTCAAACTGATCTACCCCCTCTCAGAAAAGGAGCATGAGGCACTACAGGAATATATTGACAAAAACCTGAAGTAAGAATATATTAGGTCATCAACTTCACCTGCAGGATATTCTATACTCTTTGTCCCTAAGAAGAATGAGAAGTTATGGCTCTGCATGGATTATTGCCAGCTTAATAACATCACCATCAAAAACTGCTATCTGCTGCCGCTCATTTCAGAGCTTCAGGATAGACTTAGGAAGGCCAGATATTTCACTAAGCTAGATCTACATAAAGGCTACTACCTGGTCCAAATAAAGGAAGGAGAGGAATAGAAGACAGTCTTCAGAACTTGTCTAAAATATTTTGAATACACAGTTATGCCATTTGGGCTTATCAATGTGCCTGCTACATTCCAGAGCCTAGTCAACAACACATTGTGGGACTATCTGGACATCTTTTGCATGGCCTACCTTGATGACATCCTCATCTATTTGGAAACCCTGGAAGAGCATAAGGAACATGTGAAGAAGGTCCTAAGAGCTCTGCAGAATAGAAAGCTCTCTGTGGCCCCAGAAAAATGCAAATGGCACACCTAGAAAGTGGAGTTCTTAGAATTTGTTATTACCCCAGGGCATATGAAGATGGATGAGAGGAAACTAACTACTATTAGAGAATAGCCTACTTCTACTTCAGTCAAAGAAGTGCAATCCTTTCTTGAATTTGCCAACTTTTACCAGAAATTCATCTGGAACTACTCCAAGATTGCAGAACCCTTGATACAGCTTACTAGAAAGAAGCAAAGCTTTGAATGGGGGAAAAAACAGCAAGCAGCATTTAAAAAATTGAAGCAGAAGTTCTGTGAAGAACCTGTTTTGAAGATCTATAACCCTGAGAAATCAGCTATATTGGAAACAGATGCATCAGACTATGCCATTGAAGCATGTCTCAGCCAGCCAAATGAGAAAGGCAGGCTACATTCTGTTACCTACTACTTCAGAAAGATGACACCTCCAGAGCTAAACTACAACATCCATGATAAAGAATTATTGGCCATTGTTGCAGCCCTGAAGAAATGGAGGCATTACCTAGAAGAAGCCAAGCATCAAACCCTAATATATTGTGACCACAAGAACTTGGTTCACTTTACTACCATCAAGGAGCTGACCTGAAGGCAAGCTAAGTGGGCTGAGGAGTTGGTGTAGTATAACATTCAGATCACCTACAGAAAGGGGAAGGAGAATGCCAGAGCCAATATCCTTAGCCAAAGACCAGACTATAAGACAGGAAAGCCAGGAATTCAGCCAGCAATCTTCAGAACCAAGGCAGATGGCACACTTGTTTTAGCCAGGCAGCTAGCACTGGTTTTCTAAATTACTGGCTCATAGAAAGAAGAAATCAAGAAAGCCTATAAGAATAACTCTATAGCCCAGGAGTTAATGAAGATCCTAGAAAAGTCTGAAACACAGAAATCTGCAGAAAGGGACCCCAACATAACCATAAGAGAAGAAGGCATTATTTTATACTAGGGATTGGTCTATATGTCTACCAAACTCTGAGAATAACTGATTAAGAACATTCATGAAGCCTCAGCATATGGCCACCAAGAAATGGACAAAATTATTGAATAAATCACCAGGAATTTCTATTTCTCAGGGCTCAGGAAGATGATACAAAAAGTGGTCTCCCAATACAATTTTTATATAAGGAGTAAGGCTGCTAGGCATGTTCTATATAGACATCTACAACCCTTAGAAGCATCTAAAAGACCTTGACAGTCTATATTCCTGGACTTTATTACAGATCTGCCAGAATCAGAGAAACCCCTGACCAAGATGAAATATAATTTAATCCTGGTTATTATGGATAGACTTATCAAATATGTCTACTTCCTACCCTATCAGAAAATAGCTAATACAGATGATTTGGTATATACTTTCCTACAGATAATTGTGGGGAACCATGGTCTACCAGATAAAATTGTGTCAGACAGGGACAAACTGGTCACATCTAAGTTTTAGCAATTCTTGACTTGATAATTGGGCTCTAAGCATAAGCTGTCTACAACAGCACACCCACAGACAGATGGGCAGACTAAGCAGATTAATCAAACCCTGAAGCAATACCTTTGCTGCTATATCAATTATCAACAGAATAACTGGGTTGAATTGTTGCCTTTAGCCCAGTTCACATACAACAGCATAAAGACTGAAGCCACCCAGGAATCACCATTCTATGCCAACTATAGGTTTGAGCTCACAGTATATTAGGAGCTTATTTCTGGCAAGGTTTTGGCCCAGAAAGATATTCTCAAGGCAGACCAATTAAAGGAGCTACATCAACAGCTAAGCCTGGATGTTCAATTTATCACCTATCAAGCAGCCATGTATTACAATCAGTGGCACCAGGAGGCACCAGAATTTAAGAAGAGGGATAAAGTATACTTCTTCAGAAAGAATATCAAAACACAGAGGCCTAGTGACAAACTGGATTTCAAAAAGATTGGACCTTTCAAAATTGAAGAACAGATTGGGAAAGTGAACTATAAACTTAGATTGCCAGAAAACATATAAATATACCCTGTTTTTTATATCTTTCTGTTGGAACCAGCGCCGACCCATGCAACAGTCATTACTGAAACTGAAGAAATACTACCTGAAAACCCAGAAGCAGACCAAGAATATGAAGTTGAGAAGATACTGAACAGTGGATATATAAATAGTCAGTTCAGATATCTGATCAAGTAGGCAGGGTATGATAATTCAGAAAATATTTAGGAACCTTCTAAGAACTATGAAGGCTGCAAGAACCTCATTAAGAAATTCCATCTTCAGAACCCAGATTGTCCAAAACCAGAGGATCTATCACCCTGGAGGAAAAGAGATCAGCTAAGGAAGAATCCCAGAAAGAGAAACAGAAAAAATCCACAGGCAAATTAATCCTGAAAGTGCTAGATAATCCAGCACTGACAGCTAAATTGAAAGCTACTGCCTGATCATTAATTGAAGATCCCTCACAGCAAGGTTCATCTCTAGAAGACTGATTTTCTTGTTGCTGTTCAGCCTTCTCCAAAGCCTCAATCTCAGCCAACTCCCATTCAAATAAATCCCAACTACAGTTGTCCAGAAAAGAAAGTAAGCAAAGCAAGCAAATCACCTTAGCCCAGGAACTGGCAGCTCTATAGGTAAGAAGTTGAGCTTGCTGGGTAAGAAGTTGAGCTTGCTGGGTGAGACATTGAATCTGTTGAGTGAGACTCTAGATTTCAGTCTTATCCTGCTCAATACTCTGCTGTGCTTTCTCTAGCTGGGATCAAATGCGATCTCACACCTGGTCTACTCACCAGAACTCAGCAGATGAAGGTATCTCCTCAGGAAATCAACAGTGATTCCTGCAGTGAACACACTTGTAGCAACATTTGGAGTCAGAAGAAACCCAACAGTGATAGCAGGAATGAGGTTGACAACTCAGACACCAGATTGATGCCTCAGAACTGCCACAAGGTATACAGGCAGCCAAAGCATAACAACAGGCAGTGGCACTAGACATGATGAGTATTAGGAAGGATTGAAGAAACAAGGGAGAAGGGGGAAAAACCTACCTTATAGGCTTTTGAGATGAAAGCTGCCTAGGGGAGGGGTAGTGTTATGGACCTTGCCATACAAAGACTGGATAATTATAGAACTGAGGGTAGTAACTGATCAGCATGTGACTGACCACAATCACCTTGATCACCTTGATCACCTTGATCACCACAATCACCATGATCACCATGATCACCATGATCACTATGATCACCAAGACTCAGGGAAAAGGCATGTATATAATGATGCTCCTTTCAGACAGAATTGGACCCTTGTGGTCGACTCCCATAGCAACCTGTCATATAGGCATTGTTAGTAACACAGGTCTATTCTTGCTTCCATATTGCTCACCCCCTTGTTTCTTGTCTTCAAGATAAACCAACAACCCCTTTAGGTCTAGTTATCTAGGCCTGTCGTTACACCTACAAAGCTTTTATAAGTGCTACCCAGACCTGCCTGGACCCCTGAAGCAGCTAAAAGAGTGGTTAAGATGCTGAGAGGATGGTGAGGACCTGGAGGAGCATAGAGATAACAACAAGCCAGTTACTTAGGCCCTGAACACCTGCGGGCAGGTGTTTTTGAAGGGGGGGGTGATGTGACAGTGTGGCAGACAAGTAAGCAGTGAGAGATACTGCTGGGACTACTTGGTGATATCAACCACCCCATGATGCCATGATTTCTCTCTTTTTCTTCTCCATGCTTTTGATTCTGTATGACAAGCTACCATAGTTTTAGCTAATAATACTATGACTGGGCGCCGTCACAGGCTTGTTCTTACTATTATATTGCTCACCCCCTTGTTTTCTGTCTTCAAGATAAACCCAACAACTCTTTAGTCTAGTCGCTTAAGCCTGTCGTTACAATCTACAATGGCGAATTCAATGGAAAACATGGTACATTGTTGTTGTAGGAGTAGAAAGCCATCCCATTTTTTAAACACCTCTTGCTTACTGAATACATATTTCTCAGAACATCCACTGAGAAAATAACAAGGATGTAATACTCTGTCCACCGCGATATGCTATGATTGAAGCTATACAACAATCTCAGAGAGACACCTGCTTGTTAGCCCTGAGACGCAAGGGGTATCAATAATTGGAATCAACGGCCAGAACATGCGCTCTGAAGCAGACCGGGATCGACCTTCGGACATGTAACAGTCTTGCGGGGAAACATCCCCAGAGAAGATGTTTGAGTATGTATGAGATGATGCTGGAAGATTTTCCTGTGTTCTTGGGGGCTGATACAACACTCTGTTCTTCTGGCCCCGCAGTCTTTATCAGCGATGTTTCGGCCATATCCACAACAGTCATCCTCAGGATGCGCCCGTTAACCAGCCGATCTGCCAGGGCTGCTGCAGCGAGCGTCTGGGCAGATCGGCTCTATCTAGTTTGCAATCGATATCAGCCGCTTGACCAGTGCATGGAGGACGTTCATCCTTTGCCGTGCATGAGTGCTGACGCGCACCGAGACGGCTGGTGTTCTTGGCGACTTGGCTCGTAACACACACGGCAGAGAACCCTCGAAGTCGAGACTCCGCATCTTGAGACCTGATGCCCGGTGAATACGTGACTGCAGGCATCTCAATATTCATGGACAAGTTCAGGAACCTCAGGACGTTACTGTGGGGAGGTGGGGAAGCAGAAGGCCGCAGGTTTCTACGGAGCAACCTCGTCGTGCGCGCTGGAAAACATCCCAATCAGCGCGATCGCCAGCCCGCCCTCACAATAGGCGATCTGCAGGGGTGATCTCAAGAAATTCAAACTACAACACTCTGCACTGTAAACCGTACATATTTCTGTTCACAGCCTCCTCCCATCATGGCCATGGTCCCAGTGTCATTCAACTACACCGTCGCCCCGCATCTGGACGAATTCAACGCACCGCGCTCCGCCTTCGCCGCGTCTCGCCCCGAATTCACGGACTTTGTCGTGGGCGCATTCATCTTCTCCCGCGGGGACGAGAAGAACTCAGCCGTCCCCCGCGTCCTGCTTCTGCAACGCGCCCTGTCCGACTCGTTCGGTGGTTTCTGGGACTTCCCCGGCGGTCTATCCGACAAAACCGACTCAACGTTGCTGGAGAGTGTCGCGCGGGAGGTATACGAGGAGACAGGCTTCCATGTCTCGCGCGTGGTCGAGCTGGTCGCCGTGGACAGCTGGGTGCGCGTGAAATCCGACTGCGTCAGGAAAGTGGCCAAGTTCTCGTTTATCGTCGAGGTCGAAGAGGCGGGCTCTCACGTTGGCCGCTCTTCGAGAGACGCTGGGCAGGCGGACGTGGTCCTGCAATCCACAGTCTGGGAGGATGGCGTCAAGTTGGCAGAGGATGAGCATCAAGCCTACGTCTGGGCGACCGAGGAGGAGGTCCGGGAGAGCGTCGAAGGAGGCGCCGGTAAATACCAGTTTATGGGCGGCCAGGGGCAGAATGTCCTGAAGGCGTTCTGCAAACTGAGAGAGCTGGCGTAGGCTTGTTCTTTTATACCCAATGCTTCTTCTGATCGCGAGATTGATGGGGCGGACAAGATAGATACCAGAAGTCTTTGTGCACAGCATAAACATTGTTTACGTTTTCTAATTCTTCTAACTCGATTTCGACGCTATCAATCGACTACTTTGAAATCGGCATACGATCTTCTTGAGACCTGCTGTCGCCGCATCACACAACAATCCTATCTTCCACAGGCAGAACGCCCTCCGCCTGCATTTGGAGAGCGACAGCGTCAACATCCTTCCACACCCGTAGCAGGTTGCCTCCAGCAACCTTGGCAGCATCCTCGTCGCTGACACCCCGCCGGAGCAACTCCGCGATCAGATCGGGGAACTTGGAGACGTCCTCAAGTCCCTTTGGGGTGGACGGGATCCCGTCAAAGTCGCTGCCCAGTCCGACGTGGTCATAACCAATCAGTTCCCCAATGTGAATGATGTGATCGGCAACGTGCTCGAGGGTCGAATTGGCGGGGATGAAGTCTGGAAGACCGTCTGGTCGATCGGCCGCAGTGCAGGAGACAAAGTCGGGAGCAAAGTTAACCATAACCAGCGAGTTCCTCTTCTTCACTAGCTGCAGCACATCGTCAGGCACATTGCGGGGATGCGGGCAGACGGCGTACGCCGAGCTGTGGCTGAAGATGACCGGAGCTCTGCTTCCGCTCCAGTCGTCTTTCCCGGCACCCAGCACATCCCGCATGGTGTCCTGGCTCACATGGGACAGATCGACGATCATGCCTATACGATTCATCTCGAAGACCAGATCCTTCCCAGCAGGGCTGATGCCATGCCAGAGAGGCTCTGACTTGCGGGTACCGCCTTCGGGGAGCTCCAGAAGCGCGGCATCCGCGAAACGGTTGTGGCAGTTGTGAGTGAGGGTCGCGTAGGCGACTCCTAGATCATGGAACTTGCGAAGGTAGGCGAGAGAGTTGCCAATCTGGTGAAGCCCTTCGATCCCGAGAGGAGAGATGATCTTCCCAGCACGAAAAGCCTGCAGGGCCGTCGTACCGTTTGGAGGTTCCGAGAACACGTTGGGATAGGCCTTCTGCAAGCGTGACACAACATCCACTTGCTCCATAGTCTGACGTACACCTGCAGAACATCAGTAACTGTCTCCACTGAAGCGGTAGATGGACGTACTTGCAGCATAGTTTTCATGAGAAAAGTCCATGCCATCCTTGGGGCAGGGCACGTAGACACTCCAGAAGGTGCCGCCCACCTTGCCCGACGAGAGTCGGGGCAGGTCGACATGGCCGGTCAAGTTGCCGTGGACAAACGGCTCCGTGAAGTTCTGCCCGTAGATGCGATTGCCGTACAGGTAGCGGATCAAGAAGGGAAGATCGTTGTGACCATCTCCGAAAGATGTCAACATTTCGATACTTGTCGGGATAGAAGACAGTACTCACCTATCAAAGGCGTCTGCGACAGGATCTTGTCCACCCTCTCCTCAATCGTCAATGGACGGTCTCCGCCGCGTCTTCTTACGAGGAGAGCGTGAGTCACGAATATCGAGACAAAGACGAATAGAACTAGGGACGCGATGATGACTTTTCTGAGTGGCAGCCATGCCGTCTTTGTTTTTGCGCCCTCTGCGGGCTGCTTATCGGCACCCAGCAGAGGTTGTGTTTCTCCGGCCCGCCTGCCCATGCTGCAAGAGGTTCGATGCGAGACCTCGAGGAGATGTATCAGGAGCCTGCAGTGCGCTCTGGGAATATCCCGGTCCACGATGGCCGCGAGGGAGGACGACCACCGTGTCGCGCGTTTTCGATATCGCAAGCAGCCGAGGCGGCGGGGGATATCGCGGACCGATGCGCGCTCGACAATCAAGCCGTTCCCGCGTTAGACCCGCTACGGCATGCCAGCGTCTAGGTAGTCGATCTTTTTTTTTTGTCACAGAGTGGACCTTAAGTCTTCATGTTTTTGCATTTGCTTATCAGGCCCTTCTGTATAGGTGATCTGATCTGTGGTCCCGTGCGGCCAAGAGCAGTTCTCATGTGATAAGCCTGTCGGAGATGGCGGAGATAACGATCGACCTCCTGGAGACCGCCCCGGATTCTCCTCCACAAAACCCTCTACTCTCTTCTCAGGAACACGCTAACCCCGCGCTCGGGAGATTCGGCAGTATCCGTGACCCGAAAAAAGAGAATGTCGCTGGACTGCCGGCCTGGTACCTTTTTTTCCGGCGTAACGTCGGTGTCGCGTCATCCTATGTTATCCCGTTGGAGGACTTCACGAAATAGCTGCATCTCAGAAATGCTATTTGCCAGGCTCCAGCGGAAGGATAGTTCCTGAAGCGGGGTAGAGGGATAGTATCAAACTCCCTGAAGGGTACAAAGTACTATATAAGTGGAGAGGAACTGATCCGTGGACACCGTGAGAATATGCCCGTCTGTTGCTTTTTGCTACAAGATCCTTGTGGAACGCTACTCTCTCGTCCTACAGACTGATTGCTGACCGACTGACGGCGTCATGTACGGCAAGATCGCGCTCGAGGAATGTTGGGCCATTCCCGAGAACTTCAAGGCCTACGACCTGTCGACGCTGGCGCCCAAGGGCGTCATCGGGGGCGACCTGATCGCCAACTTGCTTGACGTCCACGGGCAACGACTGCAACAGATGGACGAAAACGGCGTCGACATGATGATCTTATCTCTCAGCTCCCCGGGCGTGCCACGGATCCCGCTGAGGCCGCGAGCCTGGCCCGGCTGGCCAACGACCGGCTCGAGGCAGAGGTGCTCAAAAACCCGTCGCGGTTCGCGGCCTTCGCGGCGCTGAGCATGCACGATCCCAAGGAGACCGCAGACGAACTGCGGCGGTGCATGGTCGAGAAGAAAGGCTTCGTTGGCGCCCTGCTGAACGACTTCCAGAGCGCGGGCGAGAACGGAAACACGATGCTGTTCTTCGACCAGCCCGAGTACGACGCCTTCTGGGCTGTGGCAGCGGAATTGGATGCTCCGATCTATATGCATCCCCGAGCGGCTACCCCCCTGATCCACGAGCAGATGTGGAAGGGAAGACCCTGGCTGGAGTTCTCCGCCCTGGGATACGCCAACCGGGTCGACATGCACGTCCTGGGCATCATCACGGCCGGCGTGCTGGACCGGTTCCCAGGGCTGAAGCCGATTATCGGGCATATGGGCGAGCATATGCAAGTCCCTTCATCACTATAATTATTATGTATATCGTTGCTGACAAAAGAAACAGCCCATTCGACCTCTACCGCATCGACCACAAGCTCAACCGAGCGCGCTTCCCCAACATGCCCATGCGCAAGGACCGCCTGATCCGCGACTACTTCGGCACGCTGCTCATGATCACGACGTCGGGCCACTTCTCAACGCCCGCCCTGCTGTGCGCCATCACCGAGTGCGGCATCGAAGCGATCATGTTCTCCATCGACTACCCGTTCGAGAGCATCCCGAACGGGTGTACCTGGTTCGACGAGTATGTCCCGCTCAATCCGCGGGATCTGGTCGACATCGGGAGAAACAACTGTCTGCGCGTGTTCCGAAGGCTGCAGAGGGGCATTCACTGCCTCCCGCTGAAGACGCCTGCGGAGTGTGGCGTGGGCGGGTTGGGCTTGCGGAAGGGTGATGAAGGGGAGGTTGAGCACGGGCTGTACAACAAGCACTAGAGCAGGCGGTTGGTTAAGCAATAGACGCTGGCTGCGAGCGCAGAACGTTCGACAATGAGACATGCAGATGCGTTGTGCGCGCTTCCAAGTATCTTAGTCTCAGAAGATCTGCATTGACCTTATGTATTGCTCTCAGGAGTTGCAGCTTTATGTTCGACTGCACTGGAAATCTTCCGCCTAAGATGAACTAAACAGATTATGTGGAAGGCCTCTCTGACTGGAGATAAATCGACAGCTTTCATTGGGGTTTACGCCAACTTAGGAGTTAAATTGTGGGAGCATCGAGGTTGGGAAAAGAACAAGAGAGCGAGGAAGCCGTTCACGGTGCATTGTATGAGGATCTTGGTTAGACGTGATTATTTATCACATGCCAAAATTGCGAAATTAGAGGATTTGGTCATTATTGTTGTAACTGATCTAGGTGAATCCTGACACCTATACGAGCATCCATCAGTCTCCCTTCCGATATATATAACCGGCGCAACCAAGCAATCATCAACACCCATGACACCCAACTACAAAATTATACCAGTCCCTCATACCAGAATGACAAAAAAATAAGAAAACCATGATTCAAGAAACATAGCTGCAGTGGTGAAGTAAAGACAGTCATCACTCCATCCCAAGCTCTGAATATGATTACGTAATCAAGGGCATGAACAAGGAAAGGAACGGCGATGAGAAATGGCAGACTTGATTATTTAATCCAGCATTATGATATTGTATCATATTATTTATCTGCTTATTTGCCCGTGCAGACCAGGAGTGACGCATGAAAATGGAATGAGTATGGGGTATGGTACCTAGAGTAGAGCGGTTTGAGAGCTTCGGGAAGACTCCTGCGTCGGTTTTTAAACTTGATGAGACTGTCCTTTGTGCCCGTTTTGGGGGAGAGAGGTTTGTCGAGTTCTTCATGAGAAGAAGCTTGTACTGTACTCCTTTTCCTTTTGTCCTGACTCCTGACCTAGTCATATAGGGTCATACTGCCCGCTTCTTTTGTTTGCTTCTGCAATGCAGAAGCATTTTCTACAGGACTCTGCCTATCCTCTTAAAGCACAAACTGAGACCACTACAACTTCCTCCTTTTTAGGAATGGAAGGCTGTCCCAGATACATTTAGTGGTAATAAGTGCTACAATCTAGGATTATCATCTGGAGGGCTCCTTAGTAGTGTTTGAGCAAGAGGGAAGAGGTCAACCACACATAGGCAAGATGTAGGGGGGCTTCTGAACTAGTCTTCATTAAATTGTTACAGTATACTGATAGTCACGCAATTAACCTACAAGAGGTAGCAGCTTGAACTTCGAGGAAATACGCTTTCCGTAAGACCGGAATTTCGAAAGAGCCCATCCAAGAACCTAAGAATAAGTGGTACGTGTCAATGGTAATATATTAAAAAATTCGATAATTATTCTTCATTCAAAGAGTGATATATATATATACACCAAGATTCATATCAGAAGGGTTCATGCGACATGGCGGGATCCGGTCATTAGGTGAGGTATGTATGTATGCTCCGAGACGAGCTGTACTGCATAGCGGCCAGCGAGCGTGAGTACACATGGCATCAAAGACAATAGTAAGGAATGGAAGGGTAAACATAGACATCTCGACACATTATGTATCATCCACAATGGGGTTTATTATTATTATTATTATTATTATTGTCGTTCTTTGCAGAGGGTCTCCCTCGTCCATGGTTGCGTTTACTGTCGGAAGTCGGCACGAACGAAGGACCTAGTTGGAAGCGGGCGCCGCAGTCGTCTCCGCGGCAGTCTTCTCGGAGACGTTGACATCGCTGTCGCTGCTGCTGCTGCTGGACTCGTCGATGGCCAGTTTCCCCGAGTAGAGCTCGTTCATGTGCTCGAGGCTCTTGCCCTTGGTTTCGTAGATGAAGAAGTAGACTATTATCGCCGTCAGCTTGGACATTTTATCTGGGGGACATCATAGAAAAGGACTGAGGCATACCATAGGGAAAGCCAATGACGTTAAACACGGCGAACCAGATCCACGTCTTCCATCCGACGTTTGCGATCCCGATGGGCCCCGCGTACACGGTCAGAAAGGCCATCAGCCATTGCGACGAGATGCTCAGCCCGACGCCGGTGTGACGGTGGCGCAGGGGCATGGTCTCACTGACGTAGATGTACTGTTGTCATTTAATTGTTAGCTGTGTTTCAAATAACTATATAGTAAAACGGTCGATAGTAACTACGAAGGCCACTTACAGGAAGAGGAGCCCAGGTGGGACTAAAGACCAGAATCCATCCAAACAGCATCGCCGCCGCGGCCGACGACGTCCTCTTGTTGGGCACAGCCAGAAGCGCCGTAAAAGCAATGATAAAGACCGACTGAGCGGCCGCACCCCAGAGAAGCCACTTCCTGCGGCTCTCACAGACGTACGAACCGAAGAAGACACCGATCGCGAGCAGCGTCGTCGCGGCGCCGGAGCAGATGGAGGCAGCATGCGCTTCCAGGCCGATGTAGCTCTGGAAGATGGTGGTCATGTAGTAGAAGATCATGTTGATGCCCATGAGGTACGCGACGCCGACGAGGACGACACCGTCTCTGATGCGCCGCACAGACTGCGTCTCGGACTTGTCGACGATGATGTCTGACCACCTCAGCTTCTCGTTGTTCTCCTGGCGCAGTTCGGCCATGATCTCCTTGCGGACTTGGTTCGCAGACTGCTCGTCGGGGTATATCTGTTTCAAGACGGCATCGCCGTCTGCTTCTCTGCCGCGGAGGAAGTACCAACGAGGGGAGTCTGTACACATCCAATTCGTATTAGCAGGTATTCAAATAAGACGTAGGTCGAACTCACCGGCGTTGGGCCACAGCAGGGCAATGCTGAGGAGAGACCAAACGATCTGTAGCGCCACAGGCAGGCGCCAGACCACCTGTCCGCTGGCGAAGGTGAATCCGAAGTCCCTAGATAGGACATAGAATTGAGCTTTCGTTCAAACAGTGCCAGACACGGGGATCCTACACCCAGTACGCGATGGCCGTTCCGGTACAGGCGAATCCCATCAAGACTCCGACGAGCGCCCCACGGAGCTTGGCCGCAGGAGTTATCTCAGCGATATACGACGGCGCAGAGGACACGACCATCCCGTTCCCGATTCCCTAGTTGTCAATGTCAGAAGATCTGGAATGAAATCCAAATTGACGTTACAGTTTTCCAAAGAGATGGGAAACCGAGGACTTACAATAATGACACGGCCCGCGATCAATTGACCGTACGAGTAACTGGTGACCGAGACGACAGTGCCAATGATCTGGACGAGCGATCCCAGCATGATCCAGTGCCGGCGGCCTAGCCTGCTACTCCACGGCATCGCGACGATGCAGCAGCCCAGCCACGAGGCGAGCAGGAACGAGGCCACGATCATCGCGAGGATCGTGGTATTCGGGTACTAAGCCAGTCAGCGCATTTTTCTCCATGAACTTTGAATTCCGAATTGTTATCATGATCATTACCTTCATCGCGCTCTGGAACGACGTCGTCTCCAGCACGCCTCCCAGAACACCCGCATCCCAGCCGTAGGACATGAAGCCGAATCGCGCGCCCCATAGAGCCAGCGTCGGCCTGATCTTTGCTGTTGCAACGCCCATGATTGCGAGAGTTGACTGCGAGCTCTGAAATGTATGATGTTACTCAAAAGTCAGGGCAAATGCACCGCGGGTTATGTTGAACGGGAGTGCGGTCGGCATATATTGACCAGAGTCGATGGCAGAAAAGACTTTGCCCGTCCCTACTTCCTGGGAAGGAAGCGTGTCTGCCCCGGGTGTAGTCTAGAAGAAGCTACCTGCGGTGAAGGGATCATCTTTGGAGACCCCAGGAATCAAGCCAGGTCGTAGGACTAGAGAAACTATGAATTCTCGGCCGGACGCTGGACAGGATCGACTGAAGGCCGGAGCAGCCACCCTCCCCAGAAAGGAAATCGCTAGGCTAGAATGTGGGATATCTCAAAAGCATATTTTCAAGAAAACAACCAATGAAGAGGAACTCCATCCTCGTCCGCCTCTCAGGGGGTGCAAATTTTCTCAACCGGCTAATCTCGAGCAAAGCATTCTGAAGACGACGAGACGTCATGAGAAACACGAGCCAGCGGGTCAGTGGCGTTGAACGTCTCGCGCTAGCTTTACCATAATTTTGAGAGACGAAAAGCAATCATCTGGCTGTCTGCGATTAGCGATACGAAATACCTGAAATGGTTGTATACACCGTACACCGCAGTTGTCTATCATTCTGCCATGGGAGCTAGGTCCAACGGCATCTATATGCCGCGTCGAGAGTTCGTAGCGGCTGAGCTAGATAAGATATCCTGTCGAGTTCAGGGTTTGAAAGAAGCTAAGATGCTTGATTGGATGTGCGTGTCGCTCAAACGCTTGCAATAGCCGCTAGCCGCGAACCGAGGCACTGGAAACGACATGGGATGGCAAGCTTTTAACCGGGTAGAATTGCAGGGATGTCCTGGATCCACGACCTGGCAAGCTACATACCTAATGTAGAAAACAATTGCGCAGCAGCTGCTTTAACAGGGTCCAAGACTCTGGTATCGTGTCAGATCAGCGTCTCAAAGTTTTGGGTTTTCGATCGTGCGAAAAGCATAACGCGTGGTAAATTCCAAACAAAAAAACTGGTTCCGGTAAATATCAACAGCCAACCACACCGCGCGGTCATTGTCCATTCTCAAAGTTTGTGTGACGTGTCCACCGAGGAGGCCAGTCGCACCATGTCTGGAAGTATACGGCGTTGCTCGTATTGGCTGGAGGCCAAGCTTCGGACGGGCCAATGGGATAGCGTTCCGTAAACCTTGTTTAAACTGCCGGGCCGCCAGCCGCCCGGGCGCCGCGCTAGCCCAATCGGGCATGGCGTGCACGGGTGCCAACGCCGACGACACACATCCCGAACGCCCTCGTCGACCTCCCTGTCTTCTCGCGGCCAGGGTCCTGCTGGAGATCAGCATCAGATGAAGCCGGCTGGAACCGTTCGGCTGTTGGCACCCCAGGATCGCGCGTTGTCCCGTGTCCACCAACAGCTCCCCACTCCTCCTGGTGCCAATCACCCTGCATCGAGTGCCTTTGCCGTTCACTAACAGAGCGTGGAGTCGCCCTTGAACGCACCATCCATACTGGGAGCAGTATGGGGTGGGATGCATGGCGGCCCCGGCTGTCATCCTATATGGTTCCTCAGCATCAGACCAGCGTCGGTCGAGTGCGCTTGCATGTCCAGCGCTGCTAGTGTTCACCGAAGGTGCTATGAAACGGGGCCGAAAAAGCAAAGAAAAATGCTCGACCGCAATGCTGACCCGCTCCTCGAGCGCCGAGGACTCCGTCGACAGCCGTGGGGGCCAGTGGGTGCTGCACAAGGGCTCTCTCCGCACCTGGCAGCACGAGCTTCCCTATCTGGCACTGTCCCATGAGGAGGGAAAGGGGGGTAAAATCGTCTGCTTTTCTGGGGACGGCTTGGCTCCTTATCTGCTTCGGATCCCAGGACTGCGGATTTGAAACTGGTCCGAAACTTTCTTTCTGCCCTCAGTCTGGATCCTCTGGTCTTTCTGTCTGAACAAAGTCCTTGTTACCTTTCTTGCATCCGCATTGTGCTGAAAGAGGTCGGACAAGACCCTTTTCTCTACGGCCATGTTGGTCTCCGACACCATGTTTGGGTCCATGCCTGCCTCGCTCGTTCTCCTCGGCACCGTGGTTGTCGGGGCCGTGATCTTTCGCGTCGTCTACAACCTCTTCTTCCATCCTTTGGCCCGATTCCCTGGCCCTTGGTACTGTGCCGTCTCTTCCCTGCCGAATTCTATCATCTCTGTTCTCCGGGTCGAGCCCCAGTGGCTTCAGTCCTTGGTGAAGAAATATGGAAGTACGTAACCGGTGTTGATGGTGGTGAAAGTTTCTGGAGCTGATTATTTGTGTAGCCAACAAACCCATTCGTATCTCTCCTACGATGCTGTTATTCCCTAAGCCGTCGACTCTCAAGGAGATCTACTGGGAGCCTGCGCTGAATCGCAAGGCGGGCCTTTATGGAACTGGAATCCTGGGCCCCCCTCATCTGTTCACCACGCTCGATGGAGACACGCACCGGGCCCTGAGGAAGGCCCTCGGTGGTCCCCACTGGTCCATCGGGTCGTTGAAGAACAACTGGGAATCGAGGATCGATGACCAGGTGCAGCTGTTTGTCGAGAAGATGACAGAACGCGCCGAGAAGCGCGAGGAGGTCGTTCTGTGCGACAAAGTAGCGTACGGTGACCCCCTCGGATCGGTTAATCCCCTCTGAAACTTGTGCTAATAGCTTTCCCAGAGAGTTTGCGGCGGACATCATGACGATGCTTTCCTTCACCGAGCCTTGGGGATTCGTCAAGAACAGCCGCGACGAGCGAGGCATCCTCGAGAGCTGGCGCAAGGGTCTTGACTTCTTCGGTTTTGCAGGACGCTGCAAGTTCTTCCAGAACTACATCATCCATCTTCCTGGTCTTTCATACTTCATCCTACCCAAGATCACAGATGAAAGCGGGATGGGATGGCTCATGAGGCAGGCAATCAACCAGGTCACTGACCGGGAGAAACTGATCAAGGAAAATGGTTTCCACGGGAAGCCGGATTTCATGCAGCAGTACGTTCAACCGGCCGTTGTCACAGTATGAAAGCTGACGGTTCTGTAGCTGTCTCGAGGCTCGCATGAACGGGGAGCCGCTCAACCATGTGCAGAAGGTGGCCCATGTGACCTTGCTCATCCAAGCTGGCGCTGACACCACCGGGACGGGCCTGGGATCGACGTTGCGCTTCCTGGTCCTCCACGAGGAGAAGCGGAAGAAGGCACTGGCAGAGATCGAAGCCGCAGACCGCGCTGGGAAGCTGTCCACCCCCGTAAAATACGAAGAGGTCCGCGAGCACCTCCCGTACTTCGTCGCCTGCATCAAGGAATCCCTGAGACTGAACCCGCCGGCCACGAACCTGTTTGCCCGTGTGACGCCCAAGGACGGTATCCGTGTCGACGGACACTATATCCCCGGAGGCATGGACATCACCAGCAATGCCTATGTCGTCCAGCGGGATCCGGAGCTCTACGCGCCTGACCCCGATGCGTTCCGGCCCGAGAGATGGCTCGAGGACAAGGAGCTGGCGAACACGATGGAGGCGGCAAGCTTCGTCTTTGGCATGGGACCTCGAGTCTGCCTGGGCAAGGACATTGCCATCATGGAGATGTATAAGCTGCTCCCAGAGGTAAGCGTTCCCCTCGAAGTTTTCGAGTGGTAGATCAAAGAGCTAAGACGGTCAGATCATCCGCCGCTTCGACATCGAGCTGATCGAAGAAGGTCGCTTTGTGGTGGCCGGTGGTGTCGGGTACAACAGAGGCTTTAAGGTCAGGCTTACCCGGCGGGCGTGAAGACCACGCAGCAAACGCTGGGTAACCGGTCTGTAGACTGCAACTTCAGCCGCAGATATATTCTTCTGTATTTGTTTCGGGCATGCCTCGGTTCTTTTACATGTCCAATTGTCTGTAGTCACATTGTGGAATATGCTTCTATTCTGTATCTATATTTATTCCCCCCCTTAGCCTCGTAATTTTGACTTATCCATCTTCACAAGCTATTGCACGAAGACGACTTGAACAGGTCCCTTCTGTCCCGCTGTGGCTTCTGCGTTTCTCGGCACGGTGGGCCGCGGACGGGACAGTTGAAATTAACCGTGAACAAGGTTCTCGGGGAACCACACACGAAAATCCCGTACGGCCCTTTTTGGACGTCAGCTTGACGGGTTCTAGACAACAGCTCTCCAAGTGAAACGGCGCGCGCCGAGCTGTCAGCGCAAAGTCTAATTCACTGCTGACATCGAAGAAAAAGAAAAAACTGTGCTCTCTTCTCTTTTTACCTACCCCCCGAGATGGGACCGCGCGTCATGGTCTAGTGTATAGATGGCCGAACACGGACCATCAACAAGAAGAACTGCTGCTCCGTCAGCGCGTCCTCACTGCTCGGGCCCCAGAGGAGGTGCTCGTGCGCAAAGCTCCTGATGATCGACTCCGAGGTACTCCGTCCGGAGGATCACTGAAAAGTACGGAGTCTCCTCCCTCCCGCTCCGCGACCGCGCCACAGCCTCCTGATCCAGGTCTAGACACTTGTTGGGTAATTAATGATCTTAGATCAGCGGACGGCCCCGCTTTGTCTCCGCGGACATGAGCTTCCTCCCGCCCAGGGGCGGACAGCGCGGATGTTATTGGCCTCGGCCCCAGCAAAGGGTCACGGACGGGGCCGATGGGGCGGAAAAATACTCCGTGGTTCACCAGAGGCGGAGGACTCTGCTGTAGAGCCGCGGCTCATCTCAGTCACGCCCGGTGAGCGCTCCAAGTGACATGTCAGACGGTGTGGTTCGCAGGCGCCGTGTCGTGTTAGCTCTGTTGGGTAAGTAGAGTCGAGATGGCAGTTGAGTTCGTTGCAAGTCTTCCATTCTAAGTCGTTTCTGGGTGATATAGTTGAAAACTCAAAGATGAAACGGACGCTGATGAAGAGTCCCGTTCTACGTATCTCTGATTGCTGAATTGCTGCTTCGCCTCGTATTCGGCACCCTGTCCGGCTCGCGGGAAGAACAGGCCAGGATCCGCTCTGTTTGGCCTGGCCAATTCTTCATTCTATCTTCAGAGCAACATCTCATCACGTTGTATGATATTAGGATGACCTCATTGTTTCCTGATTTTCAGAAGACAACTGTAGTCATTGCCTTTTTTTGTCTTCCATGGTACGGGGCGCAGTAAACAAGATCCCGCATACCCATGTCGATGCTCTCTGTCGGCGGCGCTTGACTAACCCGATTACCAGGATCCTGGCGACGGCGTTCCTGCATTCCTCTCTTGGGGCCGCTGGGTGTCTCAGTTCTCCTTGACCATGTCCATCTCCACCTATCTTACAGCTCGGGGTCTGGGCTGGCGCCGCGGCAGCGATCCGCGGGGACGGTCTGTCCGTCCGCCACAACCTTGTTCCTCTGTACGGAGCATACGGAGCAGTTAGAGATGGCGTACGTCTACGAGAGCTTATGCCGTATCAAGCATAACGGGAACGGCGTTATGCTTGATCTCCCAGTCCACCAGTCACAAGCATCTGTCAGGCCGCTTTTGATGTTACGCAGTATTCTGCTGTATGAGCTCGGACACTCTCGACCCTGGTTGTCCAGGTCTTCAACGCTCTCTGACATTCAAACTGGTGTCCAGGGGGGTAACAGTGCTCTCTCTGTGCGTGATACCAGGCCCGCGGATGCTGCAGATCATCTGTCGTAGATTGGTCAACAGGATTCATCACGAGAGGCCTGTACCATATACGCCTCTTCTGCAGTGACCTTATATACAATACTCCGTATAATGTATACAAAGGTCACGAAGCCGCTGGACCCCGGTTCACGTCTTGAACGCCGTCAAGATTGTTCCCTTCTTTTCTTTGTCAAGCCCTACCTTTCTCCAGTCAGAGGAGTTTGTCGATTTGCTGAGCCGGTAAATATTCATTCCTTATTGTTTGTTTGATACTGTTAGCAATGTCGTCGTTCCAGTCCGGTCCTCCTCCGCCAAACGCGCATGAGTCGCAGCAGGCGACGGAGAGAGCTCTTACGATCGCCTGCTGCTGTATGGTGGGAATGACTCTGATCCTGCGCACAACAGGACGGTTGGCCTTGATGCGGAGGATGGACGTCAAGAGAATGGATAAACGCCACTCCTTTGGGCTGGATGATGGTAAATACGTTGTCCTGAACGGCTGAGAATGTCTACTAATCTGCTTCTCCAGTTTTCAACTTCTGTGCCGTGGTAACGATGCCTAGGACGGTCCTCGGACTGAGTGCAAATCAGGGCTAATGACCCGCCTACAGCTGAGCTTCGGTGCTCTGGCTACGGCAGAACTTATCGGTGAGTATGTCTAATCCTGTTTGTCGTTGAAGAGCGCGCTGACGATGTCTGCGCCAGCCATCGAGCGCGGGATGGGAACGCACGTCGAGGCGGTACTCTACTATAAGGGGCAGAAAGGACTTGATAGGTACAATCTTGTATGAACTATTTCTATACCCATATCCTCTGTCTGTCTGTCTGGCATTGTGGTTAACGGCTCCAGGCCATCTACGTCTGCGCCATTTTCTACAATCTTGTCCTCGGACTGGTCAAGCTGTCGGTTCTCTGTCTCTACTTCCGTATCCTCCGAGGAGTCCAGTCCCCGACGCTTTGGAAGATCAACTGGATCGCAACCGCAATCGTAGGCATGAACACGACAGCAAACGTCGTCGTCGCCGCGTTCCAGTGTACCCCGATCAAGGCGGCCTTTGACTCGGCGGTCAAGGGGAAATGCATCAATGCCAACGCTTTCTACCTGGGCAACGCAATCACCGGCATCATCACCGATACCATTGTCTATAGTCTCTCGATCCCGATCGTGAAGCCACTGCAGATGGATAGGAAGCGGAAGGCTGTCACGTTCGTCACTCTGCTCGTTGGTGCTTTGTGAGTCCTCTCTTTTGACCCTCGATGTTAGCCCTTTCTAGATGCTTACTGATAGCACAGCGCCGTCGTAACCTCCTGCGTCCGCCTCGGCTTTATCCCCGCCCTCCTCACCGACCCCGACATCACCTGGGCGATGGGCGTCCCCATGGACTGGTCCATGGTCGAGCCCACCGTTGGCATCATCGTCAGCTCCGTCCCCGCGATCACCGGCATCCGCCACCTCTTCCGCAAACCCGGCGAGCACAGCACGACCGACAAGAGCCTCAAGTCCGGCAGGCACATCAAGCTGCACGATATCCACGGAAACGACGCGGATCTGCACCGGACGTCGGTCAGCAGGGCCGCGCCGTGGAAGCAGGGCCGCGCGGACGACGACGATAATGTCATGCACAACGACGCCGGGAGCGAAGAGCAGCTTGTCCACGGTAATGGCAAGGATCATGTCATTTCGCAGACGACCGAGTTTCAGATCTCGTATGAGAACAATAAGCAGATCTGATCGGTTCCCCTCTACCTGCCCACCTAGGTAGCCAACGGGCGTTGAGTCCACTGCGCGTCATATATGCATACATGAACTCAGCTTGGGCTCCGAGCCCCGATCTAACGAGAAGTACGCAGCGTGAGAGCTTGTTGAGCACGAAATGCGGAGCGAATATGGGACGGATCGTGAGCCCTGGCAATTGCCAAACGAAGGGGTGACCGAGGACCGACTTCTTTCCTGTCGTACGTCAACGTCTCCCCCTTAAAACTACTTAAATATATACACCTTTATAATTCCCTTCTCGACTTTCCTTAATCCATGTACTTACGTTATAATCTTTAACAACAGAGAAAAAAAGTCTAGATATATGGCGAAGGACTTTCTTCGCGTCTGCCGACGGCGACTTTCCTTTGTATGTATATAAATACTACCTTCATAATTTTCAGAATCCTTTCTTCCCAAGTCTTACTTCACGCATACAGAGAAAAAGCCGAGCGCTCCATATATTTAATTGTTTAGGTAGTCTTACTCTTTTTCTAACTTGGCTTTGTTAACTGTTGTACGCAGTGTACAGTACATATATTCGCATTGTCCTGATGAATATGGTGAACTGAACTGCGCGATGTGTGCGCGGTGTAATGTACGTATTTTCCCCGAGCGGAGTAACTGACCATACAGTCTCCAGATGGATGAAAGAATCGGGAATGTAAGAGACTTCTTTAAACATCCGGTATTCCCCAGACGATAGGAAAGACGAGATTGATGGGTATTGAAGGTCGGATGCTACTTTGTTCGGAAATGGGGTGCTCCCCAGTACTCTGCACTCCCAAACTCCACATGATTCAAAACTCCGAGGCACCGCAAAACTCCGCAAATGGCCTGAGGACGATTCACCCCAACTTTTCTCGCGCTCGAGTTGGACAAACCGTCTCCTCTCATATTTGGCATCAGGAGTCCGCCGCATACAAACGCTTCGGGGAAGAAAAGATAGCACGTCGCATGTCGCCGAACGTTTGTTATGGACTAGGAAGGAGGTCACGTGATGGATCGTCTACGATCCAATTCCACGATCCAATTCCACGATCCAACCCCATGATCCAAACCCATGATCCAAGACTATGATCCCATTCTATGATCCAGGAACCCAGGAAGACAGCATGTATATAAAGACGCTCCTTTCAGACAGATTCCGACCCTCGTGGTCGACTCACATAGCAACCTGTCATATAGGCATTGCTAGTAACACAGGTCTATTCTTGCTATTATATTGCTCACCCCCTTGTTTCTTGTCTTCAAGATAAATCAACGGCCCTTTTAGGTCTAGTTATCTAGGCCTGTCGTTACAACGTTTACCAACAACATATTAAAGAGAACTGAATATATCGAAATTCCCGTTGTCCAAAGCCAAAGAATTATAGAACAATAGGTAAGAAAGAAAAATCGTGCTCGAGGAGCATTTGCTCGATGACCCCAAGCTCAGTCTACCAGATTGCTTCAAGGAGGCGGCCAAGGTGACCTTCGTGGGAGACAATCCACAGCCCTTTGTGCCCACACCGTGCAAGATCACCGAGTCCAGCTCTGCATTGAACGCCTTGGTGGCGGTCGCAGCTAGTGCAGTCGCAAAGGATCGGTATGGAATCGATTACCAGGACATTGAAGTAAATACGTAAGTTGGGGAGCTCGAGATCTGGAATATGAGGATTCCTTTACTGACGGAGACGTGTCAGCGACGTTGCAACTTTATTCCTCATGTCAATTATTCTTCCCACTGTGAACGGAACAACCATCCTCGAGCACGATCATTTACAGCGCGAATTCATGAAGGGTGATCTGTACGACATGGGAAAGCCCATTCACCGACAGTGTACGAATGTCTACAAGACCAAGGATGGGCGTTGGTTCCATCTCCACGGCTCCATGAACGCTGCGCACACAATCGGATGTCACCCACGAAGAGGCCATCGAGATCTACGCGGAGAAAGTGGCGCAGTGGGATTCAGAGACCATTGACAATGTCGCCAATGATCAATACCGACAGGCAGGCGTCGTGTGTAACGCTACGGAAGAGTTCTTCTCCTCAGAGCAGGTAAGTGAGAAGCATGTCCGTTCTGGATCCAACGTGGCGGGCCTAATGAGAGGACCAGGGCCGAATCATGGGAGAAGAGCCGTTATATACGCTCAAGCCCCTGTCAGCTCCCCGGAAATCATGGCCCCGGGCAAGTGAAGGGTATCGACCGTTGAGCGGGATCCGGGTGATTGATTTCTCCCGGGTTATTGCTGCGCCCGTAATTTCGAAGCTTCTGGCGGTGCTCGGGGCCGACGTGCTCAAGGTGACGTCGAGCAAGCTTCCCGATCTCGCCATCACATGGGTCGATCTCAGCGCGGGAAAACGGGACACGGACGTCAATATGAAGCAAGAAAAGGGTCGTGAGATCTTCAAGAGACTGGTCGAGTCCGCAGATGTATTGATCGATGGGTACCGGCCTAGGGTGCTGGAAAGGTTGGGATTCGATTCGGCTACCTTGCGAAAGATCAATCCATCTTTGGTATACCTTCGCGAGAACTACTATGGTTTTAAAGGCCCGCTGCCTATCGTTCCGGATGGCAGCAGATCAGCGACTGTCTCGTCGGCCTCTCATGGCTTCAAGGAAAATTCATGGGGCTGAGATGAGCCGGTGGTTCCCCTCCTACGTGAGTACCCCATGCCTTCCACGACTCCAGACTGTCGGGTCAATGGTATCTGACCTACCTCTCATACCAGCGAACTCGGACTACCAGATGGGGCTTGCTGGGGCGGCGGCAGTCATTCACGCCCTCCTTGCTCGGACAAAGAACGACGTGACGTTCGACATCGACATCTTGACACAGTATAACATCTGGTATTATCGACTCGGCCAGTACGCCGAGAAGGAACAATAGGCTCTGTGAGCGCGCTACAGGGACTTCCACGTTCGGCACTATGATGAAATGTCGAGTCTTGTCATGAAAACCTATGCGGCGCTCAAGAGATGCCGCCCCGACCTCTTCGAGCACCCCGAGTACTTCCAACGGATGAGCGGGAGAGAGTGGGGACTCGAGGACGACATCCAGATCCTCGCGCCTCCATTCAAGCTGAGCAAATCAGTCGTGGCGTATACGACACCTTCTGGAAGACGTGGCCGATCCAAGCCCGAATGGATTGCAGCGTAGTGGATCATAAGGATCTTGCTGATCAAGCGCGATCCAGAAGCCTCTTTCTCAGAAGAAACCAATAGATAGGCGCAGGCCACGCAGTGAATAAATATGTTGTCTGATGCATAATTTTAAGGATTAAAAGAGATGATAGAAGTCGGCATCGAATAGGGGTTCCAAACCAAGGAGTCCTCTGACACAATATCATCCAGATTTTATGGACATGGCGGCATGTGCTGAGATGGCTCTCCTGCTCTGTTCCACAAAGGCAAAATTGCTTCATGGTCAGTGACACTGTGATTAGGGTTTTATCACAGCTCCACCAGGAGGCTGCGGGGGTTTTTAGGGGCCAGCAGCAGTGTGTTAAGCAGGAAGAGAAATTGGATCAGCGTTGCTCTGGGCGTCCGAGGCATCGGAGTTCTTAGTTAGCGCATTATATGAAGTGCTTTGCTCTTGACTACCTACTCTACCCCATATCTCAGGAACATATCTGGAAATCACATTGATCAGCAGCAGAGACAGGTATTTATATCTAACATCTTGATCAGGTACAATGCAGGCACTCTGGTTTCCGAGAAGGAAAGAATATTGTCCTGAAGGGTTTTGACATGGTATCATGAGGGTGGATAATATAAGTATTGGAAGTTGCAATATAACCTCGCAAGATGCCCTAGCCTCCATACAGCTGAGATTTTCAATAGATTTTGATGATAGGATTGAATACTAGAATGATCAATCACGCAATACATAAATAAACAGACTTCTGTTACTTGCCTGAGAGATAGCTACTAGACCCCCTTGCATTGATAAACGATTCCAATGGTTGCTTAGGACAGAGTGGTTAGAATCAGAAATACCTTTACCTTTCTGATCATACTGCATATATTCCTTTATAGATAATTTTTAAACCGCCCAATTCAACATACGACCTAGGGAATTAGGCTGGAGCCCGTCGTATCGGGAATAATTCGATAAAGTATGTGAATTGTTGCTTCCTCAAAACTCCACATCCAGAGAGTAACTATACAGTCTAAGGTAGCAGCACCATAGAAGTTTAAGTAAAGCGCTTTTCATATTTCGAGACGGACGCTCGGCCTGATCTAATCTTCTCTTATAACTAACCCTGCTTGCCATTTATCAAACCCTGTCTTTCGCGAAGGTGTTTGTACTGTAGATTATTTAATGCCTACAACTACAACCTTTAGTAGGACAAAGTTCTTCAATAAGACTCATGAGACATGGAAGTTTGGCAAAACAAAGGTAACTAGAATTTCTCCCAGACCCCACGAGGAGCCAAACTTGCGGGGAACTTGCAGTCGGCATGCATCTTCCGGAGGAAATGTGGGGTCGATCGAATATACACCACAGATTATAATAGATGGAGCCAGACTGTTTTGGAAACAATTTTTCCCGGATAACATTCTATGAGATATCTGTCCAGAACCTTCAGATATGGCACCCCCCTTCCGCGCAGAGCAGATCGGATCCCTCCTTCGGCCTCTGAGCTCCTCGCCGCTCGCGGCACCCCCAGCTCGACGTCAACATATGCGCAGACAGTTTCTGAGAAGTCAAACGGCGGACTCGAGAAGCCATTGCTGCTGCCGTGGAAAAGCAACTGTCCCTGTCCATCCGCCCCATCACGTCGGGCTAACATGAACGCCACATCTTTTACTCCGGGTTCTTCGAGAAGATCCGGGGGTTCGAGGTGATTCCAGAACTCCTAATTCCCAGCGAATTCCGCAAGGATTTCCCTACCATAACGACGCTGCAGAGCCCGGGGGTTAAGACACGCCCGGGCGTGGTCGCCGTCGGAAAAATCCAATACGTGGAGAGCCCGTACCTGGAGGACTGGGAATACCTAAGAGGCTGCTCCTGCCGGAGAAATGGCGCGAATGCAAGCTGACCATGCCGTCTCCAACGTGGCAGCATATGCAGTTAGCAAAAGGGACAGCATACGCTGCCTCCGCATGTACATCCGACAAAGAGTACTTCACCGACCTGGCCGCCGCATACGCCGCCGAGTTTCGTGCTTTGTATGCTGCAGGGCTCCGGTCCATCCAGATTGACGATCCGGCAATGACCTACTTCATGACTCCCGAGTTCCGATCGGGCTGCGCCGCAGAGGGCGTCGACCCGGACAAGCTGCTGGACCTGTACATCTGGGTGCATAATCTCTGTCTCGCGGGACGACCGCCGGATCTACACGTCGGCATTCACCTGTGCAGGGGGAACATGCCCGGGTCCGACACATGTGGTGAGCGGCTCGTATGAGCCTATCGCAAAGCGCGTCTTCACCGGGTTGGACTACGACACCTTTTATCTCGAGTATGACTCGGAGCGGGCCGGGGATTTCCAGCCGTTACGGCACTTACCTGTCGGCAAGAACGTGGTGTTGGGCGTGGTGTCGACAAAGACGCCGGAGCTGGAAGACACGGAAGAACTGGTTGCCAAGGTAAACGCTGCGGCAGATGTGATTGCCAAGGGACAGGGGAAGAGCAAGGATGAAGTAATCAAAGATTCGCTCGGGGTTAGTCCGCAGTGTGGGTTTGCCAGCATGAGTATCGGAGGCGCAAAGGGCATGACGACCGAGCGGACGTGGGAGAAGCTCGTGCTTGTAAGGGATTTGGCGCGCAAAGTTTGGACGGATGCGATTTGATGTGGAGATGCTGTCATTAGGGCCGTAGCTTGAGTATTCGATTGAAAAGGAAGGACATGAATTGTCTTGAAAACAGACCGGTTAAGATACGGTCAGCATAAAAGCAAGATTTGAAGTGATTAAAATGGACGGCAGATCTGTTAAGCTCAAATTCGGGGCACAAAAGCCGATGCAACCAACATATCGTACAAAATGTGTCACTGTTTTAAACGTGTATTCGAAAGCCGGGGTGCTTCGGTAGTACGCCCTTCCTGCATACTAGGCCAGGGAACCTAGAATATAAAGCAAATCAGATTACTTTCGAAAGAATAACACGTTCAAAAACAATATCACTTATTATCCTGCTTTTATGCCTAGAAATCGGTTATGAATCATGTATATTAGTCTTATGATCTAGGAGCGACGCCTCCTTTCTCAGTGAAGATCATCAAGGTCAGCGGTTCCTCTTCCGGTTCGAACGCCATAAGTGAAGAGATAAACATGCAATTTGTGCAGAACCTCCGTCGATTCTCATCTTCAATTTATCGGCTGCAATTATCGTTTCCAGACAGGGAAAACTGCACTTCCATAGGACCGAGCATATCCAGACTTTTATCTGATCCTCGCAAGAAGTAGAGAAATAATTACGATTTCTTTTCATGAACGCAGCTACATTACGCCTGGACCATATGGAGGAAATAGTTCTCGGCTTTGATAGACCGGCTTTGTGAGCCAGCCGCTTAGAACAGAAGATCTGCCAATACAGCACATAGTATGAACGGTAGTCACGCGATTTGAAGTCCAAGAATCTTGCACTATCCTTCTGTTTCAATTAAACAAAGAAGCGTCGGATCCGACAGAAAGAATAGGTTCTGGCGGTGTGGAAGACGTGAATGAACTTCATGAGTCTTCCGGTCAAGCCAAAAAAACGCTGTGATCAGATCCGTGGTTCATAGCAGAAGCGAAGTATTGGCGACTCGGCGTATGGCTGGTAAGCTGGTCCGGTGACTTTATTCCATTGTTCCATCACCTCGGGGTACTTTCAAACAGTGATGTGTGGTGGATAGAGAGTTGAGCGCGTTTGACGGGCAGAATGAGGCGGCGAGAAAGGCGGCAAGCAGGGCGGGGTCTACGGGCAGCTTGGCACGTGCTGCAGGTTCTCCGTCTCTCCTCTTCTGCTTGAAGGGTATCTTTCCTACACGAGCCATAATGCTCCAGGTTTCTTTACTTTACTTTGTCCTTTTTCTCCGAGAGACATATCAGGTTAACTGCGATGTACTGTACTACCGTACAGGGTACATCGATGTTCAGATAGACGTCTGCAACTGACCGCATGTTCGGCAGCATCATGCTGGGCGATCTACCGCGCCCATCTGCTGCCCCACCACGGCGTCATTGACCAGCACGACGAGGATCCCCAAGATCTCTCCCCCTCAGGCGGCTGTGCGGTGGTCCGTGAGGAGGCTGCCCGGGCCGACGGAGACCCTCCAGGTGGGGGGCATTTTTCTTCAGGATCTTCGGGCGAAAGAAAATCCCAAAATTTAGATCAGTCCTAAGTTTTTATAGGCCAGCGCGGGCATGGCATGTTGCACAGCTGGAGCCCCGATCAGCAGTGCCATTGGCTCCTTTGCGATCTCCTTGCATGAACAGCAGTTGTCCCTCTGGCGCGCACCGCCACCGACTCAAGCATTACAGTCCCAGGGCCCAATCACCCGGGCCGGAGAGATGCAGGAAAGCACGAGCTAATGCAGATTTATTTAATATTGGAGTTTCTCCAGAACAAAGAGAGCCTCGATTTTGTCGTTCGCCCATCGTCATCGGCAGATCGGGCCGGAAGGATTTGTCAGTAACATACATGTCGATGAGGGTAGAAGCATTGTCGATCTGATAACTTCCGCAAGTCCGAACAGAGGAAAAGAAAAACACACATGACTGGTCGACAAAAACCGGCGATAGTCAACACGAATCCCAAACTAAATGTTGGAGCGTGAGAACATCTTCCAAGGTGACATGATCTGCTGAGCGATAGAGCAATTATCAATCAGCATTAACAAAGACATCTATATGCGGTGGAGATGGAATTCCTGTATCGGCCGGATATTCTGACGCCCGAAGTATATACTATCGAATCCAACCAATCATGGCCGTGTCGCCGTCGCCGTGACATCATGAGAATTTTTAACAAGAGTCCAGATTAACTGCACACCTGAGGGCTGGCGCAGCGCGTAATCAGGGACGTCATGATATCGCGGTAGGAGTTCATCTGGGTCAGCTTGTATCGTTGGATCTTCCCGCTCGCGGTTCGCGGGATGTCCTCCACGAAGATGACTCCACCGTCCAGCGCCTTGTAACTCGCAAGCCGCTTACGGGCGAACATATAAACTTCGTTGGCGATCAATCTGCTCCCCGCCAGCCCCATCTTGCGTTTCACAAACGCCCTGGGAGCTTCAGTGACACCATCGTCCAGCGTCACCCCGATGACCGCAACGTCTTCAATCCCTGGGTGCTGCAGGAGCACAGCTTCAATCTCGGCGGGCGCCACCTGCCATCTAGACCGCTCGGTCAGAATGCGGCTGTATGCCACTTCCCAAGGACACAACTTACCCTCGTACTTTGATGAGCTCCTTCGCGCGGCCTACCAGATAATATTTCCCATCCCGGACGGACACGATGTCACCGGTCCGGACCCAACCATCCTGGTCTTTGGCCTCAGGTACGTTCCTGTAACCAGTCAGAACACCCGGGCCGCGCACACAGAGCTCGCCCGGCTCATTCTCGACCTGTATCTCGTTGCCATCGCCATCGAGCAGCTTCACCTCGTATCCCGGCGTCCGTCGTCCAATACTGGCAGCGTCGCGCTCGCCGTAGCGCATCTGGAACGCCACACCGACTTCAGTCATTCCCCATAGTTGGGAGACGCACGCATCGCGGTGGAGCTTCTTCTGGCATTTTCGCATAGACTCGATGTCGATCGCTGCACCGGCGATCCCTATGTACCGCAGTGATGTCAGGAGGCTCTCGAGGGGCAGCGAGCAGCGGGTGAGAGCGTGGACCATCGCGGGGACCATGTACGTCTCCGTAATCCGATACCGGTGGACGGCGGTCACGAATTGCTCGAGACGGAAACGGGGAAGCACATAGAGTGGCTGCCCGTACCGAACGGGGAAGATGTGGCTCCACAGCGCTCCAAAGAGGTGGAACATGGGTAGCGAGATCAGCCTGGTAACCTCGTACGGCACGTCATATTGGATACTGAGATGCTGCGAGACTATGGCGTAGTGGGAGAGAATAGCTGCTTTGGGAAGACCGCTTGTTCCGCTCGTGGTAAACATGGCTGCTGATGTCGCCTTTGCCGTTTGTTCGTCGTTGAACCTGATCCAGTCGCGCTCACCATGGTTCAATAGTTCTGCGAAGCTCAGAAAAGATCCCCTCTGTGGCAGCGTCGCACTCTGTGCCGCATACTTGAATGGGGTCGAGCCCAGGAAGCGGTCTAGACTGGCGATGGCAAGCTCGTCAAAAACACGGATCTGGCTCGGCGAGATTCCTCGGGCTTCTGCGACCTTGTGGACAGTTGGCAAGGAATGTCCAGATGTGATGATCAACTTGGGCTCTGCCAGCTGGAAAATATGGTCGAGTTCGTGCTGTTGGCTGCCGGGGTTGACGCCCATATAGACGCCCCCTGAGCCCACGATGCCGTAAAACAGGGCAGAGTATATAACCTGAGTCACATCAGCTTTCCATTCTTTGGGTGCGCGATGTACAGTGCATGACAGCCGAGGGACCTACATTGTTGCCCAGGTGGACAAGCACACAGTCCCCTCTCTGGACCCCAGCCGCTCTCAATCCTGCGATGAGCGTTCGCACCAGTGCCCTAAGTCGTCCCGCGGTCAACGCGCGCGCCGGGTTCTCAGCGTCGATGAAGATGGGCCGCTCTTTGTCGTATCGGACGGGACCATTGAAGGCGAAGGTTAGCAGGTCGGTGTAGACACTGCCCGGGCTGGGATAGGCAGAAGGGGAGGGGAGTCCCATGTTTGCAACAGGTCTCAGAAGACGCACGTTGAGGCGGAGAAATTTTAACACCATACGCCGTATACGATCCCAAAAGTTCCGCACAGGAGAAATTGTCGTCGCCATTGTTCCAGGACCGAGCCTTTATGTACCTTTTTGCTCCTTGCCACGATATTCTGTGCTTTTTTTCCCATTGTCCAAAGCACGGGTCAGCACACGTTTTATAATTTGGAATCATGGCCCTTGATATTTGGAATCAAAGCCGCCGAGATGGCAAATCGTAGCAAAGCTTAACCACAGCTTTGCTCCAGCTCGAGGTTTTCCCGCGCTGCACAGGGCACTCGAAGTCATGCTTGGCCCGCTGTGCTGCAGCTCTGCCGGATCCTCCAATGAGACGTGTCTGCATGCATATCTCGTCCCCAGTGCCGGTTCTGCCGGGATCCTCGATGCTCGCGCAGAGATCGACTGTACAGCTGGGCGATATCTCTACCATCCCCACTACCAACTCAACTTCCTCAGCCCTGCTGAAGCCACAACCTGCCCGGACATCCAGCCTGCCAGTCCAGCACGGACCCGTCAGCCTGTCTCACCAGGTACCACGAAAGTATAGATCAGAACTGGCCGTGCAGACCACAGAACCTTGGGTCCAAAACAAGACATAGACACGAGGCAGTTGGGTTACTCCCTCCTCATGCTCCCTTGCATCATTGTCTTCTTGTTAATAATAGTGCTATCTCGTATCTCGTGAAGATGTAGACGAGATGTAGCTATCCTTGAGTTGCCATGCCTTCTTTCCTTTTTGCCCCGCTTCTTTTTGGCCCCTCCCTTTATTCCTTCTTTTTGGGAGTATATTTTAACTTCACTAATCAATTGATCGGTGGGAACAAACTCTATTATCCATTTACAGGGTGTACGGCACAGCACAGCACAGACAAGGTGGGGAACATCGGGTCTGATTGTTTACATTAGGGCAACTGTGCCACTTTACCGACTCGACAACAATCTACCGGCCATAGATTGAGATCGATTAACTAAGTACCGTGCGTACCCAACTGCAAGCCATTACCAGAAACAGGAAATGTATATCGTCATCGCCACAATGGCCGCTTTGTTACTATCCCAGTTCGCAGCTCATGGGGTTCCACCCGGAAACATATCCCCGGCGGTTAATGGTTAACCGAGGATTAGGTTGTGATATTAGTGCTTTGAATGCGTCACTAACTTGGGAGTGATGATGGGGATGGAGAATGACCCATATCTCACGTCCCATTTTTGGGATTCGGGAATTGGCAAGATGGAAGGAGAACTGCAGTGGCTTGGCTGGTTCAGTTGGGTTGGCAGATAGGTAGGACCAGGTGGCATGGCGTGGCATGGCAATTCTTCAGGACAGAGCAGGAATAGACTTCAGCATGTTCAGCAGGTGTCCACTCCTCTGGTCCGTCCGATTCATCATCTATCCACAATCCCATCACGCTAGGTACCTCAGCCTGCGTCCTTGTGTTCTGTCCGAATGATCAAGTCGAATCGAATTCGTTCGTGGCAATGTCTTGTCCTATCTAGTTCATTCGTCTAGATCTAGACCTTGGAACCTGGACATGGGGAGATCCTATGGACCCTTCGCGACTCATCCCCAGGGTTGGCTATTCACCTGTCAGCGCGTTGAAGCAGGGTATGAATTCACTAGTACTACCATTAGGTTCTGCAGCGGATGCTCCCGGATAAATCGATTATCAAACCCGGTGGGACATTTAGGCAGGCTAGTTGTCGATCTTCTAGATTTTACGCAATACTGGGTCCTGAGATCCGGGATTACCAGTGGACAGGGACGAAAGTACCCAAATGCTACTGCTGCGCGTGAAGAATCCCCGCGGATCCAGAATTGCGGTGGAGACCGGATGATCTACAGGACATACATACATACAACAAGGCCCTTGTGATATGATGATGGGTGGGGATCTCATATGCAGAACTCGGTACCGATTACCTTGCGTAGATATCTGTCTCTATCCATTCCTGTCTGACGAACTGACTCAGCCTACTGATCGATTCTAGCCCTCCATTGATCATGTTTCTGTGGATCGTCCTGGAGAATATCGAGACTAATTTAATTGAATGGGGACGTCCTTGAGGAACTTAAAAGGCAATGAGGAGTTACTTGTCGTCATCGTGACTTTCAGCTTTGATTTCCATCAAGATCAAGGGCGTCGCCTTCGGCATCGTTCTTTTGATGTTGCTTTCTTGTTCATAGACTTCTTTCTGGTCCTTCTTTTATATAAACGGTATACATCGTCCGGGTTGTGCTTTCTACCTCTTGCTCAAAGTTTCTAAGTGCAGGAAGGATAGTATCAACAAAATGTCTGAGTCTCGCCCAGATTCTTCTGTGCCGGACGCCACCAGGTCAGCCTCGTATTCAAGCGATGGCACCGGGACCAACGGTGTTTCTTCCGAGGCCAGCACAGTATGCGTCGTCACCCACGACGAGAAGACCAAGGACATCGAGAAATCAACCGTCGAGCCGAACTCATCAGGGCTGGCACCGTTCAATGTCGACCTCGAGGCTGGCAAGGCCACCCATGCGAAGCCAAATCCGCTGGCTCCCATCCGATACTTCATCCTCAACGTCTACCGCCGGCTCTTCTCATTCGTTTTCATCGCAAACCTGGTCATATTCATCGTCATCATGACCCGAGACCGCTCGCCCCTCGGACTAGTCAACGCCACGGCCGCGAATCTCCTTACCTGCGGGCTTGCTCGGCAGCCCCTGGTCGTGAACGCCCTGTTTGTGATTGTGTGCTCCATCCCGCGATGTGCTCCGCTACGGCTCCGCCGTATCGCGGCCAAAGTCTACCACTACGGTGGAGTCCACAGCGGCTGTGGGGTCGCGGCCTTTGTCTGGTATGTGGGCTATGTCGGCGTCATGTCCCGGGAGTATTGGTTCCCTGCCGTGCCCGGCGTGCGGACCGTCTCGCTGGCGGTGGTTGTCCTGTCATATGTCATCATGGTTCTCCTTCTGGGTATTATCGTCGTGGCACACCCCTTGTTCCGCTTCAAGAAACACGACTACTTCGAGCTTACCCACCGCTTCTCGGGCTGGCTGGTGGTAGCTCTCTTCTGCGCCCTGCTGCTGGTCTTCTCCAACGACGCCCGGAAAGCGGAACACAAGTCCCTCGGACGGTATCTCTTGGAGCTGCCCGCGTTCTGGTTCCTGCTGGTGGTGATCGTCGCCATCATCCACCCCTGGCTCCTCCTGCGCAAGGTCCACGTCCAGCCCGAGTACCTTTCGAGTCACGCCGTGCGGCTTCACTTCGACCACACCACGATCAGCTTCGGGAAAGGCATCTCGTTGTCGAAGCACCCCTTACGGGACTGGCACAGCTTCGCCACCTTCCCGGATCCCAACGGCAAGACGTTCTCCTGCCTGGTGTCCAAGGCGGGCGACTGGACTTCGGACTGCATCCAGAAGCAGCCGACCCGTCTCTGGAAGCGTGGAGTCCTGATCTACGGCTTTGCGCACGTCATGCGGATGTTCAAGCGGGTGGTGGTTGTGACGACCGGATCAGGCATCGGCCCCTGCCTGTCGTTTCTCGCCGACCAGAACCGGCCGGAGCTGCGCGTCGTCTGGCAGACGCGGTCTCCGCTGGCAACCTACGGCCAGGCGGTGCTGGACCTCGTGGACCAGCTGGACTCGGACCCTGTCGTGCTGGACACGACCCGCTCGGGGCGGGTGGACATGCTGCCGCTGGTCCAGCGGCTCGCGAGGGAGTTCAATGCCGAGGCCGTGTGCGTGATCAGCAACCATGCCCTGACCAAGAAGTTGGTCTACGATCTCGAGGCAAGAGGCGTCGCGGCTTTCGGCCCGATCTTCGATTCATGAAGGAGAATAAGTTTCCTGGCCGTCTCGTCACTGGGTCGATCGGTGACCTCGGGGTGAGGAAAAGGGGGAGGAGATCGCCCTTAGTTCAGTTCTTGTGAGATCGATCGGTCGACCTGAATGCATTTGCATCTCGGTGCTAGGTGGTTCCGTTTGGTTTTCAGTTTTGTTTTCTGTTGCTTTATCCAATGGGCGTTCAGAGATGCGGTTTTTTATGTTCATGAATATTCAACCCTGGCTGGCTAGTGTGTGATGTATGTCGTCGTTCATGGTAGTGTGTATGTACATATACCAACATGAATCTAGATCCACCTCTGCATGTGCCCTGTGCAGGGTTCAGTAAATTTCCAGTTTGCTTCCAACAAGCAACGTCACTGCATGGATCGGCCAGTGAGCTTCACTTCGCTTACCACACAACGCCCATCCACCATGTATCCTGCAACCCGTACTGCGCACTGTACCCACCAGCTGAGATTGCTTAGAAGCGTAGATCTATTTCAATAGCGCAAGCCTGCGTTCTCAACCAGGCTGTCAGTCAGGCAGCAAAACAAAACCAACGGCTGCGCAGGCTTGAACAGATCTCGATCTGGATCGAGATCCCCCTTTACTCGATTGCACTGGGGAAGGGATCCCGTGCGCTCGCTTCTCCTCGCGGTCCACCGCGCGATGACCTGTGCTCGATCAACCGATCTATCGGTCATAGCGCCAGATCGATCGACAGATCGATCCACACAACATACCCGATCTGTCGCCTGCGCCACTCCAGCGCCACAGCCCCGTCTTTCTCGCTGTGGCTGTGCAAGCCTCCATCCATGGATCCTTCCCAATAAGGTTATTCTGTACCAAGGGATGGATTCCATGTCTACTCATCCATGGATCCGATCCAATAGTCCCTTCCAGTAACCCGGATAAGCTCACACCTATGTTGCGCGGTTCGGAAGGACCGCGCCGAGTTCCGTAGTGGTGATAGATCTAGTCCGTATGGCGGCTTGAGGCAATTGATGCCGAGCCATATCCATACTAGTGACGTTACATACGATATAGCACGTCTTCGGCAGGTACTGAGTTTCTAGATACGCAGGCAAGGAGCGCATTTCATACATTAGACCTATTAGGCATGACGTGCAGAAGTGAGCAGATCTGATAGTAGCGCCCATATAGTGTCTTCCAGCACGGCTAGACAACCTATGATGCTGCTAGTAGCCTAATTAAGTTGCGGCGACGTTCGGGGAAGGGATAGTGCGATCTGGGCTCATTTCGGGCACGGTGATGGTGGTGGGCCTTGCTTCTGTCTATCTACCTTGATGTCCCCCTTGACCTATATAAAAACCCTTCTATAGGACCTAAATTAGATATGTAGAATGTTAGCTGAGAAATGTACGCTTGTTATCTTTGTAGATAGCTGATATCAGGCGACCTAGGTCTCACCCCACCTGATTCGCTACCTTGATCTAAGAGATCGTCCATCAGCGCTAGACTAGACAGGTAGAGTCCAGCTGAAGCGATGTGGACGTCTGATCTTCATGAAGACCTCGTACCTGGCGATCTATGTACCATGTACATACATGAGTCGGTCACTGTCCATCCAGACACTTTGACCTAAGTAGTAGCCGTCCATAAGGCCTAGCTACATTGGACAGGTACAGTATGAAAGATTAGCAGGAAAAGAGTCCACCAGAAGAGACAAGAATATTCACTCTTGTGGAGAACTAATGCCGGCTGGGTATATGCTACTATACTATAGTTTGCTAGAAGCTGTATACCCCGGTGTGTGATGTGGCTGCCTGACTCCTCGGTTCACAGGACGTGTTCACGGCTATCCAAAGGCTTTTTGCTAGATTGTAGGTGAGTCAAGGTGATCAGAGATAGTTGCGTCCAGTGCTGATTTTGCCGAACTTTTGCATTTATATTAGCTATTTTGGTCATTGCTTTCGATAGTTGTTCCCAGAAGTCCCATGATGTTCTTACATTCTTCGGCTATAGCTATTCTCACTTCGATCAGCCTCTTTCCAGAGGCTTTTGTATAACTTCCATATGCATTGATACGTTCTGATTTCTTAGCACTATAGTATCTCTGAAATAAATTAGATTAACGATACGATCATGATACGGTACATCACAATCCGAAGGAAAACGACATCAAGAATTTAGAGATACGTACAGTACATGCAACCTCGAGTCCCTGAGCTCTGATGATATCAAGCAAAAGATTTAGCCTAAATTGCCGATAATATCCGGTGAAGAGTCCAAAAATAACCTTCAATAGATCCGGATCGATCTATTCTCCGTACGGAGTACCTTTAACCGACATACCTTTCCTCAACATTGGGAATCTGCAGAGTTATCTATCACAACGTAGTGCATGATTTCCTCCCCCACGTCACATCGTTCTCACCTGTATATGCAAGAATGCAGATGCGTGCCATGTAACTGCTACCTATATCTATGGATACTATGTACCGAATTCCCTGGATAAGATAGGTCATCCCAAGTTCCCGAGCTACTGGAGCGCATTCTACTCATCATATCGCCTTAGCAACTAGCGGGATGCTGCATCCAACTTGTATCCTCTCAATAAAGCGAGTAAGGGCGTCCGCAGGACCATCAGCCTGAAAGGAAAGAATAAAACGCTATTATACGAGGAATGTGTAACCGGCATTGCGTTCCCGTTTGTCAAAGCTCATCGTCACACGTACAAAACATGTAGACCGAGGAGCTGATTGATTTTCGCCGCACCGTGTAACATGTGATGTAATGTCCCGTCCTTAATTTGACGTCTCGGTTTAGAATAGAGCCGTGACACATGATCAAGCGGGGGATGTTGAGGTTGCGCAGCAGTCTTCATAGAAGAGATCTCGCCTTAACGATTATGCGATGTATATTTTTTGCTTTGTATGTTTTCCGACTATGTTTGGTCGTCGAGGAGAGATATTTCATATACTGCTCTAGCCTGCAATATGCCGTGTATGCATGTCTATGAAATGTTAGTGCCACAGTGCGTAGTCCTACTGCTGACAGGACGAGGAATGACTTGCGGTATACATGTTTTGTGGAGCTGAGATTCAAGATGAAAGATACAATATACAAACTTCTCATTCTTTCCTATGCACTTCAAATGAGATATATCTCATAGCGGAGTATATTTAACTCCAAAAGGGATATTTTGATATCGATTATAGTACTATATAGCTGACTGAAGTCCTTTAGTCCAGAATAGACAGCTGTTTATAGACGACGACCCAGGTATTGTCAGCAATAATCAAATCCTGCAGACGGCTGCCTTTAAGCTCCCTCCTGCTCAGACACTGCTTCACTCCATGATCACCCTTCCATGGTCTTATCCGCTGCTTTGTGGAGGTTCCTCTCTCGACATAGCTCTTCAAACTTGATTCGCAATCCATCTACTCTACCCCTTAGATAAGCCGCTTCAATTTTCGCATTCTGGAGGCGTTCCCTTTCGCTATCAATCTGAGCACGGAGGGCGTCAGCCTCGTGATCCACCTTACAGCGGCGAGCCATCTCAGAATTAAATTTGTCTCGGAGGTCACCAGCCTCAGGTTCTGCCACCTGACGGCGTTGAATTGCGGAATCGAATTCGTGGTCGAGGGCCCATATCTCACTGTATGCCTTAAGGATCTTATCATGTGCTTGAGGACTTCACGATATGTCCTGTCGCGATGTTTTGTTTCACTGCCTAGACTTTTTTGAAGGAGCTGATTGAGCTGTCTGAGATAATATACGTCTTCTTTCCAGACTCTGACTTTTGGATTCTCAAATTCCAGCCCAAAAAATTTGCTAGTTGAAACATGCCATCTTAGTCCTGTAATATAGTATTTGAGGCAAAGCAAAACACGCGTTCCATCATAAAGAAGTCATCGCTACAGGAATAAAGAAGCCACCAATCAAAAAAATGCGGAGGCATCAAGAGTCATAGGAAATTTACCTGGGTAGGTATCCAGTGGTGGCAATAAATAAATCCAAATAATACTATTTGAAAGGAACTTACCATAGCCGATTCCTGATGGAGCCCCTTCCCTTGCTCTTATTGATTAACGCCTCCTCGTCAACACTCCACTGAGAAGACACTGAGATTTTCTCAGATTCTGATACAACTGAATGAGGATCTTCTTGTGCTTCGTCATCGCAGATCGAGCCATGAGATAGTAAGCTTGGAGAGGAAATGTGTGAAGAAGTGTAGGTAGGAGGCTGCTTGTTTTGGCGGTACATTGTGATCTCTGAATCAAGCAAGCTATACTAAATCCAAATGAATGATTAATCGGTTATCCTGCTGTATATACTCTGACTTTGCAAAAATGGAGTGGACTCGAACGTCGAGGGTCTCTGATCTAATAGTCGATGATCCCAGGAGGCATCATCCGTTGAAACAAACTTTTCTCGTGACTAACTTATACAAATCGGTTATTTTCTCTTCCCTACTTAGGATGTTGCTCGGCAATCCATGGATAAATCTTACTGACTAGTTCTGCTCGGGTAGGAAGAGAAAGAGAAAGAGAAAGGGAAAGGAAGAAAGAAAAGCTCCAGCGCCCGCGGGAGGGGGGAGATTAAATTTGACGCAAGTGGGTGGTGAATAGGCACATACTTCCCAGCGTCAGGGAGGGTGATGGACGTCTGTCAGTTAATGACGCCGCGAGAAGAGTGATACTCCTAACGACATTGACTTCTGAGCAATGAATATATCGCGTTCGCACAACAGTCGCAGGCTGAGTAATTGTAGACGAGTATATCGACACATTTGCAGAACGCAACGTCATGTTAGCTAAATATACTTCAATAGCATCGATAGTGAAGGCATCAAATCATCTCTAGAATCGGTATATCAACCCTCGACTGCCGGCCTGCCATTACAGCCAGCGAGCGCTATACTGATTGAAGCACGAATGGAGAAAAGAAAAATCCCCCAACGCCAGCACCGATGCAGAGACAGATTACATCTTTTCCCTCGTAGAACACACAAACATATACGTAACCAAGCCAATCCGTATCCATGTCCATCCGTCATGTCGCCATCCCTATCCTACAGGAAATACTCGCTGCGGCCCGGCCGCGACGTCGGAAGGTGGCGCTGGTCGTCGGCGACGGCGCTGAAGAGCTTGAACGTCGGCTTGAGGTCCTCGCGGATCTCGCACACGGACGCCAGGTTGCCGCACCGGTAGCAGTAGTTGGGGGCGCTCCAGACTGTGACGACGTTCTTGTTCTGGAAGTGGTACTTGTAGCCCTCGTTGACGAGCTGGTGCGCTCGGGCGATGAGGGTCAGGTCATTGACGTGGCAGAACTCGTCTGCCACCTTGTAGCCGAAAAGCCAGCCTAGAACGTTGTCAGCAGCGTGATATTATACATCAATGTATGGAATGCCTACCGGCTCCTCTCGGGCTGACAGCCCAGGTCTCCACTTCCTCAGGATCCGACCACACCAGATCGCAGAAAGAACCCTCGTGCGGGATCTCCTGCGCCCGCGCAATCACGCGCACCTGGTCCAGCGTTCTGATCTCAGGACTCAGGCCACCGTGCACACACAGGACCTTGCCGTCGATGATGGCCCCCAGGGTCATGAAGTCGAAGACCTGGCAGCATGCCTTCCAGACGGAGGCGTTGCCGTATTTCTGGAAGCACTCCTCGTAGAATCCGTATACCTGGGTGATCTGACGGGACTCGTGGTTCCCGCGGACCAGCGTTATACGGTCTGGATATCTATGGAAGAAAGTCAGCACGTCTAGCCTGCGACTCGACTCGGGCGCCAGACACGCACTTTGCCTTCAGACACAGCAGCAGGGTCAATGTCTCCAAACTGAAATACCCCCGGTCGACATAATCGCCGAGGAACACAAAGTTCCCGCTGGGGAGTATATCTCGCGACGAGGCGCTCTCCGACCGTTCCCTTCCCCCATCCGATCCCGTGTCATCCTCTCCGCTATCGCTGGGCGCGCCCGCATTCCTGATCTTCTTCCTGAGCTTGGGGTCCGTAATCGTCGTAGGCGGCTCGATGTCGTCCGAAGTGATCACAGTGGGATTCGTGCTGGGGGCCTCGACGTTGGTCTCGCCGGGCATCCCTCCAGCGACGCGGAACAGCTCGAGCAGGTCATAGAACTGGCCGTGGATGTCTCCGCATATCGTCACGGGCGTCGACACGGGCAGGATATTGGGCTCTGTGCGACAGCGATCAGTGCGAGGACATGGCGTGAGAGGAGCGGGAATAGCAACCTTCCATCATATACTCCTTGACGATCTCGCAGAGCTGCTTCATGTGCTGCTCCGACAGATACTTGCAATCCTTGGCCGCCTCCAGCCATTCATCCGGACCTGCATTTCGCTTCAGTTTCGCGGGCCCCGGCTGGGGCACCGGTCTCTCTGCCATTCCGGCGCTCTGGGGGGTTGCGACGACAGGGGAACGGGATGGTGGGATGTATCAGAGTGGGATTGGCCGGATCCGAGCGATCCGCGAGAGGGGAAGAGGACGGCGACGAGGAAGCAAGATCAGACAGAGGAGAACAAGGAGGATGACGAATCCCACAGAGCACACCCAGGCTGTCGAGGCAATGCCCGGGCAGACGATGGAGAGAGCGCTCCCCGCAGGGCCGTGGAGGCGCGCCTTGGAGTCAGGCGCTCTTGGCCGCCCTCGTGCTCCGTACTGCTCTTCCATCGCCGCCATCGACCCCGGACCAGCCTGCACTGCGCTCCATCCAGGCCTTTTTGTCCTCTGTATTATCCTCGAGAATCTTCATAGACGCTCTGCGACAGCCCGCGGGGTCCTGGTTGATGAGCTTCTTCGAATAATCCCGACCTCACCGTCTTTGTGGCGGTTTCGCGCCTTATCGATACACCCTTTGTTCCCCCGCTTTCTCCGTCTTTCCTGGACAGTATCCCACCACAAACACCATCCACCATGACGCAGGTCTCCGTGGCAAAGCCGTCAGCAGGCGTGCTGCCCATCTCTGCCTCAGCAACCCAGAAGAGCGCCCCGCCGCCTCCCAAGAGCGCTGCGAAGCCTCCCGCCCCGAGGCTCAAGCTGATCGTGAGGCGGCTGCCTCCGGGCTTGACGCAGGCCGAGTTCGAGAACGCCCTGGGCGAGGAATGGAAGGTTGGAAATGGGAAGGTTGACTGGTTTCTTTACAAGCCTGGGAAGGTGTCCAGAAAGTGCGTGATACCACTGTCCTGTGAGGAGGCAGAGGGAAAGCCCGTACTGACGACTCTACAACTACAATATAGCTCTGCGAAGCCTTCACGACCGTCGCGCGCATATCTTCACCTGGTCTCCGAAAGTTACATCATGCCTCTCTCAGACAAGGTCCGTTCTACATCGTTCCAGGATGCCCGCAACACGGCAAACGATCCTGCGCTCCTTGGCCCTCCTTCATTGGAGTTTGCCCCCTATGCCAGGGTCCCTGGGAGCCGCGTGCGGAAGGACGCCCGCCAGGGAACCATCGATCAGGATCAGGAGTTTATCGACTTTCTCCAGAGCCTTACGAACCCCGACCCCAAGCCGCTTCCGATCGACGCGCTACCAGAGACTGAGAAGAAGGAGGAGGTCGTGACGACTACGCCGCTGCTCGAGTACCTAAAGGAGAAGAAGGCCAACAAAGCGAAGGAGAGTGCAGCTCCCGCGAAGTCCTCGAAGCACGGCAAGGCAGAGAAGGAGAGCAAGCCCGAGAAGGTGCAGGCGAAGAAGTTACTGCAGAGGCCGGACAGGGATAAGGAGAAGGAAAAGGAGAAAGAGAAGGAGAAGGAGGTTTCTCAACTTCCCGCTGCAGACAAAGCTACGGAGAAGGATAAGAAGGCCAAGGCGGAGAAGGCGACGAAGGAAGCTGTGAAGGCAGCCAACAAGCAGGCTGCCAGCGTGGCTGCCAAAGGGTCTGCAAAGGCGCCTTCTCCCACGCCGGCTCCGAAGGAAGCTCCTAAAGAGCCTCCCAAAGATACCGCCAAGGAGGTCGCCAAAGAGACCGCAAAGGAGACTGCTAAGGAGACTTCAGCGCCGGCGCCTGCTCCCGAGCGCAAGAGAGAGCGTGGGAACATCGCTGCTGCGGCCAAGATCCTCCAGCGCGATCTCGGACTCGTCCCGTCCGGACGCCGCAGGTCAGCGAGGGCAGCTTCTACGTCTACGGATAACGATACTCCCAAGCCCGAGGGGTCGCAAGAAGCCGTTCCCTCGTCCCCGGCCAAGCCATCATCTCCAGCAAAGCCAGCAAACGAACCGGCAGCGGCTCCGAACGACGCGAATGCAAAGACCATCACTCCTCCTCAGCCCGCGCAGCCTGCTCAGCCGGCGGAACAAGCAGCCTCGCGCAACAGATCCGAGAGCGCTGCAGCTGCTCCGCCCACCGCTCCGGCAGCTGCCAGCGCGAAACCGCCCAAACCGCCGAAACAGAAGCCGGCGACAACGCCATCCCCCACCGCCACGCAGGCGTTCCTGAAACACGCGAACCCGTCGCAGGGCGTGACAGAGGCTGCCCTGGAAGCGGCGTTCTCTCCGTTCGGCAAGGTACTCAAGGTCGAGATCGACAAGAAGAAGGGGTTCGGGTATGTCGACTTCGCGGAGCCGGAGGCTCTCCAGCGGGCGATTGCGGCGAGCCCCGTGCAGGTCGCGCAGAGCCAGGTGGTCGTGCTGGAGCGGCGGATGAACCCAGGCGCGGAGAAGTCACGGGGCAACAAGGGCCACGGCGAGCAGGCGTCGCCGTCTGGCCGCGGAGGGAAGTCTGGCGGCGGACAAGGTGGTGGTGGAGGATCGCATGGCGGACGTGGTGGTCGAGGGTCGAAGAAGGGTGGTTCGAAGGGTGGAGGGAACGGCGGACAGGGAGAGAAGGCTGCTTCGGAGTCGAAGTGACGATGACATTATAGACGTTAATACTGTATAGAGCGACATGAACGCTTCCAGTCATGATACCCCTCTAGCTATCACGTGATATAAGCTGACATGAGCCAGAGCTCGGTTGCGAGGGCACGTGACAAGCGCACACAGAACAGAAAATTTTCGCAAAAAGCTGAGTTGCACAGCGAAAGTTTTACAAAGGCTACAAAGTAGAGGACAGTAGGTTCGACAAAATTGATTCATTTCTATCTACCTAGCGAAGCGACCAACATGCAATCCCAACTATCAGGTTACAACACACAGAACGATGTAAAAAACCTTTCAGACCTCCTCGACACCCACCATGTCCGACCGACCGAAGTCAAGACGCCGAGACAAGGTAAAGATCATCACCACTCCCTAGACACATCGCAAGCGCCCGAGACCCGGTCACAATCCCCCCTTGCGGAGGGTCGTAACACAATGTCCCGAAGACTCGCGCGGTCGAGGCGGGAGTACACAGCCCAGAGGGCAGCTTCACTTTAGGGCATCGAGGACCTCGAGGTCATCAGCAAGGTTGGAGATTCTGTGGCTGGTTTGGAAAACCAGTTGGGATGCGTCTACTATAGAATTGATTCTTTGAACTGTGGCAGAGTCAGCACATCACGCTCGATTGAGAGGGGAGACCAGAGGATAGGGGAGGGGAAGACATACGTAGAGTCGCTTGATTTTTCGAAAGAGGGCCGGGATCGAAGGGGTTCTTATACCTGCGCCGGACGCTAGCGGCCGCGCTAGCGTTAGCGAAGCGAATTTTCTGTTTGCGCTGTTTGTCTGTGCGTTTGCGCGGCCGGCCCGGTCTGGACGTCGGTGAGGGCAGGGTTCGGTGGGGAAGCCCGACCTCACCGGGTTCCCGATTCGGCGCACAGTTTTCGTTTGTCTTCTTTGCTCTTCGATTCGAGATGCTATTACTTGATTGATATCCCTCTAGATAGATTTCTTTACTCTATGGATCTGCTGAGAATCGGTTTCTGTGGCCGTTGTAGATAATTCTTACACAATAGTATGGCTATTCTTCCCGTTATCGGTTCCGGGTAATGCCCAGACGGCATCCGGCCGTTTGGAGTGCAATCCGAATTCACGGAGTCGGGAGCAAAAAATTTTCACTACCAGAAAATCTTTTTTGTTCCCTTCGTTCCTAATCTGGATTACGAGCTATGCTCCGATAGCATCGTCTTGGCAGCACTTGATCAACAACATACGTCTATCTTCACTCTGCGTAGTTGAGCTGTCCGACCTTTTTTTATTCACGGACTTCCAGAGCTCATTCAATGGGGCGGGGTTTTGCAGAACAGATAGATACTCGCAGTTCTCTTCGTCCGAGTCTTTCCGGGAGATTGCAGGGTGAAAACTAACCGGAAACCATGGTGATGCAATTTTCTATTTCCTCTTGTCGAGGATTATTATTCAGGTACTAGGTATCACGAAGGCAGCGAGACTGAGCCAGTGGTATTCATTTGTAAAGAGTACTTCATTTAACTACCCATTACTTTCTTCACCTAAGGTTACTACAAGATGGTGGACAATAGAGCAGAGGCTCGGCCCTACCATGTGCCATATAAAATGCGTATCGGGAGCTCTGGATACGATGAGGCCATGAGCGGCGCCGATTATCCATTAATATTCAATGCAATCAGTCATATACCCAAGGACGCAGCGCTTATTTCTTATAATTTTCTTAAAAGCATCTATATCGTTCTGTGCTGTCTCCACGTATGTGCTATGCATGATCTACCTGCTACTCGACATTTCGGCAGTTAGGTAGCTGCTGATCACCATCTCGGAGTTCAAGAAGGCTACCACGGCCGCTGTCGACCAACATTCGCGTACAGTAAATACATCTATTCTCTATTATCTTGTTGTGTATCTCCCTGAGGCTGCGCTACCAGCAGATGCAGCCAGGTAGTTGTATTCATTTGTCGGACTGCGCGAACCTCGTAATCCGAAGGTATGATGATGAAAGCTCTGATTTTCTTAATCTACCTATCTGACTAGCTATTTATCCCATGAACTAGGGGGCCATAACAAAGGAAAATGTGCGATTATAAGCGAATAT
>Ga0207767_1000188_pt1 | contig 54439 bp, 51 predicted proteins | sample HigsolmetaGSP17D_FD_184845 | JGI IMG/M metagenome (GOLD analysis project Ga0207767, IMG submission 184845) | High solid enriched microbial communities from the Joint BioEnergy Institute, USA - SP1-7-D (SPAdes) | ecosystem: Engineered > Bioreactor > SSF (Solid state fermentation) > Aerobic >... | reverse complement strand
AAAAAAAAAAAAGGGGGGGGGGGTGAAAAATGAATACGAACCTTTCGTTGGGAACATCGACAGCAGGAGCACCTGCGGCGCATTATCCACCGTCTTGGGCCCGTTGATCTTCTCGTTCATGACGAGCGAGCCGACGAGGAGGAGGATGCCTCCGATGAGGAAAGCAAAGTCCGCCACGAGGTACGTCAGGAGGATGTTGTTGGCCATTTTTCCGTCTTCTTCTTTTTCTTCTTATTTCTCAATCTTGATATATGATTTATTCGATCTCGTTTCCGTCCCTCCGGTTTTTACTCTCTCTCTTTTTCCTTTCTCCCGTTCGTTCGTTTTTTTTCCCTTCCCTTTCCGACTCGCTTAGCACCTAGATAGCACGGAAGGCTTCGCGTCGATAGTCTTTGTCTGGCGAGATGAGATGAGATGGACAGATAGATCGAAACAAAAAGAAATTAGGTAGACTAGGTAGGCAGGTAGGTAGTTGGCGACCAGCGCCGATAAAATCCGCAAAAAATAACCCGAAGCGAAAGAAAGAAAACTCGTCCGTCGATGAATGAATGAATGAGTGGATGATAAATGAGGAGCCAACCGGCTGTTCTGTTCTGTTGTAATCCAGACCGTTCAGTTACCGGGATCTTCCCTCTCCTCCTCAATCGATTGATTCGATTGATTGATCGAGAGCAAGAGCAGAACAGAAATCGCACCTTTTTTTTCTTATTTTCCCCGCTCCGCGGATCTCAAGAATATAATTATCTCAAAAATAGGGTTAAAAACGAGAAAAAAGCAGTAGGCAAAAAAAAGGAATCGAAACAAAAGAAATGAAATAAACAGATTAGTACTGAAGAGACTGTAATAATGTAACGTAGAATGTATAGAGATTCCGTAGAGTGAGTTCAACTCACGCGGAGCGAGTAGACGAAAGGAAAGCAGGAACAAGGAAAAGGATAAAAAAAAGGCAAACGATTAGGCGAGAATGCCATTATGGAAAAAGCTTTCCATAACCCTGACCTGACCTAATCGGCTTCGACGTGATGCACATGCACACAGAAGTGCCAAGACGAAAGGGGGAGCTTCTGCTGCAGTATTGTCTGGCGTCTGACTGAGCGCGGCGGTCTCATTCTGAGGCAGGCTTCCAACCGCTGGTGTTTCAGGGGGCTCAGTCGGGATTGAGATAGTAGCCATGACTGCCGTGCAGAATAGGTTGAATTTTTGCAAAATTGTGAAGACTGACCGATATGTGAGTAATCGGATGCATCCTGTTATCCATGGATGAAGGAAGAGATGAGGGTGACGATGATGGTCATGTCGCTTGTCGATCTGCTAACAGGTTGGAGATAGATGGAGTCGACATCGGCACGTGGAGGACCCCTAGTCCGTGTCGCACGGAGGTCCGACCACCACGCGCCACGCCACGACTCGAGTAGTTTGAAGTTTAGATAGGCGAGGACATGTAACGCATCGGGTTTATATTACTATGAAACAAATAAGGGAGCATATAACTGGACGCATCAGTTGTCGTGATTGCTCCATTACTCCGTACAGCATCAGTGCCTCTGGAGATGTCGCGTCCAATTGGAGAACTACGAAGTACTCCGTAAATAGTAGAGGGTATCATAGCTCCTATCCATGCTTGCTTGTGTCTTACCAGACTCTACCGGTATTCCACCCTATTTCGGTGCATCCAGCACACTAGAGTACTTCCTACGGCGTATCCAGCATTAGCAGCATATTGACTGTAGTCGCACTGCCAAAGCCTCATACAATCTGTGTTTGTCGACGGCGGGGCGAACGTTCCTTGCATAAAACAGAACATGATGCTGAGGACCTCCTGCGACATCTCCAGTCTCTATCATCACAGAAAGATCTGTCTGGACGACTTCCTAGCGGCTAGCTTCTCCCCGCTCCCGGAGTCGACGAGGACACGACGCCGGTGACCTCCTTGGGCCACGCCAGCCATTCCTGCCACTCCTCCCCGAGAACGGCGTCGATCTGCGTGACCAGATACCGCGCCCATCCCCGCATGAACCACTGATCGTCTACCCTCTGCAGCAGCGCCGAGTAGTACGCCAGGATGACCATGGCCTCGGGCTGCCGATCGCGCAGCAGGACCAAGTACGGCTGCGGGATCGCGACGGGCCACACGAAGATGACCGGCACAAAGTCCTGCTTGCGCTCCATCAAGATTGACACCTGCGTGTACGCATTGAGCAGCTCATGGACGGCCAGAGCACAGGCGTTGGCCGCCTCCCGGTCCCGGGCCAGCCGCTCGGTCGAGCAGAGCCGCAACAGGTCTGTCACCCGGTGCGAGTCCCGGATGGTGTACGAGGCCGCAGTCTCGCGGATCATGCCCCTCTTCAAGAGTGGCGCCAGGAAACTGCGTGACACCGTCTCCCATTGCGTCTGCAGCACCGAGTTGCAGCCGCGGATCATGTGGAACCAGTCAAAGATATCCTTCTGGAAGCCCGCGCTCTCTGGGCTGCGCGGGGTTGCAAAAGCCAGGACGACGATGATACAGGAGAAGGCAAAGATTGCAACGCAGTTGGACGTGTCGACGCGGGTCAGCGCCTCCTGGAAGGCAGCCAGCGCGATGCTCTGGTGCGCGGAAGCCCGCAAAGCCAGGGAATGCTGCCGGTTGGGATGGAGGTAGAGGAGATGGAGCGCGGAGACGGCCAGGATGCCGCGGAGGAGGAACTCATGCTGGAATCCCAGCTGGACGACCTGGATCTGCCACAGCTCGTGCTGCTCTGGGGATGCGCCGGACGGGAGAGTCTTGTAGGTGGCAGTCGTGTAGTGGTGCAGGAGCTCCAGGTCACCCACGTTGAGCCCGGACGCAGTCGTGATGGCCGAACTGCCTGGAAAGGTCCCCGCTAACGGTGAATTCGACAGACGGCTCGTCAACGAGGCCAACGCAGGCGAGCTGGCGGAGGGCGCCCGGTGCGCAAAGTCGCACTCGATCTGCCTCCGCGCGCAATTGGAGCATTGTGGAGGCCGCTCATCGCACTGGTCACGGGCCCGTCAGCAATGGTTCTGGTTCGAGCAGTGCGTGGATGGCAGAGAAGCAGAGCGGAGGTATAATACTTTAATGCGGCGGACTTTACACTGGGTGCAGCCATTCCTGGATTTCGTATGTGACCGTCGGGCCCCCATCACAAGTCGATTGGTGTCATCTCATGGTTCGAGACGGGATGGAAAGGAAACGGAGAGGGGAGAGGGAGAGAAGAAGATGGGACGAACAAGAAGACGCTGGAGGCTGCCTGGGCCATGAGGAGATGCGTTGGTGTCGCAGCTCCTCTGAGATGACTTGGGGAGTCGATACGTCCGATACGAGCAACAAGCACGCCGGCCGGCGGGGAGAAGGCGTGGTACCGTACGGTCCTGTCAAGGCGCTCCCGATCGCAATCACGTGATGACAACCGCCCGATCGCCAAGCCCACATCTCGAGTGTTGGAGCTATCTCTATCTGCTCTGGACAGTTGAGATGACCGCTCTGCTCGTATGACCACCTGTGGCGGGGGAGGTCGACCAGGTGATACACGTAATGAGCTGTCGAGACTCGAGTTCGAGAAGTTCAGGAAGAACTTGAAGCACATCACCTGTCACTCAGGCAGTTTGTCCGTGGGTTTGTTTGGTGGACTTTGTGTGTATGAAGTATATATTGAGTGAAAACGAGGCCCGGGACGTCGAACCCGTGCTGGCGTCTCCAGGTATGCCTGAGCCAGCGTGGTGAGCTGCGAGTGAACGAGATCCAGATTGATAGGTGCCTCTATCGGGCTTATTTCTCTATATGGAGTACAACCACATGTGTATTCCGATTCCTCGCTATCGAACCCCCCGCGGCCCGGTTCCAGAATGTCTTGTAGCCCGGCACAGGATGCCTGTCCTGCCAGGGACTTATGCAGGTACATGTTTTACGCGCGTAGACCCTTCATGAACATGCCAGGTCCAGTGACAGGATAAAGCTATCAGGACGTGGTAACAGCGACAGGGGAGCCAATCACAAGCCTCCCCGGACTCTGAAGTCGTGGTGCAAATAAGCTCTGGGCGTCATCCCGATCAGTCAGAGGCGCTGTCATCGCTGACCGTTCTTTACTCTTTTGAACTTAGGGTTGTCAGGTACCATATCGAGTCTCGATGGGGACGGAAAGAGTGCCCGATGCATGGTATGCTGTATCCAACTTTATGAGACATCGCACGTTGTGATGCTGTCGCTGTCCGCAACTGCTATGGACGACGGAGTACCCCGTATGTTCCGCTAAAATTTGGCTACTTCTTGGACTCTGACGGCGGAAGGCTGAGACAGACTGCCGCAGCCACCCAGGCGCGGCTCAGACCGCTGGCTCGAGGGCAATCCTCGACCGACTTGTGAGGCCTCAGGCAGAGGGAAGCATGACGAGGCTGCCTTTCTTTGTCCCGTACCGTTGACGGTGAGCATGGCATGTGCTCCGCTGGGAGGCCACGCAGGGCGTCGAATCAGATCTGGGGCGTCAGTTCCCAGTCGGCAGAGAAGCGTAGAGAATCTGGATTGACGGGTCTACCGGTGCTACTGCGCATGGAACAAGAGAGAAGTACAGAGCACTGTGTAGAGATAGACATGAAGGACACCGTAGAAGCGATCCACGGAGCGGTGAAACTCGAGATTCGTCCCAACTCCACCGTGCGGATCACAGAGAGCTGGTGAACAAGCTTAACCAAGAGTCTGATGGTCTCTCTGCTGGGTTTCCTCTGTCCAGGAGGTCCGCTGTTTGGCCTGTCTTGGGAGCCCGATACCAGATAGTCCGGAAGGTGGGCCGGCTGGGCCAGTCCGGATCCCCTGCTGCGCCCTTGCCTGGCCCTGTCGTCCCCACCCGCCACTGCACCGCAAGGGATGCCGCAGGCGCAGCGACTCGGGGCAGGAGCCTCACGTGCACACTGGCCCGTAGAGAGGTAGCAACGAACAGAGACTCGAATCTCGAGTCCTGAGGGTGCGGTCGAGGAGAGCATCCTGGAGCCAACAGACGCAGGGCGATCGGTGACAGGATCAGCAGGTGGAGGGAGGGCAGTGGACGCCATCGGCCGGTGGATCGGGGGTAGGAGGACAGGGCGCGGAGTGGTCGAGCAGCCGAGGGATCTGCTGGGTGGCCCCGTCGCCTCCCTTGTGTCTGCTCACGTCCGCCTCGACGCTCAGTGCTGATGGGCTTCCCCAGCGCGCGCTCTGGAGTTCTGGACAGTGCTTGATCGATCTGGCTGCAGGTTCGATCGGGCGTCGCCGGCTGGTAGTTGCACGCCGGCGGCGACGCTGCGGGCTGCGACTGGCGGGCGCCCCCACCGCGCCCACCGCCTGCCGTGTGCGGCCGTGCCCTTCGCCGCCCTGCCTCGCCCTCGACTCTCCGTCTGCTCCCGTTTTTCTCCCCCCAAAATCCTCCTTTCCCTCTTCGCGACCTTACCCAAACCTGCGACTCCTGCCAAACGCGTTACTCGATTCGGCCTGCTCCTCCCCCCCCAAAGCATCATTCCTCTTTGGGCACTCCATCCTAGGTTCTACAGGCTCACCTCTTCACCACTCCCATCCTCGTGTTCGTTTTCGCGCTTCTTTGCTGCCATCATGGCCGACATCCCTCCCGTCGCTGAGGAGAATACTTCTCCCTCCCAGGAAGAGCTGCAGCAGACCGCCGCCGCCGGCAACGGCGCCGCACCTGAGAATCGCGGCACCAAGCGTCGTGCCGACGACGCCGACGACGACGATGAAGAGAAGCCCGGCCGTGAGCGCAGGAAGATCGAGATCAAGTTCATCCAGGACAAGTCGCGTCGCCACATCACCTTCTCCAAGCGCAAGGCGGGTATCATGAAGAAGGTCCGTCGCGTCCCTTCCCCCTCCCTCGACCGCCTCCTCCCTTCTCTCCCCATCGCATGTCGCCATCGTCCGTTCTTCTCGGACTGCGGATGCTGACAGGACGCGTTTCTCGCGCAGGCATACGAGCTGTCCGTCCTCACCGGAACCCAGGTGCTGCTGCTGGTCGTGTCGGAGACCGGCCTCGTCTACACCTTCACCACTCCCAAGCTCCAGCCGCTGGTGACGAAGGCTGAGGGCAAGAATCTCATCCAGGTATGTCGTCTGCTCCCGGCCCTGCTTCCCCCACTCTACATGCGCTCACGGTCCGCTGCAGGCATGCCTCAATGCGCCCGAGCCCACGGGCAACGAGAACGGCGTCGACGCGCCCGACGTGCCCGCCGAGACGCCCGAGGACGTCAGCCACAACAACGTCAACCCGCAGCAGCAGAGCATGCCGCGTCCAGGTCCGGGCGGCATGCACCCGGGATACATGACCAACGAGCAGCAGCAGCAGATGGCCTCCTACTACCAGAACCTGCAGCAGCAACAGCAGGCGAGCGGGCAGTACGCGGGGATGCCGGTGGGCAGCAGGATGCCGCCGCAGCATCAACCCACGGCGTAGAGGCCCTCGTGCGCTCTCCGTTGTGGGCTGATGTTTGAGATGCTGAGATGTCGAAACGGCTTTTCTTCGGTTTCTTTGTTTCCCCCACCGCGCGCACTCCCCACCCCCCTTGATTGATACCCGACGGATGCCAACCGATCAATCCTCGCCTTGAGCAGGCTCTTGTAGCTTTATATTACACCTATTCAAGCAGCAATTCTCCTTTGCCTGTTACATCGAGTTCCAGTTCGAGTTTCCGGCAGGAGACCTGCCATTCCCCTCGTTTGCGGCTCGCACGGGTTGTCGGCGTCTCTGTTTTGTTGATTGGGCAAGAAAAAGGAAACCCCTTGGGAAGACAAAAAGAAAAACCCAACAAAAAAAAGACAGCTGGGGGGGGGATCGAGCACCCTATTCTGGACTCTAATCTCAACTGGACTTTTTTCCCCGTTCATCATCTCCTAGACACGGTGGAGGTGTGGGTGTTTCTGGTGCATTTTCTGTGGCGGAATGGTGCTATTTTGTTGCTTTGCTCTTCTGACTCATTAAGTCTCTGTCAACTAATTTTTCCTCCTAGCTTTTTATCTCCTTCTCCCCGCGTCCCGTTCTGCGTGCTTGTCTTTTTTTTTCCCATTTCGTTATTTCATCATCTCTTGTTTCTATATGATTAATCTACCTAGGTAGTCCGATCAAGGTACTAGTTCTCGGGCCCAACCGCCCGCGACCACACGGGCGGTGGTCACGAGAAAAAGGAGGACGAATCGCCATGTACGCGAGAAAAAGGGACACGAAGGAAAGGTGTGGATCGGTGAATGGACGGTTGAACACGACATGGGATTGATCGATTCATAGGGTAGTATGGCATGGAGAAATTGGAGCTCTCTGCTTTTAAGCCTGGTTCCTTGCTCTTTATATACCTGGTTTCGCTTGCATCTGTGTACTTGCGTCGGTCGTGAATGAGTATCCGATCGAGAATCATCGGCACCCTACCTGGGTACCTACCTAATTAGGTACGTAGGTATCTTCGGCATCAATCTCTACATACAGTAGTTGTACGTAGTATGACTCCTTCAGGACGAGGTCAGTGATGGCAGCGCCTACCTCGTTGGGTAGCATGGTAACTAGGGCCACTATCGCCATCTCATATCCAATCTAGACCATGATCAATGTGGTCATGACGCAGCATAGATTCTATATCGAACTCTGAACAAATGCTGTTCCAAGGTCAGCTGGCCCGAACCCAGGTAAGGTACTACCTATATATCAGGTTCCATCCCACACAAACCATTACCCAAGGTAGTACGCAGCCCTAACACCACACGTGACTGGAGGGCTCGACTCGAGAATCTCTTACATTGGGCATGTATACTACACGATGCCAAGGCCCGTAGACGAGTTCAAGCTGCCATAAGCCACTCCTTCCACGGTTTTTACTGTATACGTGGATGGTGAGGTTTGGGTTTTCTCTCTGGCTGCCCGATATGTGTGTGGCTTTTATATATACGAGCGGTCCATTGAGATCCCGGGTATGAGTACTAGAGGTACTGATGAGCGAACCTAGTATCCGTGCTCCCGCCCCAATATCGTCCCGTATTGGTGCGTTGCACCGTAACGTCCATTTTGACCACAACGTCCAATTTTGAATATTTCATCAATTTTCTCAACATCTAGACTAGTATCTAAATACATTAAATAGCGCATTAATATCTCCTGAATCCTGGCTATCTCCCTGAGTATTTTCAACAGTATCCGACCGTTGTGTAGTGGTGGGAATTGGCTTTGAAGATTGGCATTTCCGGACACAGGAAATAATCTTCTTTCATTCAGCTTCAGCATGTTCAGCAACCTGACAATTTGCATCTTTAACTGTCAATGGCCCTATAGTAGGGATTCTTCTGCGAGATCTCTGAGAGTTTTGAGCGCGTGCACGCTCTAGATGTTGAGAGATATCACTTTGAAGTTGGGCTGTCAATTCAGCTGTTTGTATAGCACTTTGAAAGACTCGGTCAAGACAGCATGTAAAGCTTTGATCAAGGCTAGAATTTTCATTGACAAACTTATCCAGCTTCTGAATGCTCTGTCGCAGTGTACGGACTGTCTGGGGAGGAGAATTGGTTGAGATAGATTGAATTGATGGTGTTTTATTGTGTATATTTAGAACTGGAGATGGAGACCTTGTGTTGGCTAGAATGTTAAGTACTTTTGAAGGATTCCATGGATATATCCCCCGATCACTAAAGGCATCTCGGATTGTACGTTGTTTGAATGTATCCTGGCAAATTTGAGGGATATCACAAAGAAAGTCAGCCTTGTCCATAGTGGATATCCCTCACTGTATATTCTCATTGTTTTTCTTGCGAAAATAGTGTTTATAGGGCTGAAAGGGCTGACCATCAAGCGGCTGGACAAGATGGGTTGTATGAGGCACAAAACAGAAGGGTATAATGTTGTATTTCTCACAATAATTCAGAAAATTATATGTGAGATGGGATCTGTGGCCGTCCATAAGCAATAGTCTTGCATCAGTCTTAGAAACCTGCTTTTCTGTATGCTGATGGAAGTGCCTGATCCAATCCATTGCAATCTCATCTGTTGTATATCCTTTGGAAGCTGTAGCAATTCAATATTTGTCTGTATCCGCAGAATCAGGAATTTGTTGATACCAATGTTCCAGTTGATATTCGCCCTTGAAGATGAAGTATGGAGGAAGGACAGTACCATCGGCTGTGATACATTCAATGGCTGTCAAGGATTTGTTTGTCTCACTAGTTGCAATGCCTCAGGAGGCTTGTATAGGGTTGGAAGTGATGACTTTTTAGATTTCCCCTGCCCTAATTGAAAGCCAATTTCATCAAAGTTATATATATTCTTTGGTGGAATCCAGGCTATATATGGCTCCAAGAGATCAAACCAATGTGTCAGAATACCAATATCTTCTGCCCCTAGTCGATTTTTCTCAATTGGCTTCTGCTTGATAAGATGTAGGTCATCAGGAAGGTGCTGAATAAACCTATATACCCAGGTTTCCCCTACGCGCGGAGCCGGCTTGGATACAGATAACACATTCCTCTGCAAAATCTGGTTTGCACAGCACTCTATCATCTTTGGGGTAGGCAGCGAATGTAGGGAATCAAGCTGTCAAATCCAGCAAATAATTGCCTTCTCTTGCTGGTCATCTAATACCTTATTGCGCGGGATTTTGGCGGTTCTTGGTGGCCGACCCTTAAAGCGTTTGTGAAGCTGTTTGCGAGGCACGTCGAATTCTCGCGACAACGCAGAGATATTTGGCTTTGTTTGACATGAAGCCTTTTTTAAGGCCTCCTGGATTCGGGATTCGACTTTATCTGGCGATTTTGGCATTGTGGTGAGGTAGAAAATTGATGAAATATTCAAAATTGGACGTTGTGGTCAAAATGGACGTTACGGTGCAACGCACCAATACGGGACGATATTGGGGCGGGAGCACGGATAATCCGAAGGTATGATGATGAAGCTCTGATCATTTGAATCCACCTAGCTAATTGACTATTTATCTCACGAATTAGGGGCCTATGACCTTCCGAATATGAAAACCCAAAAATATGATATATCAAAAGCTATAACGAAGGAAAATAGGCAACTATGGGAATAGGCATTATGATTCCTTTGTTGCAGGGATTCTGACCTTCAAGGGGTCCAGATCTCAGCATGTGCTGACTAGGTTGTTGATAGGATTCTTGGCATACCGATAGGTTATAGTGGTAATATTTGGCTGACAAGTACTTACTTAGCAAGTGACGCCGCTTTGCGCTAATACAACATCGATGACTCTATAGGCGACGCGGGGTAAAGCGCATGATGTGGGAGATGACCCCTCCGCGGTTCGGACTCGCTCCTTCCCCCTTTCTCCCATGCTCTACCGCAGCTCTTGTTGTATCTTCAGCTTTTCTTCTCGGCGGAACATCCTACCTACCTAGGTAGGTAGACACCTGGTGCAGGTGATCTCCATCGAATCATCGATAATCCGTCACGGAGCTCTGATTGTCATCCAGTTGTTGATCCTGCTAGTGCTGCTGAGAGACTCTCAGCGCTTTAACCACTACACTCATCCTCATTTTGACACTCCACTTGCTGCTCCACATCAGGTATGACCAGCAGACACAATCCCTTCAAAGAGCTGCCTGTCTAAACTCAGCCAGGCTAACGACCGGACACCTTCTCTACCATCTTCCTCTGGACACTGCAGTCACGTATCTTCTGTGGCCGGCAGGATGGAAAACACTGTGTACGCATTCAACAGGCTCCCACGGCCCCGAACAACGCCTACGGGCCTGCCTAACCATTGGTACTTCACCATCCGACATGTGCCATTGACTCCCCCCGGGGATCTCCTCCATCTGGTCCATCCCCTCAGCCGATACATCCACTGTGCGGGGCCGAAGCAGATATTGTCTCTGCCCTCTCCGGCCGCCCAGGCACACGTTGTCGTGCCTCTCCTCCTTGAATCGTTCCTTTCAGGCCTGGGAAATGGCCTGAATGGGGAGGGTCTCGATATACCAGTCTTTGCGCCTTGGTCTTGGGGCACAAACGACGCGAAACTTGCCAGGGCCATCGAGGAGAAGCTGAGAGTCCTCGGTGTAAGAGAGGAGCTCTGTACCGTGCAGTGTGGAAACAAGGAACACGAGGCAATTTCCGACGAGTCGTGGTCCGGATTCTATGCTCAATTGACGAAAATGATGAGCCAACACCCAGATATGGAAAGAACGGGTGGTCCAGGTGCACAAGTCTGTGGGGGGTGCAGGAAGGACTGCTCCTCTCTCTCGAAACCCCTGAAACGCTGTACCAGGTGTGGAGAGGCACGGTATTGTTCACGGGAGTGCCAAAAGGCGGATTGGAAGCAGCACAAGAAAGTCTGCGGCAAGATTCCTACTAAGTGACGAAGGATAAAGAGCATCAAAGCGATAAAGTTACGCTGAATCTATGTATCAAACCTTTGTTAGCGTAGAGTAATGGACAGCGGTAAAGAAGGAAAGCAGGATCGCAATAGAATCTAGTCATTTTTATACTAGGTGACTACATCTCCTCGCGGGTCAAAGACTGCAAAATCTTCCAGATAGAAACCTTTCACTGATCTGCGTAGTCAATATCAGGAGCAAATGTTCACCCCACTTAATCACCCGAACAGCTCAGCTCCCCGATCTCGAAGTCAACAGCTAATTACGAATAAAATAAAAAGAATTAAACGATTTCCTACACCCATGAAAAATAGATCGAAATGTATGTAACACAAAAAGATAAATAGACCTACAACAGACGGGATTCGCTGGTGGTCACCCACCCAACTACTAACCGCCCGGCGTGTGGCTTAAGTACGGCTGAGCGGACGGGAAGCCCTGTTTTCCACACCCTATGGTCGTAGGTGCTATGCAGTACTTTTAATTGGATTCTGTAGTCCTGAAGAATGTATGAAACACCGATCCATAGAAAACAACATGACATCACATCAGAGGTTATCAATGGAACAAACATGTATCATCCTGCAATGAGGCGGAGCGGACCGCAAGCAATACTGAAGAGATACACAAGTACCTTGACTATTTCCTCTTGGTCCTAAGCAGCAACAAATGGCCAAGGCACCTGATAAATGTAAAATATTCCGATAATGGATCCGCTAAGTCATTCAAAGGCTTCCGAAAGCATTACTCTATCAATTGTCATAGACTCTCTGGGCATCTGTTCATTTTATCTCCCATTGCCAAAAATGCTATTTCAGTTGAGAGGATATTAATTAATAATGACACATGACATCTGACCCTACCCTGTAATAGGATCGCATTCACTAGCGCTACAAGCAGCCTGATCTTTCTTTTCATGTTTCCATCTTGTGTATATCGCCTGAGGCTAGGAGAATGGGGTAAGAGTCATAAATATCCCGATTTGTTTACAATATATTCTGAGGTTCCAACAGCCGAGACCAACGTAGGCAAGCGTCCTTTCCTATTTCCTTCTAAATTCGTGTTGCTTTACTCTTTTCTTATTTCTATAGCTATTTATCCTTCATTTATCTGCCTACCCAGGTAACTATCTATGCCGATAGAAAGTCGATCTGCCTGTCCGGTCTTCTACATGAGTAGGGACCGTCTGCCAACGAGATCTTTTTTTCTTTCAGGGATGTTTATCTCCATTCACTGCTTATGTGCCAAAGAGATTTCGGAGTTCCTCAAACAACTCAGACAATATGACAGCTCCTGGGAATCGGCTTCGATAAAGACACTACGGCCACGAGAGGATGAGATCCTCCCGCGAGAACACTTATAAGCGCGCCAAACCGACGCTCGCGTGCCGTAGCATATCATGCAAATCATCTCGTCGAAACCAGAAGTCTGCAGGTAGGTTCTGCAATAGGACATGACTTGATCGAGGTCAGCATCCCTTTCTCTGCCTCCAATACCTACGCGCTTGAATTCAACATAGAGGAAATTCTTCTGTCTGCCGTTTTCAAAGCAGTAGACGTTGCAGTCGACACGTCTTCTGTCGAGGCCATCTGGAGGCTGCTCCCGCAGGGGGTAAAGTCCAAGATCAGCTGGGAATTCGCGATGGAAGATGGCCACCCAGAACTTTGCAGTACTGGATTCCCGCCCCCGCAAATCCCTGGCCTCCGCAAGCAGGAGCCTCTCGCTGTCCTTTGTGACGAGGGTCATGGGGTGGTTAAAAAGATTGCAGAAGATGCCAATGAAGAGAAGTATGAGGATGGGTAGTGGTGAGAGAGCGTGAGATGGGGAGAGGAAGAAGAGAGAATCTTGAAACTAAATGTTATGGATCTTTTTCTGCTCAGTTATGTTGTTGTTTCCTACCCTACTGTTGGGGAGTCCTCCAGGGACGGGGAGTCCTCCCGTTATTTCGAAGGAGTACCGGGTAGTTCTCAGACATCCACGGAAACATTATTATGGAAACATGCCTGAGAGGCGAATAAATGATTGAGATAGGCCTTTATTGAAGCATACTGATTTGGATATAATGATCTCCCTATGATATTCAAGAACTCTTGTTAGGAAGCCTTGTAATAACAGAGAACTGCAGCGGGAGTAAATTGATACACAAGTTTTTGGGCCAATTTGAACAGAACTAAACACTTCGACTGAGATTGGTAGTCCCAATCAAGGTCATCATTTGCATATACCGTTTTTTGACTTTTAAACACAATCGGAAAAGAATCTCGTATGCGAGATGCCATCATAAACAGTGATATTAAAAGGCCGGACTACTAGTACGCATCACCGCCAATGACATCAGGAAATAACCAATAAATAACATCAGTAGATGTGAATTCTCAAGTATTTATCTCGATTTCTGCTCTGAAAAGCTTCTGGTAAACGCTCAACATTGCGGAATGGTCATATTGTTGGCAAACCCGCGGTTGACTGCACTTTGTTTTTTGTTTACCAGCAAAGAGAGCGTTCAGAGGCAGCTTGCTGCTAGCGGCCACAAAAGTCGACGGCCTCGTTCATCCCAAAGGAATCTTCCAATACCCACAGAGGGAAAATTTGGTAGACGCGGGCCAGCAAGCTACCTAGATAGGTGCCAGGAAGCTCGTTTCACCCGTCAAGTGTTGCAGGATCTTGAATTACTACCATATAAGTTATGTCTTCCAACTCCTTTGACGCCACTGGGTGTGTGGTCTGCTGACGAGCAATCAATGATGTAGGGAAGAGCTTTTGTGCATGCTTTGAGGCTCCAGCAAAACGTGGGATAGAGTTTTGTAAGCAGGATGGCAAGCCCCGCCTTCACGTTAAACGATATCTGAATGAATGGCATTAGTTCAAAGAGATGCTACCAACTGTTTACCCCCGGCTTCTCTCCGAGTATTTTGAGATTAGCACCTTATCTCGACGTCCCATCAACAACCAATCGCTTTTCTAGCCTGGTTCTTCGCCATACGTTCTTCTCACCGAGTAATATCCTCCTCCAGTGATATAGTAGTGGGAATCATTGACTCACAGTACGTTGTGGCATTGTCACTCTGCCTGTGCACCGGGATACCAAAACATTTTCAAAACTGGGGCGATCCACAGTCCGAAGAGCTAGCAAAGCCAGAAGTAAAACTACCGGATAGCTTTCAAGACCTGGGCGGGAAATGGCAAGTGTCCAAGAAGATACGAGAACTACTCGCGATGGAGAGACCTATAAAGACATAGATGCTCTGGGCTGGGTCCCCGCTGACAAGCAACAAAAAAAAGCCGTCGCACGACCAATCAAGTCAAAACTTGCTGGAGCACTCCCACGCCGAAATCGAGAAGATTGTGGCCTTGAAGGATCCTTTTTCCCCCTTTTTATGATCATCATGGAGAAAGAGATTTAGAATTTCGAAGGCCTCATTTATGCACATGCTACACATTATGTATGTAGTAAATCTAGTATGTCTAGCAAGGTCCAATAATACCAAGTGGCTATTATTCATTGGTAACAGAGGAAAGAAAGTGAAGATGATTTTCAGTCGCTGGCATGGCCGCGAATCCATACGTATATAGTCCAAACCAGCCGAGATCGTATATACTATACGGTACAATTAAGACCGCAAAGACGAAATCATTCTTCTATAGCCTGCATGCATGCATTGTGAAGGAATTGAATCTTCGCTGCGCTATTCTTGCTCTATATAATCGACAGGTCGGGTATATAACAAATTCCAGTTGCAACCAACCTATGCCATCAATCAGAAACATGCTAGAGGTAGCTGGACATCACAATCCATGCAAAGAACGTACTCATATCTGTAGACTGTATTGACATCAGGCAAGTTGACTAAGCATAATGGTACATGTATGGGTATGTATGTACATCATGCCTTCATGCGTCATGGGTCACACCGCCTTCGTCTCTGCCATCCAAACCACAGCGCTCGTCTGCGATATTGATGACATTTTCGTCATCCTGAGCAGGCGAAAAAAGGCCGGACCGCCTTCCAGTCCACCGCCGTAGATAACCCAACCCTGTCCTCCAGCCGTCGGCAAGGATTTTCGGACCTGCCAATATGCCGCGGCTCGCGCTCATCGAGCTTCGGGATCTCGGGCGACGACCGCTCCTCGTGAGTGGGCCGGGTTGACTGTCTTGGGTGCCATATCCCACAACAGCGCTATTGCTAATGCCACCTGATCCTGACGAGGTACCCAGATACGTTCTCCGCCGCTGAGGTTGAGTCAGGTCAATAGACACTGGAGAAGAGGTTCGCCTCCACGAGTTATCCCGCTCAAAGAGTCGGAACCGTCGAGGATCCCATGTCCGAGGACGACCCACATCGCGGGCTTTTCTCAGACGTGAAGGCTGAATGCGATCCTCGCTGGCAAGCGACCGTCTGAGAAGCTCCCTGGAGGCGCGCGGCAGCGTACCGCTCTTGCTCCGGCGTCGATTGGAGTATCGACCAAAAGAGGATGAAATATCTGTCTCATGAAGATCAGCCTCGTCCTCGGTATCGTCGAGTTCAGCCCATATTTGTGCGGACTCGGCGCTGTACGTGGAAGTGCGTTGTCGCTGCGGAGAGGCCAGTGGAAGGCTTGGCGCCCGCTGATGAAGCGGTTCTCGTCGCGATTGCTGGAGCAGCGGCTCGCGCTCTCCTGGCTGACCTTCCTCATCATCTGGAACAACCAACCCCAAGCCTGTTGGGGGCTGCGAATGTTCGTCGACGAGACCCATCCCGGGTCCAAGTGCAGTTTGCGTAGAACTGCCGATTGTAACACCCGCATGGCTGTCGATATCTTCCAGTCTCCACGAAAGACAAAGGACGCCACTTAACAGAACAACGGTGCCGAAAGCGATGAGACCAGCATGGAGTTTGGGAATTAGGGAGGCTTGGCGAAAGTAGATCAAACCGTCCAGGATAGCAATGATGTTGTATATACAAAAAACAAACGGATAGAGAACGCTAGTGCTGCAAAGCTTCAGTCCGCGATGCATGCAGTAGAGCTGTGTCAAAGCGAGTGTTATCATCCCGAGGAGGATAAGCCAAGATTGCCAGCGATTGAACTGGTTGGAGCGATCGATGATGGTGCGGACGAGTAGCTCAACCGCCGACTTTGCCAGAAGTAGCGAATGAGCGGACAGAATCCCACTAACGAAGCCATAACACATTCCACGTATGAGCTTCACTCGGGGACTATAGATCTGGATGCGCGGAGTATAGGGTGCAATGGGGGTTGCTGTCCTCGAGCGACCTGGAGAGGCAAGAAACTTGAGAATTCGGGATCCAATTAGGACTATGAGCATGACAACAGCCGTGCTCACCATCCAGGAGATGAACGGACGGCGAGCCAAAAGCTCAAGAAGCTGGTCTAGAGTATGCGCAGGCTCTCCAATGGCACCAAATATCGCTATCAAAACTGCGCCTATGCAGACAAGAACAGTGCCCAGGAGGGAGTACCTGGTGAACGGCTCACCAAGGATCAGGGTCGCAAAGATGGTGTTGAAGACGAGACCGGACTATTCAGTCAGCGTGGGTGCTCATGCTTCCTTTTCGACGGAGGGTACACCTACCGCTTGGAGAGTCGAAAGAACGGGCAGCGGGAGGGTGGTGATCTGGATGGAACTCCCGATGATATTCGAGATGACGAACATAAACATGCCCAGCTAGTGCACATCAGATTACTCCTTCTAGGCACAACGGCACAAGTAGCTCATACCTGCCATCTTTTCCGTTTGTATGCAGGTCTGCGAACATCCCAAGGGTCCTTCTCGTCCTCAAGGAGGTGTGACTTGCGCTGGAGTGTGAGGCCAATCGCTTGCAGACTGGTCGAGATCAACCCGACAATCACACCGACCTGTAACTCAAGAGTCAACATCATCTCCTCTACGTGGATCTGTATGTAGAAAGGGAGGACAAACCGCGATGCTCCCCTGAGGCGACAAGTCACCAAGCTGGCCCATCTCGAGTATCTTCGTGCATTGGTGCCTCGGCGGCGGAGCGGAACAGCCAGCACATCAACCTGCGGCGGAATCTATCGCTGGACAGGCGACATTGTCTGCGCACGAGTAGAGGGGTCAAGGATCGACTGGATTATACAGAATAACAGCGATGCAGGGAGCAGTGGTGGAGATAATCTCAAGGCGACGGGGACGGGGGGGCAGACCACGTCGGAGCTGCCTGACCTCATACCGCGTGCTGCCAGCGGACGTTCCTGAGACGCCGCTGTTCCGCAGGCGGCTCCGCTAGCGCCCGCCCGCGTCAAGGCGGATCCTTGGAGAGCTTCAGCCAGACCAGACGACCTGCCTTGCGCAGAAACGAAACGACAGCACCTGTGTGAGGCACGCATCTACAGGTGAGCGCTCCTCCTGCTGAAGAAGGGCATGGTCCCTGCTACCGCTCTGTCAGGAAGCTGACCTGAACTCCAGCCAGGACACCGCATCGAGGAGAGCTTGTTTGGGCTGTGCACTCCTCCCCACATCCCTCGACATCACCTCTCCCCGAACCCCAGATCCAACCCCAGACCTACAGCCCTAGCGCAGGAGGAGAAAGACATATACGCATATTATCAAGATGTCCCAAAGCCATGCACTCTCCGATGACCAGGTCCGCAGTGTACCTTGTCCCCGTTCCCCTCCCGAGCTGACCAGAAGCGACGGCAGGTCGCGGCCGAGCTCCGCAAGATGACCGCCTTCATCCGGCAGGAGGCGCTGGAGAAGGCCCGCGAGATCCAGCTCAAGGCCGACGAGGAGTTTGCCATCGAGAAGTCTAAGCTCGTCCGCCAGGAGACTGCCGCCATCGACACCCTCTACGAGAAGAAGTTCAAGCAGGCCGCCATGTCCCAGCAGATCACCCGCTCCACCCTCGCCAACCGCACCCGCCTGCGTGTCCTCTCCGCCCGCCAGGAGCTCCTTGACGAGCTGTTCCAGCGTGCCCGAGAGAAGATCGCCGGTGTCGCGGAGGCCGACGCTAAGAAGTACGAGGAGATCCTCAAGGGGCTGGTCCTGGAGGGACTGTACTATCTCAACGAGGACAAGGTGTCCGTGCGCGCGAGGAAGAAGGACTACGACGCTGTCAAGCGGGCTATCGAGGCGGCGAAGACGGAGTTCAAGGATAACGTCGGCAGAGAAATTGAAGTGAGCGTGGACGAGAATGATCCGCTGCCGGATGGATCGTAAGTCCTACAGTTCGAGACTTGAGGCAGTCCGTGGTTGCTAACGCTGGATTGCAGGGCTGGTGGTGTGGTTGTTGTCGGTGGTGATGGCAAGATCGATATCAACAACACCTTTGAGGAGCGTCTTCGGCTGCTTGAGATTGACGCACTCCCCGTTGTCAGAGAGACGCTATTTGGCAAGAACGCAAACAGGAAATTCTACGACTAGAGGCCGACCGGTGGCGGTTATATATTTGTTTCTGATCATCTTTTGGTGCTTGCTTTCCCATCCCATGTTCAGTCTTCACAGGCTGTGGGCGTTTGTCCTGTCATGTTTCTACTTATGGTCATAGAGAACCTTGTATACTGCCTGCTGAAACGACCGATTTCCTTTGCATGATGAATGGGGTACCAATCATGAGAAATCACGTATGTGCATCGTCATTGTCGTCATCATCGTCATTACGTATTACTCTGTATTAAAAATTCGCTTTCGGTCACCGGTCCTGCTGCTACGGCTTCGAAAGCCCACGCTGTGGGACTGCCAAGGGGTAGAACAGTCAGGAGCCAGCGCTATGTTCCCGAATGGGGATGCCCTCTTTGTCCTTCTTGCTCGACAAGTACCTGTTCATCAGCGAGCCACTGCGACTAATTCCTTCCCAGTTGTCGAGTCCGGATGATCCAAAGAATGCCTTCTTTGGAGGCGGCTTAGATCTAACCGAGTATACAATTCGGTAGTGTAGGGCCTCAAGGCTCTCCTTCGTCTCAGTTCGCTTGAGATGCGACGCCCCGGAATCCTGGATGGATGTGAAGATCTTCTTCACCCGGTCAGCAAGGGTATCGACGTCCGCATTGAATTTGGTCTCGGCCTCCTTGTCTGTAAATGTCAGAGTAGATCGTCCAGAGTCGATGGCGATGCTGAGAAGTGAGGTGAGAGCGCCGAGCTCCCAGTAGTCGTATTCCCCTTGCTTCTTTCCCTTGTAAAACTTGATGTCGAATCGCTTCTCCCGAAGTATATTGGTGATACGTTTCAGATCGAGAACTGCATCGGGTGGTTCATCAAGGGGCGATGGGTCTTTGAGTAAGAAAGCTACTGCAAGGCGACACCTGAACAAGCTAATCCATGGTGAAGTGGGTAATATGTGCTTGAGAAGCTGACTCTGTAACGTAGAGTCTTGCACGGTGTGAAAAACAGTCTCACAGACGCGGCGAATCTTAGAAACGTCAATAGAAGCTTGTTCGCGGCTGCCATGGTGCAACTTACGATGCTGTCGGAAGTATCATGCGGAAGGCTCTCTAACACTGCAGTAATTGTCCTCTCAAGCTCTGAGCACACCATGCTATTTCTTACCAGAGAAGCATCGAGTGCTAGCCGAAACAAGATGTGCAATATGTGTATTCGGGTATCATCGGCGAAACTGCTCACGTGTGTTAGCATGCAAAACTTCAATTGAGGGCGTAAGGAGTAGTACAGATCCGCTGCGCCCCGTAATAGGTCCAGCACAGAGAGGAGGAATCGCCAGTCTCTAGATCCATCCTCTGAAAATTGTCAGCCGAAGTATCCCCTTTTTGACCTATAGGGAATGCCGCACTGTTAATAGGAGAGAATTCTGGAACTATTCGCTTGGAAAGGTCTAATGCCGTTGGACTAGCACCTAGCCTCCGGAAAACACCATCGACATCATCTGGACGCACGATGAATGCTATTCGTTTAGGAGACGAAAGCTTGCAAATTTTAGCAGAGTTTCAATGTATGAACGATCCTGATCCCAGAAGTGGAAGCCAACCTTGAGCGCTCTGCAATAAGCATATCTTAGGTCATCCCGAGGTTCTGAGGGTACTGGGAACAGCATGTTAGCGCCATAAGAAGTGATGTTGGTCTGACGAACCGGAATTGAGAATCCAAACGATCAATTCATCCGGCAGGAGATTTCTTGAGAGAGCCATTTCCACAATGCCTGAGTGGAACGCTCGCTCCCGGGAAGCGGGATCTGAAAGTACAGTACGTCAGTAGGGGAAGAAGGGCATGGGGATCTACGGCCTCTACTAGCCTCGTAACACTGCTTCTTTGCTTCCGGGAAGTATAGCGTCGCTGGGAAATTCCGGCGGCGAAGGAAGTTCAACCTGCTGATCGAAGAAGGACCATGTCTTCTCCTGATCGAAAGCCTCCGTCCGTCGGACAGCGTCGAGCAGACGCTGTAACCCCGTTTCGTCCTCTTCTTCGCCCAGAGCAGACGCTAAAACCTCCTCACCGACTTGTCTGATCGCACCACCAACTTGTGCAAACGCGCCATTTGATGCTCCCTTATCAGCTTTTTCAGAACGTTCGAGCGCGGACTTGGCCTTGGCCACACCGGCTTCTATCTTGTTGTCATCTACCGTTTCAGTGACCAGAGACTCGAGAGTGAATTTGTATTTCGGGACCGGAACTTGCGGCGCAAATATGCTGTCTATAGTCTTGTAAGGTTTTGTATCTTTGGGTCGCAGCGTCTTGTCCTTATCCGTCGTTTGAGCGCCTATGTCTTTATCTGGGGCCGGAGCGGGTGTAGTAAGCTTTTTGAAGAAGTCCTCGGGTGACTCTAACGACTCTATCGAATCCGTATCCTCTCCGTCAGAGCTTAACACCACTTCTTTGCCATTCTTGATAATGCGTTGCGAGGTGTTAGAACTGGCTTCCAGAAATGAACTACCGGGAGCTGATCCGCTCCCAGCTGTCTGTTGGTGAGTATCACGGTTGGCAGATTCACCAATCGAACGCAGTAGTGACTCTTTGAGCTGAAGCTCCGGTCCAGTCTTCGGTGAATACGAGGACGCACGAGCTGACGAGGACGGCGAATCACTTAGCGGGGAGGATGATGGATGAACGGCACTGTCAAGGTTGTCCGGATTGGGGGCCTTTGAGGCATCTCCGGAGTGTTCGTCCTTTTTCAGCGTGGGTTGCGAGCGTTTGAAAAAGTCTGCGATGTTGCGGAGTTGTGACATATTGAGTGTTTTTACATGGACCGCGTGGGCATTCTAGTCAAGCAGCCCCTCGTTCTCGTTCTGGAGGCTGGAGACGCCTGATACGCGCGACATTCGCGGTGTCACATGCCATCCTCCTCCTGCAATTGGCTGAGTCAGCTGCTGCTTTCCTTAAGGATGCACCGCCATACTTACCGCCTTTCTTTTATAGATCTAGCGCATACTCGGGCCTTGAGGAAGTGGGATGCAGCAACCGCCCAATACTGCCGCTCCATGCCGCCTTTCTTTCGTACTTGTCGGAAACAAAATAACCTCTCCATTGATTTCGTGCTGTACTCTGTACTCGGGGCACGAGGGAGCAAAGAGAATGTCCGGGACTTCTTAATGAAAGTAATCTGGAGAGTTTGATTCTTAACTTAAGAAGCCTAAGATCTGGGACTACTCCTTTATTTTACAAGTTGTTAGGGAGTCCAAAGCCATTGGCAAACAAAAATATTCTATCTAAAGCATTGTTTTAATCGGCCATCAATTGTTCTGGAGCTTGGATTTTCTTAATTCTTGCAAGTACACTTTCAATACATGCAAGACGCTGACTCAAGAGCAAACTTCGAGTTAATGTCATCATAGAAGTTAGAAAAGCTATCCCAGAGCGCACAATTTATTATTATTCAGAAGTCGAAATTTGCTCCTAAATTGTATGTGGCATAGTAAACTCGTCCTTATGGAGAAATACTCAAGGAATTTTAAAGTTGGCGTTCAAAAAGAAATGCGACTACCGCCACCAAGAACTTGATATTGACATGACGCCTTTGCCTAAGATCTTCTTGCGTCCTATTGGATCCGACAAATCCTTGTAACTAGATGCTACTTTCAGTCAACACGGATTCCAGACTCTGGCAGGAGAAGTAGTCTGGAGCATCCACGGATCGGTATGAGCTGTTTTCAACACGGCATATACACTTCATATCAGTTGAGCCGTCAAGCCGTGGCTACCTGATGCAACAATATCAACTTGACCAAAATTGACGTCGAATCGCCCGCTTCACAGCGCTCTCCCGCCCCTTTTCGTCAAACACGCAAACACGGAGTATTCGGCACGAGATATTGGAAACTGGAATCAGGGAGATCACCAGGATGTGCATAGAGTACTTCCGTAGTGGCAGGACCAAAAAGACTGGCAATAGTTCCAGACTATGTTCAGGAGTGAGATTTAGTATATTCCTTGTTCTGGATGTTGCACTCCGAGGTTGCGCCGGAGCTATGAGATCCAGAATTAAACGCTTGGACTTCCTACCGAGATGATCGGAGCCGGGATGGACGGAGGCTCGGAGCTTCCCCAAGTTTCATCGTTTGTCTTGGTTCAGGGGCTCCAAAATTCCCCGTGTCTGTGCTTTGGCGCCGAAGCCTTGTGGCCTAGCGCTCCGTGTATCGATTACGAAGTGCAGTACCTAGGTAGCTACTGCCGCCGCAGGCGGTGAGCTTCATCATTGAGCTTTATGAACCAGAAGCATATCTTACCTTAAGTGAGACTTCCTCAACTTTTTAGATCCAGGCATCCTATAAGCACTTAAGCAAGCTGTCGTACCTGGAAATTCATCATTCTAATTGAAGATTCATCATTCCCATCGACCCCTGTCATCGGGTCAGCCGGGATCATAACGCCAAGCCTGGCCTTCAGTTTCCCCGGTTTCGTAACATGCTATTTCCTTGGTCTAAAGAGTATACTGCACGGCGTCGCTGGGCGTAGTGCCTGATATATATGGTCAGGTGTCGGCGTTATAGACCATGGATAACTTGAAACCTGGCGTTGAAGGGAGCCGACAAGGCAAGAGGATGAAAATTGAATAAATACATATCTATCTAGCTTACTGCTTAGAATGAGGGTGTCTGTGAGATGGTTCACAATCTGGTATTTAAGAATCTGTTGAAGTATATAATGTTGAGAACTGGCAACGTTTGCTTTTTGTTCAACAGGGCCCTTGGCCTATATAGGTAGTATGTATATGCAAGCGCAAGGATTCCAACTTCACGATCTCCTGCGGGGAAAGCCATCCTTCTGGTGGTCGTGTGCATATGTTAAAGTTTAAACGGATTTCTTACTAGGGGTTCTTTCGCAGCACGATTTTGACGCGCCTGTTTGTTTTGTATAATATCTAGCTAGACACGAATACGAAGTAGCTGGACAATAACACATACTCCTTAATCTCTTGCTGTGCCGTGTCTTGGGTTCTGGCCCATTTAGGGTCTTCGAGGCTTGTCTTGGATTTCTTGGCTTTTGTTAGAGTGGACCAGCCAGGGTTGAGGACCGTCGCATGTCAACGCAGCGCAAATGGTGTTTTGGATGCTACATAGCAGGTAAGACATATGATATAAACACAGCAGCAGGTTCTTGGACGTGTTCTGCATGTGCCACGCGCACGGGAGTTTCTTTAGGAAGCTGGTCTCCCGACAGCTGCACCGTTACGACTCGAAGCTGCTGCCCTTGGAGGCTGAGTCCGCGACAGTTCCAAGGGGTTTCAAAATGGGGTATCCAATTAAAGTTTAGGGGTCCCGATTTATCTGACGACATCTTTCTTGCTGGGACCCAGCGTGTCCACTCTAGCCTCGGGGTATATGACAGCTAGTTCCGGCAGGGCGGGATTCCCGAAGCGATGGCGCTTCCGAAGGTTTTCCGTGGAGATTTTTATGCCTTCATGGCCGACCTAGGCAGATCGGTCTGATCTCGGATGGGGTCGTATGGACACAGATTTACTGCTTGTAGAAGTATAAAGGTTGCTATTGTGTTCCTTGTGTGAGATTCCGCGCTCATGCTACTGCACAGTGCACATCGAAGTTGCGCCGGCCGTCAGACGGTGTCGTGGATCATCTTCCAGCCCCCATCAGAGCCGTGCAGCAGCACGGCGGTACGGGGGCCACGGTTCCGCAGCCCGCGCGTGCAGAGCCACCGGACCGATGACGATCGTCATTCGGACCTTCGAGGCGTTCGGTCTTTCTGGAGCGTCTTACCGTGTATGGCATTATTATCGTGCTCGTAGCGAGGCTGCCCTGTGATGGCTGTAACCTGCACCCCGTACTACTACTGCGTGTATATTATTTTAGCATGGCTTGTGGCCCCGATGCAGCCGTGCGAACTACCTAACTACGTACGAACTACTACTACATATAGTAACCATCATCAACCTGGACGCAAACTGGAAAGAGTTGAAAGCATGCCAAGCACGTCGCTGATGGAACCCAGCAGGACAGGTGTCCTGTACGGAGCACATACTCGGTGCATACTATTGACATGAGCGTGCGCCCAGTGGTATGCTGTATGCGGGACTCGAGCGCATATCATTCTGTTCTTCCTCCGTCTCCAGACGGACCTCCCTCGAGGTACCGGTCCTCGCTGACAGGATGACGCTCTTCGCTGCAATGGTGTGCGTATACAGTACTGCCACTCTGTGCAGCTCCAGGCCGACCACAGGCGCTCGCATGCGCTCACTGTTGTTACTACGCGCGCTGGACACGAGTCATGCAGGAGCGCAGGTACCTGTACATCCCTGCGCGTTGGTTTCGTGCGCTTGGCCGGCGTACCAGGTACTTGAAAAAGACAACCCGCCACGTCGGGGGCTCAGCACCCCTCCGCCCACGCGGCTACTAACCTAACTCTGTAGATCGAATCGACACCTAACTTACTATACTTGGAAGATGTACTACTCCGTATTGCGTATGGAAGGAATATGCAACAATCCTGCTAATGATAATGATAAGGCGAACAGCCAGCCCTCACTGACCCAGATGGGATCATGGCGCTTTACCTCGCGACAGAAGTACGCAGTATAGGAAAGAAAACGGGAAAATAAACCACGCCAGAACATTTGTAGAAATACTGGGCGATCGATAACTCAGCATCGACAATAGCCGCCTGCTCACTTCTGCCGTATTGTCCTCATCAGATCTTATCGTCGCCACAGCGGACCGTCAGGATTCAAAGATTTCTCTGCGGAACCAAACAATGGTGAACCCAAGAGGATCGGAATCCGCATGTGCAGTCCGGAGCGAGGCTGGTGGTGAGCGCCATGCTGACAAACGTTCGCGTTCTTCAAAATTACCGTTCCTGTCAGGACGGGACAGCGGGTGGGCCTTGGCAAAAGTGGAAATGACGCGGTTGTGGACACATTCCGCACCGGAGGTCAAGCCCTTCCCAGCGAGGGCTCTCCTCAAATTATGCCTCTTAGTCCCCTGCGGACTTTGTGCTGCGAAGATTGTGAGAAGCAGAGCGAGGGTGGATGCGACTGGCTGATAGCCGCGCTCCCGTTGTACACCGTTACCGGGACCCTGTCTTTACATGTCTGTACGGGTACGATACGCCTGGAGCAGCTCCCGTCAGCCCCCGGGCCCGTCCAGGTCTCCTCTCGAGTCTCCTACAGGCCCTAGCTGTCATCAAATCTGGCCGCTCTCCATCTTATCCCGCCCCCCTCCTCGAAAAGGACCGCTCCCTCATAACTCGAATTCGAATCGTTCCCTATCTCCTTCGTCTGCTCTCGTTCCTGATGGCAATTGTCCCTCGCGGATAGTCCAGCCCCTCCCCTCCCCCCCTTTCCCAGGCCGGTACATCCGTTCCCTCGATCTGGCCCTGTTCGTGTCAACCCTTTGGATTTCGCGCCGTCCGTGACCGGTTAGTGCCTGCGCCTGCGCCGGGCCTAGGTCGTTCCTCGAGATATCTCTGCGATTTACTGCACGAATTATTCTTATATCCTACAGACTCTACCCTGATCGATTCGACGACGGATTCTCGCGGACTGGCTGCACTGTCGGGGTCCGCCATATCGGCGCGGATGCTCTCCGCAGACTTTTCGACACGATCGCCATTATCATTTCGTACATGCCCTCCTGGGACCATCAGTAGCCGCAGATGGCTTTGACAAACGTTGGGGCAGAGAGCAATGAGACTGGCAGCGGGAACGGTGACATCAGCAACATTTCGAAGCCGACTAACCGACAACGATGGGCGACAATGCGGATTAGCGGCGGTGGGGGCGCGCGGAAACGCGTCTCAGTCGTAGATCGTTTTCATAAGGGCACGGGTTCCAAAGATGAGAAAGGGAAATTGGGTGCGAGCACGCTGCCCACCGCTAATGAACCGTCACACGAAGGCGGGGGACATGACGACGGCGAAACTAGGCGGATATACTTCAATATCCCAATCCCCGAGTCGGAGAGGGATGAAGATGGCCGGCTCAAGAGAAGTTACCCCAGGAACAAGATCCGCACCGCGAAGTACACGCCGTTGACTTTTGTCCCGAAGAACCTCTGGCTCCAGTTCCACAACATAGCCAACATCTACTTCCTTTTTATTATCATACTCGGAGTGAGTTACACCCCTGACCAGACCAGGCTGGTTGCATAACTAAGGGACCATCTCAGTTCTTTCCCATATTTGGTGCCGACAACCCTGGTATGAATGCGGTTCCTTTGATCGTCATCGTCGTCGTCACTGCTTTCAAAGATGCGATCGAGGATTGGCGACGTACTGTTTTGGATAACGAGCTGAACAACTCACCTGTTTATCGGTTGGTTGACTGGAATAATGTCAATTCTACCGAGGACAATGTCTCTCTATGGCGTCGAATCAAGAAGGCATGCACCCGCGGGATCATCTTCCTGTACCGGAAGGCCGTATCATTAAAGCGCGGGGAGAGTGCGCTTCCCAGGACCATAGAGGACGAGAGACGAGCATCTTTCGTCACCAACCGGGCGTCAATGTACTCCCAACGCGCATCAACCTATTACGGCGACGAGGGAGGCGAAGAAGGCGCCATCCAGATGACGCCGGTGCCTTCGCCGAATCCCGATTCGCTCTCACAGCGACCAGATTGGCCTGTTGATTCGAATGAGGAGGATGGCATGCACCTCCAGCCCGGCAAATCAGTCCGAGAGAGTATTGCGGCAGCTCCAAGGAAAACCGGTAGTGTTGTCAATAGGAGCAAGCAAACACCTGGAAAGGCGAGGTTCAAGCGTGATTACTGGAAAAACATCCAGGTCGGGGATTTTGTCCGAATCTACAACGACGAGCAGATCCCCGCTGATATCGTAATTCTGTCCACCTCTGATCCAGATGGTGCGTGCTATGTGGAAACGAAGAACTTGGATGGAGAGACAAATCTCAAGGTCCGTCAAGCTCTCCACTGTGGACGGAAGGTCAAGCATGCCAGAGACTGCGAAAAGGCGGAATTCGTCATCGAAAGCGAGCCCCCGCATCCAAATTTGTACTCCTACAACGGTGCAGTCCGTTGGGAGCAGCGGGATGAGAAGAATCCCGAAGCTCCCCCGCAAGAAATGGTCGAACCCATTTCGATCAACAACGTGCTGCTCCGTGGTTGCAATCTCCGTAATACTGAATGGGCTCTCGGTGTCGTGATTTTCACTGGAGCTGAGACAAAGATCATGCTCAATTCAGGAGAAACACCGAGCAAGAGAGCAAGACTTGCGAAGGAGCTAAATTGGAACGTGATTTACAACTTCATCATCCTATTCCTCATGTGTCTCGTCTCCGGCATCGTCAACGGCTTCGCATGGGGCCATGGACATAGGTCATTGAACTACTTCGATTTCGGTTCCTACGGTGGCTCGCCTCCTGTGGATGGTATCATCACATTTTGGGTTGCTGTGATTCTGTTCCAGAACTTGGTTCCTATCTCGCTCTATATTTCCCTTGAAATCGTTCGAACCGCCCAGGCAATCTTCATCCACAGTGACAGCTTTATGTATTACGAGAAACTGGGTATCTCATGCGTTCCGAAATCGTGGAACATCTCAGATGATGTCGGACAGATCGAATACATCTTTTCCGATAAGACTGGTACGCTGACGCAGAATGTGATGGAGTTCAAGAAATGTACTATCAACGGAGTGGCATATGGTGAAGCATACACGGAGGCTCAACTTGGTATGAAGCGGCGCGAAGGCATCAATGCGGATGAAGAGGCTGCAAGAGCTCGTGAACAGATCGCAGCCGACCGTGTTAGAATGCTCGAGATGCTCCGAAAAATCCACAACAACCCTTATTTGCGGGATGAAAGATTGACATTCGTTTCGCCGGACTTCGTGGCCGATCTCGAGGGTCGGTCTGGCGAGGAGCAGAAACAAGCCACAGCACACTTCATGCTTGCTCTTGCGGTGTGCCATAGTGTCATTACAGAACACACCCCTGGTGATCCGCCTCAGATTGAGTTCAAGGCTCAGTCGCCCGATGAGGCGGCTTTGGTTGCCACCGCTCGGGACTGCGGTTTCACTGTCCTTGGAAGGTCTGGTGACGACCTTCTTCTGAACGTCATGGGTGAGGAGCGGACATACACGGTGCTCAATACCCTCGAGTTCAATTCGTCCAGGAAACGGATGAGTACTATTGTCAGAATGCCTGACGGCACTATCAGACTTTTCTGCAAAGGTGCTGATAGTATTATCTACTCCCGCCTGGCCCGTGGGAAGCAGCAGGAGCTTCGAAAGACCACTGCAGAGCATCTCGAGATGTTCGCCCGAGAGGGCCTGCGGACCCTGTGCGTCGCAGAGAGAGTTCTCAGCGAGGAAGAGTATCAAGCCTGGAATAAGATGCATGATCTTGCGGCTGCAGCTCTCACAGATCGGGAGCAAAAGCTGGAGGAAGTTGCCAGTGCCATTGAGCAAGATCTCATGCTTTTGGGTGGAACCGCTATCGAAGACAGACTGCAAGATGGCGTACCAGACACGATCTCTCTGCTCGCTGACGCTGGAATCAAGCTGTGGGTCTTGACCGGTGACAAAGTTGAGACCGCGATCAACATTGGCTTCTCTTGTAACCTCCTTAACAACGATATGGAGCTCATTGTTTTCAATATTCCGGCGAACGAGCCGGAAAAGGCGGCTGCGGAACTGGACAAAAAGCTCCAAATGTTCGGTCTGACCGGATCTGACGAGGAGCTTATTGCCGCTCGTCAGGACCATAGGCCGCCACCTCCCACGCATGCTGTGGTCATCGATGGGGATACCCTCAAGCTGATGCTGGAGGACGAATTGAAGCAGAAGTTTTTGTTACTGTGCAAGCAGTGCAAGTCCGTTCTGTGCTGTCGAGTCAGTCCCGCCCAGAAAGCTGCGGTCGTCCACATGGTCAGGAGTGGGCTCAACGTCATGGCTCTTTCAATCGGAGATGGTGCAAACGATGTTGCCATGATCCAGGAAGCCGATGTTGGTGTCGGTATCGCCGGAGAAGAAGGTAGACAGGCGGTTATGTCGTCTGACTATGCCATTGGTCAATTCCGCTTCCTCCAACGGCTTGTTCTTGTACACGGAAGATGGTCTTACCGCCGTCTTGGAGAGACCATCGCAAACTTCTTCTACAAGGTATGTTGAATCGTAACGACTATGCGCGAAAAAAAAGGGAAGATAAACTGATTTCATACTTATAGAACCTCGTCTGGACGTTTGCACTCTTCTGGTACTCGATTTTCAATGACTTCGACGGCTCCTATCTCTTTGACTACACCTACATTATCCTGGTCAACGTGGCGTTCACGTCGCTACCAGTCATTCTGATGGGAATTCTCGATCAGGATGTCGACGACAAAGTTTCTCTCGCCGTTCCTCAGCTCTACATGAGAGGCATTGAACGGAAAGAGTGGTCGCAGCGCAAGTTTTGGTATGCTTCCCTTTTCTTCTACTTCCCACGATGCTGCTGACGATTCATAGGCTCTACATGTTGGACGGGTTCTACCAGTCTATAATGTGTTTCTTCATGCCATACTGCCTCTACCAGCCGGCGACATTCGAGCACCCTAGCGGTTTGAACATCAACGATCGTATGCGGATGGGTGTGCTAGTGGCGGCGGCTGCGGTCATCTCCAGCAACACCTATATCTTGCTGAATACCTACCGTTGGGACTGGTTAACAGTTCTTATCAATATCATCAGCTCGCTTCTGGTGTTCTTCTGGACGGGCATTTACACTTCCTTTACTGCTTCAGGACAATTCTACAAAGCGGCCGCCGAGGTTTACGGCGCCTTGTCATTCTGGGCCGTCCTTCTTATGACGGTCACGATGTGCCTCCTTCCGCGCTTCACCGTCAAGTCCTGTCAGAAACTCTTCTTCCCTCGTGATGTGGATATCATCCGCGAGCAAGTCAGCATGGGTAAATTCAAATATCTGGACCAGTTTGAGGCGTACGTGCCACCGTCGGCGTCGGCTGCCGCTCTTGCAGGCGTTGGGCCCGCGACGTCTTCAGATTTGGGAAAGCCGATCCAACCGACCATGAAGCGAGATCCGAACCTGCCCGAAGATGAGCGGCCAATCTACCCGCCGTCAGTTGCACCGACTGCGCACACTCACAATCGGAGCCAAAATGGTAGCAATGGTACGAACTACACATCGAGCCTTGAGTCTCACCACCAACATCAACACTCACTTGACCAGGTTAGGTCGTCGTTCGACCGAACCCGTCCTTCCGTGGACAAATTCCGATCCAGCATGGAAGGAATGAGTGACTACACGTCAGGTGCAGCGTTGACGAAGGTGGAATCGATAAACGCCGCGCCAGAGAGTCCGCACAGCCCGCTCAAGAGTCCCCGAGATCCTCGTTCGAATCCTGTATAGTCATTTCCATCGTCCTAACATGTCGTTATCTGCTCAGATGCCCTTGATGACCTTCGTCGGTTCGTTTCTCGACAGTTTCGATTTGGAAAATCTCTGAACGATATATATATTCGATATCATTGCAATTCCCCATAGAAGGCGTTCGGTATGTGTGCTGGCTCAACGGATCGGTCGGCGCAGGGTTTTTTTTTCTTGCTCTTTGAGGCCTACACTTTCTTTTCTCGGTCCTGTACAGTTTTCTTCCGTCACATAATGCCAGACTGGCATTTTGATTTTCCTTTCTCTCTGTATAAAACTCGTTTACGGACTGAAGTCGCGATGGCGAATTGTTCTCTTTGTACACTTGGCTCTCCTTTTTTTTCCATTTGCTCTGTGTTTTGTTTGTCTTCGCCACCTGGAGGCCGGGGTGAGTGGATTACAAAATATAGGAGGCTATGGAGGGAAGTATGGTACCTGTGTCCTAGTGAGACAATGAGCTCAATCTTAATGAAGATTATATAATGTCTTTAAGTGCAAATGCTCCTTAGCATCTTTGAATATCTTCTAGTCGGTGAGTGTAGCATCAGTTGAAACATGATGTGTGGTTCAGTAATAATACCAGAGCAGCACGGATTTTGTAGAAGTCTTCCTTGACCCGTTCTGCTGCGTCGCGTGTCTCCCACGCGTAAAGTGGATGTTGGCGCCTCCTGCCGGGTTGTCTGACCAATCAGCGCGGTGTTCGGGGCCAAGCTCTCTCTTTGTTGTATTGCGGCGGAGGCCGCCATCTTTTCACATCATCCACCCTTCGTTTGTCTCGTGGTCCTCTGGGACACAAGGCAGGTCTCCCTCCATAGCATATTCGCATATTTGGTGTCCTCAGGCCCTGTCCCGGGTGCGCTTTGACCTGGCTCAAAAGTGCGGCTCGAATTGTGAAGCACACGTCTCTCACTGACGGGCCTCACGCCGCCTAACCGCCACACTTGAACTTAAGCTCACGTAAACCATGAGCTTGTAGACTATGAGGAAAAATTCCGTGAGCATTCTCAGAGTTGCTATGGACACATCTGCCTGCTATACTGCACAGTGAATCTCGTCCTTTACTCACTAGAGAGGGAGCCGGTGCGCCCCTCGCTCTGACACAAGGAGGCCAGGGCCTCAGACTCAGGCCATGGAGTTTATGGATATTGTTGGGTAAGCTAGATAAAATCTCACCTTCTGAAAGAAGGCTTTTTGTGCCGTATCTATTTTTTATTCTACTGTTCTATTGTTACAAGTCTGTGGCTGACCTGTTGTGATTTTGTTTTGCAGGGAGCTGCAAGCCCTCCCCGACAACGTCCACCTCCTTTGTCCTCGACAGCACGATGACGACCACGCGCGTTACGATGATGCCTCCATAGCGGATGAATCGGACCCGACCGCCGCGAAGCTCATCGCAGAAGCAGCGGACCGTAAGCAGAAGTTTCTCTCGTGCATGCAGATACTGGCGTTCAACCAGGATGGCGTCGAGCAGCTGCAGGACTGGATCTGGCGCAAGCTCGACGACACGCTGGAAAAATGCGACCTCTGCATCAAGGAGTACTATACGGGGAAAATCGAGCTGATGGAAAAGCTCAAGGAGAACTACGATGACGAGGATATCGAAAAGTTCGCCCGGATGCTGGACGACTGGGATATTAAGCGGATTACGAGAAACTTGACGGTCGCAACGCAGAAGCTGAGGGCGGTTCCGCCGCAGGAGATCGGGTTGCATGTCCTGGATCGGGCTTCTTTGCTCTCCATATTCGAGAGCTTGAGCTGTGAGGCGATGCTGCGCAATGAAGCCCTGCTGCAGCAGTACTTCGATGAGCCTTTTAGGCTCATCCAGACAAAGCGCACCTTGAAGGTCTCGGACTACATACCCGCGGTCACGCGTTTCCTGTTTGACTCGAACCAAAGCCGCAGCTTCTGGGCGATCCATGCCTGGACGCGATATCCCCGGCCGCCAACCGCTGCGGAGTTCGACTGGGCTATCAAGGAGGGGCTTCTGGACGTCCTAAGAGAGGTGTCGATGCAGCAGCCGCCTCAGGTTGCCATGGTCCAGAGACTCTGGCGTGGTCTACAGCTCATCGTGAGGAGGCTGGATAAGGAGCAGATTACTCACAACCTCCGTGCTCTGGAGATAGATCCTTGCCGGCTTTCAGTGGAACATCTCAACATTCCCACACCGGGGTTGCGTTTTCTATTGAATACCATCCAGATTCTACTAGAGAAGGCCCCCGGAGACTTCTGGGACGCAATGCAGACGATATCCCCTCAGGCCATCATCGAACAGGTCTTCTATAACCCACAGCTGGACGCCTTCCTCATGCAAGTTGCTGATGGCGAGCCCTTTGAGAAATCCGCCTTGAAGGATATGCTGTCATGGATCACTCCTTTTATGTCGTCGCTGAAAGGCGCCCACCAACCTGGAGCTTGCAGGTTCCTGGTCTTTCAGCTTCTTAACCGGCTTCAGGATGCGCGCTTCCCGAACCTCAGCAGATACCACTGCTTCCGAACCGGTCTTACAGTGATGCTTCACACTCTTCGCAGTTTCACCGACAATGAAGCGTCAAGAGGGTCTGTCGCGCGGGTCGTCTTGTCCGACACGCTCGAGGTCGTGAGCGAAAATATCAATAAAATCCTTGAACCTCCGAAGTTCTCGATTGAGCAAGGACGACAGCAAGAGATCTCATCGTTATGTATGGATGTGATCCGAAACAGTCTAGCGCTCGAGTGTCAGTCCCTCAAGACCGATTATGAAGTCATCCTCCGACAGAGGACTCTTCAGCATGGCGTGAGCACATACTCGGCCACTATTTGGGACGCAGTTGTCCAGCACTTACACGAGGACAACAAAGCCTTGTCGGTGGCGGCGCTTCTGGGCATACTGCCTCTCGTTGGCCTAGAAAAGTTCCCCATGAAAGGCGAGAGGGGAGAGGACAACAAAGAAAAGACTCACTTCAACATCATATACGGACATTTGACTCACCTTTCGTGCCAAATTATCGAGCGGTTGGCAGACTTTAAACCGGAGCATCTTGATGATCTATTCAAGAGCCAGGACACAAGTAGCGCCTTGATCTCCGCCCTCTTCTCGGCCGATCTAAATACCTACCAGGCTGCTGTAGACCTTATCAAGAATGTCAGCGGACAGTCAGCCCGGAGAGATGCCATCTCTCACCTTCTACAGGCGTTCTTTTTGACCACTATGTACGGTCTCAGCTGGTCGTTCCGTCGAATATCCAACATGAAGACTTTTGCATCTGCACCTAGGATGATCCACACGGGCACAGATATCGTGGATATCCTCTGCGATAGCCAGACCGGTATGCTCAGGACTCGTAAGCTTGCTGACCGTAAAGAGACTTTGGCGCTTCAGAAGCTGTGGGAGTATCTGTGGCAAGCGTTGACAACAATATTTGATGAGACTGAGTCGTGGCATCTTAGGGGCAATGATAAGAGCGTGATGCTGGAGTTTTGCCGTGACACGATACAGTTTGCAGATCTGCTCTTTGGCCAGTATGGTGTCTTTGCAAGTGCCATTGTTGACGCGGATCCTAGTCAGGAAAAGTCTGCTCGTGAGAACCTGCTCAAGTCGCCGACGGCAACCATGAGTGCCATGGTCAAATGGTTGAGACTCAAAGATGAATACCTGGCAACCACACTGGTTGGACTGGTGGCTAAACTTCTTCGTCGCCTTGGCGAGCTGAGTGTTACTACTGTCAAGGAAGATGCTCTGAACTTCATTGAAGGTGTTGCTGTGAAGTCAACTGTCAAGACCATCCTAACACCACGGGACAAGGCAGAACTTGTCAGGGCCCTAGAGGCTTACTACAAGAAGCCAGTTGTTACAGCTTCAACCGCTTCTCTTAAGAAACAAAGCACCATCACGGCGTTCACTAAACCTGTCGATTCCGGCACGTCTAGCCCATCCAGGGCCACTAGCGATGATGAATTTGAGGACGGTAGCGTACCTGACGATGTCTTGATGCAACTCTCCAAGTCGGTCGAACTCAACAAGGCCCGACTCGCCGCCCAAGCTCAGAAGAAAGCCGCTGAGAAAGCCGCGACCAAGGCTGCTTCAGCGCTTCCCGCGATCCCCAAGCCTGTTAAGGCTCCCATGAGTACAGCCAGCATTGAATCATTCCGCGAGAAGCGCGAAAAGGAGAAGGAGGCCAAGCGAAAGCGCGATCTCGCCGAGCTTGCACGGTTGAAGAAGAACATCCCTCTGCGCGGTGTCGCAGAACAGACCGCGGGACAAGGATCTGGACTCAATGGCATCGGGGTAAAGGGCAAAGACCACACGCCTGCTGAGAGCATGATGGTTTCATCAGGTTCGGAGTCCGAGTCAGAAAGCGAAGAAGATGAACTCGACAAAGAACTGTTTGGGTCGAAACCAAAAGCCAAGCCAGATGCAGTTCGGGAGTATGAAGAAAGCAGAAGACAATCCCTCCTGCATCGCGGTCCTGTCAAAAAAATCAAGCAGGTGCGGTCCGCCAAGGATATGCGGGCCAGATTGGCTCCCGATCTTTCACCGTTGCATCGGACGCTGTTGAGCTGGGACTTTTTCGCGAGCGGTGACCTGCCGCCAAATTCGGACCGCACGGATTACACGTTGGTCTCGAATACTTTCAGAGATCCCATAGAGTACCAGAGGACTTTTGAACCGCTCCTGATCTTGGAAGCCTGGCAGGGTTTCCAGGCGTCAAAGGAAGAGGGCAATTTTAGACCCTTCGAGGTCAAAGTTGCTAACCGTCTATCTGTGGACTCGTTCGTGGAAGTCAGCACTGTGATGCAGATCCCAGATGTGAGAGACTTCGGCTTGGGAGAGGCGGACCTGGTTCTGCTGTCGAAATCGAAGGACCCTGTGAATGATTCCAAGGCACCCCATTGTCTTGCCCGGGTTTCTGGTATCAACAAGAAAAAGGCCAACGTGGAGGTGACATACCGTATCGTTCCCGGTACACCGATAGTCTCTACTCTTGCGCCTGGTGTTACAATATGGGGCGCGAGGATTACATCTCTGACCCCTCTGGAGCGAGAGTATGGTGCCCTTATGGCTCTACAGTATTATGACCTCTGCGAGGAGGTGATCAAAGCCAAGCCGTCGCCTATACTTAATTACACCGAGGCCGCTCTGAAGCCGATCGCAGATAACTACAAACTTAACCCTGCCCAGGCGAAAGCAGTGAAATCAGCGCTGGACAATGATGCTTTCACCCTGATCCAGGGCCCTCCGGGATCTGGAAAGACAAAGACGATCGTGGCCCTCGTAGGAGCTCTCCTGAGCAATTCATTTACTGACCAGGGCGTGGCCATATCCCGGCCGACCGACTCGGGCAACTTCAAACCTGCCACGCGGAGTACGACATCCAAGAAGCTCCTTGTTTGCGCTCCCAGCAATGCTGCAGTTGACGAATTGGTCATGCGATTCAAAGAAGGGGTGAAAACGCTGCAGGGCAAGCACGAGAAGCTGTCGGTGATCCGTCTCGGGCGCAGTGATGCCATCAATACCAATGTTCTGGACGTCACCCTGGACGAGCTGGTCAATGCGAGGCTTGGTCAGACGGCTCGCAAGGACGGGGCAGACAAAGACCTTCAGAAGATCTACATGGAGCACAAGGCCGCGGATACGGCATTCAAGGAGACGCGTGCGAAGATCGATCAGTGCAGGGCGCAAGGACAGCCTGTTCCCCCTGAGCTCGAGCGGGAATTCGATCTCCTGAAAAAGAAGAAGACGCAGCTCAGCCAGGAGATCGATAACGCCAGAGACAGGAACCATGCCGCGGCGCGTGATGCCGACCTGACCCGACGTCGCATCCAACAGGAGATCATCGACGGTGCCCACGTTATCTGTGCGACACTCAGCGGAAGCGGTCATGAAATGTTCCAAAACTTGAGCATCGAGTTTGAAACAGTCATCATCGATGAGGCTGCTCAGTCTATCGAATTGAGTGCTCTCATCCCTCTCAAGTATGGCTGCTCCAAGTGTATTCTGGTCGGTGACCCGAAACAGCTGCCGCCGACGGTCCTGTCGAAGGAGGCAGCGCGCTTCCAGTACGAGCAGAGCTTGTTCGTCCGAATGCAGGCCAACCATCCCAACGATGTACATCTGCTGGATACCCAGTACCGAATGCACCCGGAGATCAGTCGCTTCCCCAGTGCCGCCTTCTACGACGGCAGGCTGCAGGATGGGCCGAATATGGAACGGCTCCGCACCCGACCCTGGCATCAGAGCCAGCTTCTTACTCCGTATCGCTTTTTCGATGTCCAAGGGATGCACCAGAGCGCAACAAAGGGCCACTCGCTGGTCAACCTTGCGGAACTGCGCGTGGCCATGCAGCTGTACGAACGCCTGACGACGGACTTCCGGGATTACGATTTCACCGGGAAGATCGGTATTATCACGCCTTACAAGGGGCAGCTGAAGGAGCTCAAGGCGCAGTTCGCCGCCAAGTACGGGAATGCCATCTTCAGCACCGTCGAGTTCAACACCACCGACGCGTTTCAGGGCAGGGAGAGCGAGGTCATCATCTTCTCCTGCGTACGGGCTTCCAACAAGGGTATCGGTTTCTTGGCGGACATCCGTCGTATGAACGTCGGATTGACCCGTGCCAAGTCGTCGCTTTGGGTTCTTGGGAACTCGCAGTCGCTGGTCCAGGGCGAATTCTGGAGACGTCTCATCAATGATGCGCGCGAGAGAAATGTCTACACCGACGGTGACGTGCTTCAGATGCTTCAGCGGCCCCAGTTCACCGGCTACAAGAATGTCGAGATGGTGGACGCGGACGCTGATGTCTCCATGGAGTCGGCGCCCCCTTCGAGGGCACCGTCGGCATCCAGCAGTGAGTCCGCTGTGCGTCGCTCGTCGAATGGGCTCGACTCTTCAGTGGCTCCATCCGTCTCTGCGTCTGCGAGGGCAACTCCGCCGCCGGCACTGCCCGATGGACCGTCTGGAGGACCGACCGGTCTCGACGAGACGCGGATGTGCGGGATCTGTGGCAGCTTTGCCCACATGACGCACCACTGCGACAACATGGAGGCCATGGAAGCCACGCGGGGCACCTGCTACCGCTGCGGCAGCTCCGGCCACACGAGGATCAACTGTACAGCGGAGCGCTGCATCGAGTGCGGCGAGATCGGGCACGTCTCCCGCGAGTGCAAGTCGACCAAGGTTCTGTCGAAGAAGGAGAAGGACCGGATCGCCCGCGACGAGTACCATCACGCGCAGCTCCAGAAGCAGAGGCTCGAACGGCAGCGCCAGCGCCAGCTGGGAGGCCACGATCCCAAGGTGCCCGTCATCCAGGTGACGACCAAGTCGCCGTCGCCCGAGGGACGAAAGAAGTCGGAGCTGCCGGGTGCCGACAGCAATGTCCCCGGCAAGCGAAAACGAACCGAGTCGCCTCCCCACGATGGCTCCAAGGGACCCAAAGCGCGGAAGCCGGAGCAGCCCGGGGCGCCGCAGGGCCCGAAGGGTGCCGGAAAGAAGCTCGACGCCAGCGCTCCCCCGCCCAAGGTGAGTGTGCATCAGATCAGTCCGTGATCGAGATCTAACTTTGTCGCAGGATCTGGTCAAGCCGTCGCGGGACAAGCCCGCGCACTCGCCTCTGCCGGCTGAGGGTTCCGCGCCTGGGCCCGCGTCGGACAATCATAATAATAATAGTAACGTACGTCTGGCCTATTCTGGACGATGGAGTGGCGATCGGAAGCTGACTGCTCGCTAGGCTCCCCCGCGGCCTCCACCACGCCCCGGGAACGGGGTTCGGCCCCCGCCGCCCCCGCGTAAGAAGAAGGAGGTCGATCCCTTCATCCGGCCCAAGAGGAGGTGAGGTCCTTCTCCTGTTCCTGTTTCCGCCGGGTCTCAGAGATGTGTTGCCGCTGCAGCAGCCAGGCTGCGCTCGGGGACATTTTATCCGACTTGATTTTTGTCCCCTTTTTTTACTCCGGGGTGCATGTCGTACCCACCCGCTTTTTCTACTTTTTTTTCTTGCTGTGTATTAGCGAATTGCATTTGCGACGGCGTTTTGATGCCCCGCGGTCTTATTGGGGCAGTTTTGTTTTTAAGTTTTGATCGGGGGGTTCCTGGGTTGGATCCCCACGCTGACATGGCAGGCGTTTGTGAGGCGTTTTCTTTTTCGATGTTTCTCTTTTCTGCTAGGTTGTAATATGGGGTAATTAGGGTTGCGACTACGTAGGGACCGATGCGGATCGGGAGATCCTATGTGAGGAAGGTCTTGTTCCTCCGCAGACAGTGTCCTGGGGGCGGTTCGCATGGAGTTTTACAGCTTTAGTTTTCGCCCCTGATGCTTCCCCCGACGCTGCATCTTTGTGTCTGCAGGATGTCCGCCGGACTCCACGCAGCTGCATCCTGCGGGTCCGTTGCCCAGGCACGGCGTGGGAGGCCTATACATACATACAGAGGCTGGGTCGGCAGGTCCTGTCGGAGGCGCAGGAACAGGCCGGGCCGGAGTCTGCTTGCAGTAGATAATCTGGATACAGATGTACAATGCTCGAATGCAGCGGGAATTGGGACCGATGCGATGCGAGCTGCAGCGTCTGTCGAAACTCGAGACGCCGTCCATGTGTTTGTGGGCCTCGCGTAGACGTAGAAAACATGGCATGGCATGGCATGGCGACGCTTGCGTTCGGGGATTTTCTCCAGAAGGGTCTCGGCGGTGATCGGATCTTGGTCTTGCCATCGCGCAGGGGATGCCTGAGAAAAGTATTTGAGATTTTGAGTTAAAAGAGACAGACGATCCGGATCGCCCCGCCCGCGATGATCCCGTTCCTGATCCTGATCCTGTTGAACGCCGTCTGTTCTCCCATCATCCATCCTGCCATCCATCCGACCCCTTTCCCGAGGCTCTCCATGTCCAGCGCAGCGCTATGGCAGTACGTAGCCCAGTATATCCTCTAGACCTATCCAGACTACATACAGACTACCTCCGCACTATGCACTCTCTCTTCAGTAGTCCATGTACATGTACATGTACCTACGATCTCCCGGCTCGACTATCGCCGCCCTTTTGTGACGTGTCGATCCGGCAGGCCGACTCCGCCCCTGGCAGTTGGCCCCCTTGCGGCGGGTCCGTCTGGAGTTCTGGACCCGACGTCGCCCCCACGAGTTCTATCTATCTATCTACCTAATCGATCTATCGAATAATGTGTCTACGGAGTTATCCTATCCTATCCGGTGCCAAGGCCTAACTTTTTTTTTCTTCTTTTTTAGTCTTTACTTATTTATATCCGCCCCCAATTTCTCCAATGTCTGCTGCCGTCCTTGGACCTGGACCATAAGGGCGCTTGTTAAGTTGTTCTTTGATGCCGGGACGCCCCCTGCTTGCGCGGGGGCTTTGGGCCGCTAGACCACTACTACTGTCTACTGTGTGTATAATGCATGTAGCAGGGCTACAGTACATGGGTTAGGTAACTAATGATTTGCCCCGACTACCCAAGGCCAACTCGACGAACGAGCGACCCGGACTGGCGGACGCGGGAAACAGTCGCTTGTTATTATCCATCCTTTCTCTATTCATTCCTATCTGTCATCCTGATTAATCCTCTACGGAGAACGAACGGGGGTTCCTCCCATGCTCCGTACTCCAGGTATATATATGCACCTCGAACTTGTCTGATTTAAGATTCGAGTTTCGTCCCTTGGCCATGACCTAGGTATGGTATTTCTTATTGTATACTAAAGTGTAGTAAAGCATAGCATAGCATAGCATAGCATAGCATAGCATAGGAAAGGATAGAATTCTATCGCTCATCGTCGACGAGATAGACGAATGAGAAAAAAACCCTTTTTTTTTTAAAAAAAATGATAGTTCGACACGGCGCAGCCAGATCAAATCAAACCAGTAGACCATCTACCTACCTAACCTAATGCTGCGTACATAGCTAGATATCCAACCACTGCAGCTACTACTGCAGCTAGCTGCGGATCACGATCATCCTCCGACCGGGATTTTTTTTTGTTCTCCGTCTTGATCCTTGCAAACTCTGCCAAGGACCAACTCGGATCGAACCCGTCTACTGGATCATGGTGTATGCATGCACATGCACATGCACATGCACTGTAACACCAGCGCCGGCCAGACGGTTCGTTCGGTCCGTTGGGACGCAGTCAATAATGCGGCACCAGGCTTGGCCTTTTCTTTCCCTTGTCTTGGCTTGGCATATCATATTCCATTATAATGGATGGATGGATGCCGGTCAACTTGGTCCCGCCCGTCTTGTCTACCTATCCAACTCCCCAAAGATTATTGGCATGGGGATGGAAAGCATGTGCCGCCAACTCCAACCTGATCTCCCACATTCCATCCATGCAGTCAGACGATCCGCATCCGTGGATGTATATACTGTAGATGTCGGGACAGGGGCGGTGGCGTGCATATAAAGAAGGCAGGAGATCCTCGACCGGCAGCAGCAGCAGCACTTTCACCAGGAGCAGTTTCTCCTTCGTTGTCCTGTCTGCCGTCTCGTCTTGGGGTTCAGCTGTCCCGTACATACGGTGCATCTGTCCACGTATACCGATCGGTGGTGTGCTTTTGGATCTTCCTGTCGATCCTGTCTGATCACATACATCCATACCCCGATCTCGATATCTATCCGCATCGACATCCGTCGACGAGGACCAGACAGCCGATGCAGCCCCCCGTCGCGCCCAGCGCGGCGGTCCCGACGAGCCGGCCCTCGAAGCTGCCGCTGAAGCGGCGCCCGCAGTCGATCCGGCCGGGACACAAGAAGCGGCCAAAAGAACAGAAACAGGACGAGCGCCATCCGACCAAGACCGAGGGCGTGCGGGAGCTGATGCGCTTCTTCCCGCAGAGCCCGAACCAGGGCAGGGACAGGGACATGCCGCTGTACTCGCCCACGTCGTCGACGTTCTCGTGGTCGTCGTCGTCGTCGGCCGCGTCCACGGCGACGACGAGCGCGCGCGAGATGCTGCGCGCGGGACAGCGGCGTCTGCGGCGGCTCGCGCAGGCCAAAGCCCGGGCGAAGACGAGCAGCAGCAGCGACGACGAGAGCCTGGTGCGGGAGCAGATGGAGCGGCCTCTGGAGCCCCCCGCGCTGGCGTCGTGGCGCGACGGCGATCGACGCCCGACCGTTGCGGCCGTTGCGCCCTCCACGCCGCCGTCGCGCGACGGGGATAAGCTCCGCGGTGACAGCGGCGATCACCAGGAGCGACGCGATCAGGGGACGGCGACGCTGCCAGGGGGACGCACCTCGTCCGATCTCCTCTCCAGGATCCCAACACGCTCCGACTTGCAGCTGGCGCCCGCATGTCTGCCGCCGCGCACGTCGAGCCGGAGCGCCCTCAGCGTGCGACGGGCTTCAGGCTCTCTTCCTGCTCCACTTCGCAGCGCGTCCGTTGTCGCCTGTTTTCCTCGTCCGCAGACGCAGGCCCTCATGAGCGCCCATGCCACGGCCACCGATGTCAACCCGCCATTCACCGACTCGCGTCCCCCGAAACCGCTGCCGTCGACTTCGCCTGCTCCAGCTTCTCCCCATGCTGCCCCGGACCGGACCAGCTCGCAGCGAAGGGCTCGACCGTCGGACGACGACGCGATGGACACGACGGCCGCTTCGTCAGCGAACCAGACGGACCCGACGAGACGGGTGCTCGTGCCCCGGTCGCCCAGGATGACCCGAGACAGCGCCCTCAAGAACCTCGAGCGCATCTGCAGGGACAGGGCCGAGCGGGTGCGTGCGCTGCGCCTGCGAGACCTGTCCGCCTCGCGCGCCCGGCACCGGGATACGAACGCGGCCAGCAGCAGCGGCAGCACCCTCGACACCGCCGTCGACGCCTCCAGCAACCACCTCCGGCCCGTCGACCACGCGCTCCGCCCCCCGAGGAGCCCCGTCGCCGCCCATCCCTCCCCGCCGCCCGCCGTCCCGCTGCCCGCCGACCCCCCCGTCGCCCGCTCCAACCGCTCCTCCGCCAGCCTGCGCCGGACGGGCTCGTCCTCGTCCGTCTCCGCCGACCAGCCGGGCACGCCGCGCAGCGTCCGCAGCGGCAGTCTGCGCCGCGGGGGAGAATCCCACGACATCGACCGCGGTTCCGGCCACCTGTCGCGGCCGCGCTCCGAGTCCCCGCGGCCCTCGTCGGACGGCGACGAGCGCCATGGGAGCCGGCAGTCCAACGACGGCGGCCGTCACCGCGGCAGCACCGTCCTCTTCCCCGACGGCATCGACCCCGCGGCGGCCGCAACCGCCGCGGCGGTGACGGGGCGGAAGCCATCGTCCGCGTCGGATTGCATCGCTCCGCGGACGCCCCGGGTCCAGACGCCGCAGAGCCAGGAGCACGAGTGCTCGCCGCGGTCCCAGTGCTCGCAGCACACGGCGCACTCGCACGACTCGCGCGCCAGCCAGTCGCACCACGGACACGACAAACACAACTCGCTGCACCCGCTGGAGGCGCGCATCGCGGTGCTCGAGCGCCAGAACAAGATGCTCCAGGCGGCCCTGCTCGCGGCCCTCGACATGGGCGTCACCTACGACGCCGACTGCGTGCGCAGCGGCCTGCCCACCCCGTCCCTCATGTCCTCCGCCTCGCCGACGACGTCGGCGCCGCCGTCCGCGAACCCGCTTCTCGGCGGGCTGGCGCCCGACGAGATGTCGTCCGGGCGTCGTGAGCGTGGAAGGGGGGCCAGCCTCAGTCGACCGAACACCGGCGCTCCGAGACCGGACAGCTGGGACAGCGTGCAGGATCAGAACCACGACCGGGATGATCACCACCACGACCGACACCATGGCCCCGGCCGGCGGGGCAGCTGCGCGTCGGGCTCGGACGACGCCAGCGTCAGGGAGCTCGAGGCGATGATGGGCGATCTCGAGATGGGGTGGCGTGCGGACGGTTCAGGCGGCCGGCGGGATCACCGGTCGTGAGCTGCGTCGGAATCCGTCGTATATCAATCGACCCTCGTCCTTTCATCCAGCGGTCGGTCTATGTCCGGCTGAAACCCCCCGATCCACTGTTCCTCCTTCTCCCTCCCGTCCCGTCAGGTAGCTATCCTATCCCTCCTATCCGATCCGATCCTGTACACCTATCTCCGCGCGCGATTGTTTGCATTGTATTCCATGGTATTGTATCTGTATTCCTCTTGCTTGGGAGATACCACTCTGCAGGATGTGTTGTCTTGTCTTTTAGATTTAGTGCAGTACGGTAGCAAAAATAATAATAATAATGTCAATAATTAAAAAAAAAAAAAAATACAGGTGGCCACCCTTTTTCATTTCTCTCCCATCACACTTTCTAGTTTAATTAAATCGGACAGAAAGAGAAGAAAACCCCTGAGTCGGTTTCTTCGCATGGAATATTTTTTTTTGAAAAAGAAATAAATAAAAAAATAAACGAAATTATGCTGAAGTGTAGGATTGAATGGGACCTCGCGAATTAATAATAAGAACGGTGTGGTGTTGGGCTTTTCTTAGTTTGGATTAAAATAGAATAGAAAGAAAAAACTTGTACATTGTACTTGGTCATCTACTTACTTACATACTTATTGAGACTGTGAGTATCGATTGGGATGGTTTTTGACTGTTTTCTCTGTCCGTCTATCTATATCTTTTCACACTATAGCTCTTTCTTTGAAACGCGTGCTGTGCAGGTACAAGTATGTTCTGTCCATCGGTGGCCTCCCGTCTTCCTTTCCCTGTGTGCAATGTTTCAGCAGCCTGCAGTGCACCCAGGAGTCTTTGTAAAACAACCATGGGAGACCCGACAACTCCCGAGTCTCGATGACGCAGGGAAGGATATTGGGATCTATCTAGAACTGGATCGGCAACGCTGCAGACCGCCGCGTGCGGACCGCTGCTGGCAGACGCCGTCGCTGCTTAGCGCCCGCCTTCAAAAGAGCCGTGTCTCCCCCGCCTGTCGTCTTCCTCCCCGGGCTTCCACCGCGTCTCGTCGACATCTCATCTCGTCTTGTTTCTTCGCCTCGAGATCTGCCCTGCTGGTTGATGGTCTGCGAGCCCATCTCCGACGTTGGCCCGTTGCATCGCGTGCATTGGCTGCTGGAGCGTCCGTAACCAACGACCTCAGCCTGCTTCGATATAGGTATGTTCGAGACCCCAGCTCCCTGACCTTGTCGTCCGCTAAATCCCCGAGAGGCTACTCGTTGGCTGTCCTGCCTCCTGTCCTCACCGGTCGCTCCATCCCGGACGTCGCCTCGACACATCCGCAGCCCCAGTCCACACAGTCCGTCTCTCCATTCCTCCAGGTTCCCACGCCAGCTGCCCACGGGGACTGCGGAGCTGCCCCCGGACACGCACTGCCAGCCCCGGGATCATAAGAACAACACAGACACACGAGCAATGCCTTGACGGAGCTCCAGATGAGGACGAGGCCTGACCGATGGCTGCGGGCCCGGGTCTGCAAGACGGGCCCGTGGGCCGGCAGGCCGCTGCTGCTGCTCGCCGCGCTGCTGCTGGGGCTGGTCCACAGCCTCGTCGCCCGCCGCGTCGGTGAGCTCATCGCCGCCGAGCACCGTCACCCCACCGCGCTGCCCCCATATTATTATAACGACCACCCCCCGCCGGCCACCCTTCCTCATCTCCTCCTGCCTGCGTCCGTCGTCCCTCGCACCATGTCGTCCACCCCCGCCGTCCTGCTCGAGGCCGCGCGCGTCGCGCGCGAGTTCGACTACCCCGCCACCGAGGTCCAGCGCGGGGTCCAGGCGTTCATCAGCCAGATGCAGGAGGGCCTGTCCAGGCAGGGCGCGACCCTCAGCCAGATCCCGACCTACGTCACGGCCGTCCCCAATGGCACGGAGAAGGTACGTGCCTTTCCGGCGGTGCCGTTCGATTTGCGTGTTCTATTTTTTTTTTTTTCCTTTTTTTTTGGTTCCGGATGTATTGACTCCAAGCAGGGCCTGTACCTGGCGGTCGACCTGGGCGGCACCAATTTCCGCGTCTGCTCGGTCGAGCTGCACGGCGACACCACCTTCTCCCTCACGCAGTCCAAGGTGACCATCCCGCGCGAGCTCATGGTCGCCAGCTCGGCCAAGGAGCTCTTCCGGTTCCTGGCCAAGCAGATCGAGGCGTTCCTGCAGGCCCACCACAACGAGCACTTCCAGGCCCACAAGCAGCGGCGCCAGACCGGCAAGGCCAAGGACCAGTACACGGAAGAGGAGATCTTCGACCTGGGCTTCACCTTCAGCTTCCCCGTCAACCAGTTCGGCATCAACAAGGGCACCCTGATCCGCTGGACCAAGGGCTTCAACGTCCCCGACGCCGTTGGCAAGGACGTCTGCGCCATGCTGCAGGAGGCGATCGATGAGCTGGGCCTGCCCGTGCGGGTCGCCGCCCTCGTCAACGACACCGTCGGCACCCTCATGGCCCGCTCCTACTCCTCGCCCGGCAAGACCGGGACCCTGCTGGGTGCCATCTTCGGGACGGGGACGAACGGCGCCTACGTCGAGAAGGTCAGCAACATCCCCAAGATGCAGCAGATCAACGGCGGGACGGCGTTCGAGTCCTCGACCGGCGAGATGGTGATCAACACCGAGTGGGGCAGCTTCGACAACCACCTGAGTGTCCTGCCGAATACCGTCTACGACAGGGAGCTCGATGCGGAGAGCGTCAACCCCGGGGTCCAGATGTTCGAGAAGCGGGTGTCGGGCATGTTCCTGGGCGAGATCCTGCGCCGCGCCCTGCTCTCCATGCACCGCAACCCGGCCGTGAACCTGTTCAGGGCCGGCGACGGCAGATCGTCGACGTCTGTCGCCGCGGACTCGGCTCTCTACAAGCAGTGGGGCATCGACACCAGCTTCCTGAGCCTGGTCGAGGCCGACACCACGCCCGACCTGATGGCCACCCGCGACGCCCTGAAGAGGGAACTCGGCGTGGAGAGTGCCAGTCTGCACGACTGCCGGGCTGTGAAGGAGGTTGCGCACGCGATCGGCAAGCGTGCCGCCCGGCTGAGCGCCGTGCCCCTGGCCGGTATCCTCATCTCGACGGGCCGGCTGGAGACCGACGAGGTCGTCGACATCGGCGTCGACGGCAGTCTCGTCGAGTTCTACCCCAACTTCGTCGAGTACATCCGCGAGGCGCTGAGGGAGGTCCCCGAGATCGGCGAGGCCGGCGAGCGCAAGGTCCGCATCGGCATCGCCAAGGACGGCAGCGGTGTCGGTGCGGCCCTGATTGCGCTCGTTGCCAGCAAGGAGCTGGAGGCCCAGGGAGCGCTCTGAGAGGCCGTTCTATCTTGCTGATCATTACGGATCTGTCGACGCCATTCCACTCCGCCATTCAGCAGTCGACACGGTCTCCCCTCACCGGAGATACTTGGAAGCTATCCTCCTCGCTTACTTTCTACTCTGATCTATTGATATTACGAACGAGCATTTGCCTTACACGGCGGGCACCGTTCTGGCGTATGTACGGGATATGAATATGACGGGGCTGTCCGTCGCATGAGCTATGCATCTGATGTCATGAACGGAGCACGAATTAAGTTATATGTACTGTATATACGAGCGTGGAGATTATCCACAGCGATGAAAAGGTTCATCTGGTTTTAGTCTCAGAGTAGAGTGGCTGTGAGCCTATGTGGAGATCATGGACAGTAGAGCACATCTCCGATCTCTCGCAGCTATTCGGCCGTCAGGATATAAGGTTCGCGTTACCTAAAATATGCTTGCAGGAGGACCCCGTCGAAGCATCCCGTTTATATTTTCTACACATATTGCCTGCTGTTGCTCTTACCTAGGTACCGTACATACTTACTCGGACTGTGAGAGGCCCTACCTAGGTAACTTTGGGGAACTTCTTTACTGTACCCCGTGTACCTTAGTTTACTTCTGCGTAGGTAGGTGCCTATGTAGATCAGAGTCTGTTTCCACGCGAATCGTCGAGCGGAACCAGCTCTAAATGATGTATTATTTATTCCGTAGGCAGCTACATCGATATGCAGGCAGTTGTTGCTTCGGTTTGTTACCTTGGGTAGATAGACATATATAGTAGAGATATATTATTATTATCATTATTGAAGAGAATTATTATCATTATTGAAGAGAAGCATCTTGCAGTCCGGACCAGACTTCCTCTCCATCGTTTGAATTTCAAACTACAACAGCAGTGCCATCAAAACCATCAAAACCCAGGGGAGAAGGAAAAGAAAAAAAAATTCAACGTGGAGCAAGAAGAAGAAATCAAAACAAAAACATACGAACCACCTGTATCCATTCAATCCATTTAATGCCACTGGATGATCTATTGCTAAATATGGCCATAAGCACAGCTAGATAGAGCTAGATAGATTGTAAAAAAAAATCAGAAGTCACCTCTTTTTTATACAAACCCATGGCTAGATATTCCTGTATGCAACAGAACAGTATACCTATGAACCAACATGCAGAGACCCCCATACCCTTACCCAAAAGGGACAATAGAACCACCCACCGCTGACTAATCAAACCCACCCATCCCACGTGACCAATAAGGACCGCGACACCTCGGAACGGAAGCAACAGCCACAGCCACAGCCGGTCTCTTTCGCCGGGCGGAGCTCGGAAGCCGTGACCTACTGAGGGAAGGAATCGACTCGACTTTGACGACCAGTTTGATCACAGCTCAACTCCCCTTCCCCTTCCCGGGTCCACGACCGAGCGAACGACCGACCGGCAGAAAGAAGGCCTTACCACAAGGAGAACGAGAGAAGAAAAGAAAGAGAAAAAAAAAGAGACGGGAAGGAAGGACGGTGAAATCACAATTCCACAATGGGCGCCGGCAGCTCGAAGCAGCAGGGTTCCACGGGCTCGAAACATGTCTTCTCGAGGTGAGTGAGTTTTTGCTTTGGGTTTGAGTTGCGCGGGCGGATGCGGATGCGGAGGGATGAACGGGATGAACGGGGAAGAAGGAGAGAGAAAGAAAGGAAAAGAGGACTCTACGCTGGAATTGTCTGGTGGAGGGAGGAATTGGAAATCAAATCAATGGGTTGAGAGAGAGAGAGAGAGAGAGAGAGAGAGAGAGAGAGGACGGTCGTTCGTTCGGATCTATCGCGGATTCAATTGTCCTCGGAGAGAAGTGCTAGAGGGGGAGAAATTATACTGCTACAGTGTTTGAGTTTCTGGCATGAGAGCTTGAAAGCTAACGTCTCCGTGATTTTACTTGCAGTGAGACGCCGGTGCAGTTTTCCTCGAACCTGGTAGAGGCGCTGCAGTCCAGCGCAGAGGTATGACCGATCTCCGCCCACAGTCAATCAAGTGACAAGGGGACAAAAGAACATTGACATCGAGTCGACATGCAGACCGACTCCACCCGCGCCAAGGCCTTCGAACTGCAGATCCAGGCCCGCGTGGCCGAGGAGCTCGAACGCATCCGTCAGCGCGAGCGGCAGACGCTCGAGGAGATCGAGAAGCGCCTCGCGGAGGGGACCCTCGGCGGCGGTGCACCATCCACCACCACAGCCAAGACGACATCATACACCCCCGACGAGCTGAACCTCGACACGCCCCTCGTCCCCTTCGCGGGGCGGGAGACCACCACCACCACCACCCCTGCTGCTGCTGGTGCCGCCCCGCAGGGCCAGCCGCAGATCGAGATCAACCGCGACGCGTCCCGCGAGTCCGTGCTCCGCGAGATCGAGCAGCTGCGCAGCAAGCTCGAGTCGCGCAAGCGGCTGGCGGCGCTGGACGAGAGGGTGGAGCGGGCCAAGGCGGACGTGGTCAGCTGCTTGCGGCTGAACGACCGGCGGCCGCTGGACTGCTGGAAGGAGGTGGAGGGGTTCAAGCGCGAGGTGGCCAGGCTGGAGGAGGCGTTTGTGGAGAGGGTCGTCGGGTGAGATATTCATCTTCCTTACCTGACTGGAACAGCTGTGCCTCTCTCCCTGGAAGGTTTCTCAATATAGCTACCTAAGGTAGGTAGGTAGGTAGGTTGCATGCCTGCCTACCTCCGCTGGTGGTAGACGGTCGACGGGTACGAGTCGAGGGCAGGGGAAAAGAAAGAAAGAAACAAGACCCGGGGCACCGTTTCGATTCGACTCGATTTGAACCATGTATTTAGATATACTACTTCACCTTCACGCTTGGGTTGGTTGCAAAAAGCCCGTTGCGCGAGAGTATGGATGAACGGGGAAAAAAGTGATGTGATGTGCTGTGTAATAGAATAGACAAAAAATGATCTTGTTTCTTTACCATGTCAAGTCCTTGCTTAATTCGTGATGGACGACTTAACCTGATGTAATAATTCATCAGAAAGCAATGCAAGCATAACACAGAGAGTCAAGAAACTACATAGGCATAATAAATATGGGTATCATCCATCATCTCGTCCCTCTTTTCTGATTTATCAGCCCCCCTTTTTATTTTATTCATTCCCATGGATATATACCTAGATACCTAGGTAGCTACCTAGGTAGGTATAGACAGGCAGGTAGTAGGTACTCAAACAACCTCCCAAACGCCCAACCTCCCGACCCTCTCTCCCGCCGACCGGACGATGCACATCCTCTTTTCCTTCTCTTTTCCTTTCCCCATTCCTCCTTTCCTCTTGGTACTGGTACTACTGGTGCCAGCGGTATCACCAACAACCTTCGACACCAGGATCGACCCGATCCCCGTCCCTTTACCCTCGGAGAGGTTGTAGTTGCCCGTCGTGACGAAGCCGATGAGGTCCTCTTCGGACGGGAGGGGGAGGTGTTGTGGGTCTTTTTCTGCGTCTAGGTCCAAGTCTGGGGTTTGGGGTTGGGAGAGGAGGGAGGCGGCGAGGCGTTGGCGGGATTCGTGCAGGGAATTTATCAGGTCCTCATGCTCGGAGGAGGAGGAGGAGGAAGAATGAAGAGGGGTGGTGGTCTGGGGTTGGTTTTGTTTTTGTTTCTGCGTTTGTCGTTTCTGCTGCGTCTGAGAACGGGTTGAGTTTGCGTTGGTTGTTGACGATGCCAATGCAAGCCACTTCTGGCGGAGCTCGTCGTTCGTCGTCGGGAGACGGTAGATGCGGGCACGAGGGGTCGGCGTGCCGCGGTTCAAGAGGGTTATCCTGACCGTCGCGAGGGCGGGTTTGTCGATCAGCGCCTGCAAGTCTGCAGGCAGAGGGCCAGGTGGACGGTTGATGATCGAAGCGGCCGCGTCCGGACGCAGCTGGCGGATATCAAGTGGTGGGATGGGTTCTTCCTGCTTCTCCTCGTCGTCCTTTTTAGCACGATCGGAGTCGGCCTTGTTGGTATCCTTTTGCTGCTTCTCAGACTTCTCCTTGCTGTTATCGCTGCCACTCTCCTCTACCCTTTTCTCCGGCGGCCCCTGAACGAGCCTCTCCCAGTCGCACGCCCAGCCGCGCCCGATCTCGCCTTTCTGCCCATCTCCTAGATCGAGACTATCAAACTCGACCCTCTTCCCCTTCGGTCTCCGTTCCCACTCCTTCCTCGCCTCTTCCCTCTCGCGCAGACCCCATTCCCAGCCGGCCCGGGTGCCGGGAAAATCGCCCGGGAACCAGGGTTCTCCGACCTCGAAGGCAAGCTGCTGTTGCTCCTTCAAGCCTCCGAACCTCGGGTTGCTGCCGCTCGAGAGCGGGTAGTACATGATCGAATACCACACCAGGGGCACGCATTTCCACGGCAGGAGAACCGTCCAGGTACCTTGGGAGTTGTTGCTGTTGTTCTTCGACTGGTTCCTCGGCCTAGATGCCAGAATGATGACGGGTATACGCGGATCCGTGGGTTGCGGCGCCGGATGCATCCCTGGTCCAGCCAGGGTGCGCCGTCGATTGATAGCCTTCTGGCTGGGGAGACGACGGATGGCATCCAGGCGTGCAGGGCGATCGAAAAGAGACGGCGCGGTCTGCGTGCGGTCAGGCGGCCAGGACGACAGCAAGACGGCGAGGTCGTTCATGCTCGACTCGTCAGATGGTGGTTTCACGGTCTGCATTGGGAAGTGGAGACGAGGATCTGATATGGAGAAGGCGAGGAGAGCGTTCTGAGGGAGAGAGGACGGGTTTGTGACCCCCAACAGAGATGACCACGTAGCTTCCGGGCTGTCCTTGAAAATCACTTTCCCGTCCTCTGCCAACGGTCTCAAAGCAGCAACCAGCGCTTCTGTCGATCCTGGTCCGGTGATGTCGATGCTGCCAATCTCGAAACGCAGGTCTTCAACCATGACAGGGGGATTCTGCCTCTTCGAGACCTCCAACAGCTCATTCCACAATTGCAAAAACGCAGACGGATGCACGCGGATAAACAACTTCTCCCTGGGCTTCTTCTTCTTCTTCTTCTTCTTCCGCTCTGCGTTCTCATCAGCAGGATCCGCATCGACCATCTCGATATCATTATCCTCGGACTTCCGCCTCGCACACCAGATGAGCGTCACGGGCGCAATTGGCCGCTTCATGCCCTCTCGCTCAGACAGCCACGTCTGCAAGCTCCTCGTTCCCTCTCTCCACCTCCTTCCCTTCGCGCCCCAGGCCTCCTCCCCGTCGACGCCCATCTCCCTCAACACCTGCTCCACACTAGACCTCTCCGTCGACTCCAACTGTATCGTAGAGATGTAGCTGACATCCCACGCGACGGCGCCCCTCGCCCCCGCGGCCCGGTGCGTCGGCCGGTAGCTCTTCTCCGTCGGCGTCAGCGGCACCGCAAACCGCCACAGCGGATCCTTGGACGTGGCCATGTGGGCGCGCTTCGCGTGGAACATGTGCGTGGGCAGCCACGTCTTGGCGCGCTGGCGCTTCTTGAACTTGGACTCGGGCGGCGGTGGGTGGGAGAGCTTGTTCTTCTTGATCTTGGGGACGCGCGGGGCGATGTCGTAGGAGTGGCCGCCGGCCTCCTCGAGCTGCTTGCGGCTCTCCTTGTCCCGCTTCGCCTTGGCGGCGGCGCGCTTGGCTTTGGTCTTTGCATTGAGGTTCTGCAGGCGTCGGGCGGTCTCGAGACGGAGACGGAGTTGCTCGCTTGGTTTCCGGCGACGTGCTGTCACGGTGGGAGTGTTGTCTTCGATCATCTATTGCTTGTTAGTCATGATCCAAGCCCAACTAATTTCCCAGAACAAAAATTGATAAAATAGGATGTAGAACACAGAAAAATGATTAAAATCATACCTCCCTCCGCGCTCTCGCCCTCAGCCTCCTCGGCACCCTCTTGACATTGTGACTGGCGGTCCTCCTCCGCAGCGACCGGGGCACCTTCTGAAAGGCACGACTCGTCAGTGCGGCCTTGGATTTCTGCATGGCGGCCTCGAGGGCGCGGATCTCGAACTCGCGCGCCCCAACATAGGCAGCGACGTCGAGCTCGCCCGTCGCGGAGAGCGCGGCGTCGGCGCACTGCACGGCGATGGAGCGGGCATCCTGCGTCTTGGCGCGTTTGCGGGCGGCTGCAGAGGCCTGGGGTGCTGAAGGGCCACCTGCAGATTTGCGCTTCGTGGGCGGATTGAGGGCCATTGCGGCCTGGAGGAAGGGAGCTGGGAAATGCGGTTGTTGGTGTTGGAAGTCGAGACCGTTCCGCAGAAATATTCTGTATAACTTTACGGGCTTGGCGCGTCATGGGTGCGGAGGAGCTGCTCGCCCGACAGCCACATCATGCGCGAAAAGGGCTAGCACCAATAGAATCGAGCTACAGCACTACGACTTTGTCGATCGCTTCAACATCATTACAGGTTGCTCTACGCTGGTAGATCTTCCACATGGATTGCCTCCTTGATTTGAAAGGGTATTTTATTTCTATTGAGTAGGTTTCTAGTCTATGTCATTATTGCTGTCTAGGTACTGAGCAAGTCGTTACCCCGCCCTATACTTCTAATTCTATTCGTCTCCGACGTTCACAGGGCAGCGAGGACAGCCTCAGCGCTAGAGACCTCGAGGACGTTCTTCTCGCGCTCACGCTGGGCGTAGATGACCTTGCCGTGGTCGATGACGATGGCGTAGCGACCGGTGCGGCCCTCGTCATCGGTCCAGCCGATGCTCGCGGAGAACTTGGCACCAGGGTCAGAGAGGAAGAGCTGCAGCAGCCAGAGTCAGTCCACTCATGCACGTTCCATCTGGATCAGGGCGAGAGGAAGCACGTACGATGTCGTCACCAGTGACCTTGTTGGCCTTGCCCCAGGCGCTCATGACATAGGGGTCGTTGTAGGCGAGGACGGCAACGACGTCGACACCCTTCTCCCTCAGCTTGGGAAGGTTCTCGATGTAGCCAGGAACGTGTCTGGCAGAGCAGACGGGAGTGAAGGCACCTGCAGGGGGAACCCGTCAGACCATGATTCACCGGGGGTAAGGAGGATGGACGTGTGGACATACCAGGAAGGGCGAAGAGGACGACCTTCTTGTCCTTCCACTCCTTGGAGGCATAGTAGTTGATGGGGATACCGCAGGCGGTGATGTCGCCCTTCTCCTCAGTCCATGGGATGTAGCTGTGATGGTATTGACGTGAGCTTCACGTCCAGACTGGCCAGTATCAGACGGAGGGGGGACAT